>Ga0137375_10005902_pt1 | contig 14529 bp, 10 predicted proteins | sample SagtaG_24_FD_104936 | JGI IMG/M metagenome (GOLD analysis project Ga0137375, IMG submission 104936) | Vadose zone soil microbial communities from Sagehorn Ranch, Mendocino, California, USA - Sage1_R_113_16 metaG | ecosystem: Environmental > Terrestrial > Soil > Vadose zone | place: USA...
GTGCCGGTCAGCAGCCGGATATATTGCAATCGCTCGGCCATCTGGCCTCGGCCGGAATCAGCTTCTATATCTGCCTGGTGCTATCGAGCGCGATGGGCGGGCCAGGTATCAGCCGCGAGGGTCACGGCTTCTGGCTGCTGAAGGTCGCGCCGATCAGCGCCTGGCGAATTTTGCTGGGCAAGCTGGCACTGGCCTACCTGCCATACCCGACGATTGGCGTGCTGTTTATGCTGTTCCTATCGATCTTGCAACACAGCACGCCGGTCGAGTTTGCGCGCTCGCTGGCGCAGGTGCTGCTGGGCGGATTGGGGGCCACCAGCATCACGCTGGGCATTGGCGCAGCCTTTCCCAAGCTAAACTGGGAAAACCCACGCCAGCAGAGCTCGATCCAGGCCGGCTGCCTGGCGCCGGTGCTCTATGTTGCCTACCTGGCGCTGGCGCTGGGCGCGATGCTGGGGCTGCCGCTGCTGGCCTTCCTAGCGCCCGGCTTCGCGACCGCACTGGCGCTGCTGGGCTGGGCGATCTTCCTCGCGCTGACTGCTGGGGTGGTCTGGGGCGCGCTGACGTTCGGCGCGGCGCGGCTCGAACGGCTGGAAGTGGCCTGAAAGTTGTCAGTTGTCAGTGGCATGCGGCAACTGACAACTGACAACTGTCGACTGCCGACCATTCAGCAGCCCACGCCCAAGCTCGATCGCCAGCATCGACAGGGCGCCGGCCGCGACCAGCACTGTACTGGCAGACGGACCACGACTTTCGAGCAGCGTGCCCTGAGCCCATGGCAACAGCATACCACCCAGGCTGCCCATCGCAACCACCACACTGGCGGCGGTGCCGGGCGCGCGCCGGAAGGTGGCGGTCACGATCGAGAGCGCGGTCGGGAAGATTGGGCCAAAGCAGAACCCGATCAGAATCACCGCCACAACCGTCAGCGCGGCATTGCCAGGGCTGATCGCCAGCAGCACTGCGCCGGCCAGCGCACCGGCCAGGCTCAGGCGCAGCAGCACACCGGCCGCCACCCGCGCGCCGATCAGTGCGCCCGCCACGCGCCCGCCAGTCAGCGCCAGCCAGAAGCCGGCGGTCACCAGCGCCGCCGCCGCACCGATCGTGGTGGTGCGCTCCATGTAGGTGGTGGTCCAGCCGCCAATGCCCGTCTCGGTGCCGACATACAGCAGTAGCAGGCCGCCGAACACCCACAGCAGCGGCGATCGGAGCAGCGCCAGGCCCGGTGTAGCCAGATCGTCGTGGTGCGCCACGCTTGGCGCGCTAGCCAGCCGCCGCACAAATGGCGCTTGTACGAGCATCAGCCCCGCGCCAAGCCACAGCACTGGCAGCGCCGTGCCCCAGACCCGCAGCGTCAGCCCGGCGATAGCCGGGCCAGCGACGGCGCCGACGCCGAAGAAGACATTGAGTAGATTGAGCGCCGAAGCGCTGCGCGCCGCGAAGACCTCGGCGATAAGTACGTTGGTGCTGACATCGATAGCGCCATGGCCCAGGCCGGCCACCAGCGCACAGGCCAGCGTCAGAGGTAGGGCATGGCTAATGGCGATACCGCAGATACCGGCCGCCAGCAGCCCAATGCCCACCAGCAGCACCGGGCGCTGGCCGAGCCGGTCGTTCAGCGGGCCGGCGATCAGCTGCGTAATAAAGCCACCCAGGAATAGCGCAGTGAAAATAGCCCCGATCGTCGCCAGGTTGCTCGACGCATTGGCAGCTAGATCTGGCAGCGCCGGCCCCAGCGCGGCGGTGATCAGCCCCAGCGCGAAAAAGCTCATGCACGACGCGGCCATCGTGCCGCGGGCGGATAGCTGGTTCATCACTATTTCTTCATTCCTTTGTACTTGACATTTGCCCCAACCGTGCGATACTATGCACTATCACGATAATACACGCATAAACACGCAATGTCAATAGAGAAAACGTACGATTACGCAGAAAGGCGCAACAATATGTTGAGCGCTGAGCGCCGGCAGCACATTCTAGAAACCCTACGGCACGACGGCAAGGTGCTGGCGACCGAACTGAGTGTAGCGCTGCATGTGTCGGAAGATACCATCCGGCGCGACCTACGCGAGCTAGCCGAGTCAGGCTTGCTGCAACGAGTTCACGGCGGCGCACTGCCCAGCTCGCCTGCGGCGGCCAGCTATGCCGCGCGGCAGCAGCAGGCGCCCTCGGCCAAAGCGGCGATCGCGCGAGCCGCGGCCAGGCTGCTTCGCGATGGGCAGGTCATTCTGCTCGATGGTGGGACGACGACGCTGCAGGTCGCGCAGCATCTACCGATCGATCTGCGCGCCACGGTGATAACCAACAGCCCTCCAATCGCGGTGGCGCTGGCCGAGCACCCCGAAATCGAGATCATTCTGATCGGCGGGCGGCTTTACAAGCGCTCGCTGGTGACGATCGGCGCGGCCACGGTCGAGGCGCTGCGCATGGTGCGCGCCGATATCTGCATGCTTGGCGTGTGCAGCCTGCACCCCGAGGCCGGGATCAGCGTGCCGGATCTGGAGGAGGCCCATGTCAAGCGCGCGATGATCGCTGGCGCAGCCGAGGTGGTGGCGCTGGCATCGGCCGAAAAGCTCGGCACCGCCGCACCCTACATTGTCGGGCCGCTGAGCGAGCTGACGCACCTGGTGACCGAGCGCAGCGTGGCAGAAAACGCGCTGGCGGCATACCGGGCACTGGGAGTGACCGTGGTACAAGGGTAAATGTAATATTAGACATGCTTTGTTTCAACTCAAGGGCTTTCGGGTTAACAATATCGAAAGCAACGCAAACGCGCCTGCCGAATGATTGGTTTCGACAGGCGCGTTTGCGTTGCCTTCTCGCGGCCTTACCCGCGCGCTTTCCTACGGAACAACAGGCTCAGCAACAGCGCGGCCACTCCAAGCGCCGCGAACAGCAATGTGCGGCTGCCGGTATCCTCGGCCGCGCCGGTGACGGGCAGGATGGCCGGTGTCACCGGGGTAGCCGTCGGCGTCGCCGCCGGCACGGTCGGCGTCACTGGCCCAATGATACCGAATGTGACATCACTGCTATTATTGCTTGGGTCGTCGCCGGGGCTGCTGGTCGTCAACGAGACGCTATTACGGCCACCGGGCGGCGCAGCGCGCTCGTTTACCCGCACCCGAATGTGGATGTTCACCTCATCACCGGCGGGGACTTTGCCGATCGTGACTATCACCGTGCGGCCCTTGCTGGAGACATTGCCGCGTGTGGTGGTGGCCTCGATCACATCCAAATAATCGGGGATCGGGTCGGTGACGACGACATCCTCGGCCGTGCCTGGCCCTTTGTTGGTCACACGAATGGTGAAGGTGATCTCGTCGCCGATGTTCGCATCGCTGACGCTGGAGGATTTGGTGATCGCCGGATCGGCAAGATCGGGTTTCGATGATGGGGCATGGGTTGGTGTGGGGCCAGGCGTATTGGTCGGCCGGGGTGTATTGGTTGGCCCAGCTGTCGGCGTCCTGGTCGGCGGCTCGGCCGTGTTGGTGATTGCCATGAGCGGCGCTGCCGCCGTGCCGGTTGTGCCGACCGATGCGCCGGCTATCATCAGCAAAATGGCGCCGATTGCCAGCAGAACGTACTTCGGAAGACCGTACTTCATGGAGCGTGCTCCTTGGGCGGGGCCGGGCTATCTGCCCGGCCCCGCGCTGCTGCTAGCGATATGCGACTGGTAGGAAGATGCTGTGCTGCGATGCCGGCGAACTGCCCGCCGTCGCTGGCCCGTACTCGTGCGTGCTGCCGTTGAGCTCGACCTCTTGCAGCCAGTAGCTATATGTCACGCCTGGCTGTGCATCGTGATCAAACCAGCTGTACACCGCCCCACCCTGGCCGCGGCCCTGGCCCGGAATGATCATCGCTGTCACACGCACCGCCCCAGTGCGGCTGCCATCGGCGCTACGGTAGAGGTGGAACCCCCAGGTATTGATCTCGGACGCCGTGACCCAGTTGACCGACACACCACCTGGCCGGCGCGTAGCCGTAAAGCTAGAGAGGCTGATCGCCGTCTGGCCCGGCGGAATGACCGCCGTGGTTGGGTCGCCGGGCTGCGCCGTGCTCGGGTCATCGGTCGGCACCGGCGGCAATTCATTGCTGGTGACCGTGCCCTGGTTGAGAATGACCGAGCGGGTAAACGGGCTATTGATCGTCACCTGGTAGCTGATCGTCACGCGCCCGCCCGCTGGAATGACGCCGATATCGATGCTCAGGTTGGTGTCGCCGGCGCTGTTGCCTTTGGTCACGCTGCCCTGGCTGCTCTTCACCGAGCCAACTACGAGCGTGGTGATTACGTCCGGCGTATCGCTATACAGGACACCCGTGGCGGCGACATTGCCGCTATTGGCGATCGTAATCACATATAGCAGCGTGTCGCCGACGCTCGGCACACCGTTGCGGTTTGCGTCAGCGTATAGTATATCAGCTTTTGAAGCCTCCAATACAGGCGCGGCGACGATCGGCGTGATCGTTGGGTCACCGCCTTGCGGCGTGGTCGGATCGTTGGTTGGCACCGGCGGCAGCTCATTACTGTTGACCGTGCCCTGGTTGAGCAGCTGTGTGACGCCCGGCGGCAGCGGGTTGACGATCGTCACCTGGAAGCTGATTGTGACGCTCGCGCCACTTGGCAGCACGCCGATATTCACCGTCACGGGTGGGGTGCCGGCGTTGCCGCCGGTGATCGTCCCATGGCTAGCCCTTACCGAGCCGTTCACCAGCGTGGTGTTGACGTCGGGCGTATCGCTAAAGGTGACACCGGTGGCCTGGGTGTTGCCGGTGTTCTCGATGATAACCTGGTACAGCAGCGTGTCGCCGGCTGATGGCACACCGTTGCGATCGGCGTCGGCGAACAGGCTCACCGCCTTGTCGGCCGTCAGCACCGGCGCCGCCGTGATCGGCGTGTCGGTTGGGTCGCCCGGCGTCGGCGTACTCGGGTCGTCGGTCGGCACCGCCGGGCCGTTGGCGGGCGCTGCGACGCCCTGGTTGCTGATGCGAACCACGCCAGCCGGCAGCGGATTGTTGATCGTCACCAGGAAACTGATCGTCACGCTCGCGCCGCCGCCGGGGATCGTGCCGATATCGATGCTCGGGTTGGTGTCACCGGCAGTGTTGCCGCTCGTCACCGCGCCCTGGCTGGTCTGCACCGAGCCAACTACCAGCTTAGAGTTCGGGTCGAGAACATCGCTGAACTTCATGCCCGATGCCGCGCCATTGCCGGTGTTCTGGATGGTCACCTGGTAGAGCAGCGTGTCGCCCGGTGATGGCACGCCGTTCTTATCCGCATCAGCAAACAGCTTGTCGATCTTGCTGGCGATAATCCGCGGCGCGAGGGTGATCGGCGTCACCGTCGGGTCGCCCGGCGCAGGCGTCGTCGGATCGTCGGTTGGGACCGATGGGAAGTTGCCGCCGCTGATGATGCCCTGGTTGGCCACCTGGGTCACGCCGGCCGGCAGCGGGTCGTTGATCGTCGCGCGGAAGCTGATCGTCACGCTCGCGCCGGCGGGGATGGCGCCGACATTCACGCCCACTGCGGTGTCGCCGGCAGTGTTGCCCTTGGTCACCGTACCCTGGCTGGCCTGCGGCGAGCCGACCACCAGCGTGGTGTTGCCATCAGGCATGTCGCTGAAAACCACAGCTGTGGCGGCAGTATTGCCACTGTTGCGAATCGTGACGCTGTAGAGCAGAATATCGCCGGGCGATGTCACCCCATCAGCATCCACATCGGTAGACAGCTGCGCGGTCTTGGTGGCATCGACGATCGGCGAGGCTGAGATCGGCGTGACATTCGGGTCGTTGGGGGCGGGCGTGTCGGGGTCGTCGGTCAGCACGGTCGGCGAGTTGCCCGCGCTGACGATGCCCTGGTTGACCACCTGGGTGACACCGGCCGGCAGCGGTGTATTGATCGTGACACGGAAACTGATCGAGACGCTCGCGCCAACCGGCAGCGTGCCGATATCGACGCTCAGGCTGGTGTCGCCGACAGTGTTGCCTTTGGTCACGGCGCCGAGGTTGGTCTGAACCGAGCCATTCACCAGCGTGGTGTTGCTGTCGGGCGCGTCGTCGAAGACCACGCTGGTAGCAGCCGTGTTGCCGCTATTGCCGATCGTGATCTGGTACAGCAGCGTATCGCCGGGCGAGGCGCCTGCCGGCGCGGTGTCGATCAGCAGCGAGTCGGTTTTGGTAGCCGACAGCGCCGGCGCGGCCACCACCGGCACAGTCGTTGGGCCGCCGATCGGATTAGTAGGATCATTGGTCGGCACCGGCGGTAGCTCGTTGCTGTTGACGATGCCCTGATTGACCACCTGAACCACGCCGGCCGGCAGCGGATTGTTGATCGTCACTTTGTAGCTGATCGTCGCGCTGCCGCCCAGGCCGGGGATGGTGCCGATATTGACGGTGACTGGCGGCGTGCCGGTGTTGCCGCCGGTGATCGCTCCGACAAGGGTCTGCACCGAACCCGCGACCAGTGTGGTGTTGCTGTCGGGCGTATCGCTATACGTCACGCCGGTGGCGGCCGTATTGCCGGTATTGCGAATGGTGACTTCGTACAGGATCGTATCGCCAGGCGAGGCGACGCCGTTCTTGTCGGCGTCCACGAACAAGGTGGCCTGCTTGGTGGCTGCCAGCGCCGGCTGTACGGCCAGCGGCGTGATCGTCGGGTCGCCGGGCGCGGGCGTGGCCGGGTCGTTGGTCGGCACGGCCGGTAGTTGGTCGCTGCCGACTGTGCCCTGGTTGACCACTTGCTTCACACCGGCTGGCAGCGGAGTATTGACCCGCACATCGAAGGTGATCGTCACCTTGCCGCCAGCGCCGGCTATCGTACCAATGTTGACAATCACCGGCGGCGTGCCGGCGTTGCCTCCGGCGATCGAGCCCTGGGTGGCCGTCACCGAATTGTTCACCAGCGTGGTGTTCGCGTCGGGCGTGTCGTTGAAGATCACGCCGGTGGCGGCGCTATTGCCGCTGTTGATGATCGTGACGGTGTAGCGCAGCGTGTCGCCAGGCGAGGGCGCGCCATTGTTGTCGGCGTCGACCTGCAATGCAACTGCCTTCTCGGCCGAGAGCAGCGGCGCCGATGTTAGCGGCGTCACGGTCGGGTCGCCCGGCGTGAGCGTATTCGGGTCGTCGGTCTTGACTGGCGGAACCTCGTTGCTGCTGACGGTGCCCTGGTTCACCACTCGGGTCACGCCGGCTGCCAACGGGCTGTCGACTTGGACGCGGAAGGTGATCGTGGCGGTCGCGCCTGCGGCGATCGTGCCGAGCGCCGCGAGCGGGCTGTTGATCGCCTGCCCGGCGACATACGGCATCGCGCCGCCGACATCGGCAACCGCCGCGCCGTTGAGCGTCGTGCTATTCGGCACATAGGCGCTGTTGGCCGGGATGTTATCGTTGAAGCTCACGCCGGTGGCCGGGCCAGATCCGCTGTTCACAACCTTGATCGTATACTCGATCGTGTCGCCGGGCGAGCCGCCGGGCGGTGCGGTATCGGTCACAATCGCGGCCGCCTTGGTGGATGCAAGCTGCACCACCGGGTTGCTGGTCTGCGTGGGGGTCGAGGGAATCGGCCCGCCCGGCCCATCCTGGTCGATCGAGGCGACGTTCTCGATCGACGATGTGACGCCGGGGTTGACGGTGACTTGGAACTGCACCACAGCTGCCGCGCCGGGCGCGATCACGCCGAGTGCTGCGCCGGGGCTATTGATCAGCCGCGGCGTCGTGAACGGCATGACCGCGCCGCCGAGCCCAGCCGCCGAGCCGTTGAGCGTGGTGGTGCCGGGCACATAGGTTGTCCCGGCCGGGATGCTATCCTGCAAGGTGGTGCCGATCGTGCCGGCGGTGCCGTTGTTCGGCACATTGATTGTATAGGTCAGCAGTGTGCCTGCCGCAACTGGGCCGATCGGCGTGACGCTCTTGGATGGCTGGAGCAGCGGCGCGCTCGTGCGAACCTGGTTGGTGACCAGGCTGCCGCTGAGCGGTGGCTGGCCGGCGCAGCTTATATAATCGTACGTCCAGCTGGCGCTGTTATCGAACTGGATCGCCGATGAGACCGGCAGCGCGTCCACCCGCACGCGGAAGGTGACGATCTTCTGCGTGCCCAAGGCAATCGTACCCATTGGGACACCGGCGGCTGGATCGGCGCCCGGCTGGGCCACCGTATCGATCGTGAAGCTGCCCGGCACGAAGCTGGTGCCGGCCGGGGGCGTATCTTTGAAAATCAAATTGTCAGCATCAGCAGTGCCGGTGCGGTTATCAACCCGGATCGTATAGGTCAGAAAATCGCCGACATATGTCTGAGCCTTATCGACCGTCTTCACATTTGGCGGGAAGTTTGGCGCGCCGACGTTGATCTGTGTGCCAAGCGCATTGATCACATACTGGTCGCCCGTCGACGTACCGCGGGCCACGGCGCTGGTCTGCGAGTTTTGTAGCTGATTTGTAATATCGACATTGGTGATATCCCAGCCCTGCCGACCAGCGTTGGTACTGCCGCCGGGCGTGTGGTTGATGGTGCCAAATGTCCCGCTGGTATCGCGGACGCCGGTATCACCGTTGATTTGCGATGCATAGAAGTTGCCAACTGGATTATTCGGGCCAGAGATCGGCACCAGGCTGGCGGTTGTCCGCCCAAACTGCATCTGATCGCCAGTGCGCGCCGAATCGCCCTCGCTGGCGCTCACCAGTAAGCGCCCGGAGTGACCACCAGTAATCGGCGTGCAGAAGCCGCTAATCGGGGCATCGGTGGTGCGCGAGGAATTTGTGACCTCGGCGCCGACGAACAGCGTCAGGTTGCGCGCCTGCAGGCTGGAATTCTGATAGGCTACCGCCAACGTCCAACCGGCGTTATTACGCGTCTCCTGGAACGTACCGGGTGTATCGGCCTGGGTTCCTGGCGCGCCGCCAAGCACGTAGCCGCCGGCGCCGGCGGCCTGTACCTGCGCCGTGACGTTGGTCGAGCGTACGTAGAAGCAAGGCTCTGGGATCGGGGGCAGATTGCTGTCGGGGTCAGATGCGCAAGTGCCATTGGGGCCCTTGGTCCCCAGTGTGCTGGCCGTCGCCGGGTCCGGCGCGACCTGGAAGGTTGTTCCACCTGGGGTGGTGAAGGTGACCGAGTTATTGAGGAAGGCGCTGACATCTTCGCCGCCGTAGCTATAGCTGCCGCTCCAGATCAGCTCGGCATACAGCACGGTGCTGCCGGGCGGGAGATTTAGGGTGGCCGCTGAGCCGTTGAGCGTCCACGTTCCCGTGGTGCCTCCGCGTCCATTTGGTTCTAGCGGATACGTCGTTTCCCGCAAGGCCGGGTTGGCGGTTATAAACGTACCAATCCCGTCGACAGTGCCAGGCGCATTGGCACCCGCCTGCTTGCTGAGGCCGAGCGTATTGCCGGTAAAGGTCAGCGCGCCGTTGGTGATCGTGCTGTAGCGCAGCTGGTACGCCGCCGCGGCAATCGGAATGCCGAACAGGCCGCTCAGAGGCAGCATTGCGGCTACCAGCAGCGCGATCAGCAACAAACGGCTGGGCGATCGTCGTACGTGGACGGAAGTATTCATAGATCACTCCACTCTGTTGATTAAGTTTCGACCGATCACGGTGGCCTGGATATGTCAATCGGCAACAACTCGGCGACACCGAGCGCTCAGCGCCAGCCACGAATATCGCCTCAGCCGAACCTTCGTCGTACTACCATGAATAATTAGTTTATCGCGTATACACAAGTAATACGTGACAAAACACATTCGCCCCGTAAATATTTTGAAAGGAGAAACAGTTTACAACATCTTTTTTGGGAAAGCAAATCGGGAGCGGACGCCCCTCCCGTCGTTCTTCGTACTCTGCTTCTTTATGCCCGTAGGTGGATAGTATATACTACTTTTGGGCTTAACGTGCTATTGATATATGCCAGGAATAGCCTGATGAGGTGTTGGTGTAGTGGAATGTGACACTTCTATCATACACGAACAAGTACTACAGAGGCGTTGAATCAGTCCAGGGCATATATTGTGTATTTCCTCCACATTTTCCACAAAATGTGGATAATCGCCTGATTGGGTGAATAGTATGTCGCTCACATCCGTCACAGCGCACCGGCGCGCGTATGGTCAATTCTTCACGCCCGAGCCGGTCGTCGCTTGCTGCTATCAGCTGTGCGCCGAGAGATTGCCGGCCATGCCACAGATCGTCGACCCAGCCTGTGGCGATGGCGCGTTTCTGCGCTACGCGGCGGCGCATGCGTTCAGCGATCGCGATCGGATCAGCGGCTGCGATCTCGATCCGGCGCTGGCGGATGCGCTCACAATCGCCGGTCTGCCGCGCGTCCGCGCCGCCGATGGGCTCGACCCGGCCAGCCTGCCGACCGCTTCATTCGATCTGGTGATCGGCAACCCGCCTTATGGCGTCGGCGGCACGCACAATGGCGGCACGGCTCCAGCCAGCGAGGTGCGCTTTCTGTTGCGCGCGCTGGAGCTGGCGCGGCCGGGCGGGCAGGTGGCGCTGGTGCTGCCGAGCGGCGTACTGGCCAACCAGCGGCTGCTCACGTTGCGAGCCGGCCTGCTGGCGCGCCACACGCTGCTGGCAGTGATCGCGCTGCCGCGCGAGACATTTCGGCATACCGGCACCAGCGCGGACTGTAGCATCGTGCTGTTGCGCAACGCGCCGGCCCTGCCAGGCCACTTGGTCTTCTTTGCCCTGCCCGAGCAGCTCGAGGATCTTCCAGGCGTGGCGACAGCATACCACAGCCAATTGCAAATCACCGAACATGAATCTTCATCGCCAACCCATAGTCTACTACATAGCATCTCAAAAACGTTTCAACTGCCACAGACTACGGCTCTCGCACGGCGGCTGGATGCTTCGTTCTGGCGGCCTGACGAGCGCGCGCTGCTGGAACGCCTGGCCGCGCGCCACCCGCTGCGCCCACTCGGCGAGCTGATCGAGCGACGCCGGAATCCTGACGAAGGGAAGGGCGACCTCATCCCTGGGGATCATGTCCGGCCATCGCGCGGCGAGGCCAAAGGGCCAGGCCTGCCCTACGAGTACTACCAGACGCGCGAGTTCATGACTACCGGCTATAATTACGCCGCGATCGAGCGCTGCGACGAGCGCGCCTATCGCCGGCTGCGGCGCACCGCCGTACAACGGCACGACATTCTGATATCCTGCGCGGGCATGGGCGGCGCAGGGCGCGGGCGGGCCTGCCTGATCACGCACGCGCCGGGGCTATCCTGCACCGGCGATGTGCTGATTTTGCGTATCCAACGGCCAGATCCGGTTTTTTTGTACATGTTTCTGATCTCGCGCGCCGGCCGCGCGCAGCTGCTGCGGCTCCAGAACGGCGTCGGCACCGCCAACCTGAGCGCCGACGAGCTGCTCCAAGTCGAGGTCCCGCTGGTCGCCGACGCAGCCCAGCACGATCTGGCCGCGCGCTACGCGCCGATCGCGGCGGCGCACGACGCGGCCATGGCAGCGGCGCTGAGCGGCGACCAGCCGGGCCGCGCGCGCGAGCTGGCGCGCGCCGAGGCCCTGCTAGCGCTGCTGGTGCAAGCGGTAGAGGATCTGCTACTTTCTTAGTGTCACGTGAGATTAAAATGCGGCAGTAGCGCCCCAGGATCGATCGTGTCGCCGTGGCGCTGGTAGCGGTTATCGGTCGAGAGCCGCAGCCGGTCGCCCGAGAGATTCGGCAGCGCCTTGTGGATCGTGAAGGCATGGAAGAACAGCGCGTCGCCCGGCGCGAAGTCGGTTGTGTGCCAGGTCGCCTCGGATGGATCGACCGGCACGCCACAGCCGCCCACCGCGCCGGGGTGATGGACGCTGTGGTCAAGAAAGCCGCGCCGGTGCGTCCCCGGCCAGTGGAATGTGCCCTCGTGCATTCGCACCAGTGTGTCAAGCACGTGCAGATCGCCGACCGCAAGGCCTTGCAGGCGCGCCTCCGAGCTGGTGGTCTGACTGTCCATGCTTCTGCTCCTTTCTGTCGAAATGATTAAGATAGTGCATTTCCAGACGACCTGATTGGCCATCAAGCGCCATCGAGCGCGTTGGGATGCGGAAGACGGTACTCGTCACTCGAGACCGCACTAAGCCTCGTCCACGGGGGCGGCCGCCGGTGCGATGCCGTGGTTGGGGCTAGAGCATCGGTCAAATATGCGAGATTCGCTTAGACCAAGCCGCCGGGCGACGCGCAGAAGTGGCTTTCCGATGCCTTTGCAAACTTGGCGGCTTGGCGTGAGATCAGTACTTGACCGACGCTCTAGGAGGTGCTTGGCCAGCTGACTTGGCTGTCCAAAGGGGACGTCACCCGCGCAGGCATCCGATACTGTTGTTATACGCCAACAGCAAGGCCTCCGCACGCTACAAACGTAGCGTTGCCGCATCCGATCTGCGGACGGCGGGGCGCTGGTCCACCTGGATCGATGGATGCCTATCCAGCTGAACCACCCCGGCTTAGCTGCGTATCATCCCAGGACACCGGGTCGCCGAGCGGCTCGAGATGCGTGAAGACCGTTGCGCGCGGCAGTGCCTGGCGCACGTCGGCCTCGAGACACTCGAGCAGCGCATGGCCCTGCCGCACCGTCCACTCGCCCGGCACAAGCACATGCATCGAGACGAACGCGCACGCCCCGGCCTCGCGCGTTCACAACGCATGGAACTGGATACCCTGGGCCGTATAGCGCTTCTGGATCGCTAGCACTGCATTTCGCTGATCCTCTGGCAGCGCGGTGTCCATCAGCCCACGCGCCGAGCGCCGCAAGAGGTGAACGCCCGACCAGATGATGTTGGCTGCGATGGCCAGCGCAACGATCGGGTCCAGCCGCTCCCAGCCGGTCAGCGCCACCAGGCCGACACCAACCAGCACTCCGACCGAGGTCCAGACATCGGTCATCAGGTGCGCCGAATCAGCCTCGAGCGTGATCGAGTTATAGCGCCGGCCGGCGCGCTTCAGTAGGCTAGCCACGCCAAAGTTGATCAGCGACGCCACGACCGAGACGGCCAGGCCCAGCCCGACCTGTCCGATTTCGGCGCGGATGCACCAGCACCTGGTCACCCAACAGCGCTTGGGCTATTTGCATGAGCGCCGGGTGGCACGGGAAATTGTGAAAGCTGGGCAGCTTGAGCACCTTGCGGTACACCGCCATATACGCCGGCTGGCCTTCGGTCGTCGGCGGCATGCCCGATGCAACCACGGCATCCAAAAGATCGCGCGAGCTATCCAGCCAGCCAGCCGCATGGCACAGCTCCAGCACCTCTCGGCGCACAGCAATCACATCCTGGATCGGCACTAGCTGGCGGAAGAACAGATAACCCTGCTCGGCCATGGTCGCCCGTAGCGTGGCGGCACTCGCGGCTGGGTCGGCCTTCACAAAAGGCAGGAGGGTCTCGGAATGAGCTGTGGTGCTAATCTCGGCCATCGCTGTGCTCCTTGTGTCGGTGAAACGATTGCATGCGTAAATCATAGCACTGTATGTATCTGCACACATGATTAAATCGGCTATAATATTAGGCGGATTCCATCGAGGGAAGGGACGCCCAATGCCACATGTGCAGGTTTCTCAACACCCGCTGGTGCAGCACAAGCTGACGCTGCTGCGCCGCACGATCACCGAGCCGAAGAAGTTCCGCGAACTGGTGCGCGAGCTGGCGCAGTTTCTGCTGTATGAGGCCACGCTCGACCTGCCGCTCAATCCGCTAGAGATCGAGACGCCGCTGGCCGCGCTGACCGGCCGTCAGATCGGCGTTCAGCTTGGCCTGGTACCAATCCTGCGCGCCGGCCTGGGTATGGTCGACCCGATCCTGGATCTCATCCCCACCGCGCATGTCTGGCACCTGGGCCTGTACCGCGATCACGCCACGCTGGAGCCGGTAACTTACTACAACAAGCTGCCGCCGGCCGCTCAGGTCGATCTCTGCCTGGTGCTCGACCCGATGCTGGCCACCGGCGGCTCGGCGATCGCCGCCGTGGATATCTTGAAGCAGTGGGGCGCCGAGAAGATCAAATTCCTGGGCCTGATCGCCGCGCCCGAGGGCGTTGCGGCGCTCTCAGCCGCCCACCCGGATGTGCCCATCCACCTGGCGGCCCTGGACGAGCGGCTGAACGAGCTGGGCTACATCGTGCCGGGGCTGGGCGATGCGGGCGACCGGCAGTTTGGGACTGGTTGAAGGGATGACAAGATGACAAGATGACAAGATGAAGGAGCAAATGTCATCTTGTCATCTTGTCAGGGTTGAGTTGTTTATGAGTATAGGTACGATTGCTCTTTTCACGCTGACGTTCTTCCTCGCATTCGCCGCCACCGCCCTGCTGGTGCCGCCGGTGATGCGGCTGTGCCGGCGGCGCGGCTGGCTGGCGCGGCCAGGCGGCCGGCGGCTACATGCCCAGCCGACCCCGACCGTCGGCGGGATCGCGATCTTCGCCGGCTTTGTGCTGGCGCTGCTGTGTACCTTTGCGCTCGACCCGTTCCTGCCGCGCTCGGAATTCGAGCGGCTGCGCCTGGCCTTGCTGCTGGCCGGCGGCACGCTGATCTTCCTGGTGATGTGGCTCGACGA
>Ga0137375_10005904_pt1 | contig 14526 bp, 18 predicted proteins | sample SagtaG_24_FD_104936 | JGI IMG/M metagenome (GOLD analysis project Ga0137375, IMG submission 104936) | Vadose zone soil microbial communities from Sagehorn Ranch, Mendocino, California, USA - Sage1_R_113_16 metaG | ecosystem: Environmental > Terrestrial > Soil > Vadose zone | place: USA...
CCCTACGGCATACGTTCGCTGCCTTCGCGATCGCCGCAGGGATCGGACTGTTCGAGCTCTCTCGCCTGATGGGTACGAGCGTCGAGCAGATCGACCGCACCTACGGATACCGCCTGCCCGACTCGCCCGAGCGGGCGAAGACGGCGCTGGATTCGTTCCTCGCCGCCCCAGCGTCAGGTGTCGTAACCGGTGGTGTCTGAGCCGCCCTTTTCTACGTTCTCGTCGTGCTTTCGGAGTAACTCGCGTTTGCGTTCGTCTTCGTATTCCTGCTCGTTTGGGTCCCTAGTAGGCCCAGGAGCGGCCGGCCTCTCGCCCCGGCCGCGGAGCCGATCTATCCATTTTTGCAGGACGTTCATAACAGTCGGGGCGCCCGGATTTGAACCGGGGACCTCCAGTCCCCCAGACTGGCGCGCTAACCAGGCTGCGCCACGCCCCGTACCTGGACGAGTCTAGCTACCCCCGGATGCGCTTGTAGAGGCGGTCGACGAGATCCGGCATCGCCTCGAGGCGCTGGGTGATGACGCGGATGCGGTACTCGCGAAAGTGCTCCGGCTCGACCCGAAGCGCCTTGGAGAGCGTCGCGATGACCTCGTTCGAGGGCACTGGACGGTTGCCGTGCACGAGGTGATTGAGATACCCGGCCGAGAGGCCGGTCCGATCCGCGAGGGCCCTGTACGTCGTCTTGCGCTCCGTCATGAGCGCCTGGATCGTCGTGCCGAAAGGCTCGTTCGAGAATCGCCGCTTACGAGCCATGCGAGTGCCTCCCTCGGTGACGTGGCAGGTAACCGAGGACACCGCTCGACGACGCCCTGCAGCCGCTCAGGAGCCCGGATGATGTTGCCGGGAGTGGCACTACCTAGCCAACTCTTTCACGCGCGGGGCGATTTTGCCTACCTCTACGCGCTCCTCGGTGCGGCCGGCCCGCACAAGCAGGTCGACGGCGCCGTCCTCGAGCGTCTTCTTCCCGACCGTGACGCGAAACGGGAGTCCGATCAGGTCGGCGTCGGCGAACTTTTCCCCGGCCCGCTGGTCGCGGTCGTCCAGAAGAACCGCGAAGCCTTCTTCCTCCAGATCCTCGGTCACCTGGTCGCCTTGCTCTTCGAGGCCCGGGAGGACGACCACGTGAACGTCGTAGGGTGCGATTGCCGCGGGCCAGGCCGCGATGCCGCCCTCGTCGTGGTTCTGCTCGACCGCGGCGGCGAGGATCCGGCCGGGGCCGATGCCATAGCTCCCCATGAGGATCGGCTTCTCCTGCCCGTCCTCGTCCAGGAAGCGGGCGCCGAGCGGCTCCGAGTAGTCGGTATCGAGCTTGAAGATGTGCCCGACCTCGACGGCGACCTGGAAGCGCAGCCGTCCGCCGCATTTCGGGCAGGCGTCCCCTTCCCGGGCCTCGCGGATGTCGGCGAAGCGAGCCTCGAAGTCGCGTCCGTGCTCGACTCCTCGCAGGTGCCAGCCGGTCCTGTTGGCGCCCGCGACGAACTGGCCATCGCGCAGAGTCTCGTCGGCCAGGATCTCGCCGGAAAAGCCCACCGGGCCGATTGAGCCCGGATCGGCCTTGAAGGTCTGCTTGATCTCTTCTTCGGTCGCCGGCCGCACGCTCGAGCCGAGGACGGCGGCGGCCTTCGCCTCGTCGAGGCGGTCGTCGCCGCGCACGAGCGCGAGCACGACGGCTCCGTCCTTGTTCACGATGGGCATCGCCTTCGACGTCGAGGCCGAGTCGACGCCCAGCAACTCGGACAATGCCTCGATCGTCGTGACCGCGGGCGTCTCCACTTCCTCGGGCGCGTCCAGTCGAGCCGGAAACTCGGGCGCCCGCGGCACCCCCCGCGCGATCTCGAGGTCAGCAGCGTAGTCGCCGTTCTCGCAGGTGACGAGCGTGTTCTCGCCGGACCCCGACGGCGCGAGGAAATCGATCGACTCGCTCCCACCCATCATCCCGGACTCCGCTTCCACCGCTACTACTTCGAGTCCGCAACGGTCGAAAATCTTGTGGTACGCCTGCTCGTGCAGCCGGAAGCTGCGCTCGAGCCCTTCCTCGTCGCGGTCGAACGAGTACGAGTCCTTCATGATGAACTCGCGCACGCGCAGAAGACCGCCGCGCGGCCTGGGCTCGTCGCGCACCTTCGTCTGGAAGTGGTAGAGGATCTGCGGCAGCTCGCGGTAGGAGCGGATCTCGCGCGCATGGAAGGTGACCGTCTCCTCGTGGGTCAGCGCGAGGACGAACGGCCGGCCCATGCGGTCCTCGATCTTCCAGAGCTCGGGAATGGAGTAGCGGCCCGTCGCCTGCCAGAGCTCGGCAGGCGTCACAACCGGCATGAACATCTCCTGGCCGCCGATCGCGTTGATCTCCTCCCGGACGATCTGGACGACCTTCTGATGCACGCGCCATCCCAGTGGGAGGTACGACCACAGGCCGACGGCCGTCTGCCGGATGAAGCCGCCGCGCACGAGCAGGCGGTGGCTGACCGCCTCGGCATCGCCGGGGTCCTCCCGGAGAGTGGGAATGAAGAGCTCCGAGGCCCTCATATGGCTAAGACGGGCGCTGGGCCGCTTCGGCCATCAGGAGAGCAGCGGGCTTCGCCAGCTTCAGGCGCTTCGGGCGCTCCATTCCGCCTTCGATCCACTGGTCGATCTCATGAAAGAGCTCGTCGACGAGGATGTCGGAGGAGACCTTCTTGAGGACGCGTCCGTGGGCGTAGATGAAGCCCGTATCCCGCCCGCCGGCGATGCCGAAGTCAGCGTCGCCCGCCTCCCCCGGTCCGTTCACCGCGCAGCCCATGACCGCGACCTCGAAGGCCTGCGGATAGGACTTCAGCCGCTGCTCGACGACCTCGGCGAGCTTCTCGACTCCGACGTTGTCGCGTCCGCACGACGGGCACGCGATCATCACCGGCCCGCGCTCGCGGAGACCCAGCGCCTTGAGGATCTCCCAGGCCACCTCGACCTCCTTCACCGGATCGGCGGTGAGGGAGATCCGGATGGTGTCCCCGATTCCGTCCATGAGCAGGGAGCCGACTCCGATCGAGCTCTTGATCGAGCCTGTGGCCGGCGGCCCTGCCTCGGTGACCCCGAGATGAAGCGGGTACTCCACCTTCTCGGACAGCATGCGGTAGGCGCGGATCATCGTTGGCACCGAGCTCGACTTGACCGAGATCTTGAAATCGCGAAAGTCCATCGACTCGAGCAGGCGCACCTGCTCGAGCGCCTCCTCGACGAGCGCGGCTGCTGTGTCCTCCCGCGCCAACGCGACGAGGTGCTTGGGCAGCGAGCCGGAGTTGGCGCCGATTCTCATCGGGATCCCCTTCGCCTTCGCGGCCTTGACGACCATGGCGACCTTGTCGGAACCGCCGATGTTGCCCGGATTGATGCGCACGGCTGCCACTCCAGCTTCGATCGACTTCAGCGCCAGAGAAGCATTGAAGTGGATATCTGCAATGACCGGGAGCGGGCTCAGATAGACGATCTTCTTGAGCGCCTCTGCGTCCTCGGTCTTGGGAACGGCCACGCGAACGACCTCGCAGCCCGCTGAGGCGAGGCGCGCGATCTGCTCGATGGTCGCGTCGACATCATGCGTATAGGTCAGCGTCATCGACTGCACCACGACCGGTGCGCCCCCGCCGATGGGCACGTTGCCTACTTTGATTTGACGCGGGCTCGCCACCCGGAGGAGTCTAGCCCCCTCTCAGCCGGTCGACGTCATTCGAAAGCCCGATGAAGAACAGGAAGAGGACGAGGACGATCCCGACCACTGATGCGCGCTCGTACGCCTCGCGGGAGATCGCGCGGCCCCGGATCCCCTCGGCCAGCGAGAAGGCGACGTGACCACCGTCGAGCGGGAGAAACGGCAGCAGATTCAGGAGCGCCAGCGACAGGGAGATGAGCGCGAGGACTCCGAGGTACTCGCGGTAGTCGACCTCGAGCGTCTGGCTGGAGGCCTGCACTATCCCGACTGGACTCGCGACGTCCTTGCGACCCGAGCCGGTGACCAGGCGCCCCAGCGACTCTCCGATCGCTCTCGTCACCTCCCAGGTACGACCGATCGCGAGCCGGAACGCCCCCAGCGGACCGTACTTGCGATATTGGAGCGACAGAGCGAAGCCCAGCCGATAGGCGCCGTCCTGTAAAACGGGCCGCGCGTTGACCGTCAGCCGCTGGGAGTCGCGGACGACCGTGAGCTCGATCGGGCGCCCGCCGCTCGCCCGGATGCGCTGGGCGATCTGGACGGCCGAGACCCGCTTGCCATCGACTGCAACGACGCGGTCGCCCGGCTGGAGAATTCGCGCCGCCGGAGTGCCCGGATCGACCTTGTCGACAACGGGCAGCACCGCCTTTGGCACCCCGAGCATGAACACGGCCGCGAGGAGCACGACGGCGAACACGAGATTCGTCCCCGGCCCGGCGAGGATGACGGCGACCCGCTTCCAGACGGGCGCACGCCAGTACGCATCGCCCGAAAGGCCGTCGTCGACGTCGTTGAGGCCGCGCTCGGCGCTCCGTCGCGCGGGCTCGGAGAGTCCGGCGCGCTCGACGGCGGCCCTCAGCTCGGAAAGGGCCGCACGCGCGTCCTCGAGCCGGCTCTCATCCAGAGCAGCCTTGACGGGCGCGATGTGCCGCTCGAGCCACGGCGCCTCGTCCAGCGCTCGCCCGAACTGGGCGTCGAGGTCGCCCGCCGCGGGCTTGTGCATCCCCGGGATCTTCACATAGCCCCCGAGCGGGATCGACCCGATGCCGTATTCGATCCCATTGTGGACGCGCTTGACGAGCGCGGGCGGAAAGAAGATGTAAAAGCGCCGCGGGCGCATGCGGACGGCAAGCGCCACGAAGAAGTGCCCGGCCTCGTGAATGAGAATCAGGAACGCGAGACCTCCGATGGAGACGGCGATGTTCAGCGGATGCCGACCCTCTTCCTCAATGCACCAGTTCCCGTGTGTGGGCCGAGGCGACGCGCCGGGCCTCGGCGTCGATCGCCGTGAGGTCGTCGAGGTCGCGCGCCTCGACCGCTTCGATCGTGTTGAGCGTCCGCTCGACGACCTCCGGGATCCCGAGGAAGGGCAGCCGGCCGTCCAGGAACGTTGCGACGGCCACCTCGTTCGCGGCGTTGAGGACGCACGGCATGGTGCGGCCGGCTTCCCCCGCCGCACGCGCGAGGGCGAGGGACGGAAACGCCTCCTCGTCCGCCGCCGAGAACTCGAGGATCAGGCCCGACGAGAGATCCAGGGGCGCGATCGGCGTGTTCGCACGCTCGGGGTACGTGAGGGCGTAGGAAATGGGAACTCGCATGTCCGGGTAGCCGAGGTGCGCGAGCGCGGCGCCGTCACGGAACCGCACGAGCGCGTGAACGATCGATGTCGGGTGGACAACGACTTCGATGCGGTCGTAGGGCAGGTCGAAGAGGAAATGAGCCTCGATCAGCTCGAGGCCTTTGTTCATCAGCGTGGCCGAGTCGACCGTGATCTTCGGCCCCATGTTCCACGTCGGGTGCGCAAGCGCATCGGTCGGAGTTACTGCGGCGAGATCGGCGCGCGCCCGTCCGCGGAAAGGCCCGCCCGAAGCCGTCAGAACCAGGGAGGCGACCGTCTCGCTCGCGCGGCCTTCGAGCAGCTGGAAGGCGGCCGAGTGCTCGGAGTCGACGGGGAGGATGCGGCCGCGGCCCTTCTCCCAGGCGGACCGGGCCAGGTCTCCACCCGCCACGAGGCTCTCCTTGTTCGCCAGCGCGAGATCGATCCCGCGCTCCAGCGTCCACATGGTGGCGGGAAGCCCTGCGAACCCCACAACCGCGTTCAGGACGACGTCGGGCTCGGCGCGCTCGAGAAGCTCGGTGAGGTCGCCTCCGACCTGCGTCAGCGAGGCGAGACCGTCAACCGGCTGGGAGCCCGACGCAGCGGCCACGAGCTCGAGGCCCGGATGGGCGGCAATGATCTCGAGCGCCTGGGTCCCGATCGACCCGGTGGCTCCCAGCAGGGCGACGCGCCTCATTCCATCCAGTCTAGAGAGGCGCTCGCCTACACCCGGCCCAGGGCGAGCAGGGTGAAGTACGCGGCCGGCGCGGCGAAGAGCAGGGAGTCGATGCGGTCGAGGACCCCGCCGTGCCCGAGCAGGATCCGGCCTGTGTCCTTCGTGCCCAGATCTCGCTTGATCAGGGACTCGAAGAGGTCGCCGAGCGTTCCTGCGGCGACTATGACCGCCCCCAGCACGAGCGTCTCCCAGGTGTGCTCGAAGAGATCCTCCTTGTACAAGGCCAGGAAGCTGGTGAAGACCCCGGCGACCGCGCCGGCCGTGAAGCCCTCCCAGGTCTTCCCCGGCGAGACAACCGGCGTCATCTTGTGCCGTCCGGCGAACCGGCCCGCGAGGAAGGCCACCGTGTCCGAAACGAAGACCGTCAGGAGCACCGTGATGGCCGCCAGGCGTCCATCCCCCTCGAAGGCCCGGATCAGCACCAGATGGCCGAGGCCGAGGCCGATCCAGCCCGCCCCGAGTGCCGTGGTCGCAATGGCAACCGTCGTCGACTGGCGGGTCTCGGACACGGCCGCGAAGACGAACGCGAGCACGAACGTCAGGAGGTAGCCCCCCAGCATCCAGGCCGCCCCGTCCACGTGTGCTCCCAGCAAGCCGGCGAGCGCCCCGCCGTAACCGGCCAGCACGAGCGGCCGCAACGTACGGGCGAGCCGGTAGAACTCGTGCAGCGCGACGAGGCCCGCCACCGCCGTCAGCGCGAGAAGAAACCAGCCGCCGAGGTAGGCGCTCCCCAGCACGATCGGAAGCCCGGCGGTGACGACGGCGATCCGCGAGAGAAAGGGAGTCATCTGCCGCCGAAGCGGCGGCGGCGGCCCGCATACTCGACGAGCGCCTGCCGCAGTTGGCGTTCGCCGAAGTCAGGCCAGAGCGTGTCCACGAAGACGAGCTCCGTGTAGGCGAGCTGCCAGAGGAGGAAGTTCGAGACGCGGAGCTCCCCCGAGGTACGGATCAGAAGGTCGGGCTCGGGCATCTCGGGCGCGTAGAGGCGTGAGCCAATGGCGTTCTCGTCGATGTCGCGTGGGTCAAGGCCTTCCTCGACGATCCTACGAGTGGCCTCGACGATCTCCGCGCGCCCGCCGTAGTCGAACGCGATCCAGAGCTGAAGACGCTCGCGCCCCTCGGTCTCCTCCTCGAGAGCGGCCATCTTGGCCTGGAGCTCAGCACTCGCCCGGTCGCGGCGTCCGATGAAGCGTGTGTGGACGCCCTGGCGTTGTAGGTCGGGAAGCTCACGCTCGATCGTCTCCACGAAGATCTCCATCAGCGCGTCGACCTCGTCCGGCGGTCGCGACCAGTTCTCGGTGGAGAACGCGTAGACGCACAGGGACTCCACCCCAAGGTCGATGGCCGCCTCGACGGTGCGCCGTAGCGCTCGGGTGCCGGCCCGGTGGCCCGCGGCTACGGGCAGGCGGCGACGCCGCGCCCAGCGGCCGTTCCCGTCCATGATGATCGCGATCGAGCGCGCGACGTCCGGCAGCTCCCCTTCCGGGAGGGGACGCAGCGCTCGAAAGGTCCTCAGTTTGGTCAGGAGGCTCAAGGTTCGGAGGCTCCTAAACCTCCATGATCTCGGCTTCCTTGCGCTTGAGGAGGTCGTCGATCCTCGCGACATGCTCGTCCGTGAGCTTCTGCACCCTCTCCTCGGCGCGACGCTCTTCATCGTCGCCGACGTCCCCGTTGCGAACGAGCTCCTTCAGGTGGTGCATCGCGTCGCGACGCACGTTCCGCACGGCGACGCGGCCCTCCTCTGCCAGTCCGCGCACGACCTTGACGAGCTCCTTGCGCCGCTCCTCGGTCAGCTGCGGAATCGGCAGCCGGATGAGCTTGCCGTCGTTCGACGGCGTCAGCCCCAGATCGGACTCCTGGATCGCCCGCTCGATGCTCTTGATCGACCCGGGGTCGTACGGCTGAATCGTGATCGAGCGCGGCTCCGGCACGTTCACCGTCGCGAGCTGCTGGAGAGGTGTCATCGTCCCGTAGTAGTCGATCTGGATCCGGTCGAGCAGCGCCGCGGACGCCCGGCCCGTGCGCACGGTGTTGAACTCGTGCGCCGCCGACTCGAGGGACTTGTCCATCTTGCGGCTCGCCTCGCTGACGAAATCGTCCATCGCGGTCATTCGGTCCTCCGGGGAGTCGAGATGATCGTGCCGATCCGCTCTCCGCGAACGACGCGCTCGATGTTGCGCTCGTCGTCGAGGCCGAAGACGTAGATCGGCAGCCCGTTGTCCATGCAAAGGGAGAGCGCTGTCGTGTCCATGACCCGGAGACCCCGCTCCAGTGCCTCCCGGTGGGTCAGCTCGGGCAGGAAGGCGGCGTCGGGCTTCTCGTCGGGATCACCGTCGTAAACGCCGTCGACTCCGTTTTTGCCCATCAGGATCGCCTCCGCGCCGATCTCGAGGGCCCGGAGCGCCGCCGCCGTGTCGGTGGTGAAGAACGGGTTGCCCGTGCCGCCGGCGAAGATGACCACCCTTCTCTTCTCGAGATGGCGAATGGCCCGGCGCCGGATGTAAGGCTCGGCGACTTCGCTGACGGTGATGGCGGAAAGGACGCGGGTGTGGACTCCGAGCTGCTCCAGCCCGTCCTGGAGCGCAAGGCAATTGAGGACGGTGGCGAGCATCCCCGCGTAGTCCGCGGTGGCCCGGTCCATTCCCTCAGCGGCCGCTTCCATCCCGCGGTAGATGTTGCCCGCGCCCAGGACGAGCGCGGTCTGCACCCCCATACCTTGAATGACCTGGATCTCCCGCGAGAGGGACTCCACGCGCGCCAGGTCGATCCCGTACTGCTGCCGGCCGAGCAGGGCCTCGCCCGAGAGCTTGAGCAGGATGCGCTCGAATGCCGCCGCCTCTTCGGGGACCGTCGCCGCGACGTCGCTCTCGACCTCGGCGCTCACTGGGTCAGGGCGTAGCGCACGAACTCGCGCACCTCCGCCCCGTGCTCCGCAAGGGCTTCGCCGACGGTGCGATCCGGATCATGGATCCACGGCTGGTCGTCCAAGACTGTTTCCGCGAAGAGACCTTTCGCAAGCCTGCCCTCGATCATCTTCGCCCGCACTTCGTCGGGCTTCCCCTTGAGGTCGGGCAGCTTCGAGAGAATTGCCCGCTCGGCCTCGACCTCGTCCGCGGGGACCTCGTTTCTCGTGACGAACCGCGGACTGGCGAAGGAGATGTGCATGGCCACCAGGCGTGCGAGCTCGGGCGTCGCCAGAGCTCGCACGAGGACGCCGATCTTCTCCGCTGGAGGATGGACGTACGCGGCGAGGACCTCCCCGCTCTCGGCCTCGAAGCGGGCAGCGCCGACCACCTCGATGTTCTCGCCGATGCGGGCGACGAGGTCGACGCGGTCGCCTTCCAACTCCCTGACCGCCTCGGGGCCCTGGGCTTCGACCGCATCCATCACCCGCTCTGCAAAACCGAGGAACTCCTCGTTCGCTGAGACCGGCTCCGTTTCGCTTCCCACGGCTACGATCGCGCCCCGGCCGTTCTCGATCCGCGCCAGCACCTTGCCCTCAGGAGTCGTTCTCCCAGCCCGCTTCTTGGCGGCGGCGAGCCCTTTCTCCCGGATGACACGCTCAGCATCGTCGAGATCTCCTTTCGTCTCGACGAGTGCGCGCTTGCATTCCATCCACCCCGCGCCGGTGCGGTCGCGGAGCTCCTTGACGAGAGAGGCCGAAATCTCCGGCATGTCGTTACTCATTCAGCCGGCACCTCCTCGGGTACCTGGTCCGTGGGCGCCTGGTCCGTGACCGCCTCGCCCTGCGGAGCCTGGTCGGCTTCCGCCGACTCCTCACCGAGAGCCGGCTCCACCTCGGCGGCGGCGGCAGGTTCATCGTCGGCAGCGGCAGCGGCTGACACGGCCATCTCCTCGGCCGTGACCTTGCTCTTTCCGGCCTCGATTGCGTTCGCGATCACGCGCACGATCAGACTGCACGAGCGGATGGCATCGTCGTTGCCGGGAATGACGTAGTCGGCATCGTCCGGGTCGCAGTTCGTGTCCACGAGCGCGACGACAGGCAGCCCGAGCCTGCGCGCCTCGCGGATGGCGAGCTGTTCCTTCCGCAGGTCGAGGACGAAGATCGCATCCGGGACGCCCTTCATGTCCGTCACCCCGCCGAGATTCGTCTCGAGCTTCTCGAGCTCGTTCATCATTGTGATCCGCTCCTTCGGCGGGAGCAGCTCGAGCTGGCCCTCGTCCCGCAGGCGGCGAAGCTCGCGCATCCGCTCGAGGCGCTCGGAGATCGTGCGCCAGTTGGTCAGGAGACCACCCAGCCAACGGTGGTTCACGTAGGGCATGCCGACGCGCGTGGCCTCCTCCTCGACCGCGTCCTGGCCCTGTTTCTTCGTCCCCACGAACAGGACGGAGCCGCCACGCTCGGCCACGTTGCGGACGAAGGCGGCAGCCTGCTCGACGAGCTCGAGCGTCTGCTGCAGGTCGATGATGTAGATGCCGCCCCGCTCCGTGAAGATGTAGCGGCGCATCTTGGGGTTCCAGCGGCGCGTCTGGTGGCCGAAATGGACTCCGGCCTCCAGAAGCTCGCGCATCGAGACAACGGGCAAAACTGATCCTCCTCGGTTTGAAGTGCTACGGCCGGCGGATTCGGGTGGAACCGGGCAAGCCCGGCACCGCCACCCGGATGCTTCCGCCGGGTTGGGTGACAAAAACCGCTGCATTCTAGCGAAGCTGGCGTCCTGGGACGCGGCCGGCCAGGGAGCTAGCCGATGCCGTTCGTAAGCTGGCGTCCTTCGATGTCGGGGGTTGTAAGAACGTCGGCGTGGGATCTGGCCGTCGAGTGCGTCGACCGCGCGCTCGGCGAAGGCGCCGTTCCGTCGCTCGTGAGGCTCGGCCGGCTCGGCCAACTGGGCAGCCTGCCCTCTTTCGTCGCCGCTCTGGGCGAAGACGACGACCCCTCCGCCCTCGCCCTGGACTTTGCCCGCGAGCGCGAGAGCCTCGGCCTCGCGCCCAGCGAGGTGGCCGCGGAGCTGCTCGTGCTCGGACGGGTCCTCGACGCCCACGGCGAAGAGGAGGCCCGCGGCGCACTCGACCGCTGCATCGCCGCGTACGTGGCGCGGGTGACGGAGGATCTCTCCGACCGGGCCAGGCGCGATCCGTTGACCGGGCTCCTGAATCACGAAGCGTTTCACGCCCGCCTCGCGGTGGAGGTCGCCCGGGCGCGCCGCTACCGCGCCCGGCTCGCGCTCGTCCTCCTCGATCTCGACCGCTTCAAGGAGCTGAACGACCGCGAGGGACACCAGGAGGGCGACCGCATCCTGCGGGCCTTCGCCTCAGCCCTGACCGCCACGGCCCGCACCACGGACTCCGTCGGGCGCCTCGGCGGCGACGAGTTCGCCGCTCTTCTCCTCGAAGCGGACCTGGGCACCGTGACCGCTTTCCTCGCACGCTTGGCCCTCCGGCTGGCGGACGGGCCGCCCACGAGCGCGGGCGCGGCGTTTCTCCCGGACGACGGGACGACCCGCGAGCAGCTGCTGGGGCTCGCCGACAGGCGCCTCTACGCGGACAAGGCGGCTCGAGCCGCCTGAAAGGCGCGTTCGAGGTCGGCCGGGAGCGGCGACTCGGCCTCGACCCGCTCTCCCGTGAAGGGATGGTCGAAAGCGAGGCGGGCCGAGTGTAGAAACTGGCGCTCGAGTCCGAGGTCGCCTGGAACCCCGTAGACCGGATCGCCCGCGAGGGGCAGATCGATAGCGGCCAAATGGACGCGGATCTGGTGCGTCCGCCCGGTCTCGAGGCGAACGCGGAGCAGCGCATGGCTCGGGAGGAGCTCGAGGACGTCGAAGGTCGTCACAGCTTCGCGCGGCGTGGCCGTATCGAGTGAGATTCGGGTCGGGTCGCTGCGATCGCGGCCTATCGCGGCCTCGATACGACCGTGCTGCGAGCGCGGCCGGCCGCGAACGAGGGCCAGGTACTCCCGCTCGATCCCCCGCTTGCGGAGCAGCCGCTGCAAGCGGCGGTGGGCTTCGTCTGAGCGGGCCACCACGAGCAAGCCCGACGTGGCACGGTCGAGCCTGTGGACGATCCCTGGCCGCTCTGCCTCCCCACCTCCCGAGATGGCATGGGCCAGCAGGCCGTGAACGAGGGTCCCGCTGCGGTGCCCCGCGGACGGATGCACGACGACGCCGGCGGGCTTGTCGACGACGAGCAGATGGTCGTCCTCGTACGCGATCCGAAGGTCGAGCTCCTCGGGCTCGAGCTCCGCCTCACGCCGGTCCGGTACGTCGAGCTCCACCTGCTCCCCGCCCTCGAGCCGGTAGCTCTTGGGGCGCACGGACCCATCCACGAGCACCCTCCGCTCCCCGAGGAGCCTCTCGGCGGCCGCGCGGGAACCTACCTCCTCGACACCGGCCAAAAAGCGGTCGAGGCGCTCGCCGGCCGCCCCAGGCGGCACGGCGAGGCTTACATCCCTAGGCAAGTGTCTTAGGAGCGGGCCTGTTCGAGTGAGTTCGACGGATCCGGGGCTGGCGCTCGGCGTCCACGAGCGCAAGCAGAAGCGAAGCGACGCCGACGACGATGAACGTGTCCGCGAGGTTGAAAGCGGGCCAGAAGCGCAAGTCGAGGAAGTCCGTCACGTGGCCGATGCGCAGCCGGTCGACCAGGTTCCCCAGACTGCCGCCGACCAGGAGCCCGAGCGCGACGGGCAGGATGGGATGGCGCGCGCCCGACTTGGCGAAATAGAAGAGCATCCAGAGGACGGCGCCGGCCGTGAGGAACGTGACGATGGAGGCCCAGCTCGAGAAGAGGCCGAACGCGATCCCGGGGTTGTTCACGTGCCGGATGTGGAGAGGCCCCACGACGTGCACCGACTCGCCCAGTGCCAGCTGCGTGACGACGATCTGCTTCGTCAGCTGATCCGCGGCCAGGCCGGAAATGGCCACGGCCAGGAGCCCGAGCCAGTGGAACGGTCCGGCCGACAGCGGACGCTCCGCCATCGAGATCGGAACCCTCCCGTCCGTGGCCGACCCGACGCGAACGTCGATCAGCCGTGGGGCGGGGTTGACTAACCCCTCTCTTCGAGACGTTTGCAGTCGATGCACCTATTCGCGTACGGGATCGCCTCGAGCCGTTCTTCGGCGATCGGTTTGCCACAGCGTCCGCAGGTCCCGAAGGTGCCGTGCTCGATCCGCTGCAATGCCTCGTTGATGGCGGTGAGGAGATGTTCCGCGTTCTCTTCCAGCGTGTAGTCGATCTCGCGGTTCAGAGTTGCCGTCGCCGAATCAGCGAGGTGATTGTCGTAGGTCTCCTCCTCGGTCTCGTCCTCGAACGAGACGGAATTGTTCTCATGGAGATGGTTCATCGCGGTTGCCACCCGGGTCCTCTCCTCCAGCAGGATATCCCGGTAGCGATCCGTGTTCATGGTTGAGCCGCCCTCGCCACCGTCTGAGTATAACGGGGTCGTTTGCGGGGGCTTCAGGCGGCCTGACCCGAGGCCTGGCGCGCTTCCGTGTCCCCTTCGAGGCGGTCGAGAGCGCTGACGAGGAAGGCCCGGTAGTCAGCGCGAACGTCTACTTCGAGAGTGCGCAAGCCGCGGATCTCGCCATGGATTCGCTCGCGCTCGGTCTCGGCACCGGAGACGATGTCACGCGCCGTGGCGCGGGCCTCCGAGACGATCACGTCCGCCTCCCGGCGGGCGTGCGTGCGCACGTCGTCAGCCATCCGCTCGGCCGAAAGGAGCGTGTTCCGAAGCGTGCCCTCGATCTCTTTCTAGCGAGAGAGCTCGCTCTCGAGCTCCTCCATCTTGTCGCGGAGGTCGGCGCGTTCGCGCCAGACCTGCTCGAAGCTGTTGACGATGTCACTGAGGAGCTCGTCGGTGACCCGACGGTCGTAACCGAACGGCCGCCGGCCCAGCTTCACGTGCCGGATTTCGACAGGGGTGAGCGACATCATGGTCCCGCTTCGCCGCCGAGGCCGCAATTCCTCTAAGCGGCGAGACCGATCAGGCGCTGGACGACCGCGTAGATCGCGTAGAGCACGATGATCGCGAAGATCGGCGAGAGGTCGAGGCCCAAGCCGCCCAACGAGAGCTGCGGGATGAAGCGTCTGAACAGGCGCAGGTAGGGGTCGACGACGTCGTAGAGGAAGCGCTGCACCCGGTTCAGCCAGACGTTGTACGGGAGCGGAATCCAGGAGGTGAGGATGTACGCGAAGATGCACAGCAGGTAGACCAGGAAGAGGACGTAGACGAATCCCTGGATTGTGTCGACGGTGTCCGCGAGCGGCATGCAGGGAAACCTAACGCCCCGCGCGGCTATTTAGCTCTGGTTGTAGAAGCCGCGGTCGATCAGGCGGGCGCGCTCTTCAGCCGATACCTCGACGTTGCGAGGCGTCAGGAGGAACACCTTGTCTGCGACGCGCTGCATGCTGCCGTTGAGGGCGTAGGTGAGCCCACTCGAGAAGTCGATCAGCCGCTTCGAGAGCTCGACGTCCGTGCCCTGGAGGTTGACGATCACCGGGACCGACTCCTTGAACTTGTCCGCGATCGACTGGGCGTCGTTGAAGCTCCGCGGGACG
>Ga0137375_10005922_pt1 | contig 14508 bp, 12 predicted proteins | sample SagtaG_24_FD_104936 | JGI IMG/M metagenome (GOLD analysis project Ga0137375, IMG submission 104936) | Vadose zone soil microbial communities from Sagehorn Ranch, Mendocino, California, USA - Sage1_R_113_16 metaG | ecosystem: Environmental > Terrestrial > Soil > Vadose zone | place: USA...
CAGCTGTCGCAAGAGGTCTTGCACGAGTGCCCTGCGCTCCTGGTGATCAAGGCGCGCGCACTCATGCTGGCGGGCGAGATGAACGCGCTCGAATCCTGGCTCGATCATCTGGAGACCAGCAGCGTCTCCGAGACCGTTGTGGAGGAGGTCGCCACCATCCGCGCGATTGTCAGCACCAGCGCGGCAAATGGCGGCAGGCCGCCTGTGCGCGAGAACACCGTCTGGGAAAGTCTCGATGCCTTCACCCTCAGCATGCACTCCTGGTCGCATGGTGAGATCCAAGCGAGCTATGCGGCCGCGGCGCGAGCTGTCCAGGCTGGGCAAGCCAGCGGGCTGCGCTCGGCCAGCCTGCTGGCGGCAGGCACCATGGCCGCTCTGCACATCATCCGTGGCGAGCTGCGCACGGCACTCCGCGTTGCCCACGAAGGGCTCGCGCTCGATCACACGACCGAAGCCGCCGTCCTGGCCCAATCGCATCAGCCAAATCCGGCGGTGGGTCCGATCTTGATGGCGCTCGGCGTAATCTACTACGAGCGTAATCGGCTCCATCTGGCGCAACGGTGCCTGGAGAAAGCGCTTGAGTTGGCCGTGCAACTTGGGCAGGAGGAGTATCTGTTCGCCGTGCATGCGTTTCTGGCGCGCACCCTGGTCGCGCGCGGGCAGCGGCAGCAGGCCTGCGCGCTGATGCAGACGGGTGTGAGTCGAGCGCGCGCGGGCCGCACCGCCTTCTGGCCGCAAGCCGACATGCTCGCCTATCAGGCCTGGATCTGGCTGCGTTGTGGTGAGGTGGCCCTGGCCGCCCAGTGGGCGCAGACAGCTGATGTGCACCTGGACGGCCCGCAGATCGCCCAACGGAGGATCGAGAACTGGGTGTATGGTGAGGTCTTGCTGGCCCAAGGCCAGGACGAGCAGGCCGCGTCTATCCTGGGCCAACTGGTGCAGAGCGCAACACAGATTGGAACACGCACGGAGCCGCTACTCAAGCTGCTGGTCGGGTCTGCGAGCGCGCTGTTCGCCCAGGGGCAGCGCGAAGCTGCACTGCCAGTTCTAGAGCGTGCGCTGGGCCTTGGGCAGGCGGAAGGGTACATTCGGCCGTTTCTCGATAGTGCGCCGCGGCACAGTCGCGCACTGCTTGAGTATTATCATCAGAAGGCCCGGGCGGAGGCGCAGATCGAGACGTATGTGCAGCAGTTGCTCGCCGAGAGCGAATCGGTGCCGTTACGCACGGTGGTGCCGGCGGGCGGCACGCCATCGGCGCTGACACTGAGCCGGCGCGAACGCGAGATCTTGCGGCTGGTTGAGGGCGGGTTGTCGAATCCGGAAATAGCGCACAAGCTGGTGATCGAGGCCAACACGGTCAAGACCCATCTCCATCGCATCTACCAGCGCCTGAGTGTGAGCACACGCTACCAGGCCGTGAAGCACGCGAAGACCCTCCAGCTGCTCTAGCCGCGCCGAACACGCGGCGAGCTAGACCAAGGCTTTCCAGGAGTGCGATAGGCCACCTGAGTGCGACGGTGTTGCCGGTAACAACCTACGAAGCGAAAATGACAGGAGGTAGCTATGGGCTTTCTGAAGCGACTTTTCGGAGGCGGGGACCAGCGCGAACGCGAGGGGCTGCGCCACGCTATGCAGCGTGTGACGCCGCACGATGGCAGGACGCCATCAGACGAACAAGCTATCGAACGGTACCGTTACCTCGTGCGCACGGCCCCACCTCAGGCAATCGAGCAGGCGCATGAGCAGGCATTCGCTCAGCTAACCCCCGAGCAGCGGCGAATGGCCTTGCACCAACTGTCGAAAACCGTGCCGGCGCACGAGCGCAGTGATCGGGACGACCCCACATCCCTAGCCAGGATGGCGACGCGCGCCGAGCTGCAGCAGCCAGGGGTCGTGGAGCGCATCTTCTACGGACGATCTCCGATGATGGGCGGAGGTTACGGCTACGGTGATGGACTGTTTGGCGGCGCCTTCATGAGCAGTCTGGCAGGGGCGTTCGTCGGCAGTATTATCGCGCAAGGCTTGTACGATAGCTTCTTCGACATTCCCGAATACAACGGCGGCGATCCAAGTGCATCGGTAGGCGACTATGGTGGCGCCGAGAGCGCGACAGCGGAGAACGAGTACGGCGCCCAGGAGGCTGGGCCTGATTTTGGCAACGACTTTGGTGGTGACTTCGAGGGAACGGAACTGTAGCTGCCAGAGCACTTTAGTTCGCAATCCTATTGGAGAACAAGCCATGGCTCAAGTGCAGTCGCAGGGCGCCGAGCCCGATAATGGGGCGCTGAGCGCTGTGATCGAGCGCAACATTCAGAACCAGGTGCGCCTGCGGATCAGGGCGCTATCGTGGCGCACCTTCCAGGAGCGGATGGCGGATGCGATGACCGCGTTTTCCGGCAGCCTGAGCTTCGTGTACCTGCACGCCCTGTGGTTTGGGGTGTGGGTGCTGCTCAACAGCGGCAGGTTTAGGTTCCGCCCGTTTGATCCGTTTCCCTACAGCCTGCTCACGTTGATCTGCTGGTCAATGGATGGCTGCGGGAAGCTGGTTGACCGCGGCTAGAGGGAGCAAATGGAATGAGTATGGCGATCTTTCTGCAACTGGCAATCGTCGGCGCCTGGGCGGCTACCATCCTCCGACACACGCGCCGCCTTCTCCGGCTCGCGCACGCCAACCCGGCATGGACCTCGCAGGATCAGACGGTTCGCCCGTTGGCGAACCGGATCTGGTGGTGGCTTGGCCGCGAGGAGTTCTGGCGCACAGTGCAGCTCGATGCCTTGCGCTGCGTGGAGCTAACATTGATGGCGTTGCTGCTGGTGTATGATTTATAAATGGTATGACCGTGACTGATCACCGAATACGTGTGGTTGTCGTCGGCGCGGGGTTCGGCGGGCTGAACGCCGCCAAGCGTCTCTCTGGCCACGGCTTCGATGTCCTGCTGGTCGATCGCAACAATTACCACCTTTCATACGCCGCGTACTCGTCAGCGCCCCCAGCAAGACGCGCGATGATTGTGACGCGTTCCTGCTTCCCGGCATCAACCTCGAAACGTTCGATCCGGAACAGCACAGGATCGTCAGTGTGGCGAGCTGCACCACCATCGCGCTGGCGCCGGTCGTCAAGGTGGTGATGGAGCACTTCGGTATCAAGCACGGGCTCTTCTCAACGGTCCACGCCTACACCAACAGCCAGTCGCTGACTGATCAGCCGATGAAGGATCGGCGCGACTCGTGGGCGGCGGCCGAGAACATCATTCCGTCCTCGTCTGGCGCGGCCAAGCCGCTCGGCTTGATCTGGCCGGGGCTGAAGATCACCGGCAAGGCCTACCGCGTGCCGGTGCGCACCGGCAGCATTGCCGAGCTCAACCTGGTGACCGAGCGACCGGTGACGGTGGATGAAGTCAACGATGCGTTCCGCACGGCAGCCGAGACAGCGTCGCTCAAGGGCGTTATGGGCGTGCTCGAGCACGAGTGGACGTCGTCGCGCATCCTGGGCGACCCGCACTCGTCGATCGTCGACCTACCGTTGACGGCGGTGCAGGAGGGGACGCTGCTCTCCGTGGCGGCGTGGTACGACAACGAGATGGGCTTTTCGACCAGCCTGGCCAAGACGGCAGCGCGCATCGCCGGGTAAGGATATATGATGAACTGCATCTCTGAGCCTCATGCCGATAGCATTGGCGCGCAGCACGTCGTATCCGCAGACATCGTCATTCTGGGGGCCGGCTATGGCGGCCTGCATGTGGCGCAACGCCTCATGCGCCTGCTCGATGACAATCGGCACGCTGATGGTGGGCCCTGCTCGATCTTGATCGTTGATCGGCAGCCACATCACCAACTCACGACCGAGTTGCCGCGCATCATCGGAAACGAGGTCGCCGACCGCGATCTCGATATCCCACTCGACCAACTGCTGAGCGAACGAAAGGATCAGTTTCTCCAGGCGGAGATCCAGGCCATCCGTCCCAGCCCACATGCGCAGCCAGGCGCGATCGAGACAACCGCCGGGCGCATCCAGTACCGCTACTTGATCATTGCGCTCGGCAGCGTCAGCAACGACTTCGGCATCCCCGGCGTGCGCCAGTATATGCGGCCCTTCCTGACCACCGAGGACGCGCGAGATTTGCGGATCGCTGTCTCCCGCTCCATTCAAGACGCCGCTCGCTATGAGTTTGACCAACCTCACGCCGAACAGGATGAGCTGCGACGGCGTATGACCGTGCTGATCGGCGGCGCTGGCGCAACGGGCGTGGAGGTTGCCGGCGAGTTGGCCGAGTTCATGGAAGGCCAGTGGCAGGCAGCCTGGCGGGTGGCGGGCGAGCCGGAGCACTACCGTCTGCCCAAACCCCGCATCATCCTGGTCAGTGCCGCGCCAACCGTGCTGCCGAGCTGGTCCGGCCAGACCAGCCAGGCCGTCGCGGATGCATTGCAGGAGCTGGGCGTTGAGCTACGCTTGGACTCGCTGATCACGCAGGTACAATCGGGCCGTGTTCAGCTCAAGACTGGTGCGTGGATCGCAGCTGACACGCTGGTGTGGGCAGGTGGCGTCCGCGCGCCGATGCTGCTTCAGGAGGCTGGGCTGCCGATTGGCCCCGGCGGCCGTGTCAGCGTCGATCCATTCCAGCGCGTCGTGGACGAGCCGAATATCTATGTCGTCGGTGACAGTGCGCTGCTAGTGGACAAGCGGACGGGCCGGCCCGTGCCGCCAACGGCTGACATCGCGCTGCGCAGTGGTGAGACGGCAGCACTGGCGCTGGTGGCGACAATTCGCGGGCACAATACCACCGTATAAAGTGATTGGCCGCCGCCATATTAGCCACTTCATCGAAGGCTTGGTTCGCCCGCACGTCATTGGTACCGACTTGGAGGCTGGCTATCAGGCGATGGCTGCGGATGAGGCGCGTGAGGCTGAGGCCTTGGAATGGAGTGACGCAACGATCGGAGATGTGGCCGATGCAACGCGGTGAAGTGTGGTGGGTCAATATCGATCCATCGGTTGGGGGCGAGATTCAAAAACAACGTCCTGCGGTTATTCTCAGTAATGACGCATCGAATAAACATCTGAATCGTGTCCAGGTTGTGCCGCTCTCGACCCACGTTGATCGCCTCTATCCCAGCGCGGCGATCGTCACGCTCAATGGCAAAGCGCAGAAAGCCATGGCGGACCAACTCACGACGGTCAGCAAACGGCGCCTGAGTAATTGCGCTGGTCGTCTGTCGGCTACCGATCTCGCGCAAATTGAACGAGTCGTCAAGTTGCAACTGGATCTCACACCGTAAAAGCCGGGCCGTCCAACAACGCATTCGAGCCGACGCCGCTACGCGTCGACAAGATCGGGCCGATTTTGAAAGCTGGAATCGGCTCAGCCGTTTTCCCGATCTATCATCGCGGGCGCGGCAACCGCGCCCCCACCCACGATGATGACGATCCGTTGCCATCAGCGCGATCATCGCGGGCGAACACGCGATTCGCCCCTACTGCGATGATCGCGATGCGCCATCCTGGTATCAACTCGTCACTCGTCACTCGTCACTCTACATCGTCGCGCCCACGATCCACGGGTTGAACTCCTCCTCGCCGATGCCCTGGGCCTCGCTCAGGCTGGGCTGGCCCGACGCGACGGCGATCAGCTTCTCGAAGATCTCGCGCCCGACCTCTTCGATGCTCGATCCTTCCAGGACGCGGCCGGCGTTGATGTCCATGTCGCCGCGCATACGATCGTAGGTCACGCTGTTGGTGGCGATCTTGATGCTTGGCGCGGGCTTGAAGCCGAAGCAGCTGCCGCGGCCGGTGGTGAAGGCAATGATGTTGCAGCCGCCAGCCACCTGCCCAGTCGCCGAGACCGGATCGTAACCAGGCGTATCCATGTACGTGAGGCCGCGCGCGGTGACCGGCTCGGCATACTCATAGACTGCCTGCAGCGGCGTGCTGCCGCCTTTCGCCACCGCGCCAAGCGATTTCTCGTAGATCGTGGTTAGGCCGCCGGCCTTGTTGCCATGCGAGGGATTATTGTCGATCTCGCCGCCCTCGCGCTCGGTGTACGCCTCCCACCAGTGGATGCGCTCGACTAGCTTCTCACCGACCGCGCGGCTGGCGGCGCGGCGCGTTAGCAGATGCTCGGCGCCATAGATCTCGGGCGTCTCGCTCAGCACGGCGGTGCCGCCCTGCGCCACCAGCAGATCGACCGCGTGGCCGAGCGCCGGGTTAGCGGTGATGCCGCTGAAGCTATCGCTGCCGCCGCACTGGAGCGCCAGTATCAGCTCGCTGACCGGCACGCTTTCGCGCTCGAACTCGTTCGCGTGTGGCAGCCGCACGGCGAGCGCCTGCAACCCTTCTTCGATCGCTGCGGCGACGCCGCCTGAGTCCTGGATTCCGATGTAGGGCGGCAGCCGCAGGTCGCCCAGCCGCGCGCGCTGGCTCTCGAACAGCGCCTCGAACTGGTTGGTCTCGCAGCCGAGCCCGACGAACAGGTAGCCAGCGACGTTCGGGTTGCGTGCGAAGCCGGCCAGTGTGCGCCGCAGCATATCGATCTCGGGGCCGGATGAGGCGCTGGCGCAGCCGGCCCGATGGGCCAGGCCGACAATATCGGTGACGTTCGGGAAGCGCGGCAGCAGCTCGGCCCGCGCGCGCGTGGCGATCTGGCGCACGGTGTGGGCCGAACAGTTGACGGTGCTGATCAGCACCAGCGTGTTGCGCGTGCCGACGCTGCCATCGGCCCGGCGGTAGCCCTGGAACGTGCGGCGCTGCTCCGGCGGCACGCCGGCGACCGGGCGCACATCGACGCCGAACTGGTAATCGAGCTGCATTTCGCCAACTGCCAGGTTATGCGTATGCACATGATCGCCCGGCGCGATCGGGCGGGTGGCGAAGCCGATCACCTGGCCGTAGCGGCGCAACGGCTGGCCGGTTTCGATCCCGCGTAGCGCCAGCTTATGCCCAGCGGCAACAGCGGCATTCATCCGCAGCGCCTGCCCGGCGACCTCGATCCGCCGGTTGGCCGAGAGCGGCACCAGCGCGATCGCCACATCGTCATCGGGGTGCAGCCGCAGCGCGGGGGTGTCTTGCAGTGTAATCAGCATCGAGTTCTCCTCTTCAATTCGGTGGAAGTCGATTATACATCATTGCCATCGCACTCAATGATTGGCAGCGCCAATACATTCCGCCACACACTCCAGCAGCTGATCCTGCGTGAACGGTTTGGCCAGCACCGGCAGGCCCGTGCGCTCCAGAAAAGCGCGGCTCGGCTCGCCCATGGTATCGCCGGTCAGGATGAGCCAGCGCTGCGAGGGGCGCAGCTGGTGCAGCCGCTGATACAGTGCCTGGCCATCGAGACCCGGCATGTGCAGGTCGCAGAGAATTAAATCGTAATCCTGCCCCTGGGCGCATCCAAGCGCCTCTTCGCCCGAAGCGACGGCGTCGACGAGCAAGCTATGTTCGGCCAGCATTCGCCGTACGACGGTTCGGATCAGCTCCTCGTCGTCGACCACCAGGATGCGCGCACCACTCTTCGTGGGGCCATGCCGGCCCTCCGCGACCCGTGGTTCCTCGCTTTCGGCGGCTCTGAGCTGAACATGCAAGGTCATCCCGCGCTCGGGGTTATTCTGTGCCCAGACACGTCCGCGGTGCTGCTGCACAATCGCGTGGACAATCGCCAGGCCCAGGCCGGTGCCCTCGCCGATCGAGCGGGTGGTGAAGAACGGGTCGAAAATGTGCGGCAGGTGGTCCGGGGCGATGCCAGGGCCGCTGTCGACGATCGCCAGGTGGACATTGTCGCCGTCGCACTCGGCGCTGATCCGCAGCTCGCGTGGGGCCGCGGGCTGATTGGTCGCTAGCGCCTGCACGGCGTTGTTCAAGATGTTGAAGAGAACTTGTTCGATCTGGTCAAGATCGCCCGAGATCACGCAGCGATCGTCGGGGATGTCAATCACTGTCTGGATCGCGTTGGCCTCCAGGCTTTGAGCCATGCGGGCCAACGTGGCGTGAATCAGCGGTGCCAGATCGACGGGTTGGGGCTGCGGGCGGCTCCGCCGCGCGAATGTCAGCAGCTGCTGGACGATTGCGCGGGCGCGCATGGCGGCATCCTCGATACCCTTCATGTCCATCTGCATGGCGGAAGGGATGCCGGCGCCGCGCTGGAGTTGCGCCAGCCCGAGGATGATCGCCAGCGGATTGTTCAGCTCGTGTGCGGCGCCCGCCACCATCTGGCCTAGCGCCGCCAGCTTCTCGTTCTTGCGCATCTGATCCTCGATCTGCCGCTGCTCGGTGACATCCTTGCACACGGCGAGCGTCTCGTCGTACTCTGGTAGGAAGGCGCATGAGATCAGCACCCGTGCCCGCGACCGGTCGGCTCTGTTCAGCTCGATCTCGATGCCGCGCGGCTGTCCCTGCTCGGCCGAGGCCAGGCACTGGCGCATGTCGTCGTGATATGGCTTCGGGACGAGCGCGTGCAGCCCAGCGCCCAGGATCTCGTTCGGTAGGTAGCCCCACAGCGTGCGCGCCCGCTCGATATTGAGTGGGCGTAACGTGAGATCGCGGCGCACGATCAAGAGTACGTCGGGCGACGTACGGATGAGTGTGTCGAGATAGCTGCGCATCGACTCGGCCTCGCGGTAGAGCTGCGCATTCTCGGCGGCGGCCGAAAGCAGCGACTGGTGGCTCTGGGCTTTGACGACCGCCTGGGCAAGCTGGTGGGCGATTGTCTGGAGCAGCTGCAGGTTGTGCTCGGTGTAGGGCTGGCCGATATGACCGACGTTAAGCGTGCCGAGCGGCCGGCCATCGGCGATCAGCGGAACGAAGATGCTGCTGTTGAGTGGCACTGTTTCGATGCCGGGGTACGTCGGGTAGTAGCGGGCAATCTCGCCAGGCGTGAGCACCTGGATCTCCCCGGTCTGGAGCGCGCGCCTCACAACGCCGAGATGAGCCAGCTCCAGCCGCCCGAAGTTGGTTACCATCACTTGCGGCACGCGCAGGTGCGCCCGCATCTCGATATGCGTCTCCTCTGGGTTGAGCAACGACACTCCCGCCATCGTCGCGAGGCCTAGCTCGTCGAGCGCGTGCAGGCCAGCGTGGAGCATGGTGTCGAGGTCGAGCGAGCTGTTGATCGCCTCGCTGACGCGCAGGAGCGCAGCGAGGGCATGCTGTTGGCGCTGCTGTTCGCCGTGGAGCTGCGCATTGGCGATCGCCACAGCGGCATATTCTGCATAGCGCGCCAGGTCGTCGAGGTCGGCCTGGCTATAGTAGCTTGGCTCCCGATGGCCGACGATCAGCACGCCAAGCACGCTGCCCTGGTGCGTAAGCGGCTGAAAGAGCGCCGAGCGCATCTGTTGTAGAGCGACCAGCGGCTGGTGCGTGCCTGCCTCGGCCGCTAGATCGTCGATACATACGCCTCGCCCGGTCTCGATCACCTGCCCGCTGATGCTCGACGTCTTGGGGAAGTGGCTCCCAACGACTTGCTCGACCGCTCCGTCGATCGGCGTAGCGTAGACGACTGCGACATCGGCGCCGGATGGCTGGTTGATCGAGGCGAACTCTGCTTCCAGCAGCTCCCGGGCCTGAACGCAGATCACGCGCAGCACATCGTCGAGCGTACCAAGCGTGGTAACGGCGCGGGCTGTGATCGCCAGCGACTTGAGGCGCTGCATCTGAGCCTCCATGCGCCGCCGCAGGCCGATCTGCGCGAGCACCGCTGTCAGGTGGTGCGCATACGCTTCGACGAACGGGACGTCCTGTTCTGTCAGGGCGTGGCCCCAGATTATGAGCACGCCATGGTCATGCTCGTCGAACGCGATTGGGGCGGCGATAAACCCGCGGCTCCCTTCCAGCCGCAGCACGAGCTTGGCAAGCTGGGCTGCCTGCGGCGACATGTTGGCCTCGATCACTGTGCGAAAATCTGGCCAGAACACGGTGCGATGCTGCCCCAGCACGAGGTCATACGGCGGGGTACGCGCGGGGATGCCTATCTGGGAGATATATAGGCCCGTGGCATGGTGGAGGAGCGTTTCGCGGCCGGCGGGCGCTTCAATGTAGTACACCACCAACTGCCCGCGCGCAGGCTCCTCTAGCAGAACGGCCATCCGCAAATAAACCTTCTTCAGCGCCTGGGTTGTGATGGCGAAGAGTTCTTCTGCCGACTGCGCCGTTAGCAGGCACGGTGCCACCCGGTTGAGCTCGAGCATGAACTGTTCGCGGCGGTGCGCGAGCGAGCCAAGGTACACGATCAACGTCACGCGCCGCAGCGGATCGCCATCGATCGCGATTGCCTGAATCTCGGCCTCAACCGGCTCCGATCCCGCCTGCTTGATCTGAACACGGACGAGCGGCGAGTCGGCGGCATTTCGCGCCAGTGCCGCGGCAAGTCTCGGGCGATCTTCCTCGCGCACGAGCAAGCCAACCTGCGTGTCCACCAATGCCGACTCATCCGCGCCGAGCAAATCTCGCATCGCCTCGCTGAGGGCCAGTATCTGGCCATCTGCAGAGACTAGGATGAGCGGCCAGGGGGTGTCCCTGACGATATCCTGGAGTGGATCGTCGAGCGAAGCCACGATTGTGCGGCGGTTGGACATACAACGCAGCCTTCTGTCCGGCGAGTGAACGCCGAATGCGAACGGGCACTTCAACCCATGGAGACCTTGCGACCACCTATCTTGTGTGGCCACAGTATTTTACCACCTGTCGGATGGGCTGTGATAGAATGGACCGGTCAGTCTGTGACGAGTGACGAGTGACAAGTGACGAGTGGTTTTGTCACCCTGTCTCCCGTCTCCTGTCTCCTGAGGAGCTACTCCATGACCACACCCGCTTTCGATACGTGGGGCGATCGTTTTGGCGATGCTGAGCGCGCGCTGCTGGCGCCGTTTGTAACCGATCTGGACGCGCCGATCTTTGGGCTGCGCAATCTGCCCGAGGTGGTCAAGGGCGCGCTGTTTTCGCGCTACAGCCGAACCGACAAGAGCCTGCGCCGCATTCTGCTGGATGAGTTCATCCAGGCGCCCGAGTCGGGTTTCGCCGCGATCGTGGGCGGGGCGGCCGCCACCGGCGTCGAGCAGATCGTGGCCGTTCGCCAGGCCGAGGCGTTCTACGAGCGTGTGCTGGTTGGCTATGGCGATGACTCGGTGGCCGAGCTGGGCGGCGCGCACGTGGCCTGCGAGGGGATCAGTAATATTGCTGCGAAGGCGCTGGAAGACAGCCGGCTGGGGATCAGCCCGCTCGAGAAATCGACCCGCTATGTGGTGTTCAACCGCAAGCTGGATGGCCGCTACCGCTACGCCCGCGAGCCGCGGATCATGGCCTCGCGCCACGCCGAGCGCTACGAGGCCGCGCTGGATGGCCTGTTCGATGCCTACTCGGCGCTGCTGGAGCCGACGATCGCATTCGTGCGCTCGCGCACCCCGCGCGACGCGGGCACATCCGAGCGAGCCTATAACAGCGCCACGCGCGCCAAGGCCTGCGACCTGCTGCGCGGGCTGCTGCCGATGGCAACGCTCACGAACGTCGGGCTGTTCGGCAACGGCCGGGCCTTCGAATACCTGCTCACGCGGCTCTACGCGTCGCCGCTGGCGGAGCTGCCGGCGCTGGCGGCCGCGATGCAGACGGCGCTCGACGCGCTGATCCCCTCATTCGTTAAGCGCGCCGCCAGCGAGCGCGGCCGTGCGCAGCAGGCGTATCTGCGCGGGATGCGGGAACGGGTGTTGGGTGTTGGGTCTTGGGTGCTGGCTGTTGACGATGCAGAACGCCATGCTCCTAACACCCAACACCTATCACCTGTCACCCTGGTGGAATTCGATCCCGACGCCGAGGCCAAGACCGTCGCGGCGATCCTGTACCCGCATACCGATCTGCCACTGGAACAGGTGCGCGCGCTGGTGAGCGGGCTGGCGGCCGAAGAGCGGCTGGCGATCATTCGCGCCTATGTCGGCGAGCGTGGCAGCCGCTTCCAGCGGCCCGGCCGAGCCTTCGAGGAACCGTACTATACCTTTGACATTCTGGCCGACCTGGGCGCCTACCGTGATCTCCAGCGCCACCGCATCCTGACGCAGGAGCGCCAGCGTTACACCATCCAGCACGGCTACGTGACCCCACCCGAGCTGGAGGACGCCGGACTGGCGCGGATCTACGACCAGGCGCTCGAACGTGCCGCCGAGGCGGTCGAGACGATCGCCGCCGATCTGCCCGAGCAGGCGCAGTATGCCGTGCCTATGGCGTTTCGGGTGCGCTGGCGGATCAAGCTGAACTTGCGCGCGGCCTACCACCTGGCCGAGCTGCGCAGCGCGCCGCAGGGCCACCCGTCCTACCGGCGGATAGCGCAGGCGATCTACGAGCGGATTCGCGCGGCCCACCCGGCGCTGGCCGAAGGCATGCGCTTCGTGGATATGGGCGACTACGAGCTAGAGCGGCTCGACGCCGAGCGCCGGCTGGACGCCAAGCTCAGCCGGGCGACGAAGACCTAATGCAGCTTCAGCTTTACAATTGGCAGGTATGGGGGACGCAGTCGCTCCAAGATACTTTTCTTTTGTGCCGCGCTGCCAGCGCAGAGCGCTGGCAGCGCGGCACAAAAAAGTGTGTTTGGCGCGGCGAAGCCGCGCCAGCCCCCACTACCAAGTATAATGGCCCGATTTGTGCTACTGCCGGGCAGGGGTACAATACGACGTATCGTAGGATGGTTAGTGACCGCATCGACGAAAAGAGGAGCATGAATCGTTCTTTCTATAGCCGCATCCTCGTCTACAGAAAGGAAACCTAGCTGTATGTGTCAACCAACAGACCACCGCCACTCGATCTTCTGCATTCTTCCACCGCACATTCTGCGCGAGATCGCGATGAACGGGACTGTCCCGGAGCGCGCGGCCGCGCTCGATACGCTCGCGACCGACCAGACCTTCCGTGCCATGCGCGCCGACGAGCGGCTCGCGCCGGCGGCGCCGAAGCGCGCGGGTGTGCTGGCGGTTGAGGGCGAGCAGCACCGGACAATCTACTCCGCGCAGAATCAGCAGAACTTGCCCGGCGGGATCGTGCGGGCCGAGGGCGCGCCACCTACCGGCGACGCGGCGGCGGATGAGGCATACGATGGCCTGGGCGCCACGTTTGATTTCTACTGGGATGCCTACCAGCGCAACTCGATCGACGATCAGGGCCTGCCGCTTGATGGCACGGTTCACTTTGGCCGCAACTATGATAACGCCTTCTGGAACGGCGAGCGCATGGTTTTTGGTGATGGCGATGGCAAGCTGTTCAACCGTTTCACGATTTCGCTCGACGTGATCGGCCACGAGCTGACCCATGGCGTCACTCAGGATGAGGCGCGGCTGGCCTACTACGGCCAGTCGGGCGCGCTGAACGAGGCGGTCTCGGATGTGTTCGGCTCGCTGGTCAAGCAGCACAAACTCGGCCAGACTGCCGACCGAGCCGACTGGCTGATCGGCGCAGGGTTGCTGGCTTCTGGTGTCAAAGGCGTAGCGCTGCGCTCGATGAAGGCGCCCGGCACGGCCTATGATGACCCAGTGCTTGGCAAAGATCCGCAGCCGGCACATATGCGCAACTTTGTGCGTACCTATCAGGATAACGGTGGCGTGCATATCAACTCCGGCATTCCCAACCACGCCTTCTATCTGGCCGCCGTGGCGCTGGGCGGCTATGCGTGGGAAAAGGCCGGCCGAATTTGGTATGAGGCGCTGCGTGACTCGAAGCTGCGGCCGAACTCCGGCTTTCGAACCTTCGCGCGGCTGACGGTGGCCAATGCCGGCCGGCTGTATGGCCAGAACAGCCCTGAGCAGCGCGCCATCCACGACTCATGGACAGGGGTTGGCGTGGCGGTGGCTGCGCTGCCAACCACAACCCCCGCGCCCAAGCCGGCAAGCCGGGCTAGGGTTGGGTCGTAATTCCGCGTGAAGGGGTAGTATTTACAGCCTGATGCTTGCGTTATTCGGGCAGCATGCGTAGAAAGACCGCAACATCGATCTTCGCATGCCGCCCGCGTACGGTCGGATGACCGTGAGGAGGTTGCTATGCGGATTGAATTGCAGACCGAGGGAGGGATCGCCTTCTTTCCAGGCTTGAATAAGCCGGTGGTTGTGGACAGCGGCGATCTGCCAAAAGAGCAGGCCGCCCAACTCCAGCAGCTGATCGATTCGACGCACTTGTTTGATCTGCCCGCGGCATCCCGATCGCTGCCGAAGGGCGCGGCCGACATGCGCCGCTACACGATCACCGTCGAGGATGACCGGCGCCGCCGCACCGTGCGCCTGAATGACCCGATCGAGGATACGCGCCTCCAAGCGCTGATCGATTTCTTGCAGGATCAGCGCGGCTCGCAAGGTCGGGCAGCGGACTCATCCACGCCCTCCGATCCGCAGTAACGCGAGATTTGCTTTCTGGGAGTTTATCTGAAAGGGACTAGTACATGGCGGCCTAAATAGATATACAGTATAATGGAGGCGCGCACGCGGCAGCTGGTCGCGGATAGACTGAACAGGAGTACCCGATGCGTGGCCCCAAACCATTACCCATTGTATTGA
>Ga0137375_10005928_pt1 | contig 14502 bp, 8 predicted proteins | sample SagtaG_24_FD_104936 | JGI IMG/M metagenome (GOLD analysis project Ga0137375, IMG submission 104936) | Vadose zone soil microbial communities from Sagehorn Ranch, Mendocino, California, USA - Sage1_R_113_16 metaG | ecosystem: Environmental > Terrestrial > Soil > Vadose zone | place: USA...
AACGCCCGTCCCACCTGGCTTGATCTCGCCCACAAGCGACTCGATGAGGCAGTCTTTGCGGCGTATGGTTGGAAGTCTGATTTGAGCGATGAGGAGATTTTGGAGAAGTTGCTGGCATTGAACTTGGAGAGGGCAAGGGAAGATGCACTTTGACCTCCCACCTCGCCAAGGACGTTGGGGAATTGCTTTCGCAATACTCATTGCGTATGTGCTGCTGTTTTTCCTGCTTTATCCTCGATTCAGAGAGGGCAGTGCGGCCCTGGCAATCTTGCCTGTTGCTGTGATTGCCTTGCTTGGTGGAACTCAAGTAGGGTTGCTCGCTGGCATACTAAGTTTTCCCTTGAATACATTACTGTTGAATATGGTAGAGACCCAGGCTAACCCATGGGCAGTCGTTATTCTAAGTGGTGGTGGGCCAGGAAGCGTGGCGATTGTGCTGATTGGCTTGATCGTAGGTCTTCTCCATGACCAGCGGGATCGGATAGCACAAGATCTCGTTCAGCGCCAGCAGGTCGAGAGCGCCTTAGGTGAAAGTGAGCGGCGTTACCGCACATTGTTTGAGTCAACCCAGCGTCAAGCACAGGAGTTGGCATTGTTGGACCGGGTGAGGCAGGCACTCGCTCGCGAGCTGGAGCTTCCGCTCGTGTTCCGCACAGTCGTTCAAGGCATTGCGCAAACCTTCGGTTATACCCAAGTCAGCCTCTATCTTATTGAAGAAGATGTTTTGATGCTGCAACACCAAGTTGGATATCACCATGTGATCGAACGCATTCCTCTCACAGATGGCGTTATGAGCCGGGTGGTTCATAACAAACAACCTGTGCTTCTCGAAGATGTACACAATGACCCTTCTTTCTTGGGAGCTATTGAAGGGATTACCTCTGAAGTCTGTGTCCCATTATTCGATCAAGGTCAGATTGCAGGGGTGTTAAATGTGGAAAGTACTCATGGTGTGAGATTAACCGAGTCCGATTTGCGCCTGATGATCGCACTGGGGGAGCAAATTGGCATTGCCTTAGGACGCGCTCGACTGTACTCCGATGTACGAGACAGCGAGCAACGCTTCCGCCAATTGGCCGAAAATATCGAGCAGGTCTTCTGGCTTGAAGACCCGGAGCGCGCGCACATATTCTATGTAAGTCCTGCATATGAAACTATTTGGGGACGAACGCGTCAGAGCCTGTATGAGCAACCACAGTCGTGGTTTGACGCGATTCATCCTGATGACCGAGAGCGAGTACTGGCCGCACAATCCCGAAAAGTCAGCGATGACTACAATATTGAATATCGGGTGATCCGGCCTGACGGATCATTGCGCTGGGTCTGGTCGCGCGCCTTTCCCATCCAGGATGAACATGGCCAGATATACCGCATAGCGGGGATTGTGCAAGATATCACTGAGCGCAAAGTAGCTGAAGATGCGTTGCGACAAAGCGAAGAGCGGTTCAAGCTAATGGCTTGGGCAACCAAGGACGCGGTTTGGGATTGGGATTTGCAGACCAATCAAATTTGGTGGGGCGAGGGACTTCAAAAGATGTTTCATTATTTATCCGAAACAGCCCAGCCAAATCCTGAGTGGCGGTTTGAGCATATTCATCCGGAGGACAGGGCAAAGGTCAATCACGTAATTGATCAGGCTTTGGAGTTGGGCATGGAATTCTGGTCGAAAGAATATCGCTTTCAACGGAAAGACGGAACCTACGCCGATATTTTTGACCGCGGCTACATCATCCGAGATGGCACGGGCAAGCCCTATCGCATGGTTGGCGCAATGATCGACATCACCGAGTGGAAGTTTATGCAATCCACACTCCTGCAAACCAATGAACAAATGAAGGAATTTTTGAATGAGCTTCAGCGCCGCAACAATGAGATTGCTTTACTTAATGAAATGAGCCGTTTGCTTCAAGCCAGTCAATCTGAAGAGGAAGTTCATCGAATTATTGCCGACCTGTCGAAACAATTGTTTCCCCGTACTGCAGGTGCATTTTTCTTCCTCAATACAGCGCGTACGCTGGTCAGCGCGGCTGCCTCCTGGGGAGAACTACCACCAGACGAGCAAATCTTTGCGCCAGATGAGTGCTGGGCTTTGCGTCGCGGTCAACCCCATCTCCTAAGTGAGGATCTAGCTGAATCGCGTTGCCTTCATCTTTCAGAACCACTGCCAGCTGTTTCCTATTGTTTCCCGATGCAGGCAGAGGGTGAAACCTTAGGTATTCTACATTTGCAATCCCAAGATGAGGAGAATCTAGACGAAGCCAAACGCCAGTTAGTCTCTACGGTTGTTGAACAGACAACCTTGGCACTTTCCAATATAAAACTGCGTGAGGCGTTGCGCGAGCAGTCCATCCGTGATCCGCTGACGGGTTTGTACAATCGTCGCTACATGGAAGAAGCACTGAAACAACATCTAAGCCGCGTTACTCGTCAACTGCACCCTCTGGGTATCATTATGATTGACATTGATCGCTTTAAGAACTTCAACGATACCTATGGTCATGCGGCGGGTGATCTGCTCCTCCGTGAACTTGGTCAACTTCTGCAAAGGCATATCCGAGGCGAGGACGTTGCCTGTCGCTACGGCGGTGAGGAGTTCATTTTGATCATACCAGGCATATCACTAGAGATTGCTCAACAGCGCGCTGAATATTTGCGACAGGAAGCCAAACAACTGCGTCTACAAGATAACGGTCAATCTTACGAGGGTATCACCCTATCTTTGGGAGTCGCTTTTTATCCTCTACACGCCCGCAAGATTGACGCTGTTCTGCGTGCTGCCGATGTCGCCCTATATCGCGCCAAACAGGAAGGCCGTGACCGCGTTGTAATTGCTGAAAAAGAATACTAATTTTTAGAATTGAAATACAATTGCTCGTCATCAGGGCGCACACTCCCTAATTACATCGGGACGATATAAACGGAGCAACGCTATTGCTACGCCAACCATACCGTTTTCAAATTACAGAAGAAGTCAAGGTGGTGGAGGGCGGCTGAAAGATTGACGCAAGTATTACCCACTATTAAACATTTGTTAATAGCATCAGATGATAATAAGCTCATATTTTGCCTGGACGGTATCGATGAGCAAACAAAGGATTTTATTTCTCTGTACTGGCAACTCAGCAAGAAGTCAAATGGCAGAAGCCTTTCTCCGCAAGTATGGTGGAGACTACTTTGAGCCACATAGCGCAGGTTTAGAGCCGAGAGGCTTGAATCCATACACGGTCAGGGTGATGGACAAAGCTGGTATTGATGTTTCAAACCAGAAATCCAAAAGTGTCGATACCTATCTTGGAAAGATGCTCTTCCAGTGTTTGATTACTGTTTGTGATGATGCAGAGAAAAATTGTCCAACTGTCTGGCCTGGAGTCAATCAGAGAATGCACTGGTCATTCGAAGACCCCGCAAAATTCGAAGGCTCGGAAGAAGAAAAACTTACCAAGTTTCGAGAAGTGCGGGATTTGATTGAAAAGAAGATCAAAAAATAGGTGGTAGAACAAAACGTTCCTGTACAATAAACTGGTGACACCGCTCACTGCAAAAGATGATGCGCCGCCTTGCAAGGCGGCGCATTTGCTTGCTAAATGAAATTGGAGGCTCGAGTTGTTCCAATCCGCTTGGGAAACCAGGTGACATTTTTATTTTGGGCTAGCAGATGAATATATGAAAAGCAGGTAATCGAGAAATTAAAGTCGTATATGATCTTTTCAATCAATGTGTCTAATTTTTTTTCTGCATGTTTCTGCAATTATCCTGCAATCAATATTGACAACCCTCTGTAAGGGGTTAAACACTATCTTTATGTTAATATAGGCTCACAAGAAAACATCCGATAAGGGCAAACCCGGTGAAAGCCGGCGACGCAAAGTCATGGGTCTAATGTCACGTAAGTGGCTAGGATTGCCAGGCTGCCGAAGATAACAAAAGCAGTTCTTTGGTGCTGATTAGCCTGGCTTATTATAAGTCAGGCTTTTTTATTCGGATGGCTTTCCTAAATTCAACAAGCGCAAAGCCGACGAGACTCGGCAATGCAAAAAGGAGTAAAGCCATGTTTCGCAATTTCAAAGTTCTATTGATCGTCTTGGTTGTCATCGTCATCGCAGGAAGCGCCTACGCCTTTGCCGCCACGAATACCGTACCAGACAGCAATGCTGGTTATGGAGATAGCACCGTCAGTGGCTATACGGTCAGCGATATAGTTTACAACTATAACGCCACAGCTCCTACCACCCTCGACTCAATCTCATTCGTCCTAACATCTGACGGCTCTTCCAATGCCCAAAAACCAGAGGTTCAGATCAGCACTACCGCCGGTATTACCGACGCGGATTTTGCAACGAGCACTTGCGCGGTTTCTGGTACGGCCCCTTGGACTGCCACCTGCACGTTCGACACTCCCATCAACGTTGCGGATGTGGTGAAATTGAACGTCCTCGCCAGCAGCAGCCAGCCGTAGACAAATAAATATCGATCAGATCGTGATTGAAGATAAGGCCTGGTCTCCTAATCAGGCCTTATCTTCAATAAACCAAACAACTTGTCCATTTCCTGTCTGCCCCTGAAATGATCTTATGAAACAATCCCAGCGTTGGTCATCCATTTTTATCAACCTCATCCTATTTGCGGGACTGGTGGTTGTTTGGATCGCCTGCGCGCCTGCCAAAATTGGTGGACAGGCATCCTACGTGATGGTGAATGGCATCAGCATGGAACCTAACTATCATACAGGTGACCTTGTCATTGTGCGCAAGGCACAAACGTACCAAATTGGCGATGTCGTCACTTATCGTGATGCCAAAATGGGAGCATACGTCATTCATCGGATCATCGGCATCCAGCAGGGAATGTTCACAATAAAAGGCGATAATAATTCATGGATCGATGCATATCATCCAACATATGATGAGATCGTCGGTAAGCAGTGGATCCTTGCGCCCAGATTAGGCCGGGTAATGCTATGGTTCCGCTCACCAATCAATCTTTCACTAACCGCCGTTTTATTGGGAGGTGTCTTTATGTCCAGTATGATAACCAAATCGTCCCGAGGCAAAAAAGGAAAAAAACTCCCATCGATCAATTCGGGCGGTATGCTTGAAGGCACTCTATACCTGCTGGGATTGTTATTTCTCGGATTTTTAGGCTTATCCATTTTTGCCTTTACCCGTCCCCTCACGCGCGCTGCTGACAGCATCCCATATCAACAGGAAAGTAATTATTTTTACTCCGCAACAGGGACGCCCGGAGTCTATGATACGGAGATGGTACGCACCGGTGAACCCGTCTTCCCAAGCTTGACCTGTTTTCTTAACATCGGATTCACCTATAACATTCTGGGGAATCAATTTCAGGATATATCGGGAAGCCACCAAATGTATGCGCGCGTTATGGATGAACAAAGCGGCTGGCAGCGTACGCTCCCATTGATTCCACAAACAGCTTTTACCGGCAATTCCTATTTCACGCTGGCCTCTCTGGATCTTTGTCAGTTGGAATCACTGGTGAATTCGGTAGAAAAGCAAACGGGGTTGCACACAACCACTTATACCGTTGAAATCATTACAAATATTGCTTTCACGGCTAAGGTTTCAGGGCAAATCATCAATGACACATTTGATCCCACGCTTGCTTTCAAATTTGATAAAGTGCATGTTTATCTCGCAAACACGAATCAAGATGTTGACCCTATGCACTCAACCAAAAAGGGTCTTGCTGGCAGTTCTGCTGTAGATGCTAATACCTTGCCCCTTTTGGGATGGGAACCGACAGTGGGGTCGATTCGTGTGTTTGCCTTGCTTGGATTGGGATTATCACTCAGTGGGCTTATCATTGTGGGATTTTTCATCATCAATATAGCCCGACAAAGCGAGGAAGCACTTATTCGTCTGCGCTATGGGTCATTGCTGATGGATGTTTACAAACGAAGCCTGGACGTCACTCTGCCGGTGATCGATGTCACTTCGATCAATGATCTGGCTAAAATGGCCGAACGGCAAAACACAATGATCCTGCACATGACGCTGAATTTCCTTCATTACTATCTGGTTCAAAGCAATGGTGCAATTTACAGATACGTGGTCAGCACTGGGAAAAGCGGAATTTCTGAAAAGGAACCAGTCAAACAGGAAGTATTTGGATATATTGCCAACAATGATGAATACATATATAACGGTCCTCGGCCAATCCAACGGGAAGTAACGGAGTATGTGATCAATACAGAGAATATCAATGTCACGAAAGGGCATCCCGAACAAACGGAAATACTATTAAGGAAAATAAGATTTGAGAATACCATTCCCGATTAAACTTGTGACCTTTGGACTGCTCGCCCTGATCGTAATCAGCGTAGCTACTGCTTTTGCGGCAGGCATAACGGTTTCGCCGTCGAATCTTGATGAGGATTCTATTTCAGTTACGGCTGAAGATCTCAAGCCTTCTGCATGCACAGGGCTATCACTTATAGATGTCATAAGTGGATCTGGAACACTGACTGGCACCGAAGGCAACGATCTCATCCTCGGCAGTTCTGGCGTAGACACAATTGATGGCTTGGGCGGGGACGACTGCATCGTGGGTGGTGGCGGCGATGACACAATTACCGGCGGTGACGGATCCGATATTTGCCTCGGTGGCCCTGGAACAGATACATTTATAACTTGTGAGGGCGAGCATCAGTAAATTTATATTGGGGGAAATAGCGGACGGGCGAACCTTATGATTCGCCCGTTTTTAAGTTCCCACCCTTTCAAACTTTAATTGACATGGGCCGTAAGCTTGCAACTAGGAGAGGACAAATCCCTTGCTTATTCAATATGGAGTTTTCAAGATTGTGTCGACAGGTCTCTACGCCTCGACGATACTAATCTCCTTCCGGGGGTCATCCCAGAACCACATCACACTCCGCAAGAGAAACAACGATGTGAGCAATAATTTATTTCCAACGGATATCCTGGTCCGCTGCGCCCCACTCAATCGCATGACGCACTTGGGAAACAAGACTTTCTCATTTAGTGTTGACTCTTCACCAAGCTCTTATCCTTAAGAAGCTTTAGAAAGGCATCCACCGCCTCCGGATCAAAATGCTTGCCGGATTGTTCACGCAGGTAATTCAACACTTTCCATCCAGGCCAGGCGGCGCGATAGGGGCGGTCGAATGAGAGCGCATCGTAAACATCTACGACTGCGAATATACGTGCCGCTCTTGGGATCTGCTTTCCCTTCAACCCACGTGGGTAACCGGTGCCGTCCCATTTTTCGTGGTGGCAGTAGGGAATATCCAGCGCGGGGCGTAAATAGATGATTGGATATAACAAATCATATGCATACTTTGGATGTTTCCGCATCTCGACCCATTCATCTTCAGTTAAGGGAGTTGTTTTCCTAAGCATTTGGTCAGTAATCCCCATTTTTCCAATATCATGCAAGACAACACCTCGGTGGATATGTGTTAACTCAGGCTCAGAAATTCCTATATCGCGTGCTAAGCGCATGGTCAGATCGGTAACGCGGCGGCTATGGCCTTCCGTCTCTTTGTCGCGTAATTCGAGCGCTTTAGCCCATCCCTCCAAAGTAGTATCATAAGCTTGGGACAGTTCAAGATTGGCAACCTGTAAATCGTCAAGCAAGTGCTCTGTCTGTTCATGCAGCCTCATGCGCTGAATGGCATTCCCAATCATCTCTCCAATTGCAGAAAGTAAACTGACCTCCTCTTTTAGGACGGGAGTTTGGCGGCCAATCCATAATGAGCCGATTGGCTGATGCTGGGCGATGATGGGAACACACGCCACTGTATGGAGCCCGCCAAATATATTGAGTTCTTCTGACTTCATATTAGCAACGCTAATATAGGGTTCAGCAGCAGCAACGACTTGTCCGCTTGACCCTGCATCTTTTGGTGTACGCATACCGGTAAGATGAACCCAAGCACCATATGCCAGTTCGGTTACGATCTCTCCGCTAACTGGATCTAACATTTCCAAGGACGCTCCGCCAGCATTGAACAGATGCATAAGCTGATCTAGAATGATGGGCAGGGCTTCATCAAGAGTTTGCGCTGAGCGTAGCGCAGTAGAGACGGTGTGAACGGCCTCTATTTCCGAAAGCCGATGGCGAGTACTCTCAAATAAGCGAGCATTCTCAATCGCCAAAGCAGCAGAAGCTGATATAGCTGTCAATAAATGCAGATCGTCTTCATTGAAAGCATTCTCACGTGCAGGCGTATCAATAGCAATCACCCCAATGGGATGATCCTTTATAATCAAAGGCGCTGCAATGGCACTCCCACCAGTGAGCATTTCCGGAATATCGCCTTCATAACGAATCCTTGGATCCGCACGTACATCAGATACCACGATTGCCCGGCGCTCTTGAAAGGCAAGCGATGAGTAACCCGAACTGGGTGGGAAACTATAATTCTTAACACGCGGACCGGTATAGCCCCAAACTGCTCGGATGTGAAGATTTTCCTCCTCATCGGCAAGTAGGAAAGAGCCACGTTCTGAAGCAGGAATGGCCTTGATGGCCGCTAGGAGAATGTTTTCTAGTAGAGGTTCAAGCTCCAAAGTATGAGTAATAGCCGCGCTCACTTGAGCAACTGCCTCTTTTTCCCGCAGCCGTTTTTGTGTCTCTTCGAACAAACGAGCATTCTCAATCGCAACTGCTACCTGTTGGGCAAGAGCGTTCAGGAATTCCAATTCTGTTGATTTGAACTCTTGACCTACTCCAGTACGCCAGACGGCTATGAGACCTGTCAGTTGGTACTTTGAGACAACTGGCACTCCCATGATGTGTTCAAGAGGATTGTCTTCAGTCCCTTCGATCGTGACCCCACGCGGATCTAAGAATACATTGTTAACAATTTCCCCCGATTTCTGGGCAGCAATATTTCCCAGAATACCTTTCCCTACTTTTATTGGGTAATTCTTGATTTCTTCTGCATCGACCCCTAAAGCAATAGTTGCTTGAAGACTTTGCTTGAGTGGCTCCAGTAAATAAACAGCACTTGTTTCTGCTCGCAGAAGATTTTTTGCATGGCTAGAAATCTTTTGAAGCACCATCTCAAGTTGCAGAGTGCCGGATAGATCGCGTCCAATTTCTGCAATGGCTGAAGCTTCTTGAGCGCGTTGCTTTTCTGTTTGCAGTAGATAGATTTTTTCAATCGCCGTAGATATGCTCCTGGCGATTGTGCTCATTAAGCTTTCATCATGCTCCGAAAAAGCATCTAACTCTTTGCTCTCAACATTAAGGCATCCAAAAACCTTTCCATTCACCATAATTGGAACGACCATTTCAGATTGAGTACCAACGATAGTACCCAAATAAGTAGGTTCCCGGCGTAGATCACCGATCCGAACCGGTTTGCCATCGGCAACGATTTTTTCTGCAATATCTTCAGAAAGCGGACTTATTTTTCCCAAATTCTCCGCAGTTGTTCCATGATATGAAGGATGTGGCTTCCAGGTTTTCATATCTTCATCTATCAATAATATGCCAAATTTATCCTGGTAGAGCGTTTTCCCAATCGCGTCAGTTACGCGTTTGATCAATTCATCAATTTCTCTGGCTTCGGCTCCTGCAGTCGCAACAGTATTAAGCGTCATCATTTCTCTCAGTTGGCGCTGCAGGGTTTGCTCTGCTCGTTTGCGATCAGTGATATCATAAAAGATCCAGAGAATGCAGACTTCACCGTCAAGTTCAATCTTCTCTAGAGATATTAATATATGCCGAATTTCACGAGACTTGGTTTGTAACGTAGATTCATAAGCATGCACCGATCCATTTTCACTCAGTTGCTTCATCATGGCTTGACGTTCTGCGGGACCGCTTATAATATTCAGATGGAGTGCGGTATGTTCAATCAATTCTTTATGGCTAAACTCGAATAGACGCTGATAACTCTCATTAACATCAATGATCTTGGCATTCGACATATTCGTGATCACCATCGCCGCCGGATTGGAACGGAACGCTTTCGAGAAACGCTGCTCAGACTTAAGCAAAGCTTCTTCAGCACGTTTTTCTTCAGTTATATCTCGCGCGATGCCCAAAAGGCCAGCAACTTGTCCATCCTTGATCTGAGGCGACATGTTTAGCTCGACAACTAACATCTCACCTGAGTGGGCTTTTATTTGCAATCGAATTGCACGCAGTGTTACAGCTTGTAGGACACGATTGAACTGGGCGCGCGCCAGCGGGCGATCTTCTTCAGCGACCAAAGCATCGAACGGGCGCCCTAGCCAATCGTCGCGTGACCAGCCGGTTAATACTTCAAAGGATGGATTGAGCGACGTGATCGTGCCATCCTCTGAAGTAGTAAAAATGACATCGCGCGCGTGGTCAATCAACTTTCGGTAGCGTTCCTCGCTCTCCTCAAACTTCTCCCCGCTCTCCAAAACCGTCGTGGTAATTTTGCGTATCATTAACCCACTCATGAAAAGTGTTAGTACCTGCATACTGAGCAGAGTAACGCTTGCCCAATCAGGAGGCCATTCTCTCACCTCCGGCAGAAGAAATGCAAGAGCTGCAGTAACAGTATTCAATCGCTCCAGATTAGTTCCCACTCTTCCTCGGAAGGTCATGGAACTAGCTACTGCACCAATGAAAAATAACAGCCAGAAGGGCGAATGGACGCCACCGGTGATTATGACAATCACAGAGGTGGCTACCAAATTGATAAAGGCAGAGAGATACACATGCACAGGTTTCGCCCCTCGGAGCCGTGCCCAGCGGCCGATCCATATAATTGTTACAAGCATTATTGTGACTATAATGAGAACCCCACGCCAGTTGTCACCTGCCCAACCGCCAAGGAGTGCCAACCCCACAAGAGCAGTTGTTGCGATCTGAAGATAAGGCCTAATAACAAGGCGGAAGTCAGCCGTTTGAAGGACACCTTTGTAGATCATCGGTTATTCCTTTCAATTCAATCCTCAATGACTCTCAGTGCAATCTCGTTTAGGATCTATTTGCCACGGCTTTTTCCATCGCGAATAAAACCTCATGAATAATGATACCAGCTAGTAATATTCGCAAATATATTCCCTTGATTACAGTATCCTAGGAATTTCAAGAAGCTGATCTGTCTACTCCTGCCTATGTGGCGCGGTATAAAGTTGTAGATGAAGCTTCCATCTTCATGAAACCTTATCCACTACCCGATACCATAACGCAGAAAGATTTGTATAAATGTTGAGTACAGTCTTTGAAGAGAGCTTAAATTTCTCCCGCGACTCGACACCATTAGGCTCCATCAGGTAGCCTGATTGAAGCCAAGCGAGATGAACAGCTGCTTGGAGCGCTGAACACGCCGGAGACCAGCAGCGCTTTCCGCGAGATACTGATTAGCATCGCTGCTGGATACACCCATACACCTTTGAAGGTTCAAACCACACCTTGAATGGTGAAACCCGCATGTTAGCGTCATCTCGTCGTTGTGGCTCGGCTTTGAGGATGCATTGTCCAACGTGACCGTGTCGGCCGTAAATCTAACCGAGCCCAAAAAGGCGGAAGAAGCGTTGCGGCTGAAAGACGTACGGTTCCAACTGGTCCGACCTGACCCAGGCGGTTGAGGAAGTATCGACATCTACTGACGAAGTTTTGGCACAGGTAGAACAGGTCTCCATCTCGGCTGCTTCTATGATGGAAATGGCACAGAGCTTGCAGAGAGTGGTAGCCCAATTCAAATTGAAACTGGATCCATCGGGACACGAGGCTGACTCTGCCGAAAGATCCTTTTGAGAGCGAATATTAGGTTCTTCTAGATTTAGGGAACGATATGTATTAAGGCGGCATAATTACTCTTCGATTCAACCGCGGAGATGAGGTGATAGGAGCTTAGATCCAGCAACTGCCACGTAGTCCGCCAATTCCTCCAGCCGCTACCTTGTACCCACTCGGCTGAAGACCCATTCAAGTAAGCATAAACGCCATCTGTAGAAAATCCACCGAGCCAAAGTTGATTCACCTGATCTATTCGTGCATGACTGCGTTCTTGTAAAGTTTCTGCATCAAGAACATATACATCTTGATTCACTACCATATCGAAGCCATGAGATCTGTCGCTTTGACCTTTGACAACTAAAAGCGACTTGCCATCAGAGGTGAGCGCGAAGTCGGTCAGCAGTTCGTCAAGGTGACCGATCTCGCGCATTCCATTGGTTGCGATCACGCGCAGGTCTGACGCTTTGAGCAGACCCATATCAGTTTCCTCATTTAAAACATATAATCGCTCCCCATCGCGGCTCAATATAACTCGCACGCCCAGCTCGGGACCACCTTTTGCTTCAGCGGTGGACGCCAATGAGTCTGATATCCATTCTAGGAACGATTGTGGCAAGAGAATATGCGTTTGCTTGATGATCGTTCCATTTACCAAATCAACTACCGTAACTTTCTCACCGTCGGCGTGAGCGACATACAACAAGTTACGGTCCAGGTCCCATGCCAAGCCGGGATTATACATGACATATTGCCAGGACTCTTCCTGCACCATGGCTGTTGCGTTCGTCGCTTGCTCGCGGAATTGCCCTGCTTTCACGCCGTCAAGTCGCACATCTGACATAATACGATTTCCAGTCGGATCAATTATCAGCAGATGAGGGACGTCCTCAGCGAGATTGTTAGGGTCAGTAGGAATGCCGAAGATGACTAGATTGCCCGAAGCCAAGCGCTGAGACCAGGGGATAAAGGATGACGGCAATTGGGTAATAGCGGATAACTGGTGGCTATCAAGGTCATATTGGTAGAGTTGATAATCGCGCGGCATTCCATGTGCAGGATCATGCACAGTAGGAATTGTCCAATACAGCCTTTTCCCAGCTGTATCCAAGGTTAGCTCGCTCACGTGGTCATCAATGCTCAAGTCTGCGGGTGTGTCAGTCCAGGTATCCAGGTCAATCAAGTGCAACTCACCACCCGCGCCGAAGCCGCTAGGCCAGGTAATCACCGCGAGTGTCTTGCGGTCTGGGCTGACCACATATGTGTAGTGATGTCCAAAGTTGATCGGAGCAAAGCCGGGTAAATTGTCGAGTGTCGTGGGATTTACGGGACGGGCTTGCAAGCCATCACCTTTTTCGTTTTCCGTGACAGCCAGCAACGTAATAGCATCGTTTGTATTGCGATTTGGCGCAATGACTGGCTCTGACGCAGTCACAGTACTAGGCTGCGAGGATAAAGTTAACGGGGTAACCCTCAGCGTCCGAAGCATCGGTGGAATCACAAAAATAGTTGCAATAACCACGAAAAAGATAATTATGAAGAATATGGTTCGTCTTTTCATCTCTACCTTTTTCTTGATTTTCATCAATTTATTTCGATTGCTTTTGAGTACCTGACAACTCCCTGTCCACTATTTGGTTTCTAGAGGCCTTGATCCAGCTGCCTACGCTTGCAAGGCTCACCTTCAGGATGCGGCTTACTTCACGCATACTATTGCCTTCGGCGTACAATTGTAGAGCCAATGTACGAGTCTCTGGAGGATAACCTTTCTGCTTAGGCTCTGGTATGTAGACTGAAAAACAAATTCCACACCGATATCGTCTACTTCCTGCTGCATTGAAACCAGCTTTATATTGCTTTGCCGTTGCATGGCATTTTGGGCATTCCATTTTAAATGAGCATATTCCAGAGACAGCACCAAGAGAATCAAAGAGCAATAGGATATCTTCTGCTTATATACACCACTCCGGCAAAGTGGGTTCCTATTAAGCTCAAATCCAAATTGCAAAGGAGCCAATCCCTTACTATGCGCAGTTTCAATTGGTCCACCAAAATGAAACCTGTCCGTGCGTGGGTTATACTGTCTGTGACTAGCTAGTTATCCAGACAAATGCAACATCTCAATTCTTCGAGTATCCTATCGAATCACGCTCACGATACCTACAGCCTGAGCATCGGATTGCTCGGGAGTTTCCGCCTGCACTATCAAGGTAAAGCACTAAATACAATTAATACAACCCGCCTGCAGGCTCTAATGGCTTATCTAGTCCTACATAGAGATACACCTGTAGCCCGCCAACGTCTGTCTTTTTTATTTTGGCCTGATTCGAGCGAGGCGCAGGCGCGCACGAATCTGCGCAATTTGCTGCACAAACTGCGCGCAGCGGAACAATTGGAGTGGCTCAAACGCTTGGAGCTCGAGCAAGAAAACCTGCGCGCGGCACTTCGTCTGGCATTGGAGAGAGATATAACCTCGGATCATCAAACTGACTCAGCTGCCCGCTTGGCGGGCGCATTGTGGATATTCTGGTTTATCCGAGGGCACTTTAGCAAGGGCGTCGTTGGGCAGAGCGAGCGCTGGCTCTACTTGAATCCCAGGGTTTTACCAGTCTAGCGCTCGGGAAGGTGCTTTATACGGCTGCTTCTTTTTGTTATTTCCAAAGTGACTTTTCTCAGGCAAAGCTTCTCTCGAAAAAGAGCCTGAGCGTCTGCAAGGCCCATCGCGACCACTTTGGCCAGGCGGTGTCTTATCATCATTTAGGACTAATAGCCATCGCACAAGGAGAGCTA
>Ga0137375_10005955_pt1 | contig 14467 bp, 15 predicted proteins | sample SagtaG_24_FD_104936 | JGI IMG/M metagenome (GOLD analysis project Ga0137375, IMG submission 104936) | Vadose zone soil microbial communities from Sagehorn Ranch, Mendocino, California, USA - Sage1_R_113_16 metaG | ecosystem: Environmental > Terrestrial > Soil > Vadose zone | place: USA...
CGTGCGGGCCGATCCTGCCGCTCGGCCCCGAGCGCACCTGCCGCTTCCTCGACTACTTCTTTGCGCCCGACGCCGACCAGGCCTGGATCGACGAGCTGATCGCCTTCGACGACCAGATCGGCAGGGAGGACAGGGCGCTCGTGGAGGGCGTTCAGCGCGGCGTCCGGTCGGGCGTCCTGCCGGAGGGGCGCCTGCTGTCCGAGAGCGAGCAGCTGGTCGCCCATTTCCAGGGGCTTTGCGCGCAGGCGCTCGGCGGTTAGCATCTCACCGCGCATGGCGAGCGTCACCTTCGACCACGTCACCAAGGCCTATGCCGATGACGTCATTGCGGTCAACGACCTCGACCTCCTGATCAAGGACGGGGAGTTCCTCGTGCTGGTCGGGCCCTCCGGTTGCGGCAAGACGACTGCTCTGCGCTGCCTCGCAGGTCTCGAGGAGATCACCGCCGGCCAGATCAAGATCGACGACCGAGTCGTCAACCGCGTCCCCTCCAAGGACCGGGACATCGCGATGGTGTTCCAGTCGTACGCGCTCTATCCGCACATGACGGTCTTCAACAACCTCGCGTTCGGACTAAAGCTGCTGAAGACGCCGAAGCAGGAGATCAAGCGCCGGGTCGACGAGGCCGCGAAGATCCTCAACCTCGAGCGGTTCCTCGACAGAAAGCCGAAGGCCCTCTCCGGTGGACAGCGCCAGCGCGTGGCACTCGGTCGTGCGATCGTGCGCGAGCCGTCGGCGTTCCTGATGGACGAGCCGCTCTCGAACCTCGATGCCAAGCTGCGCGTGCAGACGCGGGCGGAGATCCTGCGCATCCAGCAGCGGCTCGGGACGACGACCGTGTACGTCACGCACGACCAGGTCGAGGCGATGACGATGGGTGACCGCATCGCGGTCATGAGCGAGGGAGTGCTGCAACAGGTCGGGCCGCCGCCCGAGCTCTACATGCACCCGGTGAACAAGTTCGTCGCCGCGTTCATCGGCTCGCCGGCGATGAACTTCGCAACGGTGCACGCGGATCAAGGGAAGCTGAAGATGGGCAATCACCTGCTCCACCTGACGGGCTCACGGGCGAAGGTTGCGCAGGACCGGCACGGACGCCAGCTCGAGATCGGGTTCCGTCCGGAGGACCTGGAGATCGCGAACGGCACTGGCGACGGCGCCGTGCGCTTCCCGGCGAAGATCGAGGTCGTCGAATACCTCGGCAACCAGGAGCTGCTGCATGCAGATGCGGAAGGGAACGAGGTCATCGCCCTCGTATCGAGCGACAGGAAGGTGCAGATCGGCGACAACGTCGAGTTCACGATCCCGACCGAGAAGCTCCATTTGTTCGATCCGGAGACGGAGGAGAGCCTCGTTCCTACGAGTTGAAAGGGATAGGATCGGCCGCGGAGGGTCGAGTCGAAGCGGGGAGTCGACCAAACATGGCGGCCAGGAAAGCCGGCCGCCTGGAGGAGGAGGATCGAGTTGAAGCGACGTTCTTGGCTCGTATTGCTGGCCGTCGTTACTGGCGCAATCGCGGCGACGTTTGCCGCTACGGCCAGCTCGAAGCCGGCAGCACGTTCAGCAGGAAGTATCGAGGTCCTCTCGCTGTGGGGCGGCAGTGAGAAGGACGCGTTCACCAAAGTGACCGATCAGTTCACGAAGAACACGAGCATCGACGTGAAGTACACGCCGGCGCGCGACTTCATCCCGGCGATCCGCACGCGTCTCGCCGCGGGGAATCCGCCCGACATCGCGATCGTTCCGCGCCCCGGCAACCTCGCCACGCTTGCGCAGCAGGGCGTGTTGAAGCCGCTCAACAGCCTCGGCTTCACGACCGCATACCTGAAACAGAACTACAGCGGCGCGTGGACCAATCTCGGAACGGTCGGCGGAAAGATCTACGGCCTACCGGCGAAGGCGAACTCGAAGAGCGTCATCTGGTACAAGCCGCAGTCGTTCAAGCAGTACCACTTCGCGATCCCGAAGACGTGGAACCAGCTGATCGCGATCCAGAACAAGTACACGGCGAAGGGATTGAAGCCTTGGGCACTCGGCTGCGGTCCCGGGCCGAGCTCGTGGACGCTCACCGACTGGTTCGAGAACATCTACGTCCGGACTGCAGGGCCCGCGAAGTACCAGGCTCTGTTCACGGGCAAGTTGCCGTTCACCGACGCATCCGTCATCAAGGCGCTGAACATGATGACGAGCGTCCTGAACAACAAGAACGTTGCCGGAGGCATCCAGGGAGCACTGGGCCTGAGCTTCCAGGACGCGATGGCAAAGGTGTTCGGCAAGCGCGGTAACACCGCCCAGATGTACATGGAAGGCGGGTTCATGGGCGGCATCGCGCTCGGCCAGATCAACAAGTCGTTGAAGGCCGGCAAGACGATCGACTTCTTCCCATGGCCGTCGATCGACAAGAAGTGGGGCAGCCCGCTCGTCGGCGGCGGCGACCTCGCCGTCGCGTTCAAGGACAGCGCGGACGTCCGCAAGTTCCTGCAGTACATCTCCTCGCCCGCGGCCGGGAAGATCTGGGTCTCGACGGGCGCGATCATCTCGCCGAACAAGCGGGTGCCGGCAAGTGCGTATCCCAACCTGCTCGTCCGCAAGGAGGCGGCGCAGGTCAAGAGCGCCAAGATCTTCCGCTTCGACGGCTCAGACCAGCTGCCCGGCGCTTTCGGAGACACCTGGGGCGACACGCTTCAGAACGTGATCCAGAAGCCCGGTAACGCGAAGAGCCTCATGTCCGACTTCCAGAAGAAGATCGCCGGACAGTTCGGATAACGCCAGTTGACCTGACGAGCGGCGCCCACGAGGGCGCCGCTCGTTTTTTCGTCCCACGTGTCGACACCGCAACCCCTGACAGCACCGGTCGCCACACCGCCACCGCCGCGAAGCGCGGGGCGAACGATCCGCGAGCGCTTCCAAGGTGCGATGTTCATCGTGCCCGCGCTGATCGTCCTCGGCCTCTTCGTCGTCTATCCCGCGTACTACACCATCAGGCTCTCTTTCTACGACAGCGATTTCTTCTTCAAGTTCACGCACTGGATCGGGCTTTCCAACTTCAAGGAACTGCTCACCAACGACAAGGACTTCCTCGACCTGAGCACGTTCCCGCCGCAGGGCGCGCTGATGAACAACCTGCGCTGGCTCATCTTCTATACGGGCCTGTCGCTTCTGTTCGGCCTCGGGCTCGCGGTTTTGGCAGTACGCGTGCGCTACGAGCGCACGGTGAAAACCGCCGTGTTCGTCCCGATGGCGATCTCGGCAACGGCGGTCGGGGTGATCTGGCTGCTCGTGTACAGCCCGGACATCGACCAGGGCGTGCTCAACGCGCTCGTCCACGGCATCTGGCACGGCTACAACCCGATCTCGTGGGTCGGCCGGCCGAGCACGGTCAACTACGCGCTGATCTTCGCCTACGTCTGGGCGTCGACCGGCTTCGTGATGGTTGTGCTCTCGGCGGCGATCAAAGGCATCCCCAACGAGGTGATCGAAGCCGCACGCGTCGACGGCGCCGGTGAATGGTCGATCTTCAGGCGCATCGTGCTGCCGATGCTGAGCCTGCCGATCTCGATCGTGACGGTCTGGCTGCTGATCAACGTGATCAAGGCCTTCGACATCATCTACGTGATGACCGACGGCGGGCCGGGGTCCTCGAGCCGGGTGATCGCGTACACGATGTACAACGAGACGTTCCGGAACGATCGCGCCGGCTACGGCGCCGCGGTGGCGGTGATCATGCTGATCCTGCTGCTGCCGGTGATGATTCTGAACGTCGTCCGCTTCCGCAGCTCGCGGGTGATCACCTAGTGGCGACTGCCGAGCACGTCGTTCGCGTGCAAACGACGACGCGCAGCGCGCGGCTCGTCGGCTTCATCACGCGCTCCCCGCTGCACCTCGTGTTGATCGCGGTCGCCCTCATCTGGCTCGTCCCGACGATCGGGTTGGCCATTACGTCTTTCCGCCCGGAGCAGGAGATCGCGTCCAGCGGTTGGTGGTATGGGGTCACACACTGGGACTGGACGCTGCAGAACTACAGCTCCGTGCTCCACGGCCAACACATGGAGCGCGCCTTCGTGAACAGCCTGATCATCACGTTGCCCGCCACGCTGCTCCCGCTGACGATCGGCGCGCTCGCCGCGTACGGCTTTGCGTGGGGCAACTTCCCGTTCCGCGACACGGTCTTCCTCTTCGTCGTCGCGCTGATGATCGTCCCGATCCAGACGTCCCTGGTGCCTCTCCTCAAGCTCTTCCGCGACAACGGCCATCTCAACAACGGCTACTGGGGCATCTGGCTGGCACACACGGCGTTCGGCTTACCGCTCGCCATCTTCCTGTTGCGGAACTTCTTCATCACGTTGCCGAAGGACCTGATCGAAGCTGCACGCATGGACGGCGCGTCCGACTTCTCCATCTTCCGCCGTGTGGTCGTCCCGCTGTCCGTCCCCGCGCTGGCGTCGTTTGCGATCTTCCAGTTCCTCTGGGTCTGGAACGACCTGCTGATGGCCCTGATCTTCGTCTCGGATTCCAACAAGCAGCCGATGACGGTGCGGGTCACCACTCTGCTGTCGGCGTACGGACATCAGTACGGGCTCCTCGCGGCGGCCGCATTCCTCTTGATGACGGTGCCGCTGCTCGTCTTCTTCGCGCTGCAGCGCTACTTCGTGCAGGGCTTGCTCGCGGGCTCCGTCAAGTCCTGATCTTCCTCGTCCCGCATACGCACTGGGACCGGGAGTGGTACCGGCCATTCCAGTCGTTCCGCATCTCGCTGGTCGACGTCGTCGACGAGGTGCTGGACGAGCTCGAGCGCGACGAGCGGTTGTGCTTCACGCTCGACGGCCAGCTGGCGACGGCGGACGACTACCTCGAGATCCGGCCCGAGGCCGAGGAGCGGCTTCGCGCGCTCGTCCGCGCGGGGCGACTCGCGATCGGGCCGTGGCAGGCGCTGATGGACGAGTTCCTGGTCGACGGAGAGACGATCATCCGGAACCTGGAAGCCGGGCTGGCGCGCGCAGAGGAGCTGGGCGGCACGATGCGCGTCGGCTACCTGCCCGACATGTTCGGGCACGTCGCGCAGATGCCGCAGATCCTGCGCGCCGCAGGAATCGAGGTCGCAGTCGCCTGGCGCGGCGTCCCGGGCGCGGTCCGGAGCCACCGCTTCGCCTGGGAAGGCATCGACGGCTCGGAGGTGCTGACGGAGTACCTGCCGGATGGCTACGACAACGCCGCCCATCTGTTCGACGGGCCCGGGGAGGCCGACCTCGCGCCGTTCGAGGAGCTCTACCGGCCCTGGTTCGGCGAGGACGACATTCTGGGCATGGTCGGAACCGACCACATGCCGCTGGTGCCGGACCTCGTGGCCCGCACACCGGAGGGGGCGCGGATCGGAACGCTGGCCGAGTACCTCGCGGGCGCACGCGTACAGGACGGCCTGACGCGGTGGCGCGGTGAGCTCCGCTCGGCGGCGCGGGCGAACCTGCTGCCGGGCGTGACCTCGGCGCGGATCGACCTGAAGGCGGCGTCCGCGCGAGCGGAGCGCTGGCTCGAGCGCTACGCCGAGCCCCTGCAGGCGCTGTACGGCGCCGACTGGCCGGAGCCGTTCCTGCGCGTTGCATGGACGCGCATGTTCCAGAACTCGGCGCACGACTCGATCTGCGGCTGCTCGGCGGACGAGGTGTCGGCGCAGGTGCTCGTCCGCTACGCCGAGGCCGAGCAGATCGGCCGCGAGCTCGCCGGCCGCGCACTGGCGCGGCTCGCCGCCGGCGTTCCCGCAGATGCCTTTGCAGTCGTGAACCCCTCGCCGCGCGAGCGGACTGACCTCGTCGACCTCGAGGGCACGCCGACACTGGTGACGGCACCCGCTCTCGGCTGGACGGCAGTCCGCGCGGGCCAGGTCCCAGGGACTGTCCCTGGGACCTGGCCGGACGTGGCAGTGGAGACGCGCATCGTGCGCGGCAAGGACGTCGGTGACTCGTACAACTACGCGCCGCCCGAGGACGACGTGCTCGTCGACGAACCGACGGCGGAACGAACAGAAACTGTCGAAGACGGGCCGCTGCGGAGAGTTCGAATCCTGCACCGCACGTACGTCTGGGACGGTGAGAGGGTGGAGACGCATACGCGGCTCGAGCAACGCACACACGAGCCGTTCGTGCGCATTCGCATCGAGCTCGAGAACCCCTGCGAGAACCAGCGCGTGCGCGTGCACGTCCCGCTGCACGAGCCCGCGCAGACCTCGTTCGCGGCGGGACAATTTGCTGTGGTCGAGCGCGGCCGCGAGGTGGAGGGCGGACACGGCGAGGTGCCGGTGCCGACGTACCCGGCGCAGGGCTTCGTGACCGCCGGAGGCATGGCGTTGCTGCTCGAACACGTCACCGAGTACGAGCTCCTCGACGGCGAGCTCGCGGTGACCGTGCTCCGCTCGACGGGCCTGATCAGCCGCGCCGACAATCCGTGGCGTGAGGAGAACGCCGGCCCGGAGGTTCCGATCCCGGCCGCACAGATGCGAGGGCCCTGGAGCTTTTCGTTCGCGTATCTCCCGAGCACGGAAGACGTGCACACGCACGCAGAGGCGTACCGGCATCCCTTCGTCACAGCACGCGGGACGGGCATCTCGGGCGAGCTCCGCAGGCAGAGCGGGCCCGTCCTCGAGGCGGATCCGAGCGTCGTGCTCACCTGCTTGCAGCCCGGGAAGGCGCGGCTCGCCAACGAAAGCGCGGAACGCCGAAGCGTGAGCTTCGATGGGCACGAGCTCGAGCTCGGCCCGTGGGAGATTCGCGCTTTGAACCGATAACCGCTTAACAGAAATGACGCAAACTGCGGGGGGAAACGGGCGTCAGAACGTTCAATGCGGCTCATTTTGCTCTGCTTGATCGCGTGGCTCGTGCTCGCCCTGGCGGCACTTGCGTCCGGCGGAGTGGGCGCAAGTCACGGCTCGCGCGGTAGCGGCGCCACCTTGACCCGCTAGCGGCGGCGGCGCAAGAATCCGCGCGGCGCCTCCTCGAGCGGCTCCTCCCCCAGCGCCCGCGCCCCCGCCAGCACGTCGTCGGCTCGCAACGTCATCAGCTCAGAACGATCGAGGTCGGAGAGCTCCGCCCCCTCGACGCGAGCAAGCCGTAGCGCCTGCGCGTTGAGCGCCTGCTCGAACAGCGTGCGCACGAAGCGAGCATTGCCGAACCCTTCGCCGCGCGCCGCGCCGGCCAGGATGCGCTGCAGCACCTCCCGCGCCTCGTCGTCCAGGGTGTACTCGTACTCGCCCGCAAGCCTCTCGGCGATTGCGACGAGCTCGTCCGTCGAGTAGTCCGGGAAGCTGATCTCTCGCGAGAAGCGCGAGCGCAGACCGGGGTTCGACTGGAGAAAGCGATGCATCAGCCGCGGATAGCCGGCGACGATCACGACCAGCCTGTGGCGGTAGTCCTCCATCCGCTTCAGCAGCGTCTCGATCGCCTCCGGCCCGAAGTCCTGCCGCTCGTCGCCGACCGACAGCGCGTACGCCTCGTCGATGAACAGCACGCCGTCGAGCGCGCGGCGGATGACACGGTCGGTCTTGATCGCGGTCATGCCCACGTACTGGCCGACGAGGCCGGCGCGATCGACCTCGACGAGGTGGCCGCGCCGCAGCAGCCCCATCGCGCGATACATCTCTGCGAGCAGCCGAGCGACCGTCGTCTTGCCCGTGCCCGGGTTGCCGAGGAAGACCAGATGTTGGGACGTCGCGACCTCGGGCAGGCCGTGCCGCTGCCGCTCCGCCTGCACCTGGAGGAACGCGACCAGGGAGTGGACCTGCTCCTTGACGGTCTCCAGCCCGATCAGGGAGTCGAGCTCCGCCCGGAGCTCGGACAGGGTCCGAACCGGTTCCGGGCGCCGCAGCGAATCGAGCTGGTCCGAGATCCAGTCACCCGGGTCGCCCCCCTGGGCCAGCCGCTCGCCCAGAACGCGGAGCCCGCGGGCGACGTCCTCGAGGGGGTTCCGCGCCATGAGCGCCATTGTGCCCCTCAAACGAGGGGTTAGGCCTCAACTCGACGGCGGCCTCGGCCGATTAGTTAACCTGGTTAACGAAATGCTCGCCGCTGAAGTCCTCGACACCACCGCACTCGCGAACCGGCTCCGCCCGGTCCTCCTGAAGCTGAACCGGGAGCTCCGCCGCGAGGTCCATTCGCTGGGCGTCACCGGCGGCCAGGTCGCTCTCCTCGTCCAGATCAAGTACCACCCCGGCATCGGGATGCGGGAGCTCGCCTCGCTCGAGCGGATGTCCGTCCCCGGGATGTCGAAGTTCGTGGCCCGTCTCGAGGAAGCCGGGCTCGTCCAGCGCGCACCGGTCGAAGGGGATCAGCGGCGCGTCGGGCTGTCTCTGACTGCCGCCGGCCAGAAGGTCCTCCGCTCGGTCAAGTCCAAGCGGACCGCCTGGCTCTCGGCGCGACTGCGCCAGCTCGACCACGACGAGCTCGAGGCCGTCGACGCTGCGATCGAGCCGTTGACCAGGCTGCTCGACGCGGGGAGCACATGACGGCGGCGATTCTCCGAGCCGGCGCGCGCACCTTCCTGAGCGTGCGCAAGCACCGCAACTACCGGCTCTTCTTCACCGGCCAGGTCATCTCCAACATCGGGACGTGGATGCAGCGAGTCGCGCAGGCGTGGCTCGTCCTCTCTCTGACCCACTCGCCGTTCGCGGTCGGGATCCTCGCGCTCTGTCAGTTCCTGCCGTTCACGCTCTTCAGCATGGTCGCGGGCGTCGTCGTCGACCGTCTCGACGCCTGGCGCACGGTGATCGCGACGCAGTTCACACAGATGCTCCTCGCGTCGACCATCGCGGTCATCGCGCTCGCAGGCGTCGCGCAGGCCTGGCACGTCTACGTGATCGCGGCGCTGATGGGCCTCGTGCAGGTGCTCGACGCGCCATCGCGCCAGTCGCTGACCTTCCGGATGGTCGGGCCGCTCGAGCTCCCAAACGCGATCAGCCTGAACTCCGGCGTCTTCAACGGCGCGCGCATCTTCGGCCCCGCGATCGGCGGCGTCCTGATCGCGGCAGCCGGCGCCGGTGTCTGTTTCGCCGTCAACGCGGCCAGCTACATCGCCGTCCTCGCCGGCCTGCTGATGATGAGACCGCAGGAGTTCCATGCGGTCGACGGCCGCGAGCGCCCGCGCACGCTGTACGCCGGGCTGAAGGAGGGCATCTCCTACGCGCGCCACGACGAGCAGATCTGGCTGATGCTCAGCCTCGTCGCTGTGATGAGCACGTTCTGCCTCAACTTCAACGTCCTGCTGCCCGTCCTCGCCAAGCAAACCCTCCACTCGGGCCCACAGGTCTTCGGCGCTCTCTCGGCGGTGTTCGGGGTGGGTGCCTTGATCGGCGCCCTCGTCTCCGCGCATGTCAGCCGCGCGACGATGGGGACGACCGCGATCGGCACCGCAGGGTTCGCCCTCTGTGAGCTGTTGATCGCGCCGCTGCGCTCGACGGTGATCATCGCCGTGCTGCTCTTTATCGGCGGCATCTGCTTCACGACCTGGTCGTCGAACTCGAACTCGCTGATCCAGATCGCAGCGCCCGACCATCTGCGCGGCCGGCTGATCGGGCTCTACTTCTTCGCCTTCGCCGGGACGGGAACCGCGGGTGGCATCCTCTCTGGCTGGCTCACTGCGGCCGGCGGAACGGAACTAGCTTTCGGGGTCGCCGGGATTGCCGGGCTGTCGATCTCGGCCTATGTCTGGCTTCGCTCGCGGGCGGTGCCGCTCGTCGAAGGGCGTCGGCCGGACGACGTCCAGCTCGCCGCCTAACAGAATCTTTCCGCGCCCCGAACCGGGCATTCACAGGGGACGGCAATAACACGACCGACAAGGCTTGCGGAGGGGGTTACATGCAGGGCAGGCTCGGACTCGCGATCGTGGCGGCGCTGGTTGTGGCTGCAACCGGCATGGTCGGCGTCCACAAATCGGGTGGCTCCGCCCAAGCTGCCGCAGCGCCGCCGCGTCCCAACATTGTCGTGATCGAGACCGACGACCAGACGCTCGCCGAGATGGAGGTGCTGCCGAACGTACGCCGTCTCATCGGCGACGAGGGCGTCACGTTCGACAACAACTTCGACTCGTTCTCGCTCTGCTGCCCGTCACGCGCGACGTTCCTCACCGGCCAGTACTCGCACAACAACGGCGTCCGCGGCAACGCCCTGCCGGAGGGCGGCTTCGAGAAGCTGGATGGCACGAACACGCTCGCCGTCTGGCTGCAGCAGTCGGGGTACTACACCGCGCATCTCGGCAAGTACCTGAACGGCTACGGCCGGCGGAATCCGCTCGAGATCCCGCCCGGCTGGAGCGAGTGGCGCGGCTCGGTCGACCCGTCTACCTATCGCTACTACAACTACACGCTGAACGAGAACGGCGTGCTCACGACCTACTGCGCGATTCCGCAGGCGTCCTGCTACCAGACTGACGTCTACCGCGACAAGGCTGACGAGATCATCCGCCGCCGCGCACCGGAGGGGCCGTTCTTCCTTTGGGTCGCGTTGCTCGCGGACCACTCCGGTGGGCCGCGGGATCCCGACGATCCGGCCGGGCTCGCCACCCCGGTGCCCGCCCCTCGCTACAAGGACCGCTTCGCCGGAACACCGCTGCCGCAGCCGCCGAGCTACAACGAGGCCGACGTCTCCGACAAGCCGGCCGGCATCAGGCGGCGCCCGCTGATCAACGCGCGGGTGCAAGGGGCGATCCAGGAGAACTGGCAGCAGCGTCGCGAGACCTTGCTGGCCGTGGACGACGCCGTCGCTTCGATCATCGAGACGCTCCGTGCGACGGGTGAGCTGGACAACACGCTTGTGATCTTCACGAGCGACAACGGCTTCTTCCACGGCGAGCACCGCGTCCGCAGCGGCAAGGTACTGCTCTACGAGGAGTCGATCCGCCTGCCACTGCTGATGCGCTGGACCGGGAACACGTCGTTGCCTCGCGGCGCTCACCGCAAGCAGCTGGTGGTGAACGTCGACGATGCCGAGACGATCCTGGACGCCGCGGGGGACACCGCGCGGCCCGGTCGAATCGAGGACGGCATCTCGTTGCTCCGCTACTGGAGGGACGGAGGCCTCGAGCTCGGGCGAGACGTACTCGTCGACAACACTCCCGGCGCAGGCCACTTCGACGCGATCCGCTCGCGCAACTTCCTCTACGCGGAGTACCAGAACGGCGACCGCGAGCTGTACGACCTGCAGAAGGATCCGTACGAGCTACAGAGCCAGCACGCGAATCCGGCGTACGACCAGATCAAGGCTGCGCTCGCCGCGCGCTTGCACAGCCTCGTCACGTGTGGGGGCGGGACATGTCGCGCGCGACCTGCCGTGAGCTTCCAGGCAGCGAGGCACGGTCGCTGTGGCGCAGTCGGAACGAGCGTGTCCGGGTCGAACGTCGCATCGGTCACGTTCATGGTCGACGGCCGACGCGCGGCCAGCGACAACCGGGCGCCGTTCCGCGCCAATCTCCACTTCAAGCGGCGTGCCGTCGTCCGCGCGCGGATCGCGACGGCGTTCGACCAGGTCGTGACGGCCGACCGTACCGTGCGCGCCTGCGGCTAGACAAGTTCGGTCAGAGGGGGCCGAAACCGGAGCCCGCCGCACGGCGGGCTCCGCTGCGCCTACGGAGTGCGCGCGGTAGCCCGACCCGAGACCTGGACGCTCGGGCCCACGGCCAGCGAGCGGTGGGCGTAGGCGAACGGGTGCCGGTAGACCTCGCTCGCCTCCTCGCCGCTCACCGGAATCGCGACCTCCTCGTCGGTGCGGTCGTCGTGCGCGAACACGACGAGCGTCCCCTGCTTACGATTCCAGATGAGTGCGACTTCGATGCCGCCGCCACGGCGACTAGCCAGGTCGACGAGGTTTCGCATGCCAGCAGCTTCGTTGCTGCAGCAGGCAACTGGACCCTCCGACCGGCCGAATTCAACTAGACCGTCGTCTGATCTGGTAGGTGCCTCTGTGACCGATAATCAGGCCACGATGCCGATCGAGGTGCGCATCAGCGAGCCGCTGCTCGTCGACGAGCTTGTGACGGCGTTTCTCAGGAACGGCTGCGTGGCGCAGCGCGGAAGCGACGACTCCTGCCTCGTCGTGCACGTCCACGCGGCCCATGCCAAGGAAGCCCGGCAGGAGCTCGCCTTTTTCGTGCGCGCGTGGCAACTGCAACATCCGGCCGTCTCGGCCGTCGTGACCCCCTGAGCCGCGTTACACCGAACGGTCTACAGCGGCCAGCAGCGGCGTCTCGAGCAGACCACGCCGGTACGCCGCGTTGACCGCCTCGGTCCTCGTCGAGACATTCAGCTTGCGATAGATGTTCGTGAGATGAAACTTCACCGTCTGCTCGGCGAGCCAGAGTTGCCCGGCGATCTGCTTGTTCGACATGCCCTCCCCGAGCGCCATCAGGATCGACAGCTCACGCTCGCTCAGACCGACATCGTCAGCGGTCGGCGTCTGGCTCTGCTCCATCTCACCGAAGACGGGCTGGGCGACCGTCCCCTGCACAGCCTGCCGAAGAGCTGACGGGAGGTCACGCGGCTCCACTTGCTTCCGGATGAACGCGACTGCTCCGCGGGCGAACGCCGAGCGGATGACATTCGGCTCGTCGACGCCGGATAGGACGATCGTCTTGATGTTCGGATGCCGCTGGCGCAGGAGCTCCAGGCAGGTAAGGCCGTCCATCCCAGGCATACGCAGGTCGAGCAGGACGAGATCGGGCTGGCACTGCGCGGTCAATGGCAACACCTGCTGACCGCGTGTCGTCGTCGCCACGATCTCGAACTCGTCCTGCGATTCCGCGAGCGCAAGCCGCACCGCCTCGACCATCAATTCGTGGTCGTCTGCAATCAGAACCTTCAGCCGCCGCATGGCTGTTTCCCCCTCGATTGTCCTCGGATTGTCCTCGGATCCCCACATGCATGATCACGCGCAGGCTGTTGGTGGTCGATCCCTCGAACAGGCGATTCGGAGCGTTTTCGGCAAGAACTAGACGAACGTCGAGGTCGCCGTGCAGCTTCTGTCAATTCCGGCGCGATACAGTCGCAGACGGCGATGGGGCTCCTCCCGCTCGATGCGGCTGTCGGCGTCCTCCTGCTTGCGGCGATCGCATTCGCCGCGACGAGGTCGAGCCGCCGCACGCGTTCGCCGCTCGTACGCGTGATCGGTTGGGCTCTGATCGCGGGCCCGCTCCCTCTCGCCGTCGCCCAGCACATCCTCTTGTCGCCGCGGCAGAGCATCGATCAAGCCGCCTTCTTCGCCGGCGCTGCGGCATTCGCGATCGGCGCGTTGCTCGTCCTCGGCCGGGACGAAGAGGACTGGCGTGAGGAGGCAGACGAGAGCTCGCCGCCGTGGTGGCCGGCGTTCGAACGCGACTTCCGCGAGTACGAGCTGTCGTCGAGACGCCGACCCGTGGTCCGCGTATGACAGCGCAGTCATTCGGGCTCGCACTGGTGGCCGGATCGGCACTCCTCGCGTTCTGGATTCTCTGGCGGCACGCCGGGTTCGGCCCGAAGTCGATCGTCTGGGCAGCCGTCCACGCGATCCTGGCGGTCGCGGTGCTGCGGTCCGTTCCCTACGCGCTCGACCGGATCGGGAACAGCGGGCCAGACACGATCGAGTACGTCGAGATCTTCGCCATCGCCCTGCCGGCGCTGGTGTACGGGTTCCTGAGCGGCGGGTGGGTCACCAGGGTGGCGCTCGGCCTGCTGCACCGGTAGGCGCCGCTTCAGTAGAGCAACGGAACCAGCCGGTACCGCACGGCAGCACGGTACCTCTCGTACCGAGAGTCGCCCGCGAGAATCTGCTCTTCCTCGCGGATCCGCAGCAGCTGGAAAGCCGTTCCGAGGCAGAGCAGCGCAACGTTGAGGATGCCTGGGTTCTCGAGCACGTAGCCGACGTAGGCGATCAGGTAGCCGGTGTACGCAGGATGACGGACGAGCCGGTACGGCCCGTGCGTCTTGATTCCCCGGTCTGCCGCGACGAGGCCGAAAGATCGCCCCAGCGTGGCGAGGCTGACGAACGCGAGGAGCACTCCGAGGAGTTGCAGAAGCTCACACGGAAGCACCGGAAGTCCACCGTCGTGCGGGCGGGCGAACAGCATCGCGAAGCTGCCGATCGGCGCAGCGAGCCAGGCGATCGGCCGCAAGCTGAGGCGACCGGCCGGCCTGCGCACGAGGAAGAGCAGCGCGGCCCAACCCTCGAGGAGGGTCGCCCCCAATCCCGACGGCTTGCCCGTCGAGCGCCAGTGGTGGAAGTTCGCCCACGCGAACAGGAGGAAGAGCGCAACGAGAACCCCCCGCGAGAGGATGTTGCCGGCTCGCCTCAGGCCCGGGACAAGGTCAGAGCAGGCCATGCGAGCCAAGAAATGCCGGCGCAAGGATCAGGACGAACATGACGGGCAGGATGAAGATCGCCATCGGCAGCAGCATCTTCACCGGCGCCTTCTGAGCACGTTCTTCGGCGTACATCTGGCGACGATGGCGGAGGTCGGA
>Ga0137375_10005965_pt1 | contig 14456 bp, 11 predicted proteins | sample SagtaG_24_FD_104936 | JGI IMG/M metagenome (GOLD analysis project Ga0137375, IMG submission 104936) | Vadose zone soil microbial communities from Sagehorn Ranch, Mendocino, California, USA - Sage1_R_113_16 metaG | ecosystem: Environmental > Terrestrial > Soil > Vadose zone | place: USA...
ACTGGCTATACACAGAAGCTAGGAACTGTGTATAGCAACCAGGCGCCTGCAGGCACCTGGTTGACCACCTTGCGGCAATGCCGATGGCACTCTTGATTGTTGCCGGATGGCCAAGTGTCTCCATCAGGACTGCCTGGGCAATCGGCCCTATATCTCTAAACACTTGAAGCACTGGCGATCCCGGCAGGGCTCGAACCTGCGACCCCCGGTTTAGGAAACCGGTGCTCTGTCCAGCTGAGCTACGGGACCGCGCACTCCATAAATGGATGATGCGCCGGGCCTTGGCAACGACCTTTCTGGCGCAGAGCCGTAGGGCGCAATCGCTTTATTGCGCCGCTTCGTCGACAATCGACGACGCGCATGTACCCGTCTAAACTCCAGCAGAGGCTTTCCTCGAACCGGACACTGGGGCCTATCTTGGTACGGCGCAATAAAGCGATTGCGCCCTACCTTTGTCGTTTCGCTCTGGTCATTCACATCGCAGGTTGCGACAGTCGGCGCGCGTTACGCGGGCGGTCACCACTTGCTCCTTGCCTGACCACGGTGACGCGACTTCTCGGGACTCCCTGGGCCGTTATCGCCACGACACGCCTGCGAACCCGCCCACGGGTGAACAAGGCGCCGCCACGGATTAGCCGTTGTGGCGGTCGACCAACGCTGCCGGATTTCTGGCACAGTTCCTGGCAGTTTTCCTGGCCTACGCATGGGATGTTGATGATGGATTCTACTCACTTTCCGGGCGGCGATCTGACCCCTGCCGAAAGGCTTTGGCTGGAGGCGATGCTCGCCGGCCGCACGCTCGACCTGAATGGGGAGACGATCCGGGCCGGGATGCTCCGCTCGCTGGTCAGCGGCGAGATGGCCGATGTATCGCTCCCACCCGTCGGCGTCGTCCTCAACAACGCGACGATCCAAGGCAGCCTCGATCTCGAGGGGTGCCATGTGACGCGCCCATTGGTATTTCAGCGCTGCAAGTTCACCCCGATTGAGAGCGCCCGTGCCGCCATTTCGCTGCGCGACGCCACCTTGAAACGGGTGGCCTTCTATGAATGCCACATCGCGGGCGCCCTGAAGGCGGACCGCGCCGTCATCGAAAGCGCGATGTTCATCACGGGAACCACGCTCGACGGCGAGCTGCGTCTGCGCGGCGCCAATATCGGCGAGGCGCTCGCCATGGACAGCATCAAGATCAACCATCCTGGCGACACGGCCGTGCTCGCTGACGGCCTGCGGCTCGGCGGCCCGTGGGTGCTGCGCGCGGCGGAGATCGCGGGGGAGGTCCGGTTTGCCAGCGCGCGCATCGGCGGCGGGCTGCTGTGGGAAGATGCCAAGATTCAAAACAACAAGATCGCGATCGCCGGCGACGGTGCCGTCTGCAACGGCCCCTGGGTGCTGCGCCGGGCCGTGATCCAAGGCTCCTTCCGTCTGCGTGGCATGTCGGTGAAGGCGATCGACGCCCAGCAGATGAAGATCACCGCCGCTGCGGAAGGCTTCAACGCCCGCGGCGCCGAGATCGGCAGCGACCTGATCCTGGATGGAGCAATCATCAAGGGCGGCGTGCTGCTCGGGCGGACGCGCGTGACCGGCGAGCTGAGCGGCAAGGGCGCCGACATTGCCGGCGTCGGCCAGGACTGGGCCGTGGCAGCCAACGGCGTGATCGTCGGCCAGGGCATTGCATTTGGCGGTGCGCGGCTGCAGGGCGGCCTCATGCTCGCCGGCGCGCGCATCGAGCAGGGCATCCACGCGAGCAACGTCAAGATCGAAAGCAGCGGCCGGGCGCTCGACGCCGACACCATGCACGTCGGTGGAAACTGGATCATGCGCGGTGGCGATATCAACGGCAATGTTCGGTTCGCGGGCGCCCGCATCGAAGGTCAGGTCGCCTTCACGGAGTGCAAGATTCGCGGCGGCGGCGACCTCGCCATTCGCGCCGACGGCGCCCATATCGGCGGCGGCTGGTTCATGGGACGTGCTACGATCGAGGGCCTGGTGCGCTTCCCCAGCGCGCGTGTGGGCAACGAGATGCGGCTGCGCGGCACGCGCATCACCGTGTCGAGCGGCCCGGCTTTGTTCGCAGCAGGCGTCTCCATCGCCCGCGAATTCGTGCTCGATGGCAGCTTCAGCACCTGCGGCGGAATCGTGCTCGATCGTGCCGAGATCGACGGCACCCTCGATTTGACCGGCAGCCGGATCAAATCGGCGGCGCTCGGCCGCGCCGGCGCGGCGCCCAAGAAGACGCACGATGAAATGCTGAGCGCGCGCTACGATGCGGTCGCTCTCAGCCTGGTCGATGCGAGGCTCGATCGTCTGCTGATGCCGGAGACCGCCGAGGATCGCTCACAGGGGATCATTGATCTGTCCCGCGCGCATGTCGGCAGCTACGAGGATGCGGCGGCGGCGTGGCCGCCTCCTGCGAGCCGCCAGACCCGGCACGAGCAGAACGACCATCTGGTCCTCGACGGCTTTGTCTACGAACATCTCGAGACGCCGACCGGGTTGCCACCACAGGCCGGCCATGCAGGCCGCGCCGGCGCAGCCCGCATGCGCATCCTCTGGCTTGGAGCGCAATCGCACAACGACCTCATCCAGCACTTCAAACCGCAAGCCTGGGTGCACTTGTCCCGTCGCCTCGCCGCCCAGGGCTATCATGACGATGCGCGCGAGATCGCCATCGAGCGTCGCCGCCGCCAGCGCCGCAGCGCCTCGGTCACGCGCGGCGCGCGCCTGCAGAGCTGGCTGCTCGACGTCTTCGCCCTTTATGGATTCAACCCCTGGCGGACCGTGGTCTGGATGACAATGTTCGTTGTCCTGTTCGCAGGCGTATGGTGGTGGGCGGCGCAGGGCTGCGAGCGCGATACCTGCAAGGACGAGACCGTCTATGCCATGTCGCTGAAGGGCAACTATGGCCAGGACGACAAGAGCGCCGAAGAGAAATATCCCGGCTTCTCACCGTTCGCTTATTCGCTCGACGTCTTCCTGCCGTTCGTCAATCTTGGCTACAAGGAGCATTGGCGTCCGCGCACGAGCTATTTGCCGCTCGCCGAGCTGCCGCTTCCCGGGGCCGAGTGGCATGGCCAGCAGCAGCTGACCGTCACAGTCGGCGGATTCCTCTATCTGCTCTACGTGACCGAGATGTTGGTAGGGCTGATCCTGGCGTCGCTCGCGGTCACCGGATTCGCCGGCATCCTGAGAGGCGAGGACGAGCCGAAGTAGCCGCGACATCGGGAGGCGATTGGGACCGCGTGCAATGCCTGGTCGAGAACGCGCTCCGATTAACGAATGACTCGCAAGAATGCGCGCGTCTCGCTCCGAGTGTCGGAAAGACGACTCAGCAATCATGAAGATAATTTAATGAGGGTAAGCGGTCGCGCGACACCAAGACACCGCGACTCCACCGCGAGCGCGTCGTATATATTGGATGTACGCCCTTCTTGGGCGTTTCCTCCCTAGACTTGGGCCGCTTAGTGGCGGCCCATTTTCTTTGCTTCGCCGGTACTGGGCCAAGCCCGCTATTTCACCGCAAAGACGTAGACCGCACCGCCCTGTGGCACGTCCGGATATTTTCCCGGGAACAACAGGTTCATGCGCGTCTGCATCTTGGCCGCATCCACGCCCCACCCGGTCTGGACCGCGATGTATTGCTTGCCGTCGACCTCGAAGGTGGATGGCACAGCGGTGACGCCCGAGATGGTCTGGAACTCCCACAGGACCTTGCCGGTCTTGGCATCGAAGGCGCGGAACATGCGGTCATTGGTGCCGCCCGAGAACAGGACGTCGCCGCCGGTCGCCAGCACCGGCCCCCAGTTGAACGACGGCAGGTTGGTCGTCCACACCTTCTTGCCGGTGTCGACGTTCCAGGCCTGCAGCTCACCGATGTGATCGGCACCCGCAACAATCTTCAAGACGTTTTTCGCGACGCCCATGAAGCGCTCGCCCACGACGTATTTGGGGGACTCGCCGGTCAGCTCCGAGCACAGGTTCTCGTTGGCCGGGATGTACATCAGCCGCGTCCGCGGGCTGAAGGCGACCGGCGGCCAGTCCTTGCCGCCCCACAAGCTTGGGCAGAACTCCGCGGTCTTGGCGGTGCCGGCCTTCTTCGTTTCGTCGACGTCAGGCCGCCCGGTCTTGGGATCGATGCTCTTGAACACATTCTGGCGCACATAGGGCTGGCCGGTCACGAAGTTGATCTTTCCGGAGGTGCGCTCCAGGTGCCAGATGTACCCGCTGCGCGATACGTTGATGAGGCCCTTCACGGTCCGTCCGTCGCGCTGATAGTTCAAGACGATCGGCGGCGAGACTTCGTCCCAGTCCCATGAGTCGTTGGGGTGATACTGGTGGTGACCCTTGATCTCACCGGTCGTGGCGTCGAGGGCGATGACCGATGACGTGAAGAGATTGTCGCCCGGCCGCTGATCGCCGAACCAGGGCGCAGCATTGCCCGTGCCCCAGAAGGTGAGATTGGTCTCGGGATCGTAAGTGCCCGTGACCCAGATCGAGCCGCCGCCGCGCTTGTAGTGGTCACCGCCCGCCGGCCAGGTCTCGCTGCCGGGCTCGCCCGGCGCCGGCACCGTGTAGGTCTTCCAGAGCTGCTTGCCGGTCTCCGCATCCATCGCGGCCACGAAACCGCGCACGCCCAATTCGCCGCCTGATGCGCCGAGGATCACCTTGCCGTCGACGATGAGCGGCGCGAGCGACATATAGTAGGCCTTCTTGTAGTCGTCGACGTTTGCAGTCCAGACTTCCTTTCCGGTCTTTGCATCGAGCGCGACCAGCACGCAATCGGCGGACGCAAAGTAGACCTTATCGCCATAGAGCGCGACACCACGGCTGGTCGGATGCAGGGGGACGAGGTCTTCGGGGAGCGGCCGCTTGTAGCGCCACAGCAGGTTGCCGGACTTGGCCTCGATGGCGAGGACCTGATTGCCCGGCGTCGCGACGAACATCACGCCGTTGTTGACGATCGGAGGCGCCTGATGGCCCTCAATCTGGCCAGTCGCCGTGCTCCAGACCAGCTGCAGCCGGTTGGCGTTGCCCGGCGTGATCTCTTTCAGTGGACTGTAGCCCCATCCATCATAGGTCCGCCGAAACAGCAGCCAGTTGCCATCCTCCGGGTTCTTCAGCCGATCGGCAGTGACCGGCGCATATTTCTGCAGGACCTCCGGCGTCGGACCCGGCACCGGCGTGTTCGAAACAGGCCCAACTGTTTCTTGCGCGGACGCCACGTGCATGCTGGCGGAAAGGACGATGACAGCCACGCAGACGCTTTGCAGATACATCCTGGCATCGGCCATAAGCATTTCCTCCTTTGTTCGCTCGCGAGCGATGGTTATTCAAATTCGGTGTTCAATTGCCGTCTCAGGTCGGAAGGACCCCAACGCGTGCAGTGAATGGTTTGGCCACCGCGAGATTGCCATCCACAATCTTGAGCGGAAGCGCCGGCAACGCGCGCGGGGCTGGACCGTCAAGGACCGCAGCGCCATTGCGTGGATTATAGCGAGAGTAATGACAGGAGCACTCGAGAATCTTTTGATCGTCGACCCACGCATCCACGTCACACCCCGCGTGTGGGCAGATCGCCGAATAGGCGACGACACCATCCGCTGCGCGCTCCTGCGTTACGCCAACGAGCGTTGCGGGATCGAGCTGCAGCAGCAGCACCTTGTTGAGGCGAGAGCCCTTCCGGACGAGATTGCCGTCCATTGGCCATCCCACCACCGGGGGACCGCCACTCGGAATATCCTTGGGCTGCAGCGGAACAGGGCTCTCACTATGGATCGAGACAAGGAAGTCTCCTTCCTTGGGCCGTTCGTTCTCGGGCTGCGCCGATGCGGGACTGGCGATCGCTCGGGCCGCGACATCCAGGCTGACGACCGACACAACGGTGATAAAATTGCGCCTTGTGTCCCCGTTCTTGCACGCAACCATCGGGTCGGCCCTTGGACTTCCGGCACAATCTCTTCAAGTTGAACCTTAGCATAACAGGTTGCGCTGCTAGTCCGAAAACGAGGGGCGCGAGAACGACGGCGTCTTGCCGAATTCGGTGGTGTCCCGTTAGCAATGGCGCCCGCAGAATTGGGCAGGCTCCCGTCGAGGAGACAGACAAGTGGGCAGAGTCTGGCCTTGCCAGGTATTCCTGGCCTACCATCGAGTGCCTTCATCCCCGTGTCAGGAGCTTCACAAGTGACGAGCGAGCGAACCGCCAAACTGGCCAGTCAGAATTTCTGGAGCGAGCTGATCGCGCTGCGCGACCGCCAGCGCGAGCAGCGCAAGAGCGCCGTGCAGGTGGTGCGGCTTTCCGAATTGCCGCTCGAGAGCAACGAGCAGGGCCTGATGCGCTGGTACTTGCACCCGGCGATCGTCGACACGGTGCTCTCGACGCTCTCGATCTATCGCCAGGAGATTCCGCCCGGCAGCCGCTCCGGCCGGCTGAAATTCCAGGGCGGGCAGATCCTGTTCATCGTCGAAGGCCGCGGCCACACCATGCTCGACGGCGTCAAGCATGCCTGGGAGGCGGGCGACGTCGTCAACCTGCCGTGCAAGCGCGACGGCATCGTGGTGCAGCACTTCAATGACGATCCTGCAACGACCGCGGTGTTCATGGCGGTCGAGCCCAATCTCTTCGCCGCCACCAGCGTCGACCGCGGCTGCGGCTTTCATCAACTCGAGCAGTCGCCGGACTTCCGGCGGCCGGCGGCGGAGTGAACCATGGCTGAGATCGAACGCACACGCGAGCGCGAGCGGGGCACGATCCCTGAGACGCCCTATGAGATATTCATTCGTAGTCGGCGCGAGTTCCTGGAGCGGCAGGAGACCGGGCAAGTGGTGGTGAAGCCGTCCGATCGCGAGTTCTACATCACGCGGCAAGGCCGGTTGATGTATCACCTCAATCCGGAGATCCATAAGAACACGCCGCTGCAGGACTGGCGCGTGTTCTCGCACGATCTCAAAACGCAGTCCGGCAAGCACCGCCATCAGGGCGGTCTCGTTATCTACGTGATCGTCGGCAAAGGCTACTCGGTGGTCGACGGCGAGCGCATCGACTGGCAGGCCGGCGACCTTCTGCTGCTCCCGATCAAGCCAGGCGGGGTCGAGCACCAGCACTTCAACATCAATCCGGGCTCGGAGTGCCGCTGGATCGCGTTCTCCTACATGCCGTTCTTCGATCACGTGGCGTCGGAGTTCACCCAGACCGAGGTCTCGCCGCTGTTCAAGGCGCAGCAGGGCTGACGCCGATGACAAGAATGGCCTCCGCGCTGCTCGTCGCGGTTTCGATCGCGGCCACCTTGCCTGCGCGTGCGCAGACGCCCGAGGAGTTCTATCGCGGCAAGACGATCAACCTGATCATCCCGAACGCGCCCGGCGGCTCGTTCGATCTTTATGCGCGGCTTGCCGCCAACCATCTCGGCCGCTTCATTCCCGGCAACCCAGCGATCGTGCCGCAGAATATGCCGGGCGCGGCCGGCATGCAGGCGGCCAACTATCTCGCAAGCGTCGCGCCCAAGGACGGCACCGTGCTGGCGGTGCTCGTTCCCAACATCACGCTCGCGCAAATCCTGGGCGTGTCGTCGATCGCCTACGACACCCGCCGCTTGAACTGGATCGGCCGCATCATCGCCACGACTGCGACGCTGTTCACCTGGCACACGTCGGGTACCAAGACGCTCGCCGATCTGAAAAGCCGCGACACGCTCATCGCCTCAACCGGGCCCTTAAGCCAGGCTGAGATCAACTCGACCATGCTCAATGGCGTGGTCGGCACTAGGTTCAAGCTCATCCGCGGCTATCGCGGCAGCGGAGAAGCCGCGCTCGCGGTTGAGCGTGGCGAGGCGGACGGCACGCTGATGCCCTGGGAGTTTCTCAAATCGGCGCATGCCGACTGGGTCAGGGACAACAAGATTGCGATCGTGACACGCTATGTGCGCCGGCCTATCCCGGAGCGGCCCGATGTGCGCTCGGTCTACGACCTCGCCGAAACGACCGAGCAGGCGAACGTGCTGCGGCTGTTCCTCGGCGCCGACGAGATGGGCCATCCGATCGCGATGCCGCCTGAGACGCCGCGCGATCGGGTCGAGACGGTGCGCAATGCGCTCATGCTGATGGTCAAGGACCCCGAGTTCCTGGCCGATGCGCAGAAGCGCAAGCTCGACCTGCTGCCGGGCCGGCATGATGAGCTGGAGAAGACGGTGGCGGAAGCGTTCGCGGCCTCGCCCGCTGAGATCCAGATCGCACGCAAGTATTATAAGCAGTAGTGCGCTGACTCACGCGATCAACACCGCCCCGCCGCGATCTCCGCCCTGAGCCACGGAATCACCTCGTCGAGGATCTCGCCGAGCGGCGTCGTCGCCTCGAAGCCGAGCAGGCGCTTTGCCTTCTCGACCGAGGGGATGCGTTTCTGCACGTCGTGGACGAACGGCTCGTCGCAGACATGGCGGAACGGCTTGTCGGGATTGATCCGCTCCCAGATCATGCGGGCAAGCGTCAGCACGTCAGTCGCCACTGACGTGGACAGGTTGAAATCCTGGTTGAGCGCTTCCGGACGCTCGATCGCCAGCCTGATGCCGCGCGCAAGATCGCCCCCGTAGGTGTAGCAGCGGATTTGCTCGCCGCTGCCAAGGATGTGCAACGGGTCCTGCCCCTTGAGCACCTTCTGTATCAGGTCCGGAATGACGTGGCTCATGGCGAGGCGGATGTTGCCGGACGTCACCTCGACGTCGGTCAGCGCGCGCCGCTCGCCGACGCCGGCGCAGTTGAACGGCCGCACGATCGTGAATGGCAGCCCGTATTGCTCGTGCGCGCCCTTGGCGAAGTACTCGCAGGCAAGCTTCTGAAATCCATAAGTCGAGGATGGCGCGGGCATCCGCGCGAGCGCATCTTCCGGAGTCGGCCACTCGCCTGCATTCTCGAACACCATCGAGGACGACAGCACCGTAATCTTCTTGAGCTTACGCTCGCGGAAAGCCCCCAGCGCGGCATCGAAGATCGCGGCCGTGATGCGCTCGTTCTCGGCGATCAGATCATAGGCCAGCGCATGAAAGTAAGAGATGCCGCCGATCTTGGCGGCAAGCGCCACCGCATGGTCGCAGTCGGCGATCAGGCGTCGCAGCAGATCGACGTCCTTCGCATCGCCCTGCGTGAAATGGTAGTTCGGATGCCCGTCATAGCTCTTGGCGATCGGACCGTATTTGCCGAAGTTGTCGATGCCGACCACCTCGTGGCCGGCCTCCAGAAGCTCGTCGACCAGATAACCGCCGATGAAACCCGCCGAGCCGGTGACCAGAATTTTCATGCCAAGTTCTTTGTACAACGAACCGATTACGGCAGCGCGCGCCAGAGGTCGACGACGATCTTGCCGGCCAGCCTGCCGCGCTCCAATGCGCGATATTGCGTGTGTGGCGTCGCCACGATCACGATGTCGGAGCGTTCGATGAGATCGTCGAGCGGCGTGAGTCCCTCCTGCGGCAGGTAGGGGTCGTGGCACAGCACCTCCTTGGCTTCAATCAAGGCGAGCTTGCGCAGCTTGAACGACAGGCTGTCGCGCGGATCGTCGCTGTCGGCCTTGAAGGTCATGCCCAGGATGCCGATCGTCTTCTTGTGCAGGTCGTCGCACAGGCGTTCCTTGATGTGCTCGATCAGGAACTGCGGCAGGCCCTCGTTCACCAGCATGGCGGCATGCCCGATGAAGAAATGGTTCTGGCTGAAGGCCGCGAGCTGCATCGTGTCCTTGAACAGGCACGGCCCAGCCGCAAAGCCAGGCGACGGCAGGTCACGATTGCGCTCATAGCCGCGCACCATCGCGTCATAGAGCCGGGCATAGTCGACGCCGCGCTGCGTCGCCATGGCATAGAACTGGTTGGCAACCGCAAACTTGATGTAGCGCCAGGCGTTCGAAAAGAGCTTCGAGAGCTCGGCCTCGAAGGGCGCAAGCTCGATCACGTCGCTCTTGGTCACCTTGGCAAACAACCTGCACACGGTTGCGCGCGCATTCTCGTCGAACGCCGAGACGATCTGCGGCAGCGCAACGAGCTCGAGCAGCGCTTCGCCCTCCGCAATACGCTCCGGGCAGAACGCCACCTGGACCTTGCAACCCTTGCTGTTGAAATAGCGCTGCAGCCGCTCCGACGTCCCGGGATAGACCGTGCTGCGCAGCAGCAGGACCTGACCGTCGCGGAAATACGGCAGGTAGCCGTCGATCACGGCGAACAGGTCGGCGAGGCGCGGGTTGAGATATTCATCCACCGGCGTGCCAATCACCAGCACGACGATGTCGCTCTCGCCGATCACCGAGGCTGGCCCGCTCACGGCGCGCAGATTGCCGCTCTTGAGCGCTTGAGGCAGCGCCTGCTCCCCGCCCTCCTCCTTGAACGGAAATCTTCCTGCCTGGATTTCGGCGATCGCGGTCTCATTGATATCGATGAGAGTGGTGGGCACACCGACCAGAGCAAAGCTGATACCGAGCGGCAGCCCCACGCGCCCCGCCCCGCCGATAATGCACACGCTTGCGTCAGGAACATCCATCATCACAGCATCAAGTGATCAAGTGAAACTGATCAAGCCAGCCGCGCCTCACCACGGCACGCGGCCGAAGGCGCGCTGCAGCAGGGCGTGCTCGCGCTTGCTGCACTCATGATAGGACGAATTCTCCTCGACCTGCTGCATCACCGACGACTGATGCACGAGCCGGATGACCAGCGGCCAGGGCAGCGCGTGCCGGTAGAGGCGGATCGAGGAGCCGCCGAACCTGAGCACCGACGCCAGCCACGGCCGCACCGGCGCGATGATCTCAGGAATGATCGGGGCGGTCGCCTCGACCAGATGAACCCGCCGGCATCCGCTGTCACCCAGCCGGCCCAGCCATTCATTGTCGTGGTGGATGCGGTAGCCCTCGTCAAACGCGCCCACCCTGTTCCAGGTGGCGCGCTTCATCAGCCAGGTCGATGCCGTGGCGAAGTCCACGGTGCGGATCACCTCGCCCTGCTCGGTGACTTCAAGCTGGGTCGATGACACGAAATCGGCGTTCTGCAGCGCCGCCAGCGCGGTCTCCAGGAACAGCGGGTGCCACTGGTCGTCATCCTCGAGGAAGCCAAGATAGTCGCCAGCACAGCGCCGGGCTGCCGCATTGAGCGCGGCCGTGACCGATTTACCTCCGCTTTCGACGAACTCGACCCCAAGCCGCTCGGCCAGGCCCGCCGGCACGCGGGCGCCAGCGCCCGCGTCGATACCAATCATGATCTGAAATGTGACCTTGTTGGCCGCAGTCTGGGCACGGATCGACGCGACCGCCTGCTCAAGAAAAAGCCGGCCCGATTGCCTCGGATCCGTGAATTGTTTGAGCAGCGAGGGGATTATGACGGAAACCGTTGCCAATCACGCCCTCCCGGGTACCCGGACGGCCCGGACAGGTGGTTCTTCATGTGGCGTGCACGTTATCGAGTGTGCCGCAGAGCGGCAACTAGCCCTGAAAACTGCCCCGAGTTGCCGCCGCTCCTGTCCGCAACCGGACCGCCGATACCGCATAGCTGCTGCCGGACAATTCATGGCACAGAACGCAAAATTGCTGTAATATTGCCCCAATTACGCCTTTTGTTTTAACGGATGAAAATGGGTATTGGTATTGTGTGCGCGTCAGTCGGCTTATTCATTGCCGCTACCGATGGCCTGCGCGCCGAAGATATCCACAGCAGTCTAGCCTGCCGTTTTGAGCTGCTGGGCACTGGTAAAGTCATTCGGGTTATCGACGGGCGCAGCGTCGTGTTGGAAGACGGTCGCGAAATTCGAATTTCCGGTATTGACGCACCCCCAACGCTGGCGCCGGGTGAGCTGCCGGCCGCGCCCGCCAAGGCTGCCCTTGAGGCTTTGCTTCTCGGCCAAGTCGTAGAGCTCCGTGGTCTCCAAGATGTTACGGACAGGTACGGAAGAACCGTCGCCTTCTTGGTCCGCCAGGACGGCGCGATCGACGTGGCCGGAGACCTGCTCGCCCGCGGCCATGCGCGAGTTGCGGCGCAGATCGGGGATGCTGCCTGTGCGGCCGAGCTTCTCTCACGAGAGCGTGTGGCTCGTACCTCCAAGCTTGGTCTCTGGAGCGAACCATATTATGACGTGATCGAGGCACGTAACGCCCCGCAGTTGTTGGCGGCGCGGGGCCGTTTTTCGCTTGTGGAGGGTAAGGTCTTGTCGGTCCGCGAAAGCGGGGGCACGATATACTTAAATTTCGGGCGGCGGTGGTCGGAAGCGCTGACGGTCACCATATCGAAACGGCATGAGCGCATCTTCTCGGGGGCCGGACTATCGCCGAAGCAGCTTGAGAGCCGGACGGTGCGTATTCGGGGCTGGATCGAGGAGCGGAATGGTCCGAGGATCGAGGCTTCTCGGCCCGAACAGATTGAGGTTGCCGGACTGAACTGATGCTTGAGCACTGGGGCATGGGCGGGATGCAGAACGGGGCGCACGGCATCGGCCGGGCGCTGCCGGTGTTGTTTGTCCTGTCGCTTGCGCTCGGGGGCTGCTTTGCGGTCGGGGCGCCCGCCAACCAGCGAGTGACGCTGCCCGACCCGCCCAAGGATTCCGGCGCGCCGCCACCCGCCGTCCGCGAGCATCAGCGCATCCTCTCCGCCTATAGCGGAACCTACGACGATCCTCGCCTTGAGGGCCTAGTCAAGCAGACGGTCGACAAGCTGGTGGCCGCATCCGAGCGGCCGGATCAGCGCTACCGAATTACCGTCCTGAATTCACCGGCCATCAACGCTTTCGCGCTGCCAAGCGGCCAGCTCTACATCACGCGCGGGCTGATCTCGCTCGCCAACGACACCGCCGAACTTGCTTCCGTGCTGTCGCATGAGATGGCGCATGTCATCGCCCAGCACGCCACCATCCGCGAGGATCGCGCCCGGCAGGTCGCGCTGGTGACGAAGGTGTTCGACAATCTCGGCAACGATCCGGAGACCTCCGCGCTCGCGCTCGCCAAATCCAAGATTGCGCTGGCGAGCTTCTCGCGCGCTCAGGAATTCGAGGCCGACGGAATTGGAGTGGGCATTGCGGCACGTGCCGGCTACGACCCCTATGGGGCCGTGCGCTTCCTCACCTCGATGGGACGCAACTCCGAGCTCAAGCCTGCCTCGCGGGTGCAGCTTGATCCGCGCGCGCCCGACTTCCTGTCCTCGCATCCGGCGACACCCGAGCGCGTGCGCAATGCGCAGTCCAATGCGCGCCAGTACACCGCGCCGGGCAGCGGCGAGCGCGAGCGTGAGGCCTATCTCACCAGCGTCGATGGCCTCATCTACGGCGAGGACCCGAGCGAAGGCTTTGCGCGCGGCCGCCGTTTCCTGCATCCCAAGCTCGGCTTCACGTTCCTGGCGCCGCAGGGTTTCACCCTCGACAACACCGCGCAGGCGATCCTGGGAGTCAAGGAAGGCGGCGGCCAGGCGATGCGGCTCGATGTGGTGCGCGTGCCCACCGAGCAGAAGCTCTCGGAGTACCTGACCTCGGGCTGGATCGAGGGCATCGAGCCGAACTCGATCGAAAACCTTGGAGTGAATGGCTTCACGGCGGCGACCGCGATCGCCAAGGGCGACCAATGGTCGTTCCGGATCTATGCAGTCCGCTTTAGCAACGATGTCTATCGTTTCATCTTCGCCTCCAAGCGCCTGACGCCGGATATCGACAAGACCTTCCACGACGCGGTCGTGAGCTTCCGCCGCATGAGCCTTGCGGAAACAAGCTCGGCCAAGCCGTTGCGGATCCGGATCATCACCGTGGGCGAGGACGATACGGTCGAAAAGATCGCCGCCCGGATGTCGATCCATGATCGCGCAATCGAGCGCTTCCGCATCCTCAACGGTCTGACGGCCACCGACAAGGTCAAGCCAGGCGACCAGGTCAAGGTCGTGACAGAATAACGCGGCGGCTGTTCGAACCCGTGTGAGTGCTGTCATGCGCTGCCGACAATTTGGTGCTTTGTGCGCCCTGCTCGCGATGCTGGGTGCAGCAACTGCACGCGCTGAGCAGTATCCCGATTGGAAGGGCCAATGGCTGCGCAAAAGCCCCGGCACCTTCGATCCCGACAAGCCGTTTGGGCTCGGACAGCAAGCGCCGCTGACGCCCGAATATCAGAAGGTGCTGGAAGACAGCGTCGAAAGCCAGGCCAACGGCGGGCAGGGCAACAATCCGATGGCCGCCTGCATTCCACCCGGCATGCCGCGGATGATGATCGGCTACGGCGGCGGCTTCGAATTCCTGATCACGCCGGACGTCACCTACGCGATCCAGGGCGAGCCGATGATGCAATTCCGCCGGATCTTCACCGACGGGCTGAGCTTTCCCAAAGAAGCCAAACCGACTTTCTCCGGCTACTCGATCGGCCGCTGGGAAGGCAGCGATGATCGCTACGACACCCTGGTGATCGAGACCCGCTTCATCCGCGGTCCACGCGCCTACGATTCAAGCGGCCTGCCGTTCCACCA
>Ga0137375_10005971_pt1 | contig 14444 bp, 10 predicted proteins | sample SagtaG_24_FD_104936 | JGI IMG/M metagenome (GOLD analysis project Ga0137375, IMG submission 104936) | Vadose zone soil microbial communities from Sagehorn Ranch, Mendocino, California, USA - Sage1_R_113_16 metaG | ecosystem: Environmental > Terrestrial > Soil > Vadose zone | place: USA...
GCCGCGGTCGGCACCGAGCCCATCAAGCCGCCGATCATGACGTGCACAGCGGCGTGCGGTGTGCCTTCCAGACTTCCGCTCGCTAACGCATAGTCGAGCATGGCCATTCCTGCCGATGTGTCGACGGCCCAGGCAGGCAGCGAGCTCGCGCCGCTGTTCCAGCCGCTCCCGCGCACGGGTTCGTACAGCGGGCCGGCCGGGTCGCGGAAGGGAGGCGGAAGCTCGCGCTCGCTCGCCAACTCGTAGTTCCAGTAGGGCAGTGCCCACTTCGGGTTGCCCGACAGCTTCCGGACGATGCGCTCGAAGTAGTGGAGGTACATGCGATGCCACGACCAGAAGTACAAGGTGCCGTGCTCGCACGTGTTCCAGGCCGTCATCGGCGGGCTTGCCATCGTGCCGTGGATGGCCGCCTGATAGGCCCAGCTCCGCGGATCGCTCGTCGGCAAGGCCTTCATCGCCTTTACAGCCTTGGCGTACGACTTGATGATCGACGAGCTCGCGGAGAGATTGCCGACGTCGCGCCGCACGCGCACCGGAACCGCGAGCGCCAACGGCGGTCGCAGTAGCGGACTGCCGAGGATCGTCGCCGACGCGACGGTCTTCGCGGTCACGCGCAGGAAGTCGCCGCGAGTGATCTGCGAGCCGCAGTCATACTCAGGCGCTCGCCGGCCCAACGACTCTCCCTGTGGTTAACCGTCGTCAAGGATCGCAACCCCGGGGCACAGAGGTCAAGAGCCCGCGCCGAACACCTCGTTGTCTAGCGAACCAGAGATCTCAGAGCCTTCGCGTCGGAGTGACCCGATCCGCACCGGTGAACGTCGGCGCACTGCCGAGGGCTAGCTCCAAGCGTCGTTGTATGCGATCGGCATATTCACTTCCGGGCTGCCGTTGTGCAGGACGACCGCCTGTACGCCGGTGCTGAACTTCCAGATCCCGCTGTTCAGCTCGGCACCGCCGTTCTGACCGGGTGGGAAGTAGCCGCGCTTGCGGTAGTACCAGCCCTTTTCGACGTCCTCTACCTTGCCCCAGCCGAGGCCGTTGGCATCCATCTGTGTGCGCATGGTCGAGGAGAGCAGGAGATTGCCGCTGGCAAGACCGTTCACGAACTCCGAGAGCTCGCCGATCGAGAGGTGCGAACCGGCTGAGCCGGGCTTCAGGCTCCAGTCGCCGTACGCGGTGCCGGTCGAATTGCCCGGCGGTGTCGGATAGAAGAGAGTTGGCGCGTCGGCGTCCGGCTTCCACTGCACCCCGGGGATGGCGAGCCGGTCGAAGACGTTCTTCTGTGCGAGGCCGATGAAGTTCTCGCTGGTTACCTTCGCCTGGTCGGGCTTGCTCTCATCGTTGCCATTGATGTACGCCGCCACGATCCGGGCGAGGGCGTAGTTGCAGTTTTGGTACTTGGGAACCTTGTCCGCGAGCTTGATCCCGGCCTCAACCATCGTGCGCAGGTCGTCGTACGCCGTGGCGCCGCTCCGGAACCCACTCGTGTGATTCAGCAACTCGGTGACCGTGATCGTGTTCAGCGACGGTCCGATCGTCCAAGAAGAGGGCAGGTGTTTGTAGATCTTCTCGGCGATCGTCAGGTTCTTCTTCTCGAGCAGCTGCAGTAGAACGACGCCGGTCACCGTCTTGGCGACGCTCGCCGGGTTGAACCAGTCGAACACGGTGAAATCCTCCGCCGGTGGGCTCTTAGTGGTGCGTTTAGGACCGTCGGTAGCCGTGCGAATCGCCGGCCCGTAGCGCACCATCAGGGCGTACTTGCAGCCCTTGCCGGCGAGCTGGTTTCGAATGTTGTCGGCGAAGGCCGTCAGCGAGAAGGACTCATTCGCCATCTTCAACGGCGGATGGTTCACAAACAGCGCGTCGCCTTTGGTCACGACAACGAAGCCGCCGCCGGGATGGAACGCCGTGACGCGGAGCGGCCCGAGGCCGCTGCTTGTCATCGCGCGCATCACACGATGGCACTCGCCCGAGATCGCACGATTGAAAAACGCCTTGTCGCCGACGAGGCTCCACCGGTTGCCACCGGCCTTGGGAAACCCGACGGCGAAGAGCTTGGTGCCCGCCGCGGAGAGCTCCTGCATCTTCTGGTGGCACTCGTCGGGGATGCCGCGGTTGAAGAACGTCTTGTCGGTGATCAGGCTCCACGAGTTGCCGCCGGCCGGCGGAAACGCGACAGACAAGAGCTTGTGGCCCGCGTTGAAGAACCCCTTCATCTTCTGGTGGCACTCGTCCGGAATGCCGCGGTTGAAGAACGTCTTGTCCGTGATCAGGCTCCACGAGTTCCCGCCGGCCGGCGGAAACGCGACACAGAGCAGCTTGTGGCCGGCGTTGAAGAACTCCTTCATCTTCTGGTGGCACTCGTCCGGAATGCCGCGGTTGAAGAACGTCTTGTCCGTGATAACGCTCCAAGAGTTGCCGCCGCCGGGCGGAAATGCGACCCAGATGATCCGGTGGCCGCCGTTGATGAACGACTTCAGCTTCTCGTGGCACTCGTCGGGGATGTTGCGGTCCAGACAGGTTGAGTTGATGAACGTCATGCGAACCTCCTTTAGCGCTGGAGCCCTGACGCCCGTAGTGCGGGCAGCTTCCCCAGCACCACGGGTAAGACGCGCACTGTCTGGCTCTCCACAGAGGCAATCGCCGCAGTAACGACTCGCGCGACATCCACGTTGGGACTCCCGACGATTTAGCCTGTCGTTACAGCTGACCGGAGGCTTGCACGAAGCGGTCTCATAGTCAACCCTCGAACGGCGGCGCTCGATCTCAACGCGAACCGCTTTCTCGCCGCGCCGTCGTCGGCCGCAACGCCTCGAGCGATGAGTTCCCGCCTCTGCCGGTGCCAGCGGCCACCTGGTCGCGGGACCGGAACGGTCTTCGCAGTAGAGAGACTCGATCGAAAACGCGGGTCGCGGTCTGTGCTTGCACGAGCGGAAACACCGCCTCGGCCGTGCGATCCGAAGCGATTACGGGTACGTCGTTCGGCGCAGCGTTCTATGCGCTCCGGCGCCACCACGATCCCTAGTAGTCCTCGTAGGGCCATGCGGCGTTTAGCGGTGGGAGATCTCGAGTCGCGCTCGGCTGACACCTGCGATCGAAGTCGCCTCGGTTGATAGAACCAGGGTTCCATCGTGCCGCCGGCTCCCGAGCGCTCAGGGTGCTCAGAGCCGCCGCGCGATCGTGATGATCTCTTCGCTTGCGTTAGTGAGAGGTCCCATGTCCCAGTCGCCGAACTGCTGCTCGACGGCGAGGCCGGCTTCGTGCAGGAAGCCCGCGAGCGCGTCCGGGTCGAGGAATCGAAGCACACCGTGCGAGACCTGCGGCCGGTCCCACCACTGTCCCGAGAGCGACTCGGTCAACCGGACCACGTCACCTGTCACGGCCTGCTGCTCGTAGCCGACCTTTACGACATCCCCGTCGGGGTTCCTCGTCTCGAACCACGTGTTCCACTCTTCCCAGGCCCGCGCTTGCGGATGGCGAGTCTCGAACGCGAAGCGGCCGCCTTCGATGAGCGCGGCGCGGATCGCCCGTAGCGACTCGCGCAACTCATCGTCCTCGATGAACACCTGGAACGCATGGCTCGCCATCACAGCGAGATCGAACTCGCCTTCCCACGCGGCAGACGCAGCGTCCCCCAGAACCCACTCGATGTCCGCGTGGACGCGTGCCTGGTCGAGCATGGCGGGGTCGGGGTCGAGCCCACGCAGGCGGCCCGTGTGGCCCGCGTCACGCGCACGGTGGAGCAGCCTTCCGTCCCGCAGCCGACGTCGAGGACGCGCTCGGCCGATATGACGAGGCCGAGATAGAACTCGTCGGTCGGCCCCCACGGGTTAAGCACGTCGTACCAGGCCGCGGGGACGCTCCAATCGGTCACTGGGAGAGTCTGTCCATGCGCTTCAACTCGCCGGCTCCGAGTGGTGCTCGTGGACCAGGTCCACCGCCCGACGATCTTCTCGAGACAAAGGAGGCGCGGAGGGGAGAGCGGCAGCGGTTTGCTCGATCCAGGCGAGCGTCGCACGGGTCCTGACGATGCCGTGCTCGAGGACGTGACCCGGATAGATGCTGCCGAAGCGTGCGGGCGCCTCGCGCAGCGCCTCGTAGCCTCGCTGTTCGATCTCTCGGCGCCGCGCCAGTCCCCCCAGCCGACTAGCCGCGGAAGCGTCTTGTAGATCTGACTCTGCGACGGCGTCCAGAGGTGCGCGACGCTGTTCGAGGCGAGCTGAGCCGGGTCGTACCCGGACCGCTCACCGAAGGCGACCAGCCCGAGGACGGCTCCCTCCGTCGTCGACACCTCAACTTCGTTCTCCGTCGCAGTATTATCACTGATAATATGTGTGCGATGGCCCGGATCGGCGCGTTGCTCCTGGCCGGTGTGACCGCAACTGCGTGCGCGGCCGCGACGAGTTCAGCCGAACGGCTGTCCGCGCCGCGCGCGGCCGGCGGCGCTCCACCATCGCTGGCGAACGCCTGCGGCTCCGCTGGTGGGATCGGCGCCCGGGCGCTCTGGCTGACCACAGACGACCGCGTCCGCCTGTATGCGATCGAAGCGGGCGACGGGCAGGTGGGCGTTGTCCTTGCGCATCAGGGCGGTAGCAACCTCTGTGAGGAGCTCCCCTACGCGAAGACACTCCGTCACGCGGGACTGCGCGTGCTCGCGTTCGACTTTCGCGGCAACGGGCACTCGGCACGGCCCTCGAAGAACGTGCTCGCCTACCGGCGGGACTTCACGGCCGCGATCAAGCAACTCCGCAGCGACGGAGCGCGGCGCGTGTTTCTGATTGGGGCGTCGATGGGTGGTGCCGCCGCCGTCCAAAACAGCGGCGGCCTGCCGCTCACCGGAGTCGTCAGCCTCTCCGGCACCCGGCTGTGGTCCGGCTACGGGATCAACAAGCCGGGCCCCCGCGCCCTGCGCGTGCCGTTTCTGTATGTCGGCAGCAAGAGCGACTACCGGGCACCGCTCAAGGAAGCGCGCATCATCTTCCGCAACGCCGGCTCGCGCGAGAAGCGCATCATCTTCTATCGCGGATCGCTACACGGCTGGGAGCTGGTGCAGGACGCGCCCTTCGCGGCCACGGCCCGCGCTCTGATCCTCGCCTGGATCCGTGGCCACACGCGACCCTGAAGCCTGAGCGCAAGTCTTTTCGTGGTCTGATCCGGGTGCGCGCGACTTCGTTCGGCTCCGGCACGAGCAGAAACTCGTGTTGACACTCGTCGCTCCCGGTGTCAGATTCGGGCGTAGGTGGGTTCTGCGGCGCTCACCGCGAGTGGCCCGAATCAGGAGCGCCGCCATACCGAATCCACAGTCTGCAGCAGTCGAGGTAGTTGCGACCGTCGGCGTCGTGCGTGTCCGCTGGCGGCGAGGCGAGCGGGCTGCTCTTTCGTCGCCGGGATGGCGATCGGTGAGGGCCGGCCGGCTTCGACTCGAAGCGGGAGCTCTACGCATGTGCGCATCGTGGGTATGTCGGCCGCGGGATTGAGATGGCGCTGAAGATCTTCACGGGCGCCCGCGGCTCAAGGTTCATCTGTGACGACAACGGCGGCTTTGGAGACACGGTCGCCGCGATCTCGCGGCGCGCCAACGCCCCGATCAACTCCTGCGCGCGCGAGAAAGCCGCGGAGCCATTTCTGCGCGAGCTCGGGAAGATGAGCCAGAAGCAGCTCTGGGACTGCTTCCAGGCGAAGAAGAAGACGAAGCATTGTCCCGATCACTGCCATGGCAACTGCAGAGCCGCGAATCCACCCGGCAAGTCCACGCACGAGCGCTTCAACGACGGCGCCGCCTACGCGTTCTGGCCACTATTCTTCAAGCTCCCAGTCTGGGCGCGCGGTATCGACGTACAGATCGACCGGGTCAGGGAGTTCAGCGACGAGGCACGGCGCGAGGGCTTCACCGTCACCCTTACCTATCCCGGCTCGACCGACGAGGCACAACACGTCAACTTCCGAAAGAAACCGAAGATCGATCTCTGGTCGGTCCGGCCGCTCCGAGAGGGAATGCGCGGCCCGCGCGTCAGGCTGGTCGTCCGGCTGCTGTGGGGCGTGCACGACCCGCAGACCCATCGCCCCTACCTCGATCCGCACATCCATCCGAAGGGGAAGTTCACATCGCAAGTGGCGGCTGCGGTCAGAGCCTTCCAGCACGACCACCACCAGCCGCAGAATGCGACCGTCGACATCCACACGATTCGAGCGCTCCGCGCAGCGCGGCGTCTGCAACGGAAACAAGCGGCTGGTAGGCGATGAGCGGGATGCTCGTGTCACCCACGAATCGTGTGAGGGCTCCAGGGCCCACTACGCGCCGCCGCACTGGCGAGGGCGTCGCCGATCCCGACCAGTTCAAACCTCGAGAGCGTCGACGGTGCCTTGCGAGTGCTAGGCGTCGAGGCTATGTCGCGATCCTCAGCCTTCCGCGCAGCGACCAGGTCAAGAACTTCGTCGCGCTCGTGAAGGAAGCCCAGTGGACGGTGCGCGCAATTCATACACCCCCGCGGGCGGCGCCGCGGCCGGGCGTCAGCGACATCGTCGAAGCGACATGTACACCCGTGTGGGCTGGTAGGACCGACATTCCCGACACGTCAACGACGGCCCGCCGCGAGTGCGGCCGTGCCGTAATGCATCCAGAGTCGAACAAGGAGCGGTGGTCATGGGAAACTTCTACACGGACGTCATCAAGAAGAGCCCGAAGGTAACGAGCCGAAAACGTGTTGCCGACCTCACTCTCCTCGAGCCGGTGACACGCAAGCGCGTGCGCGCGGTCATCGCCGACGCGAAAGAACACGGTCTCAAGCTCATGGTGTTCGAGACATACCGCAGCAAACAACGGCAAACAGAGCTATTTAACAGCGGCGCAACCCAGCTAAGAACGGTCGGCGTGCACCACTACGGGCTCGCCTGCGACCTGGTCCGCGACGTCAACGGCGAACCATCCTGGAAGGGCGATTTCAGCCTCCTAGGAAGACTTGCACGCCATCACGGGCTCATCTGGGGCGGAGACTGGGGCAACCCCAACATCCACCACAGCTTCGTTGACGCCGTGCACGTACAACGCTGCACGATCGCACGTCAAGCCAACCTCTTTCGCGGCACGTTCTATCCCGACGCCACTTACAACCCCTACACCGACGGCTAACAGACCAACCTGTGCGTGCTGGAAATTGGGCTTGACCTCCCCTCCCGCGTCCCGTCTTCCCCGCAGGGAGTTCGGGTCCGACCCGCGTCGCGTTGGTGTATGCGCCGTCTTCCCCGCAGGGAGTTCGCGCGAGGCCGGCGGCCCGCGGCGCTACCCTGAGCCGGTCTCGCCTCCGTAGCTCATTGGATAGAGCAGCGGTTTAGGTAATCGCAGTTTCCTAAACCGAGCGACGAGTAGTCGCAGCTCCTCGAGACCGTCTGGGAACCTTCTTGACCACGCCATGCACGACTCGCGACGAGCCACTGACTTGCGTGGGGCATGCGGGTTGGGACACAGAACCCGCGCACGACGGAGCCGCAAGCAGAGGCGAGCGCTGCGCGATCAGATCATGCGTCTCCGCGCACGTGTCGGGCCGGAGCTTGATTCGCAGCACGATCTTCTGAAAGCAAGCGTCGTCAGCTAACGAATCTTGACGAACTGCACCGGTAGCGCCCCGGTCTGCACTGCCAGTGCCAGCTTCTTTGCGTCGGCGAGCGAGCCGCCTCCGCCCATGTCGATCTGAGCGCCATTGTCGCCCGGAATGCCGTCCGGATTGCGAGCGAAGTCGATGTACGGCAGAGAGACGATCTCGTGGTCGAGGACGACCGCGAAGTGTTGCGCGCACCGCAGGATGGCTTGGTCGCTGTGATCGCCTGCGCAGAGCACGGCACCGCGTTCTGCCTCGCGACGTGTGATCTGGTGGAAGATGCGTCGCCCCCGCTCCGTGAACTGCATCAGGACGACGGGTCTGTTCGTTTGTGGGTCGATGTCTGCGCGCGTTCCGGATAGGTCTAGATCGGCGCCCGTCATCGCCGGACGGTTCTTGAAGAGATAGAACGCTTTGCTCGTGGCGACCTGCTTGACCGAGAGGCAGTTTCCGTCGGCGACTTTGCAACTGACGACGACAGTTCCCGGCGGGGCCGAGCGGTTCTTGCCCAGGAGCGCGACGAGGCTCGGCCTCGCAACCGGCAGCCGCGCAAGACCGGAAGCGGTGGACCGACCCGTAAGAACAGCCTCGAAGTCATAAAACTCGAGGAGCGCTGTCTTCGCGGCAAAGCGGAGGTTTGCCGCCGCAACCTTCGGCAACTCCAGTGCGATCACGTCACGATCCTCGATGCGGACCCTGGCATCAGGGACTCCAAGCTCCCGAAGGCGCGCCCGCATGATCGCGGCTGAACGTTTGAGATCCTGCGCCGTCACGCGATGATCGGGCGCAGGCACGGCCCTAAGGCGGACAACTGTGGCCTCCGATCCGCCCGACTTACCTCCGTGCCCGCATCCCACTAATAGCGCGGCGGTCGCCGCGGCAAGACACGCGAACCGGTAAGCGTCATGCCGGCGCTTGAAAATCACGCCCTCACCACCAGGCGTCGGAGATCGGACGGGAATCGACCGTCCTCGCGCTGAAGCTCGAGCCAAAGAAGATGGTCCACACCGCCGTATTTCGATGCGGCTCCCCGACGAGTACGCCGCCGCCCTCGCAGCCGTAGTTGATACGCAAACCGGCAACGACCGATGTCGCGCCGGTCAGACCGGTGCACTGTTTCCCGTCTGCTAACTCGATCGCCCAAGGGCGTCTTGTCGTGGGATCGGGGATCCGATCGTTTGCCATGTCCCGTGGCAGGGGCTTCGTTAGCGTCAGCGCCTTCACTGACGACCAGGGATCTTGTGTGCAGATCACGTCGCTCCCCGTCCCCCGTTCACCGGAAAAACATGGGTCAAGGATCTCGTTGCGCACCATGCAGCGCCAGGCGTCAGGGCGAGCGTCCGCGAGCGAGCCTATCCAGCACTCGCCCGTGCCGGCGCTCTGGAGTCGAACGCCCGTTGTCTCGCCACTCATTGCCACGGGGGAGAACAAATGCGTCTGCGTCTGAGCCGGCATCTGCGGCTTCGTCCGCTGTTGCGTCTCGGCTTTCTTCGTTCCAGACGAACCGCAACCGGCAGCGACGACAGCGACCACCACAACTGCGACGAGCCGGCGCGTCTTTACGCCTCTCTCGGCGTTCGCGGTCGGGCGAGCGCGGCCGGCCCGCCCGTCAGGAGTACGACAACCGCAGCCCCGGCGCCATAGAGGATAAGCCGGCGGTTCGCGCGATCCTCGTAGGGCTTTGCCTGCCCGTTCCAGTAGTCCTGACAGCCCTCCGGCTGGAGCCCCATTCCCTGGCAGCTTCCGAACCGCCAATCAGCGGCCTTCTGGTGAAGGTCGTCCGCCTTCTGATGCAAGCGCGTGTAGTCGTACGCTCCGACGCCGACGACCGCTGCCAGGACGAGCATTCCGAGGAAGATCACGACTCCACGTCGCATGCCGTCGAAGCTTAGGGCGCTGTCCGGAGTGAACAAGTGCCTTGACGCTAAAGTGCGGTCCGGCTCTAGGGCGGCGTACGATCCGGCCCTCGACGCAAGGCCGAACGATGATCTTCGAAGCTCTGTGCCCTTCTGGCCCTCCTTCTGGCCGCAGCTTGCGGCGACGATCGCGGGCTTCATTGGGTTTGCCCTCGCGCTCTGGGTAAATCGTCGCCGAGCGACTGGAGCGGCAAGGACCGAAGAGGAGGCGACTAAGGACGCCCCGGGTGGGCCATAGCGCAGCGGCTTATCAAGTCGCCGCGGTAGTGGAGAGAACCAGAGATCTCGAAGAGCGGCCAGAGTATTCAGCTGTGAAGCCGGTCAGGATTTCTTGCGCCGTGGCCGTCGGGTCACCGAAGGTCGACCTCCTGACGTCGAGAAGGTTGGAAGTCGAGACGCTTCGCAGCGCAGGGCAGGAACTCTTCGGCGCCGCCCGTAGGATTGGGTGGTCGGTCTTAACGTTTGGAAGGGGATCGCCGTGCAGGACGGGCTCGCGCCGCACTGCCGCAGGGTGATGCGCGCGGTATTGGAGGGCCGGGTCGTCACGCTGCTAGGTGCGGGCGCGAACCTCTGCGGCCGGCCGCCGGGTACGGCGTGGGAGCACGGCCGCTATCTGCCGAGTGGTGCCGAGCTGGCGCACCATCTTGCGGCTCGTTTCGACTATCCCGACGCCGATCTGCAGGATCTCGTCCGCATCTCGGAGTACGCGTACGTGATGACGGGCTCCGGGCCGCTCTACGACCAGCTACACGAGGTGTTCGACGCCGACTATGCGATCGGGCCCCTGCACCGGTTCCTCGCGGCGCTGCCGGGTCGGCTGGCAGCGGGGGGACGCCGGCGAACGTGCCCGCTGATCGTGACGACAAATTACGACGACGCGCTCGAGCGCGCATTCAGTGAGGCGGGGGAGCCGTTCGACGTCGTCAGCTACATGGCCGACGGCGAGCACCGGGGCAGGTTCGTGCACCGGGCGCCCGGCACCGACGCGGTCGTGGTCGAGCGGCCGAATGAGTACCGCGCGCTGCGGCCGGACGAGCGTGCCGTGATCCTGAAGATGCACGGCGCCGTCGACCGGACTGACCCGGACGCGCCTTGGGACAGCTACGTCATCACCGAGGATCATTACATCGAGTACCTGGCGCGGACGGACCTCGCCAATCTCGTCCCCGTGACGCTCGCGGCGAAGCTGCGCCGCAGCCACTTCCTTTTCCTCGGCTACAGCATGCGCGACTGGAACCTGCGTGTGATCCTGCACCGGATCTGGGGGGAGCAGAAGCTGAAATACAAGTCGTGGGCGGTTCAGCTTCGCCCGTCGGAGCTCGACCGCGAGTTCTGGGAGCTGCGCGGCGTTGACGTGCTCGACATACCGCTCGACAACTATGTCGCTGAGCTCGATGCAATGCTCGACGAGCTGCTCGCGGAGCCGGCCGAGCGTTGACAGAGGTCGCGACGCCGCTCGCGGAGTCGCCCTACAAAGGGCTCGCCCGCTACGAGGAGGCGGACGCGGCCTACTTCTTCGGCCGCGACGCCGAGTCGGAGCTCGTCGTCGCGAACGTGCTCGCGTCGCGACTTACCCTCCTGTTCGGGGACAGCGGCGTCGGCAAGAGCTCCCTCGTGCATGCGGGCCTCGCGCCGCGCCTGCGCGCGACCGGCGAGGTGGTGCTTGTCCTCTTCTCGGACTGGCGCGGGGATGCGGCCGCGTCGTTGGCGGCGGCGCTGCGCTCAGAGAGCGGTCTCGCCGGTGCGCGAGCTGACGCGCCGCTCGCAGCCACGATCGCGGCGTGCGCCAAGCGGTCCGGCCGCGACGTGATCGTCGTGCTCGATCAGTTCGAAGAGTATTTCGTCTATCACCCCGACGAGGACGGTGAGGACACCTTCGCGCTCGAGTTCCCACGCGCGGTTACTCACGCGGACCTGCCCGTCTCCTTCCTGATCGCGATCCGCGAGGATGCGCTCGCTCGCCTCGAGCGCTTCAAAGGCGGCATCCCGCGACTGTTCGACACCTACCTGCGCCTCGACCGCCTCAGTCGGGACGCGGCGCGTCAGGCGATTGTCGCGCCCATGGCTCTCCATGCTGCGTCCCACGCTGACGATGCCGTCACGGTGGAGCCTGCACTCGTCGAACGGGTGCTCGATGAGGTCGAGGTCGGCCGAGTCGCGCTCGCGAGCGCCGGGGCGGGCACGCTCGATGGGGCGGATGCAGGCGACCGGGCGGGCGGGCGGCACATCGAGGCGCCGTACCTCCAGCTCGTCCTCACGCGGCTCTGGGACGAGGAACTCCGCGCGCGGTCGCGGACGCTCCGGCTTGAGACCCTCGAGCGGCTCGGCGGGGCCGAGCGGATCGTCCGCACACACCTCGACGTTGCGCTCGCCGCCCTGAGCGCGGACGAGCAGGAGGTCGCGGCAGCCGTGTTTCGCTACCTGGTCACGCCGTCGGGGACGAAGATCGCCCACCGCGTCGACGACCTCGCCGAGTACGTAGGGCAGCCGCCGGCGACGGTCGCCGGCGTGCTCGCGCGTCTCGCCGCCGGCGACACGCGGGTCGTGCGGCCGGCCGGCGAGGACGCTTACGAGATCTACCACGACGTCCTCGCCGCTGCGGTCCTCGACTGGCGGGCCCGTCACCTGCATGCACTCGAGCTGGCGGCTCTCGAGCGGCGGCGGCGACGGCGGTTGCGGCTGGCGCTTGCGGCGCTCGTCCTCGTCTTCGCGGCGGGCGCCGCCGCGGGGATCACTGCCTGGCGCGTCCGGGCCAACCGCGCCGACGAGGCGGAACGGCAGGCGCAGGCCCAGGCGCTCGAGCTCGCCCGCGCCGCCCGCTACTACCAGGCGATCTACACAGGGCACCGCGATGTTGTACGCAGCGTCGCCTTCGCCCCCGACAGCCGCCGTGCAGTGAGCGCGGACGATCGTGGCGACGTCCGGATCTGGGCGACCGCCAGCGGGCGGGAGCTCGCCGCTCTGCACGCCGACGGTGAGCTCTCGCAAGCCGCCTTTAGCCCGGACGGCTCGCTTGTGGCGGCCGCGGTGTCGACGGATAGTGGGTCGCACGGCGAGGCGATCGTGTGGCGGTGGCGGAGCGGCGAGCAGCTCGCGGTCTTGCCGGAGCAATTCGGTCTCCACGGAGCCTCGTTCGGCCCGGGCGGACGGCTCGTGGTCGTGCCCGGCGACGATGGGACCGTCCGACTGTGGGACTGGCGATCCGGCCGCGTCGTCCGGATCCTCGACGCGCCGGAGTACGGCTATGTCAACAGCGCAGCCGTCAGCCGTGACGGGCGGCTGGTCGTCGCCGGACATGACGACGGCCTCGTGCGCGTGTGGGACTGGCGCGCGTTGCGCATTCTCGCGACGCTTTCAGCAGGCGCCCGCAGCGTGCCCTACGTCGCAATCAGCCCGGATGGCCGCTTCGTTGCGAGCGGTGGCCAAGACGCGCGGCTCCGCGTCTGGGACTGGCGCGCGCGCCGGGTCGTCTGGTCGGTTCGCGTCAACGACGACTACATCGGGGGCGTGGCGTTCAGCCCCGACGCGGAGCACGTCGCTTCCGCCCACGACGACGGCGTCGCGCGTGTGTGGGACTGGCGGCGGGGACGGCTCGTCGCCGCCCTCCGCGGACACACCGACGCCCTGGACGCAGTCGCCTTCAGCCCCAACGGCTGCCTCGTCGCGACTGCCGGCGGCTACGACCGCACCGCTCGCATTTGGGCACCGCCGCTCTCGGGCTGCCGCCGTTAGGACGGTCTGGGCCCGCGTACCATAGGGGCGAAAGACCTCTGCGCCCGAGCCCCCGTAGCTCAGTGGATAGAGCAGCGGTTTATGAAGTCGCTGCGGTCTAGAGATCCAGGGATCTCGAAATCGGCCTCGGTCTATAGAACCAGGGTTCTCGGCATCGCTCTGCGGCGCTCGTGGCTTCGGCCCGGCGACAGCCATGGGTTTTGCCCCCGATGCCTGCACCCTTACTAAGGCTTGTGTCAATCGCCGGGCCGAAACAGAAGCGGTCTAGCTGATTGCGCGGTTGATGGAGTCACAGCTCTCGAAATCGCTGGCTGCCCTAAGCTCGCTACGTCCAAACTGGCATGCGGAGCGATGGGGCCCATCACGAGCTAAAGGCTTGATGTCAACCCGGCAAATGCACGATTTCTGTCGCTCGGGCCAGAATTTCCACCCCACGCCCCGCACCTGTCGTCTCAGCGAATCGTCGGCTGCCAGCTCGTGGCCCAGTCATTGCTGCGTGAGCGGGTGACGTTTCGCATTGATGAGCCGTCGAGCTTCATGATGTAGACCTGCCTAAGGCCGGTGCGGTTGCTTGAGAAGAGGATCTTACGGCCGTCCGGTGCGAAGTCGGCCGCGTAATCCTCGCCCGCCTGCCGTGTCAGGCGCCGCAGGTGCCTGCCGTCGGCCCTGACCAGGTAGACCTCGGGGTTGCCGTCGCGGTAGCTGGTGAAGAGGATGCGGCTGCCGTCCCGTGACCAGGCCGCGACCTCGCTCTCAGCCGCGACGATGGTCTTCGCACCCTTGCCGTCCGGGTTCATGAGGGTGAGCCCGAAGCCGCCGACCGCCAGCCGCTTCCCGTCCGGGGCCCACACGGCCGAACCGCCGCCGGCGATGCGATGTGCGTTGCTGCCGTCGGCGGCGACGATCCAAATCGACGGCGCCGAACTTTCGTCCTTGACGCGCACGAAGGAGACGAGCCTGGCGTCGGGGGACCACGATGCCTGTGTGTCGCGCTCGGGGCCGCTCGTCAACTGCCTTAGTCCAGTGCCGTCGGCGTTCATGACGAAGATGTCGAAGTCATAGAGCGCCTCGCGAGCGCGCCCGTCGAGGACGAGCCTCTTGCCGTCAGACGAGAAGTCGCCGCGCTTCGCGGAGAACAGGTTCGTCAGACGCCGCTGACGCGTGCCATTCGGGTTCATGACGAAGATCTGTGCGCGTCCCC
>Ga0137375_10005987_pt1 | contig 14419 bp, 14 predicted proteins | sample SagtaG_24_FD_104936 | JGI IMG/M metagenome (GOLD analysis project Ga0137375, IMG submission 104936) | Vadose zone soil microbial communities from Sagehorn Ranch, Mendocino, California, USA - Sage1_R_113_16 metaG | ecosystem: Environmental > Terrestrial > Soil > Vadose zone | place: USA...
GATGATGTGCTGAACAATGCCGGGTTCCTGGTTATAAGCCTCCTCGACGAAGAAAGAGTTGTCCTGGATTCCTTTCGCGAGCGGTTCGGCGGAGAACAGGGTGACGAGTGATGACTGACAGATGACGAGCAGAAGAATCGCGGCCGCGTAAGGTGTCGATCTTGGATGGCGAAGGTCACACCTCAGAAGGTTCATTGCGTAATTGAAATTCCTTCATCTAATCTCGCAGCACGCTTGAAACGCAAGCCGCTGTCTCTGTTGCCCAAATCCCGAACTTGGCAGATTTGCCAAGGTTTGTCCCGGCGCGAAACAGTCAGCTCAGCGGCAGCCAGTTGCCTGGTTGGGGCTGGGCTTTGGCCCCGTTGAGACTGAGATAAGTATATTCCTGGAGAAGACGCTCGTAGTCGGAGAGAAGTTTCATCGCGTCGTTTGGCTTGAGCCGATCGGTTTTGATGGCGGCATCTACCTGCGACTTGAGCAGCCGCATCAGTTCAACTTTGTCCCACTGGGTCATGGCAAGCACTTCGCCGATGGTGCTGCCTTCGATTACTTCCTCAATGTACCAGCCCAACTCTTCGTCGGGATCGAGGAAAACATGCACCTCCGTGACGCGACCAAATAAATTGTGCAGGTCGCCCATGATATCCTGATAAGCGCCCACCATAAAAACGCCGATGTAATACATTTCCCCAGGAGGAATGCGGTGGAGGGGCAACGTTTCCTTTACGTCCTGGAGGTCGATAAATTTTGATATTTTACCGTCTGAATCGCAGGTGATATCAACGATCATGCCGTTGCGATCGGGCGGAGTAGTGAGCCGATGAATCGGCATGATTGGGAAAAGCTGACCGAGCGCCCAATGGTCGAGCAACGACTGAAAAACGGAGAAGTTGCAGATGTATTGGTCTCCCAATGAAGTCTCGAGCTGTTTTACTTCTTCGGGCACAAAGCGCAGACCGCGATGCATATTCACGATCTGTTGGGCGAGCTGCCAGTAAACGGTTTCGATCTTCGCTTTCGATTCGAGATCGAGCAGCCCGAGATCGAACATCTGCTGCGATTCTTCCTTGATGTGCTGGCTGTCATGCAGGCTTTCAATGCGGTTGCCTCGCTTGAGACGCTGTTTCACCTCGAGAATATCATGAACCAGCTTGTGATCTTTCTCGGTGGCTTCGACCCTGAGCTTGGGCGCGGTTCGTTCGATGGAGCTGAAAGCTTCCATCACGAGCACGGAATGGTGCGCAACAATGGCGCGTCCGCTCTCGCTAACAATGGCGGGATGCGCGACGCCTTCGGAATCGCACACGTCCATAATGTTCCAGACGACGTCGTTGGCATATTCCTGGAGCGAATAGTTGGTGGAGCTATCGAAATCGCTGCGTGACCCATCGTAATCGACCCCAAGACCGCCGCCCACGTCGAGATAGCCGAGATCGTGCCCGAGCTTGTACAGCTTCGCGTAATAGCGCGCCGCTTCGCGCACTGCGCGCTTGATCGTCGAGATATCTGGCACCTGCGATCCAACATGGAAATGAACAAGTTTGAAACAGTGTGCCAGACCGGCCTCTTTCAACATCTGACTGGCAGCAACGAGCTTGGTTGTGTCGAGGCCGAATTTTGCGTTCTCGCCGCCGCTCGGTGACCATTTGCCAGACCCTTTGCTGTGCAGGCGCACACGAATGCCGATGTACGGCTCGACGCCAACTTCGTTCGAAATGCGAATGGTTTGCTCGAGCTCTTCCAGCTTTTCGACAACAATGACGACCGATTTGCCAAGTTTGCGCCCAAGAAGGGCAATGCGAATAAAAGCAGGATCTTTGTAGCCGTTACAGATGATCAAGCTCTCGGGGTCCTGGTGCATGGCGAGCGCTGCGACCAGTTCGGGTTTGCTGCCCGCTTCGAGGCCAAAATGAAACGGCTGGCCTGCATCGACGATTTCTTCAATCACCTCGCGCAACTGATTGACCTTGATCGGAAAAACGCCCCGATATTGGTTGCGATAGCCGAATTCCGTAATCGCTGTTTGGAAGACGCGGTTAATCGATTCGACCCGGTGCCGCAGCAAATCCTGGAATCGGATTACGAGCGGAAAACCAAGGTGGCGCGCGCGCGCTTCATTTACAACCTCGAGCAGATCGATGGAACCGCCGTTATCTTGCAACGGCTTTGCCTCGACGTTGCCTGAGCTGTTAACCGTAAAGTAACCGTTGCCCCATCCCTCCACGTTGTAGGTGGCGATGGCGGACTCAAGGTCCCACTCGGTTTTCATTTCGATTCATCACGCGGCCGTCCGGTATCTGCCGAACAAAGCGCATATTCAATCAGCGCGTCGAACATGCAAGCCTTTCGAACGAGAATTTCCCGAAAATTTTTGCGATCGCGCAACCATGGACGCCGGCCTTCGCGCTGCGAGACAACTGTAGCGTCTCCGTGAAACACGCAGCGCGCGTGTTCCAAACATGCTGGCGTCGCGCCTCGCACAGCGAAGCGGCTACAGAGGGTCGCTTGTCTTTCCTTTCCCCGCAGGTACCCTTCGCGTGATGAACAAAACGGTGATCGAGGTGCAAGTGAAGGCAGTATTGCCGACGAGCGGCGGATGCGCGGTGTTTATCGGCAATAACGACAAGGTGTTCATTATTTATGTCGATCAAACGGTGGGCAGCGCGATCACCATGTTCATGCGTCAGATTACTAAGGAGCGTCCCCTCACCCATGATCTGATGGGGCACTTGATGACGGCCCTCGGCGCAAAAGTCGATCGAGTGATTATCAACGATCTGAAAAATGCAACCTACTACGCTCGGGCCATCATTCGCGTCGAAAACGAATTGCAGCAGAAAAAGATCATCGAGCTTGATGGCCGGCCAAGCGACTGCATCGCGATGGCCACGCAGCAAAAGGCTCCCATTTATGTGAGCCAGGACGTCTGGGACGAAGTGGACGATATGAGCGATGTCTTGCGCAAGATGGAGGAAGAAGGGCTGAAGCCCGATCCGGAAACGGAATCGGAAGAATAAGTAATCCGTTAAAAGCGTTAAAAAGGTTACATTGTCAAAACCTATGAGGAATTCTCCTCTTGTAACGTTGTAACTTTCTTAACACCGGCCTCAGCCGAGCAAATCGCCGTAGCGCGTGGTGGCTAATTCGAGACAGTGCGCCAGAATCTCTGACCCAGTATCGAGGGTGAGCGCCACTTCGACCAATTCCCGGCATTCGGGAATGGCGAGACTTTGCACTGCGCGCTTGACTCGCGGCACGAGCGATGGACCCGCGCTCAACTCGTCCATGCCAAGCCCGAGCAAAAGCGGGATGAGCGCGACATCCCCAGCCATTTCTCCGCAAACGCCGACCCAGATATTGTTCGCATGCGCTGCATCGGCGATCATTTTGAGCAAACGCAAGACGGCCGGATGAGTCGGCTCGTAAAGATGCGCGATCTTCTCATTGACCCGATCGACTGCCAGCGCGTACTGAATTAGGTCGTTTGTTCCTATACTGAAAAAATCCGCCTCGCGAGCAAGCACATCGGCGGATATGGCGGCACTGGGGATTTCGATCATCGCGCCGACTTCGATTTCCTTGCCGATCTCGATCTTGGAGATGCTTAACTCTTTTTTACACTCCGCGAGCACAGCGATGGCGCCGCGCAATTCATCCAGACCGGAGATCATGGGGAACATGATTTTTACATTGCCCACAGCACTGGCGCGCAGAATGGCGCGCAACTGCGTTTTGAAGATGTCGACGTTCTCGAGGCAAAAACGGATTGCGCGCCAGCCAAGGAATGGATTTAGCTCATCGGTGATATCGACAGTACCCGGAGCGAGCTTGTCGCCCCCAAGGTCGAATGTTCGAATAATCAGCGGATCGGGCCGCACGCGCTCCGCCACTTTTCGATAGATTTCGTATTGTTCTTCCTCGGTGGGCAGAGTGCTGCGATTCAAATAGAGAAACTCCGTGCGATAAAGTCCGATTCCTTCAGCGCCGTTGGCGATGACTGCATTAACATCCTCCGGAAGCTCGATATTTGCAGAGAGGACAATGTGCCGGCCATCGCGCGTGGTCGAACTTGTCTCGCGCAGCTCTTTCAACTGCGCCACGACTCTGGCTCTTCTTGATTCAATTTGCGCGTAGTGCGCGAGGCTCTCTGGCGCCGGATCGACAATGAGCAAGCCGTCCGTCCCATCGAGGAGCACCTCTTGACCAGTCTCGAGTTTTGCGGTGATATCGTGCAACCCGACGATCGCCGGGATATTAAGCGAGCGCGCCATGATGGCCGTATGCGACGTGCGGCTGCCAAGATCCGTCGCAATCCCGAGCACGTGCTCCCGGTTCATGCTGGCAGTGTCGGAAGGAGTCAGGTTATGGGCGATGAGGATATGTGGCTCAGTTAAATCAAGAAATTTCTTGGGCGCTTTTCCCTGGAGATTGCGGATCACCCGTTTGGTCACATCCTGGATATCAACCGCGCGCTCACGCAGATAAGGATCATCTATTTTGCTCAAGGTTTCGGCGTAACGCGTGGCGACTTCTTGAAAAACCCACTCGACATTGCAAAGGTCGGTCTCCAATTTATGCAACACTTCATCGATGAGAGTGCGATCCTCGACTACGAGCAGATGGGCGTCGAAAATGGCGGCGTCCTTTGCTCCGATCGATTCTGCGATGCGTTGCTGCATCTCCAGAATCTGCATCCGCGTTTGGATGAGGGCGGCCTCGAAGCGACCAATCTCGTCCGCGATCTGCGAAGGCGAGATGCGATAACGCGGCACGTCATCCAAGTCGTCTCGAACGACATGGATCTTGCCGTGCGCAGTTCCCGGTGAAACACCTGCTCCTTGAAATTGGATTTCCTGCCGCGCCTTGTCGCTCATTCGACTGCCAGAGTAAAGCAGATGTCAAACGCTGCGAAGCCCGCGTCGGCACGGGCGCGCATGGACCCCGGCGTATGAGTCATATGAGTTCTATAGGTTTATGAGCCCCATGGGGCCGACTCAATCTTCGTTGAAGCGCGCGTTGATCAGCTCCTCAAGCTCCTCTATCGCCTTGTCAGCATCCGGGCCTTCGCAGCGAATCCGCAGTTTCGATCCCTGTCCCGCGGCCAGCATCATTAAGCCCATGATGCTTTTGCCATTGACCTCCTCGCCTTCTTTCGACACCCAAATTTCCGAGCGATAACGGCTCGCGATGCGCACAAACATCGCCGCCGGCCGCGCGTGGAGACCAAGCCGATTCACGATTGTAATCTCCTTTTCGACCTTCTGGCCGGACGCCGCACGATTCGCTCTTCGATACAACAAGCCCATTACGTCCCCTTCTGTTCCATCAAATTGAGCAGCTTCGTGTTGAACCGGACGGCGCTGTTTTCGCCCAGGCCCTTCAATTTTTGATCCATCGCCGCAACTTCGATCAGGCGCGCCATGTCGCGACCGGGTCTCACGGGAATAGTCACGTGCGGCACCTGAAGCCCGAGAATTTCGTAAAATTCCCGATCAAGCCCGATTCGATCGACCGTCTCCATCTCCTGCCAATCCTTCAGCGTCGCGACCAGATCGAGGCGCTTCTCGATTCGAATACTGCCAATACCGAAAACGGACGCCACGTTAATGATGCCAATCCCGCGAACTTCCATGTGATTACGGGTCAGTTCCGGCGCGGTCGCCATGAGCTCGCGTCCCTCAAGCGAAGTGATCCGCGTCACGTCGTCGGCTACCAGGCTATAACCACGCTCGATCAGCCCAAGGACGCATTCGCTTTTGCCGATGCCGCTCGCGCCGCGAATCAAAACGCCGATGCCTAGGATATCCACCATGCTGCCGAACTCGGTCACAGTCGGTGAAAAATCGACTTCCAGCGCGATAGTGGCCGCATTAATGAACTTCATCGTGATCATTGGCGTGCGAAACACTGCGATCCCTGCTTCCGCTGTCACAGCGAGCAACTCGGGCGCGAGGTGAAATCCGCGCGACATCACCAGGCACGGAATTTTGCGCTCGCATAATTTCTGAAACCGCCTTACCCGCGCTCTTGGAGTCAAACTTTTCAAATAGGAATGTTCAGCCGCACCCAACACCTGCACCCGTTTCTCCGCGAAATAGGTGTAGAAGCCAGAAAGCGCCAGACCCGGACGGTTGATGGTCGGCTCGCGAATCTTCCGATGGAATCCCACGCGCGGTCCCTCCAGCTTCATCTGGAGCTTTTCGGCGTGAGAATTATAAAAGCTCTCAACCGTGACAACCGGGACGCTCTTCTGTTGATCGCTTGTCGAAGTAATCGTCTGGGTCCCGCGCTGTTCCGGCATCAGGATTAACTTCTAGCGTGAATAAGGCGCAATTTCCAATGGGCATCGCGGATCACTGCCCGAAGCGGCTCATAAAATTGCGGGCCGTTATCCGCACGAGGGTTTCGATTATGCCGGCCATTCCTCAAATGACGAAACCAGAATTACGAATAACGAAGGAAATCTCAACGACAGCTTTCCAGGTTGTAGAGCAGGCGCTCCGCCTGCCAACTTCTCGCATGGGACCGACTGCTACGTTCAGATGAGTGGCTTCATAACAAATTGCTTTACGTCCATGAAGATCCTGTGGGCGCCGGCTATCGCTCAGGGCAGGTTTTGCCCTTCAAGGCCTGTCGTGATTTGAACACGAAAATCTCACACTGATTCCGCATGTTCCTGCGCATTTGCTGGCGCTGATGGAAAGCGTGGATGGCTACCAGAAATTCTCCGGGCTGCGCCTGGCCAATGGCGTGAGAGAGTTTCTGCTAAGCAGCTCGCCAGATTTCATGGCTCAACTTCGCCAGGCAACCGAACTCGATCCATGGAGATTCGGTTTCGCGACTGTCCACAAGATCGACAACTTGGTAATTGGACTTTGCGGATTCGCGGATCCACCGGATTCAGACGGCTTGTGGAGATCGTTTACAGCATCGCGCCCAATTATCAGGGCAAAGGCTACGCCACGGAAGTAGCGACTGCGCTTGTTGATTACGCGTTCAACAGCAACCAAGTCAAAACCATCCGCGCTCACACGTTCGCAGAGTTTAATCCGTCAACACGCGTCCCCGAAAAATGCGCCTTCAAAAAAATCGGGCAGGTACTTCATTCGGAAAATAACCTCGTCTGGCGTTGGGAAAAAAGCCGGCCAAGATCGACATCAAACTAAAGCGCTCGCCGAGGTAGAGCTGGCGGCTGATGGGATCGTTGATTAGAGAATCTTTTATGCCTTCGCTTCTTCTCACCGCGTGAACTGAGTTGCTAGGCAGCTTCGAGTTTCCAGGCGTCCGATCCCTGGTTTTGTCGCCGATGAGGTGTTCTCGATGCTCTGAAACGAAACATAAGCAGACGTTACCGCGTGGCACTCATGCGTCGGCGCCTAACCCTGTGGCGGCCCGGGAAAGATTCAGGGTCGCATTATTTCCGGCGCTCGACTGTGCTCAGACGGTCAGAATCAACCGTACTTGATTCAACCGGGGACATGGAAAGAACCGCCCAATCGTTGAAACGAACCGAGAACCGTGACTATTCGTCAGGGCTGCATTTGGATTGTAAACAAATAACGGACCAACTCGCTCCGGCTGGCCGTCGTAGCCCCTAGAAATTCTACGTTTTCATTGCCGAACAACGCACCCAGCATCCCGTGGTTGTAATCGATAATTGAGCGTTCGTCGCTGTCAGCAAAGGCCGGCGGCTTTGGCCCATATCTGCTTTGCTTCGAGGCCGGTTCAAAAAACAGTCTCTTTCGCGCTTTGGTTCCAGAATACGGAGAATTTGCTGGGCACCTTCATGGCCGAATTCGCGGTGCCACTGGTGGTAAATCGACAAACAGAGAACAACATCGCAAACGGGCAACGCTGCAACGGACTGAGGCGTCACCACGAAATGGATATAGGCCAGACTGAGGTTGGGTTTGGATTTTTTGCAGGCATCGGATATCACCTCCCAATTGGCGTCCAATCCGATGGCGAAAAGGCCAACCTCGGCGGCCAGAGCAGTCATCACTCCCGAACTACAACCTACATCCAACAGGGACGAAGTGCCGGTGATTCGACTCTGTATTAATTTCCAGCGTTCTTTGGTTCCCGCTCGTCGTGTTTTCTGGTAATCTTGTTCGGGATTCCAAAGTAGCCTTATGGTCTTTCCCAAAGTTGTTTGTATCCGCGCCAAACCGAGAAACAACTTTGCGGAAGCCGGTGTACGTTCATCTCGCAAAAGGTCCCGATACATGATCAGTTCACGCTGGACCGAGTGGGCAATCTCTTTGCTTCTTTCAAAGGTCATACGATTTTGTTTTCAGCGAACTGACCGCTGCCCTCAGCTTCCGTCGACAAAATCGACAATCACATCTTGAAACGCTCGCCGAGGTAAAGCTGACGGCTGATGGGATCGTTGATCAGAAAATCTTTTGTGCCTTCGCTTTCGACGCGGCCTTCGTAAATCAAATATGCGCGATCCACGATCGACAGCGTCTCGCGCACATTGTGGTCGGTGATCATAATGGCGAGTCCTAATTTGCGCAGGTTTACGATGATTTGCTGCACATCATAGACGGCAATGGGATCGACGCCGCTGAATGGTTCATCGAGCATCAACAATTTCGGTTGTGTCACCAACGAACGCGCAATGGTCAGGCGCCGTTTCTCACCGCCGCTCAGGGTAAGCGCGACATTTTTCGCGATTCGCTCGATCCCGAACTGGTGCAGCAGTTGATCGCACCGATTCCGGCGCTCCGTTTTTGTTAAAGGGAGCGTTTCCAAAATCGCCATGATGTTTTGCTCCACCGTCATCCTCCGAAAGATCGATTCTTCCTGCGGCAAATATCCCATGCCAAGCCGCGCGCGTTTGTACATCGGATAGTCGGTAACGTCGGTATCGGAAAAAATGACGCGCCCGCTATTGGGTCTGACGAGGCCGACGATCATGTAAAAGCTGGTCGTTTTACCTGCGCCGTTTGGGCCGAGCAGTCCGACGATCTCGCTCGCCCTGACATTCATATTGACCCCATCCACCACTGCCCGGCCGCCGTAAATCTTCACCAGTTGTTCGGTGGTGAGGACAGTTTCTTTCCTGGCCGCAGGATGCGCTCCAACTTTCGGGACGGAGACAGGCGCAGTTTGGCTAATCATGGTTTCGGCAAAGTCGGAGCGGGAGAGACCTGGGCGGGTGGCGTTTCAGCCGTCGTTTCACCCTTTGTCTCTTCCTTCGGCTGCTGGCGAATCTCGGTGCGGCTCGGTCCATGCGTGGTCAGTTGATTGTTCTGGTTAATGATCATGACCGTGTCAGGGCTGGTCGCCACGTGCATGTTCATTCCTTGCTGCACGCGCGGTGTTCCCGTCAACTCAACATCTCCAGTGGCAGCGGTATAAACTGCTTTATCTGCTCGGCCAACAGCGCGCGTCGGTGGTCCGCCATTCGGATCGGAACGGTCGCGCACCAGCCCAACGTCTCCTTCTGCGATGGCCTTTTCCAGGCCCTGATTTTGCCCCTTCGTAATAAACACTGTCAGTTTGTTAGATTGAAGACTAAAGCGCGGGTCGGTTACCTTCACGCGACCGCTAAAGATGCCCATATTCTTCGCTGAATCAAAAAACACCTCATCCGCATAGATTTCCGTTGTGGTTGGTTCATTGGACTGCAGCCCCGTGGCCGCAGGAGCGGATAAACTGTTGGTAGATGACTTGTCCTCTTTTCCCGCGACTGCTTTCTCTGGTTTCTTCGGCGGCTCGCTGGAGTTCGTCGGTACAGCGGCAACCTGCCCATGTAAGTGCGCCGTCATCAGGCTGGCCAGCAAAACGAGCGACATCGCCACTCTTTTCATTCGTTTGTTTTCCCTGTCAGATGCGACCGGTCGGTGATCACCATTTTTACATTTCCGATCAATCGTCCAGTCCTCGTATTGGTGTCGAACTGCACTGAATCACCGGCGATGTTGAAGTCTGCGCGCTGGATCGTTGTCCGCTCCTGCGAGCTCAAGACCCGGGTGTTTAAGTCAAGCACGGACGTCTGCATGTCGATTTTTAGGTCGGGCTGACTCTCCGGGGTGTAAGTCGTAATTTTAAGATGCTGGAAGCCGATGTGCTGCTGGTCAATCCGTTGCGCCGTCCCCGCTTCAAATCTTCCTCGCAGATGACCTTCGCCATCGAAATCCGGCAGCACAAGACCTTTAGCTTCATGGCCGATGGGTAACGGAATATTGGTCAGACTTTGCTCGGCCGGAGACCCATTCGGGCTCACTCTGGCGCGAGCTGATTTCTTCTTGTCGCCTTTGGATCCGGCTAACAAATCGCTTGCCGGCATCACAATCGACAACAGAAACGGCACCAGCCAAACGAACCAGCTCCAGTCCGCCATCGGACGGACTCGCTGCGGCGAGTGTGCGGAGCGGCCGCTACGAAACAGCAGCATGAATAGCCATTAACATGCGCAAATGCTTCGGCAAATCCTTTAGCGGAATTTGATTCGGGCCATCCGACAACGCACGCGCCGGGTTTTCGTGCACCTCCATAAAGATACCGTCACATCCCATGGCCATCGCGGCCCGGGCAAGCGCCGGCGCAAGAACACCATCACCCGAAGTGAAGTCCCCCGCCCCGCCCGGCCGTTGAACTGAATGGGTCGCATCAAAGATGACGCGATATCCGGCCTCGCGAATCCAATAAAGCGATCGCAGGTCGGTCACGAGATTGTTGTAGCCAAACGTTGTCCCGCGCTCTGTGAAACAAAATTTTGAGTTCCCGAACGCGATCAGCTTGTCGGCAATGTTTCGCACGTCCCACGGCGCGAGGAACTGACCTTTTTTCACATTGACCACGCGACCCGTTTCCGCTGCGGCGCGGAGCAGATCGGTTTGCCGGCAGAGGAATGCCGGGATTTGTAACATGTCGATCTTTTCGCCAGCGATCCCGGCTTCAGCCGGCGAATGAACATCCGTTGTGACTGGCATTTTCAAGTCGCGGCCGATGGCCGAAAGAATTTCGCAGCCCTCGCGCACGCCAATTCCGCGAAACGAGCGTACCGACGTCCGGTTGGCTTTGTTGTAGGAAGCTTTAAAAATAAAATCGACATCTTCCGCCGCGCAGATTTCCGCGATCCTTTTTGCCATGCGCCAGACGAACTTCTCCGATTCGATCACGCATGGACCGAGAATGAACGCCGGACGCGGCCCGCCAATGGTGACTTTGCCGACGCGCAATGGCTTTGTTTTCACACTTATTGATTGTAGCGGCGGTCTATGACCGTCGCACTATTTTTGCGGGAGCGTCTTCTTTCGCACAAGATCGACAATCGCAAACGGCGCATACAATCCGAGAAAGAAAAGCAACGCCACCCCATGCATTTCCACTAGGTAAAGGGGGCGTGAATCGGAGAGAAAATTCAAAACGGAAAACGCTTCCGGTTTGTGCAGCAGAAATCCGTAATTAAAGCCGGTCAGCTCGTCGGCAATAAGGGTGACCACAAAATAAAACTCCGACCACAGCCACACGCGCACGATTGACATTGGGTATGGGCGGTAGTGCCGAGTCAACATCAGGAAGACTACGCCGACGATGATACCGCAATGCGACGTGAAAAAACTGATGAACCGCCAATCCGGAAAACCAAAGCGCAAGTTTGGCGTGAGTACGGCTTGAAGTGTGCCGCCAATCCCCCAGAAGTAGGCAACCTCGAACCAGCGCTGACTCCCGGTCCACATCGCCACGATTACAACCACCATGCCCCAGTCGCACATTTGCATCGGCAACATTTGCCGCCAGTCCACAATGCCGCGGCTGCGGACAAAAATTATGTAGGCGACATAGTTAAGGACGAGGACTGCCGAGATGAAGGCAATAATCGCCCGTTCAACGCGCGGGGATTTTGTGCGACGCACAATCACGGCCAGCGCAAAGGGCATGGTGATTGTGAGAAAAATGACCGCGAGGTGCGGCAGGCCATACGGTTGAAACGGATGTTCGGCGTTCATCGCAAAATCGACAATTCGTCGCGCCCGCCGCGGCGAGCGATTTTGTGTAGCAGCAAGTTCCAAACTTGCTCCACAATTAGCGAATTACCCAGAGATTACAGGGAATCACATCGGTGATCCAGGCGATATTGCTCGGCAGTGGCTGGATCGCACCATCATTTTTCTGCATCGGCACTACGAGTAAGTCTGCTTTCACGGATTGAACAAAGTCCGAAGCAGCCAGCCCGGTGTTGCCGCGAATGCAGCGCGCCTCAATCGGAACCTCGGTGGCGCCAGCTGACAAAACGAATCTTTCCAGTGCGTCTTCATCCTCATCTTTTGTTCTGGATTTTTCGCCTTCGCCGGCATCCGCGCTGATCGATGCGCGCGCCTTATCAAACGCGGTGATAATGCGAATCACATAAAGCCGCTCGCACGATTCTGCCGCGGCGAACCCCAGCGTCTTTTTTAACGCGTGCAATGCGTGCTCGGAATGATCGGCAACCAAGACGATCCGCCGCAGGGGCTTGGGTTTCACATCCGGGTGAGTGAAAAGCATGACCGCGCAGGCGGCTTCTCGCACAAGGCGACGCGCGACATTGCCAAGAAAGGGGTGTAACACGACTTCCTTTTCGAGCGCGCCGGCAACGACGACGTCGATCTTGTGGCGGTCGAGCACGCGGAGAATGGCCTGGGCTGGATCGCCGTTTTCATAATGAATCGGGGAATCGGCCGGAAGCTGCAGTTGCGCGAGCACATCATTAAACTTCTTCGACGTCTCCTCATTGCGATCGCCCACATAAATTAAATGGAGGTCGGCGGAAAATCTGTCCCGGATCCGCTTCGCTTCAGCCAGCACATGCTTGAATCGCGGAGAAAAAGCGCTCGCGACGGCAACTGTTTTGTATCGCGATGGGATGCTCATGCAGCGATAATCAATCTCGACTTTCTGCGGATTTCGGCAACCGATGGCAGGACGGACCGCCGGGGCGTCCGCGGCGCGCTCGGCGATCGCGCCCTACCAATCCGCTTTTCATTTTCGAATTCCTCTGCGAATTTCGCTTATGAGACGGGCAATTTATCCGGGCAGTTTTGATCCGGTGACGAATGGCCACCTCGATGTCGTCGAACGTGCGCGAAAGCTATTTGACGAGGTGATTGTGGCCGTGGCGGATAATGACGAGAAACAACCGCTTTTCTCGCTAAGAGAACGTCTCGATTTGCTTCGGAGAACGGTCGGGGAGATCGACAATGTGCGGATTGCGCAATTCAAGGGATTGCTGGTCGAGTTCGCCAAAGCAGAGAAAGCCGGTGCGGTCATCCGCGGTTTGCGGGCAGTTTCCGATTTTGAATTCGAATTTCAAATGGCGCTTATGAACCGGAAACTAAATGCGGTGGTGGAAACAATTTTCCTCATGCCGAAGGAGGAGTACACTTACCTCAGCTCTCGCATTGTAAAAGAAATCGCGCGCCTCGGCGGCGATGTTTCCAGTTTTGTTCCGGCCTGCGTGACCAGGGCGCTGAACAGGAAATTTAATCGATGAACTCCAAAGGGTCTCGCGATGAAGATTCATCTGAAACAAATTCCACCTGAAGGTCTGCATCTCGAGGGGGATGAGGACTGTCCGATTCGGGAACTGGAGACGGAGGAAATTCGTTGTACTGGTCCGCTCCATTACAGTATCGACCTGGGTGTTACAGGCGAGGCGCTGTGGGCGAGTGGATCGCTGTCGCAGCCAGTGGAGCTGCGGTGCGTAGCGTGTCTGGAGAAATTTGTGCACGAGATTCAGGTGCCGGCATTTGCAATCCACACCGAGTTGCGCGGCCCGGAGACGGTCGATCTCACGCCATTCATGCGCGAGGATCTTTTGCTGAATCTACCCGCCCACCCGCGTTGTGACCGGGATGCCGGCCGGGTTTGCACGCCGAAACAAATCGAAACTTCCGAGCAGGATACAAAGCGCAAATCGGATTGGAGCGCGCTGGATAAACTAAAGTTGAAGCGTTGAAGGGTTGAAACCTTTCAGTTTCCGCTTCAACGCTTCAATGCTTCAACGTTGTTTTCCTCTTCAAACCATGCTTTGATACCCGCCTGACATGGGAGTTCCAAAACGCAAAACGTCGAAGATGCGTCTGCGCACGCGCAGAGCGGCGAACCGCTGGCATGCGCCGCACCTGAATAAATGCCCGCAATGTGGCAGCGCGGTTGCGTCGCATACTGCGTGCCCGTCGTGCGGCTATTACAAAGGCCGACAAGTGCTGACCATGGAAGGAAAGTAAATTCGGGTAAAGCGTTGAACCGTTAAAGGGTTGCACCGTGATTCGTTACATCGTTACACCGGTTTCGATTCACCATTTACGAATCTCTATTTACGTCGTCCCCTCATTTTGGTTTTGCAAATAGCTGCTAAAATTCGCAAAATTTTCCACTGATGAAGATCGCCCTGGATGCCATGGGCGGTGACTTTGGCCCGCCC
>Ga0137375_10005994_pt1 | contig 14411 bp, 14 predicted proteins | sample SagtaG_24_FD_104936 | JGI IMG/M metagenome (GOLD analysis project Ga0137375, IMG submission 104936) | Vadose zone soil microbial communities from Sagehorn Ranch, Mendocino, California, USA - Sage1_R_113_16 metaG | ecosystem: Environmental > Terrestrial > Soil > Vadose zone | place: USA...
CGTAACTCGTTGTAGATCCTGACTTTTTCCGGAGCTGACCCGGGCCCCAATGACGAAGGCAGACATCGCCAGGATTGTGTACGAGAGGCACGGGGGGATATCAAACCGAGAAGCCGCACGGTTGGTCGAGATCATCTTCGAATCGATCAAACGGCACCTAGGAGAGGGCGAGAAGGTCCAGATCACCGGTTTCGGAACGTTCCTGGTCCGCCAGAAGCGGGAGCGCCGTGGACGCAATCCCCAGACTGGAGAGGAGATGCTCATCAAGCCCCGCAGCTCGGTCGTCTTCCGCGCTTCCAAGCTCTTCGCGCCGGCCGTCATCGAGTAATCCAACCGGGGGCGCGTGATGGACAGGCAGATCCCCAACAAGCTCTTCTTCAAGATCGGAGAGGTCTGCGAGATCACCGACACCCAGCCCTACGTGCTGCGCTACTGGGAGTCGGAGTTCACCGCGCTGGCGCCGGCCAAGAACAGCTCGGGCCAGCGCATCTACCGGCGGCGCGACATCGAGACCGTCCTGCGCATCAAGCAGCTCCTCTACGACGAGGGCTTCACGATCGCGGGGGCGAAGAAGCGGCTGGAGGCGGAGCTGACCGGGCGGACCCCCACCCCGCAGACGGAGGCCGCCAAGGCGGTGACCCCGCCCGCGTCCTCCTCCTCGCCGACCCCGAACTCGGCGGCGGGTGACGAGCGCGGCCGCGCCGTGCTCCTGGAAGTGCGCGAGCAACTGCGCGAAATCTTGACTCTGCTCGAAGGCGATGGTAGAAAAGCCCATTGACGCAGTCGGGATGTGGCGCAGCCTGGTAGCGCACCTGCTTGGGGTGCAGGTGGTCCGCGGTTCAAATCCGCGCATCCCGACCAACCTCATCTGACGGAAAACATGGCCCCGGGACGTCCCGTCTCGGGGCCTTTTTTCTCTTGATGCAGCCCCTCATCCTGGCCACGAACGACGACGGCGTGCATGCGCCGGGGATCCGGGCCCTGGTCGCCGCGCTCCAGCCCCTGGGCGAGGTCCACGTGGTGGCGCCCGACCGGGAGGTCAGCGCCTGCTCGCAGTCCCTCACCCTGAAGCATCCGCTCCGGGCGGAGCGCCTGGAGCCGCGGGTGCACGCGGTGGACGGCACTCCGGCCGACTGCGTGAACCTCGCGATCGTCAAGCTGCTGCCGCGCCGGCCCGACCTGGTGGTGGCCGGCATCAACCGGGGAGCCAACCTGGGCGAGGACATCTTCTACTCGGGCACGGTGGGCGGCGCGCGCGAGGGGACGTTCTTTGGCGTCCCCGCCATCGCCATCTCCCTCGCGGCCCGGGCCGAGATGGACTTCGGTCCCGCCGCGGAGCTCGCGGCGCGGCTCACGGCCCGGGTCCTGGAGCACGGCCTGCCCCTCCGCACCCTGCTGAACGTCAACGTGCCGCCCGGGCAGCCCAGCGGGGTCGCGGTGACCGTGCAGGGCCGGCGCGAGCACGAAGGGACGATCCTCGAGGGCCTCGACCCCCGCCGCCGTACGTACTACTGGATCGAGGAAGGCCGCGACCGGTGGGTGAGCGACGAGATGTCCGACATCTTCGCGATCCGCAAGGGGCTGGTTTCGGTCACCCCGTTGCAGACCGACACCACCCACCACGCGGTGCTCGCCGCCTTGCGCGCCTGGGAGCCGGAGCTGAACCACTTCGGGCGGGGGAGCAGGCGTGGTTGAATGCTTGGCGGCGGCGGCACAGGCGTGGTAGACTCCCGTCGTTCATCCGACCGGGGCGTGGCTCAGCCTGGCTAGAGCGCTTGGTTCGGGACCAAGAGGTCGGAGGTTCGAATCCTCTCGCCCCGACCAGACTTATCAATGGCATACGAGGGGGAGCGGAAGGAACGCTCCCCCTTGGCGTTGCGGTGGTGTTGCAGGCAGCGGGCGGAGGACGGAAATGGGACTGATGATCGAGGAGACGCTCAAGAGTCTACAGGGCAAGGGCTACAAGGTGGCCGTAACCGAGTCGTTCATCCAACCAGTACGGGGCACGGAGGAGATCCGCGTGGTTGTGAATAACGAGCCCATGGGCTACGCGCAACTTCGACTCCTCGACGCGGGGCGGCTCAGCTTTGAGGAGATCGCGGCGCAGAACGCTCGCGGCTCGCCCATGTCAGCCACGACCGGCGGCGGGGCGTACGACGAGGCCAAGGATAAGTTCCGGACGGAGCGCAACACCAAGGGGTGAGCTTTCATGCGCAAGCGCAACCGACCACCGAGGCAACGCCCTTCCAGCCAGGATCTGCAAGGTCTTTCCGCACACGTCGCCTACGAGTGCGACATGCTGATTGGCACGGCTGCGAAGCTACTGGAGAGCCCGCCGGGGGACGTGATCGAGCAAAACGCCCTCATCGAGTCGTTCCTCCTCCATGTTCGGCAACTCCACCAGTTCTTCTACCGGGACCAGCGGCGATGGGACACGGACATTCTCGCCATCGACTACGGGCCAGCGTGGCCGAGTGCCCGACCGGCGGACTCAGCAGTGCTTAAGGAACTCTCAACAGTCGTTGGGTCGAAAGTCGCTCATCTGACCGTCCCTCGGTTGGAGAAAGAGAGCTACCGGATACGGGAGGGGGGACGCGCACTCCTTACCGTCATTCGCAAGTTCCTCGATCTCGCGCAGCCCGACTTCGTTGCGCGGCCCAACCTTCCGCTTACGCCGTCTTGGGCGAACACTGGATTCGTGTTCTCCGCCGGACCGGGGGTGAGCACCACGAGCAGTCCGCCTTCCGTGAAGGACATCCTCCTCCGCGCGGACGGCCCTCTGCCGAAGAGTCCGGTCAAGCGTTAGGTCCCGAGCAGGAGAAGGACCGCGTCGCGGCCGAAGGCCGGCCGCTCGGAGACCGCGGAGCAGCCAGACAACGTCGTGCAGTGGCTTGAGCATGGCCCGCGACGGCAGGCTGAAACACGGCGCGACGTACGGCGCCCTCGGGATCGCGCTCCCACGGCGACCCCGGCGGCCGAACAAGAGCCACCTCGCCACCCAGGTGTTTTCCCGCGCGAGGTTCAGGATAACGGCGCGGTCTGCAAGGTGTTGGTGTCGTGAGAATGCGGGACGATTGGAACATGAAGCCAGAGGTGGGGCTCGAACTCAAAATCCCAGCGCGCCCCTACAGGTCAGCGATTCGCCTTGATGTGGAGGATGGGATAGGCCGCGAAGGGATGGTCCTGGCGCGCCAGCTCCTCGAAGGCCTCGACGAAGTCCCCGGGCTTCATCCGCCTGTAGTGCTCGCGCACCCACCAGACGAGTCCCCGGAAAGGGCGCTGCTCGGCGTGCCAGCGCTCGGCCAGGAGCTTGACGTCGATGTCGTTCGCCACCATGACTCGGTTCTCGCGCCCGGCGTAGGCGAAGTGGACCTCGTCGTCCGTTCCCTCAGGGAAGGCGTCGATCGCGCGCAGCACGTCCCAGCCGTGATCGACGAGCGCCTGCACCACAGGGCCGTTGACGTCGGCGTCGGTGTAGAGCGGGAAGCGCCCGGCCACTACTGGCCGGCGCGCCCTGCGAGGTGTTTGGCCTTGCGGGCCTCAAACCCCTCTTCCCACTCCCGGTCCCTCTGGATCTCGGCCTCGATCTCGTCGGTGTTCGCGTAGTAGTAGGAGAGGGCGGCGTGGATCTGGGCGAGGTTGAGGTCCGGGTATTCGACCACTATCTGCTCGGGGGAGAGGCCGGCCTTGTGGAGGTAGACCACGTCGAGGACACAGATCCGCGAGCCGTCGATCCGGGCCTTGCCGCCGCGCACGCCCGGCGTCTTCACGATCTGGACCGTCTTCGCCGCGGTCGCCATCACATCATCTTACTCCCTTTCCTCCTCGGCCGGCTCGGCGGCGAGTGCCGAGGCCAGCTCCTCCTCGACCGGCTTTGCGCGCAGCTCGGCAGCTAGAGTAGGAGTCCCGCCGAGGCCGGCTCCTGCTCACACGAGCGGCCTTTCGCCTTCGACGTCAGCTCCCGCCATTCGTTCCTCGGAAATACAGGCCGTCGGCCTCCCGTCAGGACCAACCGGCCGACCTGTTGTTTCGCAATGACGCCGGCTCGACGCGCCCTCCAACGACTGTGCCCATCAACCCCGAACCGAGTCTTGCCGTATGCCTGTATGGGTCATAGCATATGCCTATGAGGAAGTCGTCCCTGAGACCCGTGCGGTACACGCGCAAGTCCTTCTTCGTCGCCGCGCAGGCCATCGACCGAGCGCGCAAGGTGCTCGGAGCCGGTACGGACGCGGAAACCGTCCGGCTCGCTGTCGAGCGCGTCGTCGAGATGGAGAAGTTCTGGCGCTTCATGGCCGGCGCCCGCGGAAGCCTCAAGCCCGGGAGCATCGAGGGGCCCTGAAGTGTGGGCCGTCATCGATACGAGCGTCTACATCGGCCACTGGGAGCGCGGCCTCTACGAGGACACGCTCGCGGAGGTCCGCAAGGCCTTCGTGGTCCGGCACTCGGCCGTCGTGCTCTCCGAGCTCAGGCGAGGAGCGCGAACGCGCGAAGCCGAGCGGGTCGTCAGCCGGTTGCACGACCTGGCACGTATCGTCTGGGAGCCGACGCCCAAGGATTGGTGGGAGGCCGGCCAGATCATCCGCACCATCGGCGATGCCCATGACTGGGATCGCAGCAAACGCCGGGACTTCCAGAACGACGCCCTCATATCCCTGACGGCAAGAGGGCATGGGGCGACGGTGGTCACCGCCAACCGCGGCGACTTCGAGATCCTGGGGAAAAGGCTTGGTGTGCCTGTCCTCGTCGTTTAGGGACGTGTCGTGAGAGTCGAGCCGACGCGTCGGGCCTGGGACGCCGTCCCTGACTGCCGGCCGGCTGACGGGCCAGGCAGCTTCGCGTGCCCGCATCCAGGCCTCCACGGCCTGTAGCACGTAGTGGGCGTTCCACCCCGTCACCTGCACGGGTTGAGGGAACCCGCCCTCCTGGACCAGCCGCCACAACGTCGTGCGGGATACGCCGATCATCGCCAGCACCTGTCGCGTCTTGATGAACCGTTCCCTCACGCCTGACGGAGGGCCGGACCTCATTGTCTGTCCACCTCGGGGCGCTCGTTCCTACCCTCGGGGAGCGAACAGGATGATTTAAATAGTCTTCCGCCGACCACGCAGCCTTCAGGGCGCGATGACGAGGAGCGCGGCGTCGAAGCCCGGTCGGTCTTCAGCGCGCCCATCGGCAATGTCGGTCACCACTCCCGCGGGATCCGCGGCTCCGGCCGCCGCTGCCTCGAGAGGGAAATCAGGCGTCCCGACCACTGCTTTATCCTTCGCGACGTGCGTGGGTGCGCTGAGCAGCGCGTAGGGCGCCTGCCAGGCGGTGGCGGCGATCACGACTTTGCCGTCGGGCGCGATGACGACATCGTCGGCGTGATCGCTGAAATCGCTGCCCGGATCGACGGCGCTCCCCCAGGTGACCGCGGCCTTGGGTTTGCCGTCCGGCGTCAGCTGCAGCAGGAACAAGTCGTCGCTGCCGGACCCGAAGCTGTTGGTGTTGCCGGCGAGGAACACCGTGCCGTCCGCTCCGACCGCGACCCCTGCCGCTTCGTCCCCGCTGCGGCCGCCCCAGTTCCTGTTCCAGAGGAGACTGCCCTCCGGTGTGAACTTGAGCAGCAGCGCGTTGAGGTCACTGGTGCGCGGGTCGAACCGTCCCCCGGCCACATACACCGATCCGTCCGGCGCTACCGTTACTCCGCCGCGTGAGTCGGTGCTTTCTCCGGCGGTGACGGTTCTCTGCCAGGCGAGGCTCCCGTTCGGGGCGACCTTCAGCAGGGCGACGTCGAACCCGAGGAGCGTCCCGTCGGGCGCAAACCCCGGGGTGACTCCCGCGAGGTACACGCTGCCGTCGGCGCTGACCGCGAGGCCCTCGCCTTGCGTCTCTCCCTGTGACTCCGGCGTGGCCCAGACCTGGTGCGAGACGACGCTGCCGTCAGGCGCGAACCTCGTGAGCGAGATCCTCTGATTGACGGTGTCCGGCAGCCTCACCGAGCCGCCCACGTAAACAGACCCATCGGCCGCGACGGCCACCGCCTCGGGGAAAGCGCTCCCTCCCCACGATCTTTGCCACTGCAGCGCGCCGTCGGTGTCGAACTTCAGGAGTATCGCCGCGTTCGGGGCGACGAAGGCGAATCCGGCAACGTAGACCGAACCGTCGGCCGCGACCGCGATCCCCCGCGCCGAGGCACCGAAGAACCCACCTACCCAGGCCCTTTGCCACTCGACAGAGCCATCCGCCGAGAATTTCACGACGAATAGCCTGCTGTCGGAGCTCGAGTCGGAGAACGCGGTCCCGGCGAGGTACCTGCTCCCGTCGGCGCCGACCGCTACCGCTCGGGAACCATCCGACCCCGCCGTGCCCCAGATCGTCTCGGAGGCGACGGTCGCCGCTTGGGCCGGCGCAAGGGGAGCGGAGAGGATCAGCAGGCAGAGCGAGGTCGGCAACCAGCTCGGAGTCACGGCTCGTCTCTTGTCGACATTCGACATGGACGCCTCCAGTGATGGATGGGACGGACTGCCGGCGCGGCAGCGCGATTCAACTGCGAAGCCACCGGCCGATGGGCACTGACGCGTCAAAACACGACGACCTGCGTGTAACCTGAGACCGTCTCGGAACCAGCCGGGGGCCGGGTGGGAACCGGCGCCCCGGTACCCGGGGTCTTCAGCGGCTGCTGTCCTCGCGCACCTGCCCGCGGATCTCGCCTCCCGGATGCTTGTTGGTGTGCACGTTGACGTAGGTCTGGCCCTCGCGGATGGCCGCGATCAGCTCCGACAGCTCCCCCGGCGCGATGCCCTGGGCCACGGGCCCGATCACGTCGGCGGCGGTGAAGCTGCCGCTGAAGCTGCCGGAGCCGGGTGTGCAGGGCGGCGTGGTGGGGCCGCCGCAGAAGAACACCGACACCCCACCGTTGACGTCCTTCTGGCCCAGGTGGATGTGGGCGGCGGTGGTCACGGTGCCCTCCAGCCCCTGATAGCTCAGCTCCCACTCGACGGCCTCGCCGTGGATGCGTGCGGTGAACTCGCCGCTGCCGGTGCTGGAGATGGCCGGCACCTCGTTGAACCCCTGCAGCCGAGCCTTGACGGTCTGGTCGGCGCGCACCGGCGCGGCAACGGCGACGAGCGCCAGCATCGTGATTACCGTCCTCATCACTTGTCTCATCGGATCTCCTCCTTTGTCATGGAGTTTGTAGGGTGGTCGAAAGGGTGCCTGACGTTACTCCGTGTCACCGTCTCCTGCCTCCGCCAGGAGACGCAGCTGCTTCCCCGCGCTGGGCACGCCAGCCCGGTCGACGACGAACAGCATATAGATTCCCGGGATCGCCTGTGCCGGCAGCTTCGGCGCCCTGACACGGAGCTCTCGGTTGGGTGCGGCGCCCTTCTGGCGGAACGCCAGCTTCACGTACCGGTCACCCGTCGTGAGGCTGTGGGTGTTGTGGTCGCTACGGAGGATCACGACCGACGCGATCTGGTCCTGGTCCGGATCGCTCCCGACCGTGATGTCGAAATGGCCGCGGTACGAGATCTCCTCCGGTGATCGGGAGATCACCGGCCGCGCGGCGCGGCTGCCGTCCGGGTTGAACAGGTAGGGCGGGAAGAAGAGCTGTCCGACGGGGACGCCCTGATCGGGATCCCCCGCCGGGAGCAGGCCGGCGTACGAGCTCATCATCGGGAAGGACGGATCGTCCGGACGGACGAGCGCTTCGCGGTTCTCACCCGCGAAGAACACCGACGCGTCGGGCAGCAGCGTCGCCGTGCCGTGAAGGCCCCGCGACACCGTGGTCTTGCCCAGCCTCGTGACCGAGCCCGTGGCCGGATCGAACATCTGGAAGTAGTGGCCCTCCCTTTCGTCGAAGGTGCACGGTCGTCCATCGACGGTGCAGCTCCCCGACCGGTTGACGCCGTGGCCGATCAGGACCTTGCCGTCGGGCAACAGCACGGCTTTGGTCGTGGCGAGCGGCTGCAGGATCGTGCCCACCTTCTTCCATCGCGGGACGGAGTCGGTGAACTCGATGCTCTCGACGGTTCCCGTCTGTTCACCCCTCTCGTTCTGGCCGGAGATCATGAACCACTTGTGGGACACCGTGTGGCCGTCGGCATCGAGCTGGACCTGGCTCGCGCTCGGGCAGCAGTACGGCCTGACCTCCGCGGCCGTATCGACGAGCGTCCAGTGGTTCTTCGCCGGCACCTCGCGGTTGGGATCCTTCAAGGCTCCCGGCACGTCGAGGCACCAGGTGGTGCCCTTGGTGAAGGGCGGAGTCCCTCCTCCGACGCCGAACCTCGCGCCACCCGGGATCGTTTCCTCGCCATAGTCGATCTCCCCGTTGAACGTGCAGACCTTCCAGTCGTCGCGTCCGGGGCCGGTCTGGACGACCTCGAGCTGCGGATAGAGCGGGAAGGCCATCCGCGCGTTCTCGAGCGCGATGTTCCGGTCGGTCTTCGGGTCGTAGACCTCGGCCACGACCTGGTTGACGCGGCTGGCGGTGAACGCCGTGTCCGTCTGGGGCCGGTTCTGCCGGCCCTTGGCCACGCGGTCGGGGTCGGCCGGCACCGAGTTGTCCTGGTCGAAGCCGCCCACGACGAGGACGGTGTCGTTCGGCAGCGGAATGGCGGAGGGATACCACCGCGCGTACTTCTGGTCGGACGGGTCCGAGGGCTGCGTGCTCTGCTGGTTCCGCGGATCGCAGCCTTCGTAGAACTGAGCGTTCGGATCGCGGGCGAAGAGCTCACGGCCGAACGGATCGCGCCGCCAGTTCGCCCGGGTGCATGGCTCGGACCGCCTGACCCACTCCTCGGACTCCGGGTCGAAGATGTTGACCTTGTAGAGGCCGTTGTCGCTCTGCATGTCGTGGCCACCGAAGACGTAGACCCGTCCGTCGGAGAGGGTCACCCGCGCATTGCAGTAGGTGTTGTAGAACATCCGCTTCGAGTAGCCGTTCTCCGCGAAGGCCGCCCGGTTCAGCGAGAAGTCGGCCTCGTCGAGCAGCGACGTGTGGAACTTGCCGTTGTTCTTGAGCGCGTCCGGGTGGGCGATGTCGAACAGCAGTTGCCGCTCCATCGTGCGGTTCGCCTTGATGCGCGTCGGCACGCTCTGGCTCAGACCCTGGCGCATCAGGTAGCCGCCGTAGGTGAGCCGCTGAAAGGAATCGTCGGCTGAACGATCGGTCCCGAGGCCCAGGAACGGGTCGAACCCGTGCAGGACGTCCCGGAGCGAGCTGTTGAACTGGAGCCCGGCGGTTGTGAAGGCGCCGCGGGAGATGGCCAGGTCGACCATCGCCGGATCGGCCATGTCGTTGGGCGTGTATTCCGGGAACCGGGCGTGGAACAGGATCTTCGGCGTGGCCGAGCGCTTCCTCCAGACCAGGCCCATGTGCACAGCTTCGGTGCTCTGCATGGGAATGAGGGGCGAGACCTCGCCACAGCGCGAGGGATCGCGCGCCGTGTCACACGAGACATCGCCGCCCTGGGCGCGGGCGGCCGTAGGCCCGGCGGGGCCAAGCCCGAATGGGCCAAGGAAACAACCGATGCCAACCAGCCTTGCCAGACGGTAATGACTCGATCTCATCGCCCTTCCCCCGTCGAAAGGTCCCGATCCAGGACACCTGAGTTTCGGCTGCGAGCGCAGCTTCTCGCGGACTCTCTTTACCCTGCCGCTCCGGGGGGCGGGATCGTGCTGGTTCCGCTAAGGGTGCTCGACCCGGAAAGCGCTCCCTCGTCTGCGACGTTCGTCGTGGCCCCAGAGCAAGGCGCATGCCGCTCGACGGGTCGCGGGTAGTGGGCCGAAAGCAGGCATATTGCGCCGCGGGCGCTTACATCGGGCGTAAACCTCTTACGGCTCTCGAAAGGATGCCTTCGCAGCGACGACGGTGGGCGGTCGACGCCTCCGGCGAGACGGTCTGCCAACCCCGGACCCAACGCGGCCATACGGCATCCCCGGCTTTCGGATCGCCCTGGTCCGCGAACCCACGGTGAAGGTCGCGGCGCGGCCGCAGATGCACCTCCCGGCCGAGGCCGCTCCGATGCTCGCGCAATACATCGGGGAGGCCGACCGCGAGGTGTTGGTGAGCCTGCACGAGCGGGGAGTCCTGTAAGGGACCGCATGGTCAGAGGACCCCGTGTCGTCATCAGCCCGAACCCGGAGCGCGCGGGACAGTGACCGCGGCGAAGCTTGCGGACCTACTGGGTCGGGCCTGGTGGTCCACTCGTGTATGTGCGTTGTGACGGGGGAGGCCTGGTCTGCGGTGTCTCCATGAGGGACCTCAGGCTCGAACCTGCGGAGAACGAGCAGCCCCGCTGATCCTCCCGGGGGAGTCTCAAATCTGAGAAGGCACGCGGCGGCGTCTCAGTTTTGAGAGGCCCGCCGCCATCCACCGGCGCCCCCTCCGCCCCCAATCCCTTGCAGAGATGGTAGGTGCCGGGCGGTGGGCCCGCCAGCGCCCCGGCACACGCCTTGCCGCCTCCCCGGCAACCAGCCGAAGCAGAAGGCTTCGGGGAAGGAGGCCCGTGAACCGACGTCGCATCCAGCCAAAGGTAGCAGTCGAGCTCGAGGCCGTGAGCGTCCGACTTCCCGCCCAGCCTTGTGAGAGCTGTCGAGCAGTATGCGAAGTACCTCGGCGGTAGCACTGCCCGAACGTACGTCATCACCCAGGCGATCGAGATTGCCTTACGGCAGGACGCCGAGTTCCAGAAGACCCTCAGCGCTCGAGCGGCCGCCCCCGCGGCCAGCCGAGTCCCCGCCACCGCGTAACCGCTGTGCCGACCCACCTGCAGAACACCCTAGAAGCCGGCGGGACACAACCCGTCACGCCGGCGTCGTCCCGTATTACGGCTGTATTCACGTCCGCCCTCTCGGCCCACCTCGCCGCACCCACTCCCTTCACCCTTCCTTAGGAGCCCCAGCCATGCGCCTCGACCCCGAAACGGCCCGAAGGACGCGCGACTGCAAGGTAAAGCGGGTATACCCCCGCCTTCCGCTCCATGTCCATTCCGCGGGCCAGGAACGACTTGCCGGAACAGCCCCGGGTAACCCAATCCGTGCGGTAGGAGCAACCGGAGTCGCTGCTCGGGTCTCGGAATGGAGCCCGGACCGCCTGCCCAGTCGCCTCGAGAACGAGCTGAGTTCCAAGGCCTGGAGACTCCTCGAATCGGCCCCTCGCATGCGCGGAGCGAGCGTCGAGGAGTTCCTCTCAGGCGTCCTTGCGGAGGCCTCGTGACCCACGCCAAGCCGTCCCTGCCCGCGCGATCCAGCGATGCCAAGCAGCGCTCGAACGGCAGCGGAAACACGCCCGCTGTCGCCTCCTCGACCACGCGCCGGCCAGCGTGCTTCCGCTTCATCCTGACCGTCGACAACCCCACCGCGGAGCGCTTCGCGCGGCTGGACGGCGTCGCCACCGAGCGGGCCATCCGCGACGCGATCCAGAAGACCTTCCGAGGCGCCGCACGTGACGTGCAGGGCGTCTTCGCGGTCCACCAGCATGGCGGCCACGATCGGCCTTCGCACCCGCATGTCCACGCGCTGCTGAGCCCGCGGCTGCAGAATGGCGCCCCCATCCACTTCTCGCCGCGAGCGATAGAGACGGTGGACCGGAAACTGGCGCCCCTGACCCCGCTGCGCCTGCGCGAGACGAGGGCCAGGCAGCCCCTGTTGCCCTTCGACCGCGGGTACCGGCGGCGCCGAATGGGCCAAGGCCGAGCAACGTTCGCGATAGCTTCACTTTGACGGGCTGCGGCGCATCGGGGATACTGACGGGCGTGTTGGGTCCGTTGAGGCGCGGCTTGGCCGCAGGCGCCTTGTTCGCGGTTGTGGCGTCTTCGGCAGTTGGCTGGGCGGTGGCCTTCCACCTTGCCACGGACGACCATCAACGTGGCAGAAGGTCGCACCACGACGGCATCGACGGCCTGGATGTGGTTCTGCATGGCCATGCCCACGGCGAAGGTACCCCGGCTCACGGACACCCGCTCCTCACGAGCCTCGCCGCGCCGATCCCTGGGAAGCCGCTTCTGCTGATGGGCGCCATGGTTGGGGAGGCGCCGGAATCTGTCGCCGCTACGGCGTCCAGCCGCCGGCTGCTCTCGCCGAGGGGACCGACGCACGACCCGCCTCATCGGCTCGAATTCCCTTCCGTTCTCAGGATCTGATCGACCCTCGCCTGACCGGAGCGCTCCGCCTCCCGCGGCGCGCTCGTCGCCTTCCGTGTCACGTCAGGGGGAAAGCATGCGACTGCCGTTGCTCGTGGGCTTGTCGGCCGTGGCCCTGGTGCCCAGAGTGGGCGCCCAAGCGCTCACCGAACAGGAGTTCTTGTCTGGTTTCACGCAAGAGAGCGCCGCCGTCCGGGCGCTCACCGAGGGCGTGGCTCGCGCCGGGGCGGCCCGGAGGCGAGCGGGGCTCCTTTCGAATCCCCGGGTGGAGTTGTGGCGCGAGCGACCGGACGAGAACCCGCGCGTCACCAACTGGACGCTCAGTTGGACGCCCCCCCTGGATGGACGCTATGCCCTCGGCAAGAAGGGCGCCGATGCCGGCCTCGCCGCGGCGCGCGCGCGGCTCTCCGTGGACAAGGCCGCCCTGCGTCGGGACATCCGTGCCGCTTTCGCGGGCTGGAGCCTCGCGTTCGAACGGTGTGAAGCGCTCAGGCGGCAGTTGGAGCGCGTACACAGCCTCGCGGAGGTCGAGCGGCAGCGGGCGCGTGTCGGGGAGGAATCGGGGCTCTCCGCCCGGCGGTTCACCCTGGCGGAGGCCGAAGTCCGCTCGGCGCTGGGAACGGCGGAGGCGGCGCTGGCCAAAGGGCAGGCTTTGGCTCGAGCCTGGCGAAGGGACCTGGGGCCGGACGCGGTCCCCGCTCCGGCCGCGCCCCCCGAGCCTCCCGCGGTCACGGATCCGACCGACTCTCCCGAGCTGCGTGCGCTCAACTTCGAGGTAGAGCAGGCGGCGCTCGAGAAGAAGCGTGCTGGCCGCTTCCTTGCCTTTCCGACTCTGCAGTTCGGTTGGCAGCAGCTCGCCCGGAGCGGCGTGGTCCGGAGTGGCCCGATATTCGCCGCGGGCTGGACGGTGCCGCTCTTCGACCGCGACCAGGCCGCGCGGATCGAGGCCGAGCGTCGCCAACAAGCGGCAGCCGCGCGCGCTGAGGTGGCCATGGCCCGTGTGGCCGCTGAAGTCGAAGGAGGAGCGGCCGCTTACCGGGTGCTCTTCGCCGCATCCCGCGAAGCGGACCGCAGGTCCGAGGACAGCGATCGAGTGATCGCCGCGGGCACGGCCGCGTACCGCGCCGGAGAAGCCTCGCTCACCGACCTGCTCGACAGCCTGCGCGCCGCGATGGCCGCCCGCCTGGCCGACATCGACCTGCGGGGCCAGGCTCTGGAAGCGCACCGCGAGCTGGAGGCGGCGCTCGGGCGGCCTCTCACCGGAGGAGGATTCTGATGGACCGTCGGATGGTCGTGCTCGTCGGGTGGCTGTTTGTCGGTGCGCTGGGTTGCCGGGCGAGCGATCCCAAGCGTCAGGGAGCGTCCGCGACGCCAGAGGGCTGGTCCGTCACCGCCTGGGGCGAGCGCTACGAGGTGTTCGCCGAGACGGGCCCGCTCGTCGCGGGCGCGAACGCGACGAGCAACGCGCATGTCACCGTCCTCGCCGGGTTCGCTCCCCTGAAGGGAGGCGCGGTCACCCTGGTGCTCCGCGGCCCCGGGGGCGTGGAGGAGGTCTTCCGGCAGGAGCGGCCGAAGCGCGACGGGATCTATCCGATCGAGGTGAAGCCGCGCGCCGAAGGGACGTTCGATCTCGTCTTCCGGATCGAGTCGGCCGCGGGTCCGGAGGATCTCGCCGCGGGCCGCGTGCGGATCGGGTCCGCGGCCTCACCCGGAGGCCGGGTAGCTCAGGACGGTTCGGATGCTCCTGAGGGCGTGTCCTTCCTCAAGGAGCAGCAGTGGCGGACCGAGTTCGCGACCGCCTGGGTCCGCGAAGGCGCGCTCGCCGAGAGCGTCGAGGGCCCGGCGCAAGTGAAGCCGGCGGGCGGAGGAGAGGTGGTGCTCACCGCGGGGGTGGACGCGACCGTCGCACCCTCTCCCTGGCCGTACACGGGGCTTGACCTGGCCCGAGGCGGGACCGTATTCCGGCTGGTGCCCCGAGTGGGCGACCGAAGCCTTCCCGAGCTGCACGCGGACGCGTCCTCTTTGGAGGGCGAGGTCGACGTCGCGCGCCGGCGCGTGGAGCGGCTCAGCGAGCTGTTGCGGGTCGAGGCGACGAGCCAGGCGGAGCTGGAGAGGGCCCGCGCGACGCTCGCGAGCCTCGAAGCGCGGCTGGCCTCCGCCCGGCGGGGCGTGGCCGCGGCCACCAACACCGTGGATGGAGGGGATGGCGCCGCGGCCATCCTGGCGGGGGCTCCATGGGCGGGCCGCGTGGCCGAGGTCTCGGTGTCTCCAGGCCAGACCGTC
>Ga0137375_10006004_pt1 | contig 14399 bp, 10 predicted proteins | sample SagtaG_24_FD_104936 | JGI IMG/M metagenome (GOLD analysis project Ga0137375, IMG submission 104936) | Vadose zone soil microbial communities from Sagehorn Ranch, Mendocino, California, USA - Sage1_R_113_16 metaG | ecosystem: Environmental > Terrestrial > Soil > Vadose zone | place: USA...
ACACTGATCGTTGCAGGCTCAGCGAGCGAAGGCAAGCATATTAGTGTCTACAAGATGGCGTGTCGCAAAGCCGTTCTCCCTGCTCAGCAAGGGAATCAGGCCCCAGGGATCACGAAACTTCGGGCTAGTGGACTGGGCGTCCGGCAGACTTGGGTCGTGACTGCCGATGCGGTGGACAAGATGCTGATCACGTTCTTGGACGCCCAACGAGCCAGGAGAGATCCTGGTGGCGGGTCTGGCGCTGGACGGATTTGATCAGCGGGCCGAAGAACGGGTTCGCGATGTCCGGAACGATCAGCGTCGAGCAGCTGTGCCGCCACACCGCGGCCAAGCTCGACCTGGCGGTGGAGTTCTTCCGAGCAACCACGAGGGCGCGCTGGTCGACAAGATCCATCAGGTAGGCCGATCCGCCGCCGGCGTCGTCGCCAATCTGGGCGCGTACACGCACACTCGATCGCCGTCACGGACACGAAGAACGGCCAGACCTCGCTACCGCCCGACTACGCGACCACCTGTCCGGCTGACCAGGCGCTGTTAGGGAAGTCGCCAAGGTCGTGACACTGCTTGCCCTGGGCATCGGCATCGTCACGACCCGAGAGCAGGAGAAGCGGTGGCCGGTTCAGGCTTCTTCGGTCTTGCGGATGAGGAACACCAGTATGTCGCCGTCGGTGTGGGAAGAGAGCAGTTCGTTGCCGGTGTCCTCGACCCACGCCGGGATGTCCGACAGCGCGCCCCGATCGGTGGCCAGCACCTTGAGCACGTGGTTCGGTGCGAGTCGACGCATCGCCTTCGTGGTGGCCAGGACGGGCATCGGGCACATCAGGTCGCGGGCGTCGACGACCTCGTCGACGTGAATGTCGGGGGTCATGACCGGTGCTCCTCAGATGAACATGGTGACGTGGGCCTTACGCGCCTCGGACATGAACGCGGCCGCGCCGCCGAACTCGACGCCCTCGATGAAGTCGTCCGGGGAGTAGCCGAAGACGTCGATGGTCATCTGGCAGCCGATGAGCCGGACGCCGAGGTCGCGGGCTTCGTCGAGCAGGGTGCCGATGCTGGCGACGTTGTGCTTGCTGAATCTCGACCTCATCATCCTGGTCGCGATCGAGACCATGCCTGGCATCGCGGTGACCAGATCGGGCATGGGCACCGGCATGGGCAGGGCCGGATTGCCGACCGGACTGATCTTGAGCTTGTGCTCGAAGTCCTTATGGATGATGTTCAGCCCGTAGAAGGTGAAGAACACCGACGTACGCATGCCGGCGGCGGCCGCCGCGGTGCTGAGGATCAAGGGTGGGTAGGCCCAGTCCAGCGTCCCCTTCGATGCGATCAGTGCGGCGCGCCGGGCGGCCGGGTTCCTGGCGAACGCGCGGTCGATCTCCTCGCCGACGATGCGGCGCACGTCCACCTCGGTGAGACCGGGGGAGGTCGCTTGCTCCTCGAGAGTCATGGGTGTTCCTCCATTTCCGTTCCGGGCGCCGGTACAGGCGTCCCGGCCTGACCGGCCGCCGCGGTCAGCAGCTCAGCGGTGGCGGCCGCACGGCCGGCCCAGTGCTCGGCGGCAGGGCCGATGATCGGCTGGTCAGCGCGGTGCCGGGCCAGCCATCCCCGTGCCTGTCCGGCGAGTGTCGCCAGCGCGGTGGCCGGGTCCTGTTCGAGCAACACGCGCACGACGGCGCGCCGGCTGCCCATGCGCAGTCCCAGCCCGCCGTGCCGGGCGGCCCGGGTGAGGTGGGCGCGGGTCAGAACGACACCGCTGCGGGCGGGAGCGAGCAGGCCGGCGAGCAGGTCGTCCAGCCGGCCGTCGGCGGCGACGGGCGGCACGGCCCGTAGGTGCACCGGGAGGCGCTCCGGTACGCCGAGGTCGGCGGCCTCGGCCAGCAGGGTCTCGCGCAGCAGGCATGCCCAGGCGGCGTACGGCGCCGGGCCGCTCTCGGCCATGGCGTGCGCGTACGCCGGCAGCCAGCTCAGCAGGTGCTCGTGCAGCAGCGCGGCACGGGCCTGCCGGCGCAGCGTGCGGCGCGGGCCCGATCGTTCGTCCCGTTCGCCCTCGACCAGCGACGCGTACAGGCCGAGCATTGCGGTGAGGTGGTCGGGCTCGGCCGGCACCGGCAGGCGCAGTGCTCGCCAGAAGCCGGCCACCCGGTCCGCGGCCTCGCCGCCGAGCATGCCCTCCGAGCCGACGTAGATGGAGGCGTGCGGCACCAGCTGCACGACGAACGCCTCGGTCCAGTCGGCGCCGGTCGGCCGGGACAGGCCGAGCAGGCTGGCCAGGCGGGCCTGCGCCGGCCCGGGTGGTTCGGCCTGGACGCCGAGGGCACGGAACAGATCGGCCCGGTCGTGCGTGCGGACCCCTGCCTCGGCGGCGGTCATCGGTTCGTCCCGTCCGGGTCGACGGCCGGCGCGAAGGGCAGGGCGAAGACGTCCTTGGCGGGCTTCAGCGGCCGCATCAGCCAGTACGGCCGGCGGGTGCGGTCGGGCGAATGCCGATCGGCGGGCAGGGTCAGCGCCAGCCAGCGCCGATAGACCTCGTGCGCTTTGGCGGTATCGACCGTGATGTCGCCGTACGCCTCGTCCGGCCCGGCCCTGCGGACCCGCACCGCCTGGTGCCAGCAGTGCTGGCCGGAGATCGGGTCGGGGTGGACCGGGAAGGTGAGGTTCTGGTGTACGCCGACGTCGCTCCACCAGATCCTGGCGGTGTCCGGGTCGCCGGACTCGTACGGCGCCACCCCGGCCAGCCGGGTCATCCGCCACCGGCCGTCGTCGCGGGTCAGGTCGACGGTGGCCATCATCTGCCGCTGGCCGCGCTCAGCGCTCCCGAGCTTCCACCGGCCCATGTGGTGGCTGCAGGCCACGACGCCGGGCCGGATCCCCTCGGTGACCCAGGCCTTGACCACGAACGCCCCGATCTCGGTCTCGACCCGGACCAGGTCGCCAGCGCCGACCCCGATGCGGGTGGCGTCCTGCGGGTGGATCCACAGTGGGTTGGTGTGCGCCAGCTCGTCGAGCCACTTTGCGTTGCCGCCGCGGGTGTGGATCTGGGTCGGCAGCCGGAACGTGGAGATCAGCACGAGCTGGTCCGGCTCCATGGCCGCGGGGTGCACGTGGCTGCGCTGGTAGCCAGGGACGGCCTGCTCGCGCCAGCCCCAGGCGGCCAGGGTGCGGGAGTAGAACTCCAGCTTCCCGCTGGGTGTGGGGAAGCCGCGACGGACTACGCCGTCGACGCGTACGCCGACCGGCCGCCGGCCCTGCGCATCGGGCTCCGGCGTGGCGGTCGGCACGACGTTGGGCGACATGGGTGCCGGTGCCCGGGTGTACACCCGGCCGTACTCGTCCTCCCCCACCTCGATCAGCTCGTCGGCGGGCACCTCCTGCTCGTGGACCGGCCCGACCCCGGCGCGGATCTCGAACGCGCCGTACCGCCGCATGTACGCCAGCGGGGTCAGCCCGTCGGCGGCGGCGGCGGCCGGCAGTCCGGGCACCGAGTGTTCGAAGATCCAGCCGTAGTACTCGTCGACGGACAGCTTCGTGCCCGGCTCCTTCTGCGACTCGTGGTACCGGCGGATGCCGAGGCAGCCGTCGGGGTCGATGCGCCAGGACAGCTCGATCCAGAACTCGTTCTCCTCCCACACCTGACCGGGGTTGACCTCGCGGGTGTCGCTCACCTGCTGGCCGAGCCGTTCGCGGGCGGCCCGCAGCACCGGTTGGCGAAACGCCACCCACTGGCCGTCGTACTGCTCGTAGGAGTGCAGGTCGTGCCGTTCCGGGCCGAGGCCCATCGGGAGCACGTAGTCGGCGAGGAAGGCGGTCTCGCTCCACGTCGGGGTCAGCGCGACGTGCAGGCCGACCATCGCCTCGTCGGTGAGCACCTCCATCCAGCTCAGCCCGTCGGGGTTGGTCCACACCGGGTTGTAGACGCGGGTGAAGTACACGTCGAGCTTGCCGCGGCCCTCCTTGAGGAAGTGCGGCAGCAGGAAGGACATCTCGTTGAGTGCGAGCGGGTACTCCAGCGGCCAGGTCAGCTCGTTCCAGGTCTGCGGGTGCGGCGGGGTATAGAGGGGACGGGGCACGAACTTGTTCCAGGCGTTGGGGTAGGTGCCGCCCGGTGTGGCGACCGCGCCGAGCATCGCGTTGAGCAGGAACAGCGTGCGGGCGACCTGCCAGCCGCCGAGATTGCCCGCGCTGGCCGACCGCCAGGTGTGGGTGGACAGCCGGGTGCCGGCGCCGGCGACGAGCTCGGCGATCCGCGCGATGGTCCCGGCACCGACACCCGACTCCTGTTCGGCGAGCTCGAAGGTGTACGGCGCGTACAGCTCGCCGAGCACAGCCTCGAACTCCTCGAAAGTGGCGGGCCGGTCGGGGTGCTCGGCGGCCAGGTACTCGGCCCAGTTCCACCAGCGGCGCATGAACTCCCGGTCGTACCGGCCGGTGCGCAGCAGGTGCGCCACGATGGCGAGCAGGATCGCCGGCTCCGAGCCCGGCTGCGGGGAGACCCAGACGTCGGCGTGCGTGGCGGTGTTGGACAGCCGGGTGTCGAAGACGATCAGCTTGGCGCCGCGCTGCTTGGCCTCCATCACCCGCTGGGCGTGCGGGTTGAAGTAGTGGCCGGCCTCCAGGTGCGAGCTGATCAGGAGGATCACGTCGGCGCTTGCGTGGTCGGGGCTGGGCCGGTCGATGCCGGTCCAGAGGTGGTAGCCGGCCCGGGCGCCGCTGGAGCACACGTTGGTGTGCGAGTTGTGCCCGTCGACGCCCCAGCTCGCCAGCACCCGTTCGGTGAAACCGTCCTCGCCGGGCCGCCCGACGTGGTACATGATCTCGTTCCGCCGCCCCTCGACGATCGCCGTCCGGATCCGGCCGGCGATGTCGTCGAGCGCCTCGTCCCAGCTCACCGGCTCCCACCGGCCGGCCCCGCGAGCGCCGACCCGCTTGAGCGGCTGCAGGATCCGGTCCGGATCGGTGACCTGGTTGATCGTGGCCGGCCCCTTCGCGCAGTTGCGGCCGCGGGAGCCGGGGTGCTCCGGGTTCCCCTCGAACTTGCGCACCTGAGCGGTGTCGCGGTCGACGTACGCGAGCAGACCGCACGCGGACTCACAGTTGAAGCACGTGGTCGGCACGAGCAGGTAGTGCCGCTCGGTGCGCCGGGGCCAGTCCTGCGAGTCCAGCTCGACCCAGTCGTCCCAGCGCTCCTTGGGCGGGAACGCGGCCAGGTGCACCCGGCTCGGCCCCGGGTAGAAGGTCTCCCCACGGGCGACGGCCTCGGCGCGGGCCGCGCTGACCCGAGCGGCGACCTCCTCAACTGTTCCCACGACGGCCCTCCTGTCCGACCTGCCTATGCGAGCGGAACCGACTGACCGGCCTGCACGTAGGCGTGCTCGTGCAGCGCCAGGCCGGCGAGGGCGACCACCGCGGCCGCCACGGCGAGCCAGCCGACGCCCGGTACGGCGAGCAGGGCCGGCACGACCAGTCCGACGCCCGTCCAGAAGAAGCCGCGGTACCGACCGGCAGTCATCGCCTTTGTCGCAAGGGCCGCGTGCGCGGTCACGTGCGGCAGGGACACCTCACCGAGCACGAACAGCAGGTGGGCCAGCGCGGCCCCGCCCAGCAGCCAGCCGAGGGCGTCGACCGCGACGGTCTCGCCCCGCCACAGCGCGGCCGGCAGCATGGCGGCGGCGCCGGCGAGGATCGCCTGCACCGCCAGGTGTGGCGGCAGCAGCGGGCTCTGCCACAGGTCGCGCGCCTTGGCCTGGGCGAACAGGTACGCCGTGTACACCGCGGTGAGCAGCGCAATCGGCAGCCCGGCGACGGCGGTGGCCGCCCGCAGCCCGCCGGATCCGAGGACGGCGGCCAGCAGGTGCAGGCCGAGCACGGCGGCATACGCGGTCAGGATGATGCCGCCGCGGACCAGCCACGACCGCCATTGCGGCCGCGCCAGGATCAGGTAGAACCGCTCCGGATGCTCCAGATCCCAGACGAGCAGCGCCGCGGTGACGGTCAGGAAGAGCGCGGCGACGACCGGGCCGACCCAGACCCACAGCGGGTCGGCGGCGTCGAGCCGGCCGGTGAGCACCAGCAGCAGCGGCACCAGGTAGGCACCGGCCGCGATGCTCTTGGTCCAGGTGTACGCGCTGACCCGCCAGTCCCACGGCGCACGATGGGCGACGTCATACGAGATGATCGCGGCGGCACTGCTCGAGTGCGCCGTAGTGGGCCCGGAGACGATCCGTGGCCCGGACGGCAGCTGGCTCCACGCATAGGTGTCGCCGGCCGGGCGCGCCGCCGCGAGCGGGTCCAGCGTGGCCTGGGTGGCGCCCTTGTAGAACAGCTTGGGCCGGGTGCCCTTCTCCGGCCGCCGTACGCTCACCGGCTCCCGGTTGACGATCTTCGCCACCTCCGACTCCGGGTCGGTGAGGTCGCCAACCATGATGGCCTGGGTCGGGCAGACGACCACGCAGGCCGGCTCCAGCCCGATCTCCAGGCGATGGGCGCAGAAGTTGCACTTCTCCGCGCAGTGGTCGGCGGGGTTGATGAAGATCGCGTCGTAGGGGCAGGCGGCCATGCAGGCCTTGCAGCCGATGCAGATCTGCTTGTCGAAGTCGACGATGCCGTCCGGACGGGTGAACATCGCGCCGGTGGGGCACGCGGCCACGCACGGGGCGTCGGCGCACTGGTTGCACCGGGTCACCTGGAACGCCCGCCGGGCCTGCGGGAAGGTGCCCACGTCGACGGCCTTGACGAATGTGCGGGTCACCGACAGCGGCACCTCGTTCTCCGACTTGCAGGCCGTCGTGCAGGCGTGGCAGCCGATGCACTTGGTCTGGTCGATGACCTTGGCCCAGGAGCCGGTGGGTGGCCCGACGCCGATGGTGCGGGCGATGACCGGCGGGGCGGGCGTCTGCGGCATGGCGCGCTCCCGGCTAACTGTCCGGTTCCGCGGTGACGAGCAGGCGCGCACGGTCCTGCACGCTGGCGCAGACGATCGCACAGAGTTGCTCGATGGTCCTCTCGACCACGCGGTAGTAGACCTGGCTGCCGGCCCGGCGGCGGCCCAGGATGCCGCCCAGCATCAACCGGCGCAGGTGCTGGGATGCGTTGGCCGTGGAGATCGCGGCGGCGTCCGCGAGCTCTCCAACCGAGCACTCGCCACGCTCGAGCAGCAGGCTCAGCAGGTGCAGCCGGGTCGGGTCGCCCAGCAGGGCGAACCGGGCGGCTGTCTCGTCGAGCACGGGTCCGGGACCAAGGGCCATGGACAAACCGTAGGCGTCCGGCATTCAATTAGTCAATTGCTCAAGCCAACGATTGCTGGAGGTGTGTGTCATGGATTTCGAGGTCTTCGTCACCCCCGGGCTCGGCGACAACAGCTACCTGCTGCGCTCGGGGGATGAGGCGGTGCTGATCGATCCGCAGCGCGACGCGTGGCGGTTCCTCGCCGCGGCCGACCGGCTGGGGGTGCGGGTCCGCGCGGTGCTGGAGACCCATGTGCACAACGACTACGTGTCCGGCGCGCACGAGGTCCGTGCCGCGACCGGCGCCGAGCTGGTCCTACCGGCGCGCGGCGGCTACGAGTTCACGCACCGGCCGGCCGACGAGGGCGACGAGGTCGTCGTGGGCGACGCTCGCCTGGTCGCCCTGGCCACACCCGGCCACACCCCCGAGCACCTGGCGTGGCTGGCGTACGGCGCCGACGGGCCCGAACCGCGGGCGCTGTTCAGCGGAGGCAGCCTGCTCGTCGGCAGCGCGGGCCGCACCGACCTGCTGGGCGAGCAGCACACGGACCGGCTGACGCGGGACCAGTTCGCGACGCTGTCCCGGCTGGCCGCACTGCCCGACGACGTGCAGGTGATGCCCACCCACGGTGCCGGCAGCTTCTGCGTTGCCGCGATGCCGACCACCCAGCGCACCAGCCTCATCGGTGACGAACGCCGCCGTAACCCGCTGCTCGGCGCGAAGGACCTGGCCGGGTTCACCGCGGAACTGTGCGAGGAGCTGATGGCGTACCCGCGCTACTACGCGCAGATGGCGCCGATCAACCGGGCCGGAGCGCCGGTGCTGGGGACGCTGCCGAGACCGCCCGAGGTCTCACCCGCCACGGTCGCCGACGCACCACGGCGTGGCATGTGGGTCGTGGATGTCCGCGACCGCGCGGACTACGCCGCGGCGCACATACCCGGCTCGGTGAACATCGAGCTGAACTCCGGGTTCGCGAGCTACGTCGGCTGGACGCTGCCGTTCGACGCCCCGATCGTGCTGATCCTGCCCGAGCCGGCCGACGAGGCACTCAGCGAGGCGATGACACAGCTGATCCGCATCGGCTGGCGTCAGGTCGTCGGCCACCTGCCTGGAGGTGTCGAGCGGTGGCGGGCATCCGGCGGCGACCTCGCGACGTACCCGCTGGTCAGCGCCGACGACCTCTGCGACGCGCAGACGCGCGGCGACCAGCCGGTCGTGCTCGACGTCCGGCAGCAGCTGGAATGGGGCTGGGGCACGGTGCCCGGCAGCCACCAGATCTTCCTGGCCGACCTCCCGGCGCGGATGCACGAACTGCCGCACACCGAACGCGTGTGGGTGATCTGCTCCAACGGGCACCGCGCATCGATCGCCGCCAGCCTGCTCGACCGGGAGGGTATCCCGGTGCACCTCGTCGGCATCGGGGGTGTGGGCGAATGGCGGGTGCGGTGCCGGCCGGTTCACATCACGGCGTAGTCGGCGCCGGCCCGCCGCGGTCAGGCCCCGGCAGCCCGGGCCGTCGCGGACGGGTCTGGCTCGGTCCGGGCGCGCGGGAGCTCGGTGCCGGCATCAGCGTGGCGTTCGTCCTCGTCCCGCAGTCGCTGGCGTACGCCCAGCTCGCCGGGCTGCCGCCGGAGCGCGGCCTGTACGCGGCGGCACTGGCACCCATCGCCGCGTCGTTCGCCGCTTCCTCGCCGTACCTGCAGACCGGCCCCACTGCCATCACGTCGCTGTTCGTGCTCGGTGCGCTGAGCCCCTTCGCCCCGATCGGCGGATCCGAGTACGTCGGCCTGGCCGCGCTGCTGGCCGTCCTGGTCGGCGGATGGCGTCTGCTGCTCGGGATGGTCAGAGGAGGGTCGCTGGCGTACCTGATGTCCCAGCCGGTGCTGCTCGGCTTCACGACCGCCGCCACCGTGCTCATCATCGCCTCGCAGTTCCCGGCGACGCTCGGCACCCGGTCGACCTCCGCCAACCCGCTGGCGAGCGGGTGGGACGCGCTGCGAGGACCGGGATCCTGGCACCTGGGGGCCGTCGCGTTCGCCGTCGGCGCCGCCCTCGTCATCGTGCTGGCCAAGCGGGTCTCGCCGCTGCTGCCCGGTGTGCTGATCGCGGCCACCGGCGCGATCGCGCTCAGCGTCCTCATCGGTTACCGCGGTCCGACCGTCGGCGGCCTCCCCGCCGGCCTCCCGGCGCTCGGCGTCGACCTGCCCTGGGGCCGGCTACCGGCTCTGGCCGTTCCCGCGCTGGTCATCGCGCTGATCGGGTTCGCCGAGCCGTCCGCGATCGCGCGGCAGTATGCCGCCGTCGACCGGCGCGCCTGGAATCCGAACCGTGAGATGGTCGGCCAGGGTCTGGCGAACGTGGCCGCCGGCCTGGGCGGCGGCTACCCGGTCGGTGGTTCCTTCTCCCGGACCGCGCTGAACCGGCTCGCCGGGGCGCGCACCCGGATCAGCGGCGCCCTCACCGGGCTCATCGTGCTGGCGTTCCTGCCGGCGACCGATCTGCTCGCCAGGCTGCCCCTGTCCGTACTCGGGGCAGCGGTGATCACCGCTGTGCTGCCGCTGCTCAGGGTCGGCACGATGCGCGAGTTCTGGGCGTACTCCCGTCCGCAGGCGGCCGTCACCGGAGCAACGTTCGCCCTCGGCCTGGCGCTGGCGCCGCGCATCGACCGGGCAGTGCTGATCGGCATCGGCCTCGCCGTCGCCGTTCACCTATGGCGCGAGCTGCACGTCCATGTACCGAGCTGGACCGACGGAGACACACTGCATCTGCGGCCGACCGGCGTCCTGTACTTCGCCTCCGCCCCACCCATCGAGGAACGGCTCACCCGGCTGCTTGCCGCCCACCCCCGCGCCAACCGGCTCGTCCTGCACTGCGACGGGCTCGGCCGCATCGACCTCACCGGCGCCCTGGCGCTGCGCGCTGCCCTCAACGACGCGGTGACGGCCGGCCTGACCGTCGAGCTGGTCGACGTGGCCCCGCAGGCCCAGCGGCTCGTCTCGCGCGTCCTGCCAGACCTGTGAGAGTGCCGGTATCTGGTCCAGAACCTGCCCTTCTTGAGGCTGGGCAGGGTCTCAGCCGGCTGGTGTGGCGAAAAGAGCAGGTCGCCTCGTTTCCACTCGGTGCCTTCCCGGTGCGCTCTGCCATCGGGATCGGCGGCCGGTCCGGCGACGTCCTGCCAGGCCGCGCTCCAGGCGGACTTCTCGATCGGGACAAGCCCGCTGTCCGTGATCCGGTGCTCGTGAACCCTCGTGTCGACGGTCGCGGCGGACTCGTCCCAGTCCTGGCCGAGCTCACGGCAGTCGATCCAGGTGTGGTCGCGCAGGCCCTCATCCAGCGCGTGGCATCTAAGCTCCGTGGTGACATCCGCTGGCAGTCCACGGCTGGCCGCCACCGGGACGAACCCGGCGAAGTTGCGCACCCCGAACAGACATCCGAACGCGTCGTAGTCGGAGGTCAGCAGGACTTCGAGTTCCGCGGCCTGCCACGGTGTGGATGGCCCACTCGGGCGGATCTCCAGGTCACCGTCGATGTCTGTAGTCACGCCCGTGATCGTAGGCCGGATAGTCGTCAGGCTTTAGGTCTGTTCGGTACCGCGGAGGCGCAACCTAGTCGGAGGCACCCCCCATCAGGACAAGAACCCGCAGTTGGCGGATCGGGCACGTATGGCCAACCTGTTCGTCTTTCCGAAGCCACGCCGGTGGCCTGGATCTATCGCCTGCTGGAGATCGCTACCACCAGCAGTACCTGCGCAAGAACCCCAACGGCTACCGCTGCCACAGCGCCACCGGCGTGCCTTTCCCGTCGGCCAACTGACGAACAGACACGCGAGGGCGTCACCCACACGGGTGGCGCCCTCGTTCACGTCGTACTGCGGACGAACAGACCCAGGCCCGCTCCTCCGTCGCGGGCTCCCACTCACCTACGGGGTCGGGTCGGCGTAGGTTCCACCGAAGATGTCGGAGTTGCCGAACGTGCCGGGGCACACCTGTTGCACAGGCGGGGCTACGGCGTCCGGCTCCTGAGTCCTGAACGCGTGGTGGACAGCGTCCTCCTCACCACGTGGCTCCTCCGGGTCGGCCACCGGGGCTCCGGCCGCCACGGCCTCGTTGTGCAGGGCGAGGCGGTAGGCGTCGATCGCCGGGCAGTCGGCGGCCCTGCGGACGTCGTTCCAGACGGCCGCTCCGTACGTCCGGGTGGCCGCCGCGTAGACGTAGTCACCCAGGAACTCCGCTGCCAGGTTGTTCTGGCTGCTGCCCCTCGGATCACCACCGGGGCTTCGGTGTACCTCGCTGAAGGCGCCCACGGTGCCACCGGACACGTCCGCGTGCTTGACCACGCCGACGAGGTTCCGCGGCGACGACGTGTCGTTGCGGAACGGCGTGGTGAACGCGTTGTAGACCACCCACACGTCGGTCCCGTTCGGTGAGATCGCCGGCGCGGCGTAGTACCCGCGATCCCCGGCCGATTCGATGATCCTGGGGCTGGTCCAGGTGGTGCCGCCGTTGGTTGAGGTGGAGAACATCACGTGCTCGTGGTTGAGGCCGTCACGGCCGTCCGCCCACGAGTCGACGATCTGGTTCGTGGCGTCCACGCCGGTCGGGGCGCCGTTGGCGATATCCACGCTCGGAGCCGGTCCGAGGTCGTCGCGGGCCCCGGCGATGCCGTCTTCGACGCACCGTCCGATCGACGGCTCGAAGGCGTTGCACAGGTCGGTCGCCGGCAAGATCGGCCGGGCCTGGGTCCAGTGGCGGCCACCGTCGAAGGACTTGGACATGATGTGGAAGCCGTTGCCCGGCAACCCGAAAGCGAACTGGTAGGCGAACACGTACGCCACACCGTGGCTGTCGGTCCGAACGCTGCACCCGGACCTACCGAATCCGAGCGGGCTGACGGGGTTGTTCGTGGCCGGTGTGATCTGGTGCGTGGTCCAGCTGTCACCACCGTCGGTCGACGTCGCGACCGTCAGCGGTTGTGACCTGAACGTCGGACTGCGGAACGCTGCCGAGCAGATGTAGGTGTGGCCGAAGAACGGGCTCGAGGAGGCGTTGTCGGCCCACACCTGTTCCTTGTCGGAGAACAGGGCGGCGTTCTGCTTGCTGACGATGACCGGTGCCTTCCAGTTGGCCTGGTTCGACACGATGACCTGGGTCAGCCCGGTGGCGGCCGGTCCGTCGATCCGCGACACCGCTATCGCCTCGAAGCCCTTGAACGCCGAGCGGCCGGGGAAGTTCGACGTCAGGTTCGCGTAGTACAAACGAGATCCGTTCGCCCAGGAGAAGGTGCCGTTCCGGTACACCGGACCGAACGCCACCGCCGGGTCACCGTCGGACACCAGGCCGGCTTCGTAGTACCCCGGCAGGGTGCCGATCGGACCGACCTGCGGCGCACACGGCGGGTCGCTGTCGCCGGGAACGCCGACGCAGTTGCGCGCGCTCCAGCCCGTGTAGGTGGGCTGGATCCACGACGTGCCGCTGTCGAACGAGAAGTAGACCCCCGAACCGCCGACCCCGTCGGTGAACGGACAGGTGTTGTCGGTACCTGCGTTACAGGCCTCCATGTCGATGTTGTCGTTCGCTCCTGCCGCCAGCACGGTCGGGTGGTTGGCGTCGATCGCGACAGCCGGTTCGTTCTGCTTGTTCGCCGAGAACGGTGAGCTGGGGCTGCCCACGCTAATCAGCGTGTCCGGATTGAGCGCACTGGCGCTCCCCGCCGGCACTACGAGCAGCGCCGCCGTACCGACGATCGCCACCCATAACCGCTTGCGCATGGCTCCTCCTTTCGCCCAAGAGCGAGGAGCCGAGGTGGTCCCCGCCCACGAGGAAAACTCTCCGACCCGAACCTACGCGCCAACCGGACGCGACGCGAGAGTTGGACGCCCGACCGAGCCCCGCTGCGCCCTTGCAGCCGTTTCAGTCGCGCTGTGGCAGCGGTAGCCGTTGGGTGTCCGGCCTTCCCGCTGCCCGGCGCTGACCGACGGAAAGGCGCCCATCGCCCGAGACACCTGCCTGTCTCGGACGGCGGCCGGGCACGCCGTCCCCGATCAGCGACGGCGCAACGGTCGGATATCCGCGACCCTCCCTCATGGCGCCTGTGGCTTCTCGGCGATGAAGGCAAACTTTCGAACTCGTCCTTCCTGCAGCCAGTCGCTCCAGAGCCGATGGGAGGCCAGCAATTCATCCAGGGCATGGCGTCCGACCTGCGCGGCGATGTCCGACGCATCGGCGGCAAACGCATTGATCAACGAGTCGACCATGGCACAGTGGGATTGACTGCACTCGTCTTGCCAGCGAACCCGCAGCCCGACCCGCTCCAGGCAGGAGAGCATGTCCGGCAGCGGAATGAGCCATACCGTGTCGGCGTCCGGCATGCTTGCTCGTTCCGCCTCCGTCAGGGGTTGACCCTCCTCCAGGGTGAAGGCGAAGCGCCCACCTGGCTTCAGCGCCGAGGATATCTCGCGTAGCAGGGCCTTCTTGTCGGGAAAGGCGAGCATGGTTTCCAGCAGTACGACCACGTCATAAGGACCAGGAGGCACCGGTGGGATCCGAGAGACCTCGAAGCGACAGCCAAGGTCGCCGGCGCGCTGACGCGCGATGTCAACGGCCTCGGAGTTGGAGTCCACTCCCAGATAGGTGCATCCCAGTTCCCGAGTGATCAACCGTCCTGGTCCGGCCGTTCCGCAGCACAGGTCCAGCACGGAAACGCCAGGCGCGATACCGGCTTCAACGGCCAAGGACAGGATTTCGTTGGCGCGCATGAAGCTTTCTTGTCCGACGAACTCACCAGGGGCGTACGCCGACAGCCGGGCCCGCCGCAACGCCCGGTCGAAAAGAGCGCGCTCATCCTGCTTCATGACTTTCCAGCGCCGTCACACCACAGGCTAACCTGGCCTTACGGTCGGCTACGGCGGACCAGATCTCTCGCGTCATCGCGGAGGCGGTATGACGACCAGACCGGTCCGTGCCAGCTCCGAGTGGCTGAGGTTGCGGGAGCCTGCCGACGCGGCAGCCCGGGCGCCCGAGCTCGTCGAGGAGGTCCGGTCGTACCTGCCGACCGACGGCGGGGCGACCATTCACGACCTCGGTTGCGGTACCGGGTCGATGGCCCGCTGGCTCGCCGTGCAACTGACCGGACCCCAACACTGGGTCATGTACGACCGGGATGCCGAGCTGCTC
>Ga0137375_10006006_pt1 | contig 14396 bp, 13 predicted proteins | sample SagtaG_24_FD_104936 | JGI IMG/M metagenome (GOLD analysis project Ga0137375, IMG submission 104936) | Vadose zone soil microbial communities from Sagehorn Ranch, Mendocino, California, USA - Sage1_R_113_16 metaG | ecosystem: Environmental > Terrestrial > Soil > Vadose zone | place: USA...
GTCAATCCACGCTCTCGATAATCCTGATGAGCTCGTCCCTTCGATAACCGTGCTTGCGCGCGAGGCGCACGAGCTCGCGCGCCCCCACGACGACCGCCCCATGGTCGGGCGTGGCGGCGACGGTGATGCCCCGGCCGCGGCGAAACTCGAGCAGCCCCTCGTCGCGCAGCTGGCGGAGCGCGCGCAAGACCGTGTTTCTGTTGACGCCGAGCTCGGCGGCGAGGTCGCGGGCGGGCGGCAGCCGCTCGCCCGGCTTCGCCTCCCCGTCGGCGATTGCCCGGCGGATCTCCCCCGCCACCTGTTCGTGCAGGTCGGTCGGCTCCGCGCGGTCGACCTTGACACGGAACATGGTGCTAGTAATACTAGCTTCGCTTGAGGACACGATGAGCATTCTCACACGACCACGGCCCCCTCGCCCCGACGTTCCGCCCGACGTCGAAGCGCTCGAAGCGCTGATCGAGGAGGCGCGCCGGCGGGCACGGCGGCGGAGGCGGGGTTACGCAGCCTCCGCGCTCGTTGCCGCCGCGGGCGGCCTGCTCGGCTTCTACGGCTTCAACGGCGGCGGCAGCTCGACGCGTCCGCAGGATGGCGGCAAGCCACCTGTGGGGGGAGCGGGGACCGCCGTCCCGAGCGATGCCGTCAGGTGGCGGCCTGCGCCCGGCCTCCCGAGCGGGGACATCGAGGAACTCGTCTTCGACCCGCAGCACCCCTCGACGCTGTTCGCGAGCACCGGCGGCGGGGTCTTCAAGAGTGCGAACGGTGGTCGCACCTGGCGACTCCTGGACCTGCCTTCGGTCCGGGTCGATGCCCTGGCGATCGCGCCGGGAGACCCGAAGACGCTCTATGTCGGCACCGGGCGCGGCGTCTTCAAGACGACGAACGGCGGCACGAGCTGGGAGGCCACGAGCTCCGAACTTCTCGCAAACGAGACGGCGGAGAGGCGCCAACACCGCAATGACGAGGGCTACGTCTACGCCCTCGTCGTCGATCGTCGCGATCCCAACATCGTCTACGCAGGCACGTGGGAGAAGGGCGTCTTCAAGACCACGGACGGAGGGGTGAGCTGGCGAAACGTCGGCCTCGGGGCGGTGACCCCGCTCGTCCTCGACCCGCGCGACCCCGAAACGATCTACGCGGGCGCGCAAGGCGCCCCGGGCGCCTTGTCGAAGAGCGGCGTCTTCAAGAGCAGCGACGGCGGCGCAAGCTGGCACCACGTCGGCCTGCAGGGCACGAACGTGGCCGCGCTGGCGGTCGACCCGCAGCATCCGGAGACGGTTTACGCGGGCGCGGACGGAAAGGGCGTCTTCAAGAGCACGGACGGCGGCGCAAGCTGGCGCGCGGCCGGTTTTGAAGGCAAGGACGTCGGATGGCTGCAGCTCGATCCGCAGGAGCCGGAGACTGTCTACGCGCAGGCCGGATACGGCGTCTTCAAGACCGCGGACGGCGGCCGTAGCTGGCGGGCGCTCCCCGTTGCTCGGGCGGCCGTGATCCTCGCGTTTCATCCGCGCAACTCGGCGAAGCTCTACGCCGGCTCCGACGGACGCATCCTGATGAGCCTAAACGCAGGCCGCAGCTGGCGAGCCACGAAGTGGAGGCTGACCTCAGCGGCGGTCGAGGCGCTCGCCATCGATCCTCGGAGCCCGGGGACGGCCTACGTAGCCATCGACCACGAAGGGGTGTTCAAGCGGAGCCCGGACGGCAGCTGGCGAGCCGCCAACACGGGCCTGAGGAACCTCGGCGTCCACGTTTTGGCGGTCGATCCTCGCGAGCCCGCGAAGGTCTATGCGGGCACGGACCGCGGCGTCTACAAGAGCACCGACGGCGGCGTCAGCTGGCGGCGGCTGCCCGTGCCGATTTCCTACCCGGAGACGGCCTCGGCGCTGGCGATCGACCCGCAAGACCCGGAGACCGTCTATGCGATCACGTCCGCCGACGGAGGCTGGGCTTTCGGCGGCGGAATGGCGACGATCTACGACAGCCGAGTCTTCAAGAGCAGGGACGGGGGCGCCACCTGGCGAGCGAGCGGCAAAGTGCAGACATTGAAGGTACCGGCGGCCCCCAATGAGGTTCCCGCCAAGACCGTCTTCGGCTCGCGGGTGGCGATCGACCCGCTCGATCCGGACACCCTCTACGCGGGCGCCCTCGGCGTGCTCAAGAGCACCGACGGCGGCACGACCTGGCGAGGCGCGGGTCTCGCGCGCACGCCGGTGGGTGCACTCGCCATCGACCCGAAAGAGCCGGCGATCGTCTATGCAGGCACGGACGCAGGACTCTTCACGAGCACGAACGCGGGCGCGAGCTGGCAGCCACTGCACGGCCCGCTCGACGGTGTCCGTGTCGAGGCGCTCGCGATCAACCCCCAGCGACGGCAGACCGTGTACGCGGGTACCGACAGAGGGGTGTTCTGGACCCCTGACGGCGGCCACAGCTGGCGCAGCTTCACGCGCCTCCCGCTGCGCACCTTCGACGCGCTCGCGATCGATCCAGCCGCAGGGATGTTCTATGCAGGTACATACGGCGGCGGGATCTTCGAGTTACGGCTCGGCGGTTGATCTCGATGCCGGTGAGATCCCGGGCCCTCTAGAGCAGCCACGGCATGCCTGACCGTCGAGTCGTCACCCGCGGCCACTTGCCGCCGGGGTGGATCGGTGCCCGTGATGGCGGCGTCGCAATCAAGGGTGCTCCATGATCGACGGCTGTCTCGGTGGCGAATGGAGCGCAGCGTGTTGGGGAGGATGTTGGGGGAGACGACTCGAGGCCGAGAAGGCGCCTAGCCAAGCCGAATCTCGGGCAAAGGCCGCCGAGATCGCACCCAGGAGGTCGCCGGTTCGAGTCCGGCTAGCTCCATGAAAGCCGCCGGAAATCGGCGGTTTTTCTTGTTGGAGAGAGCGCCTTTTCCGTCCAGGCGCTCGATGCTCAGATGCACTCAGATGCACGGTGAAAGGGCGGGCCTTCAGGGCGTTTGGCCGTCGTGGCGACGTCGTGGGGCGCCGGATGTTGGGGGAGTCTTGGGAGGAATGGCCGACCGGATGAAGCAGCCGGGGTTCGCGCTCATCGTCGCCGCGCGCGGCTTCGCCCTTTCGGGCGATCGCTAGGAGAGGCCGTCGACGACCGGTACGGCCGGGCGCGCCTCGAGGCAATCGGCGGCGAAGAGCGCCGCGCCGAGGTCGCCCGTCCAGAACGAGAAGCGGCCGGGCCGCGTCGCGTGTGCCAGCGCTCGACCTGGCCTCGTGCGTGGATCGCGAAGCGCCGCGCCCGCTCGAGCCAGTGCTCGTCGCCCGTGCGCGCGAAGGTCTTCAGGAAACGCGTAGCGTTGCCCGCCATGCCTTGGCAGATGCCAGGCCCCTTCTCCATGCTCGCCGGCCCCGCGCGCCAGACGAGCTCAGCCCCCGCGAGGAGCGGCTCCTCGTCCAGGTAGTCGACGGCCGAGCGACGACGCCTGCACCGCGAACGCCGTCATCGGCGCGTTCGCCTCGCCGGCGGTCTCTCACCTGTCGACGTCGCCGCGTTGCCTCTCCTCAGAGCAAAGGTCCGGCCGTGAGACTACGGATGCTCTCGCCACCCGCGCGGATCCATCGTCGGGTTGTGTTGCCGGACGCTGCGGTCCTCGACCGTGTTTACCAGGCCGGCCAGGGCCAGAAGGAACAGCGGGAAGAAGAGCAACAACGCGAAGATCACGCCGCCCAGGACGAGCGGGAAAGTGATTGAGAGGAAGAGTGCAAGAACTGCCACGGCTGCGCTCACAGTGCGCATGGGGGCCTCCATTCAGCTCGGTTCCTTTGAGTGCCTACCTCGATGACGCGCGCGAACCGTGCGGTGTGACAGGCCTCAGAGCCAGCCTTTCTCGTTCGCGAGGTCTCCCGCCTCGCGCCGGCTGTGCACTCCGCGCCTGCGCATGGCCCGAGTCCGCAGGCGAAGAAGCGATGGCCGGCGACCCGGGCACCACTGGCCGCGTCGGTGGATCTCGGCCGGCTTACGACCCGGCGCGCGGCGGGCGGCCAGGCACGCCTCGTTGGCCGCGCGGCGGGCCAGGGCGGGCTGCACGTTCCTGGGCATGGGGTTAAATGCCGCCCGGCGCTTGCCACCCCAGGGCCCCGGCATCCGGGCGGTGGCGGGCACCCGCGCGGGCAATCCGGCGATCCATGCCGGCGATCCCCCATTGCCGAGAGCAAGGCGCCGAACGTGGTCGGGATCAGCGCAACGAGCGCAATCAGGAGAGTCTCGACTGCGGCGAGCCGCCGTAGTTCGTTTATGGCTTCGGCGGGACGACGGCGGTCGAGGAAGGTGATCGCCAGCCAGGCGTTTATGGCGATCTCGCTCGGCGTCTTGCGGCGCTCGGCGGAGCGCGATCATCCGGTCGAGAAACGACTTGCCCCGCTCCTGCGTGAACCTCTGATCTCGCCAGCGCAATTCTCCTCCCTGCTCAAGCGTCCTCCGCTCCTTCGGTCTAAGCGCTCGCGAGTGCGAGGTCGCCCTCCTCGTCGTCCAAGGGCGCTCTACCAAAGCAAGCCTCCACCTCGCCTTCTGACCGTCCGGATCGCCTCAAGGCGGACCCCGAAACCGCAAAGAGTCGCCCGCGGCGAGCGGGCGCAGAGAGGCGTCCTCGTCTCCCGCAGCCTCGCCAATGTCACATTCGCTTGATCCGGTTCGTCGTACATGGTGAATGCCCGATTCGCCGTTCGCGCCCTTTGCGCGATGGGCGCCTCGAAAGGAGCGAAATGCCTGTACTTCACGACAGAGTCTGCCGATGACGGCGATCGTCGAGGCTCGTGGGCTTCGCAAGCGCTTCGGCGAAGTCGAGGCGCTGGCAGGCCTCGATCTCGTTGCCGATTCCGGGCAGGTCACCGCCTTGCTCGGCCCCAACGGCGCGGGAAAGACGACCTTCATCAGCGCAGTTGCGACCTTGGTCCGTCCCGACAGCGGTGAGTTGTATGTGGCGGGAATCGACGCTTGGTCGGAGCCGGGCCGCGTTCGCCGCATGATCGGGCTCGCGGGCCAGTCGGCTTCGGTGGAGCCGGCTATGACCGGCCGTGAGAACCTCGACTTCATCGCTCGGCTCTTCGGCCTTGACCGGCGGCAGGCGCGAGCGGCCGCGTCGGCGGTCCTGGAGCGACTGGACCTGGTTGATGCAGCCGACCGCCTGGTGCGCACCTACTCAGGCGGGATGCGCAGGCGGCTCGATCTCGGCGCCAGCCTCGTCGGCAATCCAAAGTTGCTGCTGCTCGACGAGCCGACTGCCGGCCTCGACCCGCGCGGCCGCATGGAGCTATGGAGCGCGATTCGCAATCTCGTTTCCGACGGGACCGACGTCCTTCTCACCACTCAGTACCTCGAGGAGGCTGACCAGCTGGCGCGGCATGTGGTGATCATCGATCACGGGCGCACGATCGCAGCGGCCCCTCCCGGCGAGTTGAAGAGTCGCGTCGGCCAGGACGTGCTCGAGGTTCGCCCGCGACAGACGTCTGATCTCCCCGCAGTCGAAGAGGTTCTGGGGCTCGTCACCGCAGAACCGGCGCGTGGCGATCTCGACACGGGGACCGTATCGGTCAGCGCCGATCGCGGCGCCGAGCAGCTGACAGAGGCGCTCCGGCTCCTCGTCGAGCGGCAGATCGCAGTCGACGACATCGGCTTGCGCCGTCCCTCGCTCGACGAGGCATTCCTCGCACTCACCGGCCACGACGCCGAACTCGCGGCTCAGGCAAACGCACCCGCGGCACTCGATGCCGCCTAACCCGCGGAGGTCCAATGACCAGTCAAACAGAGGCTATTGATCGCGCTCCAGCACTCGGGAGCGACCCGCAAGAGGCCGGAGCAGGCTTTCTCACGACCACTGCTCAGACGGCGCGGCGAACCCTCTTGCAGTTCGCGCGGACGCCGCAGCTGCTCGCCATGCCGGCGATCAATGCCGTCTTGTTCACGGTCATCTTCCGCTACGTCTTCGGCGGAGCGATCAATCCCGGCGGCGACATCGACTACGTCGACTTCCTGATCCCGGGCTTCGTCGCACAAGTCTGGCTCTGGAACGTCATGAACATTCCGGCTGGGATCGCCGAGGACTCGACGTCAGGGGTCCACGATCGGCTGCGCTCGTTGCCGATTCCGCGCGCGGCCGTGATGGCGGGCCGCTCGGTCGCCGACACGCTCCTCAACGTCTATCCGCTTGTTATCACCCTCGGTCTCGGCTTCGCGGTGGGCTTCCGCACCGACGCCGGCGCGATCGCGGTCATCGCGGCACTTGGCGTCATCCTGGCGGCGATCTTCGCCTTCAGCTGGTTCTTCATCGGGCTCGGGCTTGTCGCCGGTAACGCCCAGTCTGCGCAGTTCCTCGCGACGCTGGTCGTCATCCCGCTCACGTTCGTCTCCGCCGCATTCGTGCCGGTAGATTCGATGCCAGGCTGGTTGCACTGGTTCGCCGCCAATCAACCCGTCACTGTGCTCATCAACGCCGTTCGCAGCCTCATGCTGGGCGGGACCGACGTAGCCGGCATCGACCAGACCACGTCCTACTGGGTATTGCTCAGTCTCCTCTGGTGCGCCGGCATCCTCGCCCTCTTCAGCGTCCTCACATCGGCCCGTTTCGCCCGCAGTCGCTAATGGTGGGATCTCCCATGGAGACGACCAGGCTCGGGGCGCGACTGGTTGCCGGAACGGTTCGAGCACCGCCGCCGAGATTTCCCCGCTTCTACCTCAAGGTCAATTAGCGAGGCAATCGCAGTTACACGAAGAACGACAGTCCCAAAGTCGGAAGGAGGGGTGACGTTCAAGTGGTCCTCGGTTGTGGACAAATCTTCTAAACCTCAAAGAGGGAGGCGATTGTGCTTCTGGCGACGTTCTACGATTGGCTGCTGCTCGTGCACATCCTGGCCGCGATGGTCTGGCTCGGCGGGGTTGCCGTTCTCAGCGCGATCGTCACGCACATTGTGCGGGCTCGTGATTTCCAGCGAGCGGGCCAGCTGCTCTCCAGCCTGCGCGTTGTGGGGCCGCTCCTGCTCGCTCCCGCGCCAGCGATCCTGCTCGGTGCAGGCATCTGGCTCGTGCTCAAGGGGTGGGACTTCGCCGACGGCTGGGTCGTTTTCGCGCTCGTGCTCTTCGCAGTCGCCTTCCTTGTCGGAGCCCTCGTTCAGAATCGCGCGGCGATTAGCGCCGGGCGAGCGCTCGCCGCCGGCGAGCACACGGACGCGATGCGATATCTGCGCCGCTGGTCGTGGGGAAGCCGTTTCATCCTGCTCCTGCTGATCGTCGCGACCTGGGACATGACGCTCAAACCGGGCTTCTGAACAACCCTGTCCTTGCCCGACCTACGAACTGCTATCGCGAATCCAATGAATGGGTGGTCATCCCAGCTCCGATCTTCGTCGGCAAACGCTTCTCCTTATCGATTGGTCGGCCGCGCCGCTCGCGTTCGTTGCGCTTGAATTGGTCGGATCGTGTCTTCGTCAGTCGTCGAGGATCGTCAGGTCGAGGAGGCGGAGTCGCTCCGGGTCGTTGAAGAAGTCGAGCTCGACGATCCTGCCGTTCCGGACGGTGACGGTGGCGATCGAGAACGGCTCCCCGTCGAGGGAGGCCACGAGGCCGGCGGCGCCGTTGATCAGCGCCGGCCGGATCTCCGCCACACGCCCTCGGGCGTAGCTGAGCGCCTGTCGCGCGACCGCCTCGGCGCCCCGCACCTCCTGCCAGCCGCCAGCCGGGCCGAAATCGGCCCGCACGACGACGTCCGGGTCGAGCACTGCAACGAGCCGGTCGAAGTCGCCCTCGCGCGCGGCGGCGATAAAGGCGTCGAAGACCTCCCACTGCGTATCGAGGTCGGCGTCGGGAACGGCTCTCTCGGCGCGCACGCGCCGGCGCGCCCGGCTGGCGAGCTGACGCGTCGCCTCGGGAGAACGATCAACGATCGGCCCGATCTCGTCGAAGGGGACGGCGAAGATGTCGTGCAGCACGAACGCGAGCCGCTCCGGCGGAGACAGCGTCTCGAGCACGACGAGCAGCGCCAATCCGACGGAATCGGCTAGCAGCGCCTCGTGCTCAGGATCGACCCCGTCCACCCGGTCGACGACCAGATCGGGAAGCCCACCGGCGAGCGGCTCCTCGCGGCGTGACCGGCGCGCGCGCAGCTCGTCGAGCGACAAGCGCGCGACGACCGTCGTCAGCCAACCGCGCATGTTCTCGACCGACGCGTCCGAACGGTTGAGCCGTAGCCAGGCCTCTTGGACGACGTCGTCCGCGTCGCTTAAGGAGCCGAGCATGCGATAGGCGACGGCACGCAGGTGCGGCCGGTGCCGCTCGAACTCCTCCGTCTGCCACTCGATCGCGTTCACGGTCACATCCTTCCCTCGGCGTCCGTCATTAGAGAAGACGAACAGGAGACGACAGATGTGACTGCTTCCGCCAAAGACCGTTTCGGCGCCGTGCGTTTCCCGAAGTCTCCCGTACGTTTGGCAACGCGCAATCGAGCAGAAGGTCCGCCGTGTCGCTTGTGCGCTCGGTTCTCGCCCATAAACGCACAGTTCCGTAAACGCACCGTTACGGGAGCGACGGAACTCGAACGCGCGACCTCCGGCGTGACAGGCCGGCTTGGCGTTTGCGGACTGAGTGGCGCCGACATGCGTGAAGCGATGCCCGCGGCGCCGCTCCGCCGCTCACGCGCTGTCGTATTCGTCGCGGCGGCGCATCCAGACGGCGGCGTGGAGGTCACCCATTCCTCGCACCATTGTCTCGTTGCGTCCGCGTGGCGCTCGGTCGAGCCACTGATACATGCCCCAGAGGCCGTCCAGCCCTCGGATGTAGGCTGAGTAGGTGCGGTAGACGACCCCGTCCTCGAGCGCGAACGCGCTCATGCCCGGCGCTTCGCGCAGAGCCGTCGCCACGTCGGTGCCATAGACGGCAAGAGTCTGTTGGTCGGTGAGCTCGCTGCGGGTATCCATGGCGCGGAAGTTGTGCTCGACGACTCCCGACTGCTGCTGCTCCTCGGTGAACGACACCTGGAAGTCGTAGTTGAAGTCGCTCCCGAACGACGACGCCCACGGGAAGCTCCAGCCCATCCGCTGCTTGTACGCCTGCAGCTTCTCGAGAGGTGCGCGCGAGACCGCGGTGAATGCCACATCGTGGTTCTCGAGGTGGACGACAAAACCGTTGAATCCGTCTGCGATCGCCGAGCAGGAGGGACACCCAGCCGCGTACTCGGGGCCGAACATGAAGTGGTAGACGAGGAGCTGCGAGCGCCCTCGAAAGAGGTCTTGCAGCGAGGCGCTCCCCTCGTCGGTCTCGAATCGGTACTCCTTCTCGATCCTGGCCCACGGCAGCTCCTGGCGTCGACGTGCCAGCTCGTCGCTGCGCCGCGTCAGCTCCTTCTCGGCGTCGAGCAGCTGGCGCCGGGCTGCGAGCCACTCCTCGTGCGTTCGTGTGCTGTGGTTGGTCATCGGTCTGTCTCCCTTCTGTTGCTACGTCGAGCTCGTCAGGCGCTCCTGATTCACATCGCTTGGGTGAGACCCGGGACCGCCGAGGGCGCCAGTACAACGAGAATTCCCAGAGCGACGATCGCGAGCCCGAGCGACGCGTCGATCGAAGCTCTCGGCGGCAAGAGCTTCTGCCCAAGGATGAGAACGGCGACGACGGACATCCAGCCGACACTCATGACGCCCAGCGCAAGCAACATCACCATCAGTCCGACGCTCGAGCCGACGCAAGAGAGACCGAACCGCACTCCAGAGCGGACGTTCTCGCGGCAGCGCTGCCGGAACTGACACTTGAGCGGTGTGAGCTCGTAGAAGCCGGCAACGATCGTCAGCGCACCGGCGACCGCAGTGCCATGCGGCCTGTACAAGGCAAAGACTGCCAGGCCGACGAGCGTCCAGATCGCGAGGTACGAGCCGACGAACGGCGGCACGGCGAGCGCACGCCCGCTCGTGCGAGTGCGTCCCAGCGCCGCCGGGGTCGCGCCCGGAAGCATCATCGCCGCCATCATCGACACCCACGCCATCACAAAGAATGGGAACGATCCGAGCTCCGTCGCGACGCCCATGTCCATCCCGTCCATCTGGTGAACCGCGACGATCCACGATGCCGCGGCGATTCCAAGCGTCGCCGTCAGCGCAGCGGCCGTCGTAGCCCGCCTAGCCGTCTGGTCCGCGACCGTCATCCGCTCGCAGCTCCCCAGACGGGGCGCGCGCATGGTTCGAGTTGTGCCGGGACGTGTATGTGCTGCGCGTTGGACATGGTGTCCTCCTTGTCGCCGTCTCCGCCTGTAATTGGCGACCTCGACTAAACGTCGCAGCGCGGAGGCATTTTGGACAGGCTCCCGAAAGATCGTTCAGCCAGCGTGCAGCGCGCCGAGCCGCCGCTCGAGCTCCGCGCGCTCGACGGCGTTGGTGGTGAGCTCGATCGCCCGCTCGTATGCGCTCGCGGCGGCCCCGGTATCGCCGATTCGACGCAACAGCTCGGCGTGCGCTGCGTGCAGCGGCTGGTAGCGCTCGAGCGCCGGATCGCCCAAGAGCGGCTCGAGCAGCGTCAAGCCGGCGGCGGGCCCGTCGGCGAGGCCGACCGCGACCGCGCGGTTGAGCTCGACAACCGGCGACGGGTTGAGCCTGGCCAGGGCGCCGTACAGCTCGGCGATCTCCGGCCAGTCCGTGTTCTCGGCGTCCGGGGCCTGGATCTGCAAAGCAGTGATCGCGGCTTGTAGCTGGTACTCCCCCGGGCGCCGCAGGCTCACCGCGCGCTCCAACGTTGTGAGTCCGTCGGCGATTCGATCTCGGTCCCACAGCGACCGGTCCTGCGCGTCGAGCGCGGCGTACCGCCCCTGGGAGTCCACGCGGGCGGCGCGCCGCGCGTCGTGTAGCAGCATTAGCGACAGGAGCCCCCACACCTCGGCGTCGTCGGGCATCAGCTGGGTCAGCAGCTCGCCGAGGCGGATCGCCTCGTCGCACAGCTCGCCGCGAACGAGGCGATCGCCCTTGGTTGCCGCGTAGCCCTCGTTGAAGATCAGGTACACCACGCGCAGGACGCCGCGCAGGCGGTCTGGCAGCTCTTCGTCGGCCGGCACGCGGTAGGGGATGTGCGCGTCGGCGATCTTGCGCTTCGCGCGAACGATGCGCTTGCCCATGGTCGGCTCCGCGACCAGGAAGGCGCGAGCGATCTCGCCGGTCGTGAGGCCGCCGAGCGTCCGCAGCGTGAGCGCGACCCGCGCCGGCATCTCGAGCGCCGGGTGGCAGCAGGTGAAGATCAGGCGCAGCCGGTCGTCGACGATCGAGCTCTCGTCGTCCATGGGTTGGTCCTCCTCGTCCTGAGCATCGAGACGCGTCAGCTCGGCCAATCGCTCGGCGCGATCCGCCAACGAGCGGTCGCGGCGCAGGCGATCGATCGCCCGCCGTCGCGCTGCGGTGGTGATCCACGCACCCGGATTGGCCGGAATACCGTCGCGCGGCCAGGCCGTGACCGCCGCCTCGAAGGCGTCCTGCACCGCGTCCTCGGCCAGCTGGAAGTCGCCGGCTTGCCGGATCAGGGTGGCGAGCACGCTCGCGCGCTCGTCGCGAAACGCGCGTGCGACCGCGTCCGAGAGCGGGTCGGCCGGGTGAACGCCACCGCTCATGCCATGTCTTCGACCGCCTCGTCGGGCAGGTCGGCGCCGGCCTTGCGCGATACGCGCAGCCACTCGTCGGCTGGCATGATCGGGCGCACCTCTACCGTCCCCCAGCGCGCGGCCGGCACGCGCGCGGCCTGCTTGAGCGCCTCGTCGAGGTCGGCGCAGTCGAGGATGTAATAGCCCGCCAGGACCTCCTTGGTGACCGCGAAGGGGCCGTCGGTGACCTCCGTATCGCCACCCCGCACGCGAACCGAGGTCGCGCTCTCCGTCGAATGCAGGCGCTGGACGCCTACCAGCAGCCCTGCCTCGCGCAGGCTGCGGTGCAGCTCCACGAACATCGGCATCTCCCTCTCGCGCTCGGCTTGCTGGGCCGGGTCGACCTCCTCCTGATAGACAAGCAACATGTAGTGAGCCATCGCGCCTCCAGCGTTCGTGGTTTTTCGCCACACCTCCGCGGCCTCATCATTACCTTGCTGCAGATTCGACCGGGGTGGCGCGCCCACACGACGTTGGGCGCAAGGAGCGTGACCGCGCTCAAGCCAACGCCGAGGGGGCTGTCCAGAACGGCCCCCTGCTGCGACGTCTTGTCGAGGCCAGTCCCTCAACCAATCACACGTCACAGATCCGTCCGGCGCAGATTCATCAGGCTGCGGAGGAGGTCGGATCACTCGACATCTCAACAACGCCGGCGTGACGACCAAAAGGAGTGAAACCAATGACTGACCAAATGAATGAGCGGAGGATCGCCACACGTGACGAATGGCTCGCCGCACGTGAGCAGCTGCTCGTCCGCGAGAAGGAGCACACCAGGCTCGGCGACGAGCTTGCGCAGCAACGACGCGAGCTGCCCTGGGTGCGGGTGGAGAAGAAGTACCGCTTCGACACGGACGACGGCGAGAAGCCGCTCTCCGAGCTGTTCGACGGACGATCCCAGCTACTCGTCTACCACTTCATGTTCGGCCCGAGCTACCAGGCCGGTTGCCCCACCTGCTCGTCGATGGCCGACGCCGTCAACGGCGTGCTCCCGCACCTGCACGCCCGCGACGTGACGTTCCTCTTCGTCTCACAAGCACCGCTCGAGAAGCTGCATGCCTACAAGCGCCGCATGGGCTGGAGTATTCCCTGGGTCTCGTCCGCGCGCACCGACTTCAACTTCGACCTGGGCTTCTCGAGTAGCGAAGGGCAGACGCGCGAGTGGGTCGAGCCGATGGCCGAGCAGCTGCCACCCATCGCCGCGCACAACGCGAGCTCGACGGGCACCGATCTCGTCGGCTACCTCACGGAGCTGTTTGGGTTTAGCTCGTTTATACGCAACGACCGCACTGTCTACCAGACGTACTCGACGACGGGCCGCGGCGTGGAGTTTCTGATGGGCTACTACCCGATTCTCGACCACGCACCGAAGGGACGCGATGAGGGCGAGGCCTGGCAGCGCTGGATCCGCCGGCACGACGAGTACTAGGACGGGCGACGAGACCGCCGGCTGAAGCGAGCCTCAGATTCCCGGGCCCTGCGCTTCCTCATCGCAAGCGGGATCGAGGTCGGAGACGTTGCTCGTGGGAGGAAACCCCTGAAAACGCGCATCCATCGGCATGGTTCTCGGGGCGACCTCCGGCCATGTGGGGCGGGCATTCCAGGTGCGGGGATTACTGGCTACAGCCGGCTTTGTGCGGGGATGCGCGTGCGGGACGTCCGGGGGAATGAACTGGAGGCCAGCGGTTCCTGCACCTGGGCGGACAACGACTAGGCTGATTTGCAGGGACTTTTACGGGAGCGACGGGACTCGGCCCCGCGGCCTCCGGCGTGACAGGCCGGCGTTCCGGTCGCCCGCTCGGGTCCCAATGGTGGCGTTGTCCTACTGGAGAACTGGCTGCAGAGTGTGGGGAAGGTGTTGGGGGAACTGACCCGCAGGGTCGGGAAGCCGCTAGTCAAGCCGAATTCCGGCCCAGAGAGCGCCGAGATCGCACCCAGGAGGTCGCCGGTTCGAGTCCGGCTAGCTCTCTGAAAGACCTGCAAAAGCGGGTCTTTTGTTTTCTAGGATGGATACGAAGAGCGCCTGGAAGTAAGTAAGACCAGTCGGCGCTGGCTCGGCGATAGAAGTCGATTCTCCAGCAAATTTAGAGGCTGTCGAACTCGTTCTTGGCTCGACGCGGCCGCGCGGCCGACAGAATGTTGCGGGAGCCACGGGACGCCGGGAATGGAGTCACAGCACCGATCGCGGCTCCGCGGATAGCGTTGACCTTGTTCCGCGACGGCCGACCGCGGTGATAGCCGGGGAGCACGGCTACCCCTGATGCGGGCGGGAGCGTCGCGTGCGGCGATTTCCCCCGTGGCGGGGACCGTCTTGATCGTCGACGACCACGCGGGCTTCCGCTCGTTCGCCCGCGCATTGCTCGAAGCCGAGGGGTACGACGTCGTCGGCGAGGCGACGGACGGGGGCCTCGGCACTGGCGGCGGCGCAGGCGCTCGCGCCGGAGCTCGTACCTCTGGACATGGCATTGCCGGACATGGACGGCTTCGCGGTCTGCGACGCGTTGCTGCACGCGCGGTCGTACCTTCGGCAATCAACTGCTCGCAAGTCAGGTTCCTCTCCCGCCGCAGCGACCGGACCGTCGACCGGTACGGCTGCATGAACGGGACGCGGTTCGGCTGGCCGACGACGAGCCCGCGCCCTTCCAGCCCCTCGAGCGTTGCCACTAGCCCGAAGGTGTGCACCCTCGGGGCTGGTGCCGCCTCGGGCGGGATGCGATCAAGACGACCGGCGTCTTGACAGAATCGCGTGCATGCGCGCGATGACCGTGGTGCCCGGCGAGCCGGGAAC
>Ga0137375_10006012_pt1 | contig 14391 bp, 11 predicted proteins | sample SagtaG_24_FD_104936 | JGI IMG/M metagenome (GOLD analysis project Ga0137375, IMG submission 104936) | Vadose zone soil microbial communities from Sagehorn Ranch, Mendocino, California, USA - Sage1_R_113_16 metaG | ecosystem: Environmental > Terrestrial > Soil > Vadose zone | place: USA...
ACGTCAGGCGGCCGAGAAGGGGGCAGATGCGAGGCGGCGCCCGAAGGCGGCGGGCGAGGCGTAGTCGCTCTACGTTGAGCCCGCCGCCGAGGGCGCCAACGAAGCAGCTGCCCCCTTATCGGCCGCCTGACCGCCCGTAGTCGTCGGAGATGCGGATGATATCATCCTCCCCCAGATAAGGTCCGTGCTGGACTTCGATGATGACCACCGGGCGCCGACCGGGGTTCTCGATGCGATGCCACGCTCCGCGTGGGACATCGACCGCTCCCCGCGCCTTGAGACGTCGCGCTTTCCCCTCGACGATGACGCGCGGCGACCCCTCCACCACCACCCAATGCTCCGCACGGAAGCGATGACGCTGCAGGCTGATCCGGTGCCCGGGCTCGACGGTGAGGCGCTTCACCTTGTACCCCCCGCCCTCCACGATGTTCTCGAAGCCGCCCCAGGGGCGAGACTCGAAGCCGGCCGGGCGCCGGGCCCTTCGAGGAACCCTCCGTCGGGCAGCGGTGCGGCGAGCGGGAGGAGTTCGTCGGACGGGCGTCATGATTCCCCCAATCGGATCACGCGGGCGAAGTCGGCCTCGACCGCCTTGGAAACTTCCTCCATCACTTCCGGTGGCACGTCCTCGTCGAGAAGGAGGACGACGATGGCCCCGCCGCGCCTCGTGCGACGGCCGACGTGCATGGACGCGATATTAACATTGCGGCGGCCGAGTATCGTCCCGATCTTGCCCACCATGCCCGGCCGGTCCTCGTAGGACAGGACGAGGATATGCCCTTCCGGCACGAATTCGATATGCAGGTCCCGCAGGCGCACGATGCGCGGCACGCCGTCGAAGACGGTGCCCGCGATGATCTTCCGCCCGGAGCCCGCGTGGGTCGTCACCGTGACGAGATTCGTATAGCCCGTGGGCGCTTTCTCGTCCGTGTTGATGGCGACCTCCACGCCCCGCTCGCGCGCCAGGAATCGGGCATTGACGAGATTGACGGCCTGGGCCGTGACGCCGCCGAGCAGTCCGGTCAGCACCGCGCGACCGATCAGCTCGGGATCACGCTTGGCAACGTGCCCGGCGACCTCTACCTCTACCAGCTCGACATTGTCCTTCTCGAGCTGGAGGCAGAAGCGGCCGAGGATCTCCGCGAGGGTCACGAAGGGTCGGATCTCTGTCATGCTCTCGCGGTCGCCCACGGGCACGTTGACCGCGTGCTCGACGAGCTCGCCGTCCCGAAAGGCCGCCAGCTGTCGCGCCACGTCGATGGCCACGTTCACCTGGGCCTCCTGCGAATTGGCGCCGAGGTGAGGGGTGACCACCACCTTCGGGTGCTGGACGAGACGCTTGACCTGCGGCGACACGGGCGGCTCTTCGGTCCACACGTCGACCGCGGCGCCCGCCACGTGCCCCGAGTCGAGGGCGGCGAGGAGGGCAGCCTCGTCGACGATGCCCCCGCGGGCGCAATTGACGAGGCGCACCCCGGGCTTCATGATGGCGATCTCCCGCGCCGACAGCATGTTTTCCGTCTCGTTCGAGAGCGGGACATGGACGGTGACGATGTCCGACTGCGTGAGCAGCGACTGGAGATCGGTGAGGCGCACGTTGAGATCGCGGGCGCGGCTCTCGGGAATGTACGGGTCGTACACCAGCACCTCCATGTCGAAGGAGCGCAGGCGGGCGGCGACCCGCGATCCCACCTTGCCCAGCCCGATGACGCCCGCCGTCTTGCGAAAGAGCTCCGAGCCGTAGATGCCGCGGTCCCAGTCGAGCCGCTTGAGGGCTTCGTGGGCCGCGGGAATCTTGCGCACGAGGGCGAGGAGCATGCCCATCGTGTGCTCGGCCGCGGAGACCACGTTGCCGTGCGGCGCATTGGCCACGATGACGCCCTGGCGGGAGCACGCCTCGACGTCGATGTTGTCCACGCCCACTCCGGCCCGTCCCAGGAAGCGCAGGCGGCGCGCATGGGCGAGGAACTCGGTGTTCACGGTGGTGGATGAGCGCGTGATGATGGCCTCGCCACCCGAGATCTTCTGAAACAGCTCCTCTCGAGGCAGCTTGGACGATATCTGCTCCACCTCGAACCCGCGCTCGACGAGGTAGGCCACACCCTCCGGCGCGATGGCGTCGATGATCACGACCTTCATGAATCCATGCTAGCACGCAGGGCTTGCAGGCTCGCCGCGTGGCCATGGGGGCGTCGGTGCCGGGTCGGCGGCGCCGGCGGGGGGCCTCCCTCCCTGGACCACGCTGCGTCGCATTCCGCTCGGCCACTCTGGCCCGCCACGAGATTGTGGTTTTTGGCGTCGAGAATCTCCCCAGAAGATACGGGTCCGGGGAGCGAGGCCCCCCGCCGACACCACCGACCCTGAACGTCTCCAGCTGAGGGACGAGAACCTCCGATGGTGAACGGATTCGAATCAGATGACGATCGGCCACGCCGGGCGGATGAGGGTGGCGGGGGCTCCCTTCCCGGACCCGTATCTTCTGGGGAGATTCTCCGAAGCCCCAAACCAAAATCTCGTGGCGGGCTCGAGTGGCCACGCCGAATGCGACTCAGCGTGGTCCGGGAAGGGAACCCCGCCACCCTCATCCGCCCCCGCCACGCTGAGACTAGGAGCGCGCGGTTTCCAGCCGATGCTTGCGGAGGAAGCGGAGGAACTGATAGCCCTCGGTGAGGCGCCGGCGCAGCACGGCACCGTCGCGCAGCATCTCGGCGCCCAGCGAGATCATCTTGCGCGGGCGGAAGTAGAAGCGCCGGTACACTTCCTCGACGGAGCGATAGATCTCCGTCCGGGAGAGATGCGGGTAGCCGATGGCGCTCGCCTGCACGCCCGCGTCGTCCACCAGGCGCTCCGCCTCGAGCCATCCCTGGCCGCGCGCCTCCTCGTAGAGGGCGGTGCCCGGATAGGGCGCGGCCAGGGAGACCTGTAGCGTGTCGGGATCGATCTCGCAGGCGAAGCGAATCGTCTCCTGAATGGTCTCGCGCGTCTCCCCGGGCAGCCCCAGGATGAACGTGCCGTGTACGGCGATGCCGAGCGCCTTGCAGTCCCGCGTGAATCGCCGCGCGACATCGAGTCTCACGCCCTTCTTGATGTTGTTGAGGATCCGCTGATTGCCCGATTCGTAGCCGACGAGGAGGAGGCGAAGCCCATTGTCTTTAAGGACCTTCAGCGTCGCGTACGGCACATTGGCCTTGGCATTGACCGACCACACCATGCCGAGGCGGCCGAGCGCTCTCGCGATGGCCTCGGCCCTCGGCAGGTCGTCGGTGAAGGTGTCGTCGTCGAAGAAAAACTCCTTCACCTGGGGGAAAAGGCGCTGGGCGAGCGCCATCTCCTCCGTCACGTGCCCGACGCTCCGCGTACGATAGCGCTGGCCGCCCACCGTCTGGGGCCAGAGGCAGAAGGTACACTTCGAGCGGCAGCCGCGTCCCGTGTACAGCGATACGTACGGGTGGCGGAGATATCCGATGGCGTAGTGCTCCACCGTCAGGTCGCGCTTGTACACCGGCGTGACGAACGGCAGCAGGTCCATGTTCTCGAGGACGGGCCGATCGAGGTTGCGCACCACGCGCCCATCCGTACGGTACGAGAGCCCGGCAATGCGCTCGAGGGGTCGTCCCTGCGCCACTTCCTGGACGGTGAAATCGAACTCACTGCCCGCCGCGAAGTCGACGGCGCCCCTCGCCCCGAGAGCCGCTTGGGGCGTCACGGCCACCGCGGCGCCCACCATGCCGATCAGGAGCCGCGGATTCTCGGCCTTGAGCGCCTCCGCCACCTTGAGGTCGCCCACGAGGGAGGGTGTGCTCGTGTGCATGACGCAGAGATCGTAGGCGCGCGCGCGAGGACGAATGTCACCCAGGGTGAGTCCATCGGGGGGCGCGTCGATGAGGCGGGAGCCCGGAACGAGCGCGGCGGGCTGAGCCAGCCACGTCGGATACCAGAAGGAGCGAACCTCGCGCCTGGCCTGATAGCGCGAGCCGGCGCCCCCGTCGAAGCCATCGGCGGACGGCGGATGCAGGAACAGGGTGCGGAGGTAGTCGGCGGCCATCGGGCTCAGGATAGCAAACCGCCGGCTACCGAGGGGGCATGGTGACGGAGGCGAAGAGCCGTCGGCCGTTCTCCATTCTGAGCAGCTTCACGCGATCGGGAGGCAGGGTGGCAACCACGGAGTGGAGCGGATCGCGCGGGGTGACGAGCAGGATCTGACGCCCGGACCGCCAGGAGGCGCGGAGCTCGTCCGCCGTCCAGAAGACATCGGCGCTGTCGGGAAACGTCGAGCCCATCCCGAGCACGCTGCGGCGCGCGTCGAGGAGGATCGGGCGGCGGCCCGAGTAGAGCTGAGGGCGCCCGAGTTCTCGATCGGGCCTTCGTGAACGAGCAGGGTCTCGGGCGACGCGAATCGTCGCACGTCGGAGGCCATGCCCGCCACGGCGCGCCCCGTGCCCACGAGATCGAGCGCGCGGAGGGCCGACGGCATCACGGCCAGCATGGAGGCGGCGACCACCGCTCCCGTCCACCACCCGGCGCGCCGCCACGCGCAGATCGCGAGGGCAACCGCCCCCGCCGCGAAGACGAACGCGGTGCGGGCCACGAGCGGCTGGAGCGCGGACCATGGGGGCAGGGGCGAGGTCTGCGCGCCGGCCAGCTCCTTTCGCGTGTAGACATCCGTGGCGGAGAAGACCGTGCCCACGAAAGCCCCGCCGTCGCCGGCCGCGATCACCCCGAGAGCGACCGCGAGGGAAGCGAAGAGCACGAGATGCACGAGGGCGGGCCGGCGACCGGACGTTTCGTCGTCCATCCACCAGCGCGCGGCGAGGAGGGCGATGGCCGGATACGCGGGCAGCGCGTAGTGCGGAAGCTTGAACGCCGAGACGGCGACGAGCGCCCACAGCCCCACGCTCCAGATCGCGAGGGCGGTCCAGGGCGCCTCGCCCGGGTCGCGCCAGGCCCGGCGGCGGAGGAGCGATGCGAGAGCGCCGGCGGCGGCCGCGATCCACGGAAAGGCGCCGAGGGCCGACACGGTGAGAAACTCCACGGCCCCCAGCGGCACGTCCTCGTCGGGGAAGCGACGGACCCCTGCCGCATTGAGGAGATGATTGTCCACCACCGTGTACCAGAGGAATCCTTGGTGGCGGAGCCCCGCCCACGCGTACCATCCGAGACCCAGCAGCACCATGAGCGCCACTCCCGTCCTCGGGAGCCAGCGGCGAAGGGGCCTGAGCTGCCCGCACAACGCCAGGGCCGCGCCGACGGCGAGGGGCGGCGCCATGAGGCCGAGCGGGTCCTTGGCGAGCGCGGCCAGTCCGAGGGAAGCGCAGCCGAAGATCGACCAGCGCATGGAGGTCGACCGGCCCCCCTCGCGAAACCCGAGCAGGAGCCCGGTGAGGCCGAGCTGTATGGTGGCCACGAAGAGCGTCTCGGGGCGGACGTAGCGGCCGAAGACGAGGAAGAGGGCGCACGAGCCGAGGGCCGCCCCCGCGAGCAATCCGCCCGCGGGACTCAGGAGCCGGGCACCCAGGAGCGCGGTGGCGGCCGCCGCGAGGGCGGCGCCGAGCACGGACGGGAGACGGGCTGCCCATTCGGACACGCCCCACGCGCGGAAGTCGAGGGCGATCAGCCAGTAGAGAAGCGGCGGCTTGTCGAAATACCGGACGCCGTTCAGGCGAAGATCGAAGAGATCACCCGAAGCCCAGGCCTCGCGCGCGATCTCCGCGTGCTGCCCCTCCCCCGGATCGTCGAAGGGCGCGCGGCCAAGCCCGGGGAGAAGCAGCAGCAGCAGCAGGAGAGCCGCGAAGGCCGCGGAAGCCCACGAGGCCGCGGGGCGCGTCACGCGACGGAAGCGGGGGGGCGTGACGCGAGCCGGCCACCGCTCAGATAGAGCACCCGGTCGGTACCCGCCTGCCCTTCCGTCCGGTGGGTGACGAGGAGCACCGCCGTGTTTCCTCCCGCGGCGAGAGCCCGCAGCTCGCTCAGGATGGCCCGGGCGTGAAGATCGTCGAGATTCCCCGTCGGCTCGTCGGCCAGAACGAGCGGCGGCCGGTTGAGCACGGCGCGGCAATAGGCCACGCGCTGCTGCTCTCCGCCGGACAGCTGCGTCGGGTAGTGGTCCTTGCGATGCGCTACCTCCATGCGCTCGAGGAGAGCCAAGGCATCGCGCCGCGCCTCGGGGCGGTCCTTTCCCACGTAGCGGGCGGCGAGCAAGACGTTTTCGAGCGCGGTCAACCCCGAGAGCAGGAGGAAGGACTGGAAGACATAGCCGATGGAGGCGCCACGCGCGCGCGCCTGGGCGCGGCGTCCGAGATGACTCACGCGCTCGGAGCCGAGCCAGACCTCGCCACTATCGGGCGGCTCGAGCAGCCCCAGGAGATTGAGCAGGGTGGACTTGCCGGAGCCCGACGGGCCGGCGACGGCCACGAACTCGCCGCTCTCCAGCTCGAGATCGACCCTGTCCAGGACGGGCACGGGAGCGCCGCCCGGCCCCGCATAGGTCTTGGTGAGTCCAACGGCGCGGAGGATGGTCAGGTGCCTCGCCGAATCGCTTCGGCGGGCGACAGCCGCGCGATACGCCAGGTCGCGTAGCCTGCCGCCAGCGCGCCCAGGGCCACGGAGAAGGCGAGAGCGAAGACCAGGAGCCTCGACGAGAAGAGAAAGAGCTGCTGACCGTCACGAAGGACGCGAGCGTCGACGGCGGTGCCGAGGACGAGGGCCAGAGCGACGCCCGAGACTCCGCCCCAGAGACTCACCCGTAGCCCTTCGCCCAGGACTTCGCCGAGGAGATCGAGGTCGGTGGCGCCCAGCGCGCGCTTGATGCCGAAATCGCGTATGCGCTCGAAGACGGCCGCCGTCACCGTGTTCGCGAGAGACAGACCTCCGATGAGCAGTCCCAGGGCGCCGATGCCCAGGAGCAGGGCGGAGAAGAAGGCGGTGGACTGTCGCAGGAGCTGGCTCAGCTCGCCGGGGATGGTGACGTTGAGTCCCTTCACCGTGGTCTGTATGCGGCGGGCCAGGGCGTCGGGATCCTCGCCGTCCCGCCAGCCCACCGCCGCGCCGGTATTGAGGTCTCCCCGGCGGAGACTACCCGCGCCGAATGCCTGGACGAGGAGGGGGTCACGGCGCAGCCAGAGCTCGCGCGCGTCCTCGATGGGCACGAGGGCGAAGCGATCGGGAGCGGTGAAGGTCTTCTCGAGGATGCCGACGATCGAGAAATCCTGCCCGGCCAGCGTCACCGTGCCGCCGGCGGCGAGATGGCGCGCGGCGGCGAAGTCGACGCCCAGCACGGTGACTCGACGATCGCCGGAGCGAAGCGGCCGCCCCGATCTCACCGGCAGCTCGCGATAATGCCGGTTGGGCATGGGCACGGACAGGTCCATGCCCATGATCAGCTCCTGGGTCAGGGTCAGGAAACTGGAGGTGCTCGTATTGAACGGAAGCATGACCTGCGCCTGGGCCCCCGAGACACCCGGCACGGCGGCGATCTCGGCGATCCTGGAAGCGGGAAGAAGTCCCCCCGCCGTGAAGCCGGTGCCCATGCCCATCCCCTCGCCGGCCACCGAAATCTGGCCGAGGACGAAGCGGTCGCCCCCCTCGATGAAGCGGGTGATCCGCTCGGCCATGGCCCCCAGCGAGACGAGCCCGGCCACCCCCACGGTGATGCCGATGACGGTGAACGCGTATCCACGAGGCAGCACATCGCGGAGCTTCACCCTCGCCACCTCAGCTCGCTCGGCCGCCCTCTCGACTCCAACCGCCCCCCCTCACCCTGCCCTCTCCCCCGGTGGGGAGAGGGGACAGGGCTACCACTCGAGTCTCGACTCCACGGCCTGGCCGCGCCACCGGCGCACCCAGCGGTTGGCGCGCACGATGGCGAAGAAGACGGTGAGCGAGCCCCACATCTTGAGGCGCATGCGCAGGAAGGCCCCCCCGGCGAGGACGCCCGTGACGCTGTCGAGCATGCCCAGTCGCTCGCGCGGGCGGAGGAAGATCTCGATGAAGGCGGGCTCGTACCAGCGACGGATGAAGCGCACGAAGGGGCTGACGCCGCGCCGGGCCCGCCGCGCATAGCCCTCGAAGCGCCGGGCCTCGAAGCGGCCGTCCGCGAAGGCGGCGAGGATCGCTGCCGCCGCCATCTCCCCCGTCTGCATGGCCACGTAGACGCCCGAGGAGAAGATGGGATCCACGAAGGCGAGCGAGTCGCCGACGCAGAGGAAGCGATCTCCCGCCACCACGCTGGTGCCGTAGGAGAAGTTCGCCGCGCTCCGCACCGGCGTGACACGCCGGGCATTCCGCAGGCCCTCCGCGACCCGACGGCACCGCCCGATCATGTCCTCGTAGAGCGCTTCCAGCGAGCCCTCACGCCCCCGTACCGTCTTCGAATGAAGGACGCACCCGATGCTCGTGAGATCGCCGGAGAACGGTATCCACCAGAACCAGCCGTCCTCGAAGACGAAGAGACGGATCAATCCCTCGTCGCGGCCCTCCCAGCGCGAAGCGCCTTCGAAGTGGGCGAAGAGGGAGACCTTGCCCAGGCCCGGTATGGGCTCGCGACGGCCCACATGGCGAGAGGCGAGGAAGCCGTCGCGCCCGCTGGCATCGACCACGAAGCGGGCGCGCAGGGCTCGCGTCTCGCCACCTTCACGGATCTCCAGGGTGGCGCCCCGTTCGTCGAACTCGACCCGGTCCACTAGGGCGGGCTGGAGCAGGCTCACCCCGGCGTGCTTGGCCGCGTGCTCGAGCAGGATCTGGTCGAACTCCGAGCGCTGCACTTCATAGCTGTAGGACGGCCACGCCTTGCCCTCGCGGAAATAGAAGCGGTATTCGAGATCGGACTCCTGGTCGTGGAACGCCGCTCCGAACTTGATGAGAAATCCATGACGCTCGACGCGCTCCCGAACGCCCAGGCGATCGAGCACCGGCATCATGGCGGGGAGCAGCGATTCACCCACGTGAAAACGCGGGAAGACCTCGCGCTCTGCCACCGCGACCCGCAACCCACCGCGCGCGAGAAAGGTCGCGACGGTGGAGCCCCCCGGTCCGCCGCCGATGACGAGGACGTCGTAGTCCGCCGGCGGGCCAGGGTCCCGCGCCACGGCGGGAAGCGCGGCGGCCAGCCGGTGGCGCGAGAAGGCACGGCTCACGAGAGCGGAGACAAGATCGGGGCCACCGCGCTTTCCCGACCCCAGCACCCACTGAATCGTCGCCGCCGCCGCGAGCGCAGGCAATGCGGCGGTGCCGAGGGCGGCCACACGCATGACCCGCACGCGCGAGTCCCCCCACCACCCTTCCCAGGTCCGCGCGATGCGGTCGAGGATGAAGGCGCCGAGGGCCGTCGCATACGCCCCGTGGTTGTAACGGTACGGCGTGGCAAAGTGGTGCATCTCGCGGTGCCGTTGCCTGAACCGCGCGGGAGTGAACGGCCTCGCGAGGGCGGCCAGCACGCTGCCGGCATCCCGCCCCCAGCGCCCGAGGCCGCGGAAGGTGAGATAGGCCGTGACCGCGGTACCGTCGCGCAGGGGGCGGAAACGGCTCGGTCTCGGCGCGTCCCGGCCGGGCGAGAGCGACACCTCGTGGATCGCGTAGCCCGCGGCGGCGGCCCGCACGAGCATCTCGGTCTCGAGGACGAAACCGCCGCGCCGAGGGACCACGGTCTCGAGGACCGCGCGCGGATAGACTCTGAATCCGGATTGCGTGTCGCCGACGTCCCATCCGGTCTGCCAGTTGATGAAGAAGGTCGCCACGCGCAAGGCGTTGAGTCGCGCGCGCTCCATGCCGGCCCCGCCGTCGGCGAGCCGGCTCCCGATGACGAGGGCCCGCGGGTCGGCGTCGGAGGCCGAGAGGAGACGAGGAATGTCGTCGGGGTCGTGCTGCCCGTCACCGTCGAGGGTGACGACGCGCTGGGCGCCGCGCGACAGCGCCTCGGCGAATCCCAAGGCCAGCGCGGCGCCCTTTCCGCGCCGACCCGCCGTACGCAGCACGTCGGCTCCCGCCGCCGCCGCCGCCGTGGCGCTGCCGTCCCCGGAGCCGTCATCCACCACGATGACGGAGCCGTGAGTGGCGGCCCGCGCCACGAGGTCGGCGATGGTCGCCGCCTCGTCGAAGACCGGAATGACCGTCACGTGATCGCTCACGCCGCCCGCCCGATCACCATGGCCGCCCGGCAGCCGCCACGGGCAATGCCATGCACCAGCGTGGGCGTGCCATCGACACGCGCGGCAAGCGAGCCGGCGGCGGCGCGCAGCGCCCCCAGTCCGCCGTGCTGGCCGAAGAGGGGGGCGAGGGACACCGGATCTCGTATGCCGTCGGCCTCGAGGAGGCGGAGTTCCCAGTCGTCGAGGGCCGGGTCGCCATTGCCGGAGCCGTAGCAGCGTCCGAGCTCGCCCGGCTCGACGCCCGCTTGATCGAGCGCTTTCCCCACCGTCCGATAGGCGTCGCGCCGTGACACGGGCGCGGTGTGCGGGGCGACGGGAATGCTTCCCCAGGCGCTACCCAGAATTTCGGCAAGAATGGTCGCGCCCCTGGCCCGCGCCGCTTCGAATTCCTCGAGCACGAGGAAGGTCGCGCCCTCGCCCAGCACGGGCCCGTTGTGATCGGATGCGTAGGGCCGGCAGCCTTCCGGGATGCCGCCCGCCATGGGAGACAGCGCACCGAGCGCGGACAGTCCGCCGTAGACGTCGAGGAAAATCTCGTCCACGCCGCCCGCGAGCACGGCGTCGGCTCGACCACCCGCGATCAGCGCCACCGCTCGCGCCACCGCGAGGTCGCCGGCGATCGTCGCCTGATTGAGGGTGACCGACGGCGCCTTGGCTCCGGTGGCGATGGCCACCACCGCGGCCATGCTGTTCATGACCGTGTTCGGAAAAATCATCGGCGACAGGCCCGCGGGGCCGCGCCGGAGAAAGCCGTTGAAGAATTCCGCCCCGGACCGGAAGTCGCCGTACTCGCTTCCCACGGCGAGACCGAGTCGCGCCCCACCCTCGATCCCGGCGTCCGCGGCGGCAAGCCGGCAGGCGGCCACGGCCATGCGGCAGATGCGGGAGAGCCGGCGCACGGCGTCGGCGTCGAGCAGGGTCATGAGCTCTCCGTCGTCGACCTCGGCGGCGAGACGGCTCGAGCCTGCGGGAAGGGCAAAGGCCTTGAGGGGCGCGATCGTCTCCGCGGATCTCGCGAGGGCGGCCGCGACCGCGGACGAGCCGCCGCACCCCGCGGCGCTCACCGAGCCCATGCCCGTGACCACGACCCGGCGGCGAACCCTCATCGTCCGAACACCAGGCTCACGTTCTGCCCGCCGAAGCCGAAGGAGTTGGACACGGCCGCCCCGACCTCCACCGGGCGCGCCGTGCCCGGGATGCAATCGAAGGGCACATCCGGGTCGGGGTCGTGCAGGTTCGCCGTGGGCGGAATGAGGCCGTGCTGCAGGGCGAGCAGCGTCGCCGCCGCCTCCAGGCTGCCCGCGGCCGCCATGGTGTGGCCCACCAGCGACTTGGTCGAGCTCACGAGGACGCGCCCTTCCCCGAAGACGCGGACGAGGGCGAGCGCCTCGACACGGTCATTCTGCGGCGTACCGGTGCCGTGGGCGTTGACGTAGCCGATGTCGGCGGGTGCGCGTCCAGACGCGGCGAGCGCGTCTGCCATGGCGCGGACCATCCCCTCGCCCTCCGGATGCGGCGCCGTGACATGGTGGGCGTCCGTCGTCATTCCCGCTCCGAGAAGCTCGCCGAGGGCGCGGGCGCCGCGGGCGCGGCAGTGATCGGCGTCTTCCAGCACCAAAAAGGCCGCGCCCTCTCCGATGGACATGCCGCGCCTTCCCCGATCGAAGGGACGGCAGGGCCCGGGGTCGAGCAGCTTGAGCGCATTGAAGCCCATGAAGCAGATGCGCGTGATCGCGTCGACGCCACCCGCGAGGACCAGCGGCGTCGCCCCCGAACGTATGACATCGGCGCCGAGCGCGATGGAGGCCGCCCCGGAGGCACAGGCCATGACCACGGTTTCCCTCGGCCCGCCCAACCGCAGCCGCCAGGCGAGCGTCTCGGCATGGCTCACGGGCAGGATCGAGCGGAGCGCGCGGAGTCGCGGCGAGGGCCGGCCGCGCCTCGCCTCGCCGTACCACGCCTCGCCCTCGAGCATGCCCCCGCCCACGGCGCCGACGAAGAGCCCCATCTCCGCCCGGTCTCGCGGAGCGAGGTCGGCCTCGGCCAGCGCCTCCCGCGCGGCGGCCAATGCCAGGCGGTCGGCGCGCGAGCGCCGGTACGAGGCGCCGAGAGCGGGCAGGACATCGGCGGGCACCTCGGCGGCGATGCGCGAGCGGAAACCTTCGGTGTCGATGACGGTGAGGGGACGGATCGCGCACTCGCCGGTGGCGAGGCCCGCCCAGAACGTCTTCGTCCCCGCGCCATAAGGGCTGACCACGCCCAGCCCGCTGACGACGACGCGGGTCATTGCACCTTTGAGAGGACGAAGCGGGAGAGCGAGTCGAGCGAGAGGAACTCGTCGGTCAGGCTCTCCGCCTCGTCGATGACGATGCCGAAGCGCTCTTCCATGGCGACGGACAACTCGATGAAGTCGAGCGAGTCGAGACCGAGCGAGCCCTCGAGGCCTTTGGGGAGCGTCGTCTCCGCCGTCATCTCGGCCGCCCGGCGGGGATCGAACTTGAGGCGCTCCACGATCAGCGCCTTGAGCTCGTCCAGGACTTCCTTCTGCGTCATCCGTCCCGCCTCCGGTCAGGCCGCGCGAGGGCGCGTCCGGTATGGGGCGCTGCTCCACTCGAGGCGGGCGGTCTCGCCCCGCCACGATCCCTCCACCTGCATCGCCTCGTGACCCACGCTCTGCCCGGCCAGGGCGAGGGCGGCCAGCGGCTCACAGGCCAGCATCTCGCCCACCCGACGGCGGACGCTTCCTCCGTTGCTCAGTCCGCGCCCGCGCTCGAAGGTCAATGTCCCCTCGCCCGGCTCGAGCCAAAGGCATGCCGCGCCCTCCACCAGCGGCCCGTCGACGCGCGGGCGGAGACTCTCGAAGAGATCCGCGCATTCATCGAAGACCTCGACCGCGAGGACCAGGGCGCGATCGCAGGCGTCCATCTCGAGCAAGGCCGCGGCACGGGCGATGGCACGCATCGTGGCCGGCGCGCCGCCGACCAGGACCTCGTAGGGTCCCCTGAGCCCGAACTCGATGGCGACCTCGGCCGGCACCGCGGCCACCGCCGTGTAGGGAAAGTACATGCTCCCGCCCCGCGCCTCGATGAAGTCGCGGTTGGAGGGGGCATAGGCCGCGGCGGTGGCGAAGAGAAGCGCGGTCCGCTCTCCCGCTATTGCCTCGGGCCCCGTGCCCGCATCTTCCAGCATGGCGCCCACCGCCGCAACCCCCATGAGACATTCCCGGCGGGAGCGCCGGAACCGATCGGGATCGAGAGACGGCCGCTCGACGACCAGCACCCGGCGTCCCCCCGCGGCCCTCGAGGCATCGAGAGGCAGCGCGGCGGCACCCTTACCCCATCCCGACAGGAGGCCGATGGCTCTGATCTGCGGGGCACGCATCAGGCACTCTCGATCACAAGGGCGGCGTTGCAGCCGCCGAAGCCGAGCGAGGTCGAGAGGCTGATCCGTGGACGGAGGGCGCGGGGCATGCCCTGGACGCAGTCGATGTCGCAGGCGCCGTCACGCTCCTCGAGACCGAGAGTGGCGGGGATCTGACCGTGGCGACCGGCGAGGAGACAGACGATCGCCTCCATCGCCGCCGCCGCTCCCATGGCGTGTCCGAACGCGCCCTTGATCGAATTCACGGGCACGCCCGCCCCCCGCGCGCCCAGCACCCGCCTGAGGGCGGCCGCCTCGATCGGATCGTTGAGGGGCGTGGCCGTACCATGCGCGCTGACGAAATCGACGTCGGCGCCGTCGATGCGCGCCTCGGCCAGGGCCGCCCGCATGGCCCGCTCGATACCACGCCCTCGCGGGTCCGGCGCCGCGATATGGGTGGCATCGCTGGCGCTACCGTAACCGAGCAACGTGCCCAATCGCCGCGGGCCGGCCTCCCGCTCGCGCCGGAGCAGAAGCAGCGCCGCTCCTTCACCCAGCAGAAGGCCGCTCCGCCGCCGGTCGAACGGCCGCACACGATCGCGCGTGAGCGAGCGAAGGCCGTCGAAGCCACGCATGACGAAGCGGCAGAGGATGTCGTAGCCGCCCGCAACCACGGCGTCGGCTTCTCCCCGGCGCAGCATCTCCGCACCGATGCCGAGGGCGGTGGTGCCCGACGCGCAGGCCGTGGAAACGGTCACCACGGGGCCGCGGGCGCCGAGCCAGCGGGCCAGCCCGTGGCCGGGCGCGTCGTAGAGCGCGCGGCCGAGGCGCCGCCGCGAGCCGCGAAGGGCGCGCTCCCCTTCTTCCACGCCGCCCAGCGCCGTCCCCACCA
>Ga0137375_10006015_pt1 | contig 14387 bp, 10 predicted proteins | sample SagtaG_24_FD_104936 | JGI IMG/M metagenome (GOLD analysis project Ga0137375, IMG submission 104936) | Vadose zone soil microbial communities from Sagehorn Ranch, Mendocino, California, USA - Sage1_R_113_16 metaG | ecosystem: Environmental > Terrestrial > Soil > Vadose zone | place: USA...
GCAGGATCTGCAGGCGGGCCTGCTGGCTGCCACGATGGTGCCGCTGTCCGGGCGGAGATCCCCGGCGGCCAGCCGGAGCAGGGTGGTCTTGCCGGTGCCGTTCGCGCCGACCAGCGCGACGTGGGCGCCCTCCCCCACCCGGAACGAGGCGTCCTCCAGCAGCACCCGGCCGCCGGGCAGGGTGTAGTGGAGGTGCGCCGCGTCGATGTAGCCCATCTTGCGGCCTCGGACTGCGAGCCCGGACCGGCCTGACGGTCACGCCGGCTGCAGCCGCCCGGTCGCGACGGGCCCGTCGAGCAGGGCGCTGACCGCCTCCGGCTCGAGCGGCCGGGCGAAGTGGTAGCCCTGGCCGAGCAGGCAGCCAAGCTCGGCGAGCCGGCTGGCCTGCCCGGCCGCCTCGATCCCCTCGGCGACGGTCTCCAGGTCGAGCGTCTGGCCGATCTGGATGATCGCGCGGGTCACCGCGGTCTGGTCGGGGCTGCCGGTGACGACGTCGATGAACGACTTGTCGATCTTCACGACGTCGATCGGGAACCGGTGCAGGTGGGACAGGGAGGAGTAGCCGGTGCCGAAGTCGTCGAGGGCGAACCGCACCCCGAGCCGGCGCAGGGCGGCCAGCGTGGCGGTCACCTCTTCGTCCGAGCCGACCAGGGTCGTCTCGGTGATCTCGAGCACCAGCTGCCTGGCGTCCAGCCCGCTGTCGCCGAGCGCCTTGGCGACCTCGGCCACGAGCCCGCAGTGGCGGAGCTGGCGGGCAGACAGGTTCACGTTCAGGCCGAGCGGCGGGCGGGCCGGGTGGCGGAGCTGCCAGGCCCGCGCCTGGCGGCACGCCTCCCTGAGCACCCACCGGCCGATCGACACGATCAGGCCGGTCTCCTCCGCCAGCGGGATGAACTGGGCCGGCGAGACCAGGCCACGGCTCGGGTGGCGCCAGCGGACGAGCGCCTCGACCCCGACCATGGCGTTGTCGGGCAGGCGCATGATCGGCTGGTAGAGCAGGGTCAGCTGGTCCCGGTCGATGGCCTGGCGCAGGTCGGTCTCGAGCCGCAGGCGGTCGGTGGTGCCGTCCCGCATGGCCGGCTCGAACTCCGCCCACCTGGCCTTGCCTGCCCCCTTGGCCGCGTACATGGCCGTGTCGGCGTCGCGCAGCAGCTCCTCGGCGTCGTGCCCGGCCCGGGCGCCGGTGGCCACCCCGATGCTGGCCGTCACCGAGACGTCGGTGCCGTCGACGGCGAGCGGCGCGGCCAGGGCCGCGCCGAGGCGGTCGGCGGTGGCCAGGACCTGGCCGCGGGGCACGTCCTCGAGCAGGACGGCGAACTCGTCGCCACCGAGGCGGGCGGTGGTGTCGGCCGGGCGCAGGCTGGCGGTCAGGCGACCGGCCACGGCCACCAGGATGGCGTCCCCCCTGGTGTGGCCGAGGCCGTCGTTGACGGTCTTGAAGTTGTCGAGGTCGATCAGGAGCATCGCGACCTCGCCGCCGTCGTGGGCGCTGGTCGCCAGGGCGTGCTCGATCCGGTCGCGGAACAGGGCCCGGTTGGCCAGCCCGGTCAGCGGGTCGTGCAACGCCTGCCTGGTGAGCTGCTCCTCGAACTCCCGCCGCTCGGTCACGTCGCGGACGTTGGACACGATGCCGCGCACGGCCGGGTCGTCGAGCAGGTTGGTGCTGGTCACCTCGAGCCAGCGCCAGGAGCCGTCGGCGTGGGCGATGCGGTACTGTGCTGGCCGGGTCGACCCGGCCCCTCCGAGCAGGGCGCCGCGGGCCGCCTGGGCGCTCGGCAGGTCGTCAGGGTGCATGAAGTCCATGCCGGTCCGGCCCACCCACCGTTCGGGTGGCCCCCCGAGCAGGTGTTCCACGGCCGGGCTCATGTAGGTGATCGTGCCGCTCGCGTCGCCGATGCAGATCATCTCCGAGGCGTTCTGCACGAGCGACCGGAAGCGGGCCTCACGGCGAGCGAGGTCCTCGGCCAGGCTGACGTTGTCGAGGGCGAGGGCGACCTCGGCCGCGAGCGCATCCAGCCCGCTCTGGGCCCCGTCCGGGAGCGGCCCGGTGTGGGCGGCGACGATCGCACCCTTCAGCTCGTCCTTGACCCGCAGCGGCACGGTCAGCGTGGCCCGGCCGGAGCCGTCCCCCGCCAGCCCCGCCAGGGCCGCGAGGCCCCTGGTCCCACCGCCGTCCGGTGTTGACGCCAGCAGCGCCTCGGGCTCGCCACCACCCCGGCCCGGAGCCAGCACCGCCTCAGGCTCGCCACCATCCCCGCCCGGAGCCAGCACCGTCGGGCCGTCTGGACCGGCAAGGACCAGGCGGAGCTCGACGCCGTCGGCCGCGAGCAGGCCGGCGGACGCCTCGAGCGCGGTCCGCGCGATGACGTCCGCCCCGGTGGCGGCGACCAGCGCCCCGCGGGCGCGGGACAGGATCGTCTCCCGGGCCCGGAGCCGGTCGAACTTGGCCAGGGTCGACGCGACCAGCCGCACCATCATGACCGTGATGATGACGTTCACGAGCAGAGAGGCGAGATGGGTGGGGCGCAGCTCACCTCGGTCGGAGGCGAGCACGGCGGCGGTCAGCGAGCCGAGCAGGTAGAGCACGGCGGTGCCCACCGCGGCGGCCTGCGACCCGTAGGTTGCCCGGTGGCACAGCGCGATGAACAGCAGCCCGGCGACGTCGAGGCGAGGCCCGGACACGGCGACCAGGACGACGAGCGCTGCGATCTCGACCGGCAGCACGACCAAGGGGAAGTCGTCCCGGTCGCGCTCGCGCACCCACGACCAGCCGAGCCAGCCCGCGCTCGCCACGGCTGCCAGGCGCAGGCCCAGCGGCCGGCCGCCAGCCGAGACGGCGGCCACGACCGCGACCGGCAGGTAGGCGAGCAAGGCCACCAGCACCACCCGGCGGAAGCGCGGGAGCAGGCGCTCGGGCAGGATCCGCAGGCGGTCGGGCACGAGGTCGCGCAGCCTCCCCAGCCGCGACCGGGTCCCGGTCGGCGGCCACGTGGACTCACCCTCGATCGGCCTCACGCTCCCGGCTCCCCCCACCCAGCCGGCGTCAACGTCACCGCTTCCATCGGACGGCTCCGGACGATCCTGAGCAGTTGCCAGGTTCGGGCTGGTCGGGCGCCTTGGCCGGCGAAGGGCGCCGGCTGGTAGCTCAACCGCCGTGCGGCGATGCCCCGCGGCTGGCGGCGGACCGCAAGCCGCCCGGAGCAGACGACCGGGCCGGGACCGCCTGATTCAACACCGCCATGGGAGGTGCCGCAACGCCGGTCGGGTGCTGCGGGTGCCGGGACGCCCGAGCGTCACGGAATACAGAGGGCTCAGCCGCGCGACCGGTTGGAGCGGGCCGCGGCCCGGGCCGGCATCGAAGCTCCCGACGCCAGGGCAGCTGGGTCAAGGTCATCCAGCGGAAGCTGGGCGGGGCGGGAGGACGGCTGCTCGTCGGCTGGGAGATGGGCGACGTCGCCCTCGGTGTCGCTCCACACGCGGCCGACCGCGATGCCGAACACCGCCTGCCCGTTCGACAGGACGTCGATGACCTCCTCGCCCGAGTGACAGGCGTAGATGCGCTTGCCGTCGGAGATCAGGGTGACGTCCGAGAGGGGCCTGCCGGCCGACTCGCCGCGGAGGTAGCCGATGGCCTCGCGGATCTTCTGCAGGGAGATGCCCGCGTCGAGCAGGCGCTTGATGACGCGCAGCTCGACCACGTCCTCGAAGCTGTACAGGCGGTGGCTGCCCGACCCGTCGGCCGCCCGCACCGACGGTGTGACCAGGCCGGTCCTTGTCCAGTAGTCGAGCTGGCGGTAGGTGATGCCGACCAGCTTGTAGACCGTGGGCCCACGGTAGCCGACGCCCGCCGCCTCCGGGGAAGAGCGATCCGCCATCCTCACCCTCCTGCGGCGACAGCGCGAACTACAACGGTGTAAGGGACCAGCCTAGAGACCGCAGAACCGGGCGTCAACGACCCCGGAGCACGGGGCGACACGAGGGAGGGCAGCCTACTCGAAGTCCTCCGGGCTGACCTGGTCGAGGAACTCGCGGAACTTCTTGACCTCGCGCTCCTCGTCGTCGCTCTCCTTGATCAGGATGGACGCCTCGCTAAGAACGCCCTCCTCGGCATAGATGGGAGTGTTCGCCCGGACGGCCAGCGCGATGGCGTCGCTCGGCCGGCTCGACACCGAGAACTTCGACCCGTTCTGGCGCAGCTCGATCGTGGCGTAGAAGGTGCCTTCCTTGAGCTCGGTGATCACCACCCGCTCGATGGAGACGACCAGTTCGTCGAGCAGGTTCTTCAGGAGGTCGTGGGTGAGCGGGCGTGCGGTGGCGACCCCCTGGAGCGCGAACGCGATGGCTGTCGCCTCGACGTTGCCGATCCAGATCGGTAGGAAGCGCTCGCCGTCGCGCTCCTTGAGCAACACGATCGGCGTCTGGGTGGGAAGCTCGATCCGGACGCCGACGAGGGTCAGCTCGACCAAAGCGAAACCCCCTCGAGCGTCGAAGGTTCTTGCGCCCGGCCGGGCGCCTGCCAGCAATCAGAGGCTATCAGACGCCCCTCCCACGCGCGACAGGGCGATCCCCCCGCGGCCGGCTCCTTCCAGCCCGGGCCGTCACGCCGCCCCCTGGGCGAGGAACGCGTCGACCAGGACGGTCGCTGGCTGGGCCGGGGCTCACGCCGCCCCCCGGGCGAGGAACGCGTCGACCACCCCGGTGGCGGCGCCGGCCGGCACCGGGCCGGGCCGGAAGCCCTCCCCTGCTCCGCCGTCCGGTGGCGCGACCGCGCTGTCCAGGGCGCGCAGGGGCAGCGGGGCGAGCAGCGTCCCGCCCGCAGCCAGCCACACCCGCGGCGGTACGCCCGACCCGCTCGCACCCGACCCTGCCCTCGTCGGTGCCGGGACGGCAACGACCAGGCCGAGCAGGTCCCGGCGGACCAGGGCGTCCACGTCGGCTGCGGCCTGCCAGCGATCGGCCCGACCGCCGATCCGTACCGTGACCGGCTGGCCGCCGGAGGCCAGCCTGACCCGGACCAGGGCGTTGAAGCCGTACTCGAACAGCGCCTGCACGTCGGTGAAGGCATCGGGCGAGCCGAGGGCGACCGCGACCAGCCGGCGGCCGCCGCGGCTGGCCGAGGCGACCAGGCAGCGGCGGGCCAGGTTGGTGAACCCGGTCTTGCCCCCCTCGGTCCAGCGATAGGTGAACAGGAGCTGGTTGCGGTTGGGGAAGCGCCGGGTCGGGCCGCTCCCGGGGATGGCGGCCCTGCGCGTGCCCACCAGGGCCCGGAAGTCGGCCCGGCGCATGGCCACCTCCCAGAGCCGGGCCAGGTCGCGGGCGCTGGTGTGGTGGCCGGGCCGGTCGAGGCCGTGCGGGGTCACGAAGTGGGTGGCCGCGAGGCCGAGCACGGCCGCCCGCCGGTTCATGCGGCGGACAAACCCCGCCTCCGAGCCGTCCACCGCCTCGGCCAGCGCCGCGGCGGCATCGTTGGCGCTCTTCAGCATGAGGGCGAGCAGGAGCTGGCGGACCGTGAGGCGCTCCCCCACGCGCAGCCTGAGCGACTCCTCGCCGACCGCCACCGGTCCCGGCCCGGTCACCACCACCCGGCTCTGCGGCAGGCGCTCCAGGGTGAGCAGGGCGGTCATGACCTTGGTGGTCGAGGCCATCGGGCGCTCCTGGACGGCGGCCCGCTCGAGCAGCACCTGCCCGGTCTCCTCGTCGGCCAGCACGAAGGCGCGGGCCCGGACGGCCGGTGGGGCCACGGGCCCCGGCGGAGCACCGGCCACCGCAGGCGGCCTGGGGATCGCCGGGCCGGCCGCCGCATCCGGCGAGAGCGGCACCGGACCGGCGCCCAGGGCCGAAGCCACAAGCAGCGCGACCAGCGCTGACCGCCACCGCCGCAAGGACCCTCCTGTCAACGCACGAGGCTGCCGCTCGCCGGCGCCCCTCCGGGCCACCACCGGCATCGCGGCGCCCGCCCACGTGCCGGCGCCCCTCCGGGCCACCACCGGCATCGCGGCCCGCCCATGCGCCAGCGCCCACGCGCACCACGACCGCCTGGGGCCATCGCCTGTGTCATGGGCGGTGCTCCTTGGGATCGGCGAAGGTGCCGACCGCGGTCCGCAAGGCCACGTCCCGCATGCGGCTGCCGAGGTCGGCGAGGCTGTCGAGCATCTCACGGGCCCTGGCACGGGCCTCCGGGTTGCGCTGGCGGACCAGGGGAGCCACGACCTGCTCGAACAGGGCAGCCTCACGCTCGGCAAAGATCTTGTACATCCGCAGGTGGCGGGCTTCCAGCCCGTAGTCGGCCAGGTCACGGGCGAGGCGCAGGAGCACCAGGTCGTCGCCCCCGTACCAGCTCCCGCGCTCGGTCGAGCCGCGGGCAGCGATGAGGCCGAACGCCTCCATCTCGGCGAGCTGGTCGGCGGTGGTGCCAGCTGCCCGGCACAGCTCGTCCCGGCTGAACTGGGCGTCGGAGGGCGGCGCGTTCGAGAGCAGACCGGCACGCGCCGGCCCCGGCCCAGGACGCTCGGCGGCCGGAGCGCGCCGCGGCGGCGCGGCCGGGCCCTCGTCGGCGTGGGCGGGCGGCGGGGCCATCGCCGATCCGGCCTCATCTGCCCCGGACACGTCGCCCGGGTGGGCAGGCAGGCCGCCCACGGCGTGGAGCTCCCCGACCGACTCGAGGTCGGCCAGCCGCTGGCGGATCACCCGGAGCGGCAGGTACTGGTCGCGCTGAGCGCGCAGGACGAAGCGGAGCCGGGCCACGTCGTCCTCGGAGAACTTGCGGTAGCCGGAGGCGGACCGGTCCGGCCGGATGAGGCCGGCGCCCTCGAGGAAGCGGATCTTGGACACCGTGATGTCGGGGAACTCCGGCTTGAGGACGGCCAGGACCTCGCCGATGCTCATCGTCCCAGCCGGGGCCACGGGCTGCCTGCCCGGGGCGGGCCTGCCGCGTGCTCCGGTCCCCCCGCCCCGGGGCGGAGCTGCTGCCTGGCGCTCGACCGGGTCGACCATCACATCTACCCGGCTCCACCGGCCCCCGGCCGGCTCCCCGCGAAGAACACGAGCTTGAACTTGCCGATCTGCAACTCGTCCCCGCCGACCAGGTCGCCGTCCTCGACCCGCTCGCGGTTCAGGTAGGTACCGTTGAGCGACCCGACGTCGTGGACGGTGAAGCCGGTCGGGGACCGGCGGATCTCCGCGTGCCGGCGGGAGACCGTGATGTCGTCCAGGAAGACGTCACTCTCCGGGTGCCGGCCGGCCGTCACCAGCTCCTTGTCCAGCAGGAAGCGGCTGCCGGCATTCGGGCCCCGGCGCACCACCAGCATGGCCGTGCCCTCCCGCAGCTCCTCGACCGGGGCGGCAACCTCTTCCTCCACCTCAGCTTCGAGGTCCTGGGCGGCCAGGCTGATCGTGGTCGTCGAGTCGTCGGCGGCTGCGGCCAGCGCGGCGCCACAATTCGCGCAGAAATGGGCGCCTTCCGGGTTCTTGTGACCGCACTGGGTGCAGAACATTCCGCCCTCCGGACTTCGGCTCGATATGGACGCTGACTGTAGAGGACCGGTTGAAACAGGGTCAACGTAAACGGGCTGGTCGGACGGCTCTCTAGCTCTCCGCCACCAGGTCACGATACGCGTCGACATCCAGCAACTCGCCGGCCTGGTCGGCGTCGGTCATCTCGATCACGACGAGCCAACCCTGGCCGTAGGGGTCGGAATTGATGATCTCAGGGCTCTTGTCGAGCCTCTCGTTGCGCTCGGTGATCGTCCCCGTCACCGGGCTGTAGAGGTCGGAGACCGACTTCGTGGACTCGACCTCGCCGAACGGCTCCCCGCCGGTGACTGCGGTGCCCACCGGCGGCAGGTCGACGTAGACGATGTCGCCGAGCGCGTCCTGGGCGTGGTGGGTGATCCCCACGGTGGCCCGGTCGCCGTCGACCCGCATCCACTCGTGCTCGCTGGTGTACTTCAGGTCGTCTGGGTACATGTCGACTCTCTCCTGTCTGCCTCGCCCCGTTGCGACGTCCGGCCGAATGCCGGGCTCCCTGACCCGGCCGCCGGGCGAGCCGCCCACGCTGCGGCGTAGCCAAGCACAGCTGTCTCCGTCGTGCCAGGGATGTCCACAGCTGTGCCATGGCCTGGCGGGCCCACCGGACAGGCCCTCAGGGGCGCGGGAGCGTGGTCGGAGGGCCGACGGCCTGCTTCGTGCCCCGGCGGATCACCCTGCTCCACGGGGTGTAGTTGGAGACGAACGAGTCCTTGCGCACGACCCGGCCGTTCTGGGTGACGGTACGGTGGACGGTGACGTCGAAGCCCGAGGAACCCTGGCTCTCGACGACCTCGGTGCCCACAGGCAGGGTCGGGTCGTCCTCGTACCTGGTCTGCGGGGCGCGGAAGTTGTAGGTGCCCGAGGTGCTGTAGGCGACCTTGTAGCCCCGCGACGTCGAGTACAACGTGACCTTCATGGTCGCTGGGGTCGCCGTTGCGGTGATGTAGATCCCGTAGGGCGAGTCGTTGCGGAACTTGAGATCCGTGCCCGGCCAGTTCAGGGTCGCGTCTCGGCCCATGGGGTAATGGCTGATGTGCAGGCTGTGGTTGCGGCGCTCGACCACCGGGAGGCCCGCGAAGAAGATCGCGTTGAACATCGTCGTCCCGGCCTGGCAGACTCCGCCGCCCAGCCCGTCGACGATCTCCCCGTTGCGGATGACGTGCGCGGTGCGGTAGCCCTTGGCCGCGGTGCGCTCGCCGGTGGCGCCGTTCATCGAGAACACCTCGCCGGGCAGGACGAGCCTGCCGCTGACGGCCGCGGCGATCAGCGAGATGTTGTGCACGCGAGGGGCATCGCCAGCGTTGAACGTGGTGGTGTAGGAGGAGATGACCTCCTTCACCCCGAGGGCCCTGGCCTTCTCGGTGGTCAGCGCGGGCACGCTGGTGCGGACCGGCAGGACCGCCCGGCGGTCGGCCCCGGTCCGCCCGCCGGCGGCGAGCACGGCCACGGCCGCCCGGGCCGCGTCCACGACGCTGCCGTTGACCGCCGGGACCAGGGTGATCCGCTTGCCGGCAGGACGGAACCCGGCGTCCCGGGGCACGGTGTAGGCGAAGCCGGCCTTCTGGCGGAGCAGCGTGTCGAGCCCGCGCGGGTCGAGGCTGAGCACCAGGCGGCCACGGTCGACCCGGGTCTGCACGCGTGGAGCCAGGTCGGCCGGGGCGAGCTGGGCCTGCTGTCCGGCCGCGGTCACCGCCACCGGGGCGGACAGCAGCTCGCGGGCCTGCCTGGCGGTGGCGTCGGCCGCCGCCGGCGCGACCGTCGGCTGTTGCTCGGCCACGGGCAGGCTGATCTCGTTCGCTGCCGGCCGGGCAGCCGCCGCCTCAAGCGCCCGCACCGCGCCGGGCCGGTCGACCGCCCGGCCAGGGGCCCCGGGCACGAGCTGGACCTGTGCCGCGGTCACGACGAGCCGGGGCTCGCTGGCCGGGCGGCGGGCCTCGCGGTCCAGCCTGGCCACGAGCCGGGCGAACGTGCTCGGGTCCAGACGCGTCCTCCAGGGCAGGTCCACGCCCGAGAGCCAGGTCCGCAGCCGGTCGAGATCGGTCGGCCCGGAGTGGCCGACGGCCAGGGCGGCGGCCACGCTCGCGTCGAGGTCGAGGCGGACACCAGTCTCCGACCGCGGCAGCTCGAGGGTTGCCGTTTCGGCCCGTACGGTCACCTGCCGCGCCTCGACGGAGAGCGCGGCCGCGGCCAGGCGCGAGCGGGCCTGCGCGCGGGTCAGGCCCGACAGGTCGACGCCCGCGACCCGCACCCCGCGCCGGATCCTCCCCGCGGCCAGGGCGGCGTCGACCCCGACGAGGGCGACCACCAGGACGGCGGCGAGGACGGCGGCGAGCAGGGGGCGGGGCAGCCCGAGCAGGCGACGGCGCCCGCCGGGCCCACCCGGGGCGGTCGCCGGCCCTGGCTCCACCGGCGGCAGGGCATGCCGCTCGACCTTCTCCTCTGCCGGCGCCTCGGTCAGCCGGTGGACGACGTCGATGGTGGCTCCCTCACTCTCTGCCGCTGCGCGGGACGGCCGCGGGCCGTGAACCGCCGCACCCGATCGAGACGCGCCAGCTTACGTCCTTGGAGGGAAGCGGCACGCCTGGCCGACGGGCTGCGCTGTCAAGGTGTGCGCAGCGTACCGCCGGGCGACCACACGGGCGACACGCTCGGGTCACGGCCAGGCAACGATGACCTGGCGACCCGGTCAGCCGAGGGCCGCCGCTCGGCTCCCGGGCCCAAGCCCCGGCCGCTCCGGGCCAGTCGCGGTCACTCCCCGCCGAACGCCCGCTTGACCAGCGCCTCGTACCGGTCGGCGAGGGCGGTGGCCGCCGCCAGGGTGCCGGCCTCGGCCCACAGGTGGGTGACCGGCTCGGTGACGTCGGGGATCACCAGCGCCCAGTCGTCGGGGCCGCCGCCCCGCTCGCCGCCGGCGGGGTGGAACACCTTGATGCCGTCGACGTCCTGGGTGCGGTGGCCCTTGGTCGCCTCGACGACCTGGCGCATGACCGCCCCCTTCTGCTCCCACGGGGTGGGCACCCGGCGGCGGACGACGTTCGACTCGGGCAGCGCGGCCACCGCCCCGGCCAGGCTCACCTCCTGGGTGGCCAGCAGCTCAAGCAGCTTGCCGAACGACACCAGCCCGTCGTAGGCCGGGTGCAGGGCCGGGAACACGTAGCCGCCACCCTGCGCGCCGGCGAACACCACCCCCTCGCGCTGGGACGCCCGCATGATCGCGCTGGCGGCGAGCTTGGTCCCCGCCACCTCGCAGCCGTGCCTGGCCGCGAGCTCGACCACCCGCCGCGTGGTCGACACCGGCAGCGCGACCGTCCCCCGCTGCTCGGACCGGACCATCAGGTCGACGTACAGGAGCAGGGCCCGGTCGTGGGGGACGATCTGGCCGTGCGAGTCCACCAGGGTGAGCCGCTCCCCGACCGCGTCGAAGCGCACGCCGAGGTCGGCCCCGGAGGCCGTCACCAGGCGGGCCAGCCGCTCCAGGTCCTCGCTCTGCTGCTCGGCCGACGGGGACACCCGCTCCTCGTCGAGCTGCCCTCCGACCAGCAGCGAGTCGAGGCCGAACCGGGGCAGCAGCCAGGGCAGCACCAGCGAGCAGGTCCCGCCGCCGGCGTCGATCACCACCTTGAAGCGGCGGTGGCGCACAGCCCGCGCGTCGATGCAGTCGACCAGGGCGGCCGTGTAGTGCTCGATCGCACGCGGGGGGTAGCGGAGCTCTCCCATCTCGCGGCCGAAGGCGCGCCGGAACTCCTCCCGGTTGTAGGTCCGCTCGACCTTGCGTCTGGCGCCGTCGTCGAGGTCGCTGCCGTCGTCGCCGAACACGGCGATCTCGATCGCCTGGCCGTCCCGGGGCGAGGTGCGCACGTACATGCCACCGGAGTTGCCCGCCCGGGTGGCCGAGAAGCGCACGGCCGGTGCCGGGGCCAGCTCGAGGTCGTCGCAGTCGACCCCGGTGGCGTTCAGCCCGGCCACCAGGACCCGCTTGAGCGCGCGGGACACCCTGCTGGCGTCGCGGGCCAGCGTTACCCTCGATCCCTTCTTGAGGGTCGAGCCGAACGCCATCGCGAGCCTGAGGGCGAGCTCGGGCGTCACGTCGATGTTGGCCAGGCCGGTCACGCCGTGCTCGGAGAACAAGGTGCGCGCGCCCCGGCCCTCCCAGATGATCGACTTGGTGACCACCGCGCCCGGCTCGACCGTCTTGAAGGGGTAGACCTTGACGCCAGGTCGTAGGATCGCGCCGCGGCCGATGTTGGCGTTGTCCCCGATCACCACGCCGTCCTCGACCTGCCCGCCCCGCTTCACGTCGGCGCTGCGGCCGATGACGCAGCCGCGGAGCTGGGCGCCCGGCCCGACATAGGCGTTGTCCTGGATGATGGCCCGGTGCAGGAAGGCGTTCTCCTTGACCACCACGTTCGCGCCCACCACGGTGTACTCGCGCAGGTTGGCCGCCTTCTCCACCTTGGCGAAGTCGCCGATCAGGACCGGCGTGCCGAGCAGGGCGTCCGGGTCGACCTCGGCCCCCTCCCCCAGCCACACCCCGGGCCGGACCTGGAACCCGCGCAGGTCGACGCGCACCTTGCCGTCCAGGATGTCCTCGTGGGCGCGGCGGTAGGCGTCCAGGTTGCCGACGTCCTCCCAGTAACCCTCGGCCACGCAGGCGTACAGGGGCGCGCCGGCCGCGAGCAGCTTGGGGAAGACGTCGGCGGCGAAGTCGGCCGGCCCGTCCTCGGGGATGTAGTCGAACACCTCGGGCTCGAGCACGTAGATGCCGGTGTTGATGGTGTCGGAGAAGACCTGGCCCCAGTGCGGCTTCTCGAGGAAACGCTCGATGCGGCCGTCCTCGGTGGTGATCACGATGCCGAACTCGAGCGGGTTCTCCACCCGCTTGGTGACCACGGTGCCGAGCGCCCCGGAGCGGCGGTGGAAGGCGACCACCTCGTCCAGGCCGATGTCGGTCAGGGCGTCGCCCGAGATGACCGTGAACGTCTCCTGGAGCTGCTCGGCCGCGTTCTTGACGCTGCCCGCGGTGCCGAGCGGACGTGGCTCGGTCGCATAGGTCAGGTCGACGCCCATGTCGGAGCCGTCGCCGAAGTAGTTGCGGACCTGGCTGGCCAGGAACTGCACCGTGACCACGATGTCCTTGACGCCGTGGTTGCGGACGTGCCGGACGATGTGCTCCATGATCGGCCGGTTGGCCAGCGGCAGCATCGGCTTGGGCTGGTTCGCGGTCAGCGGACGAAGACGTGTGCCCTCGCCACCAGCCATGATCACGGCCTTCATGGGGTGGCCTCCTTGCTGCGTGTCAAGCTCCGGACGCTCCCGCTGGGCCGGGCCGGGCCGCGAGCGCCGCGCCCACCGCGGGCGCCCTTGGACGGCGCTGCCGCCCGGCGCCTCAGGCCGGGCCTAGGCGCCGGCGCGCGCCGCTCGCAGCCCTTCCAGAGCCATTCTGACGTAGACCACCCCCGCCACGTAGTAGAGGGCGACGCCGGCCCACAGCAGCGCCAGGCCGATCACGTGCGCGGCGGGTGCGAGGGCCAGGCCGGTCTCGCCCACGACCAGGGTCGGCAGCGCGAAGAGCAGGTCGAACGTTGCCGCCTTGCCGACCCGGACGACGTCTGGCGGGCGCACCCCGCGCCTGGACAGCAGCGGGAACCCGGCCAGGAGGACGATGTCCCGGCCGACCAGGAGGGCCACCGCCGGCCAGGGCAGGACGCCGCGGGCGACCAGGGCGATGGCCACCGACGCGATCAGCAGGCGGTCGGCGAGCGGGTCGAGGAGCTGGCCGAGCCGGGAGACCCGACCGGTGCGCCTGGCCAACCAGCCGTCCACCCAGTCGGTGGCGCCCACCAGCGCGGTGAGCCAGAGCCCGGTGCCGTAGCGGCCGGTGGCCAGCAGCCACGCGCACACCGGCATGAGCAGGAGCCGGGCGAACGAGATCGCGTTCGGCGCGGTGACGATCGCCGTCGACGGCCGCTGGTCCGCGCCGCCCTTCGGGGCTGCAACCTCTGCCGCGGGCGGGGAGCCGGGCCCGCTCGCCGCCCCTGCGCCGGCCACTTCTCCGGTGCCGGGCATGCCCGAGCCAGGCGCGGGGTGCCTGGCCTCCGGGGGGCTGGTCTCACTCATAGGACGAGCGTATACCCGCCCGCGCCGCCCCGACTGCGGGCCCGCGGTCACCGGCCCTTCCAGGTTTGCCGGTCGAGTCCAGGCGGAGGTAGGCCCGCTGCACGTACCGCCGCGCCCGGTCCCTGGCCGGCCCGGGCGCCCGGCAGCCCCCCGGCAACGCCGTGTCGCGGGCTCAGGTCAGGTGCGATGGTCGGGACGGCCGGATTTGAACCGGCGACCCCCAGTCCCCCAGACTGGTGCGCTAACCAAGCTGCGCCACGTCCCGGAAGGGTCGGAGCGGCGTACACACCCTCGCTCGTCGCTCTAGAGGCCACAGACTACCACGTCCAGACCGGGCCTCGGGACACCGCGACACCGGGCCTGGAGGGAGTCTCGCCCGCTGCGCAGCGCCCGCCGACCGCCCCTTTGATGCGCTCGGTCGGCCCTGAAGGGCGGCCGCGCTCACCGGCCGCCTGGGCGCTCCCTCGTCTTGACCCGCCCGATCACCCGCACCGGCGTGCCCTGGAAGCCGAAGGTCCGGCGCAGGTCGTGCTCGAGGAACCGCCGGTAGGCGGGGCTGAGCACGCCGGTCGCGAAGAACACGAGCTCCGGCGGCGCGACCCGGGCCTGGGTCACGTAGCGGACCTTGACCGGCCTGCCGCGCGCGGGCGGTGGCGGAGTCCGATCGGTCGCCTGGCCGAGCCACTGGTTCAGGGCGGCGGTCGGCACCCGCCGACCGCGCTCGGCCAGGACCTCGTCGAGCA
>Ga0137375_10006016_pt1 | contig 14386 bp, 12 predicted proteins | sample SagtaG_24_FD_104936 | JGI IMG/M metagenome (GOLD analysis project Ga0137375, IMG submission 104936) | Vadose zone soil microbial communities from Sagehorn Ranch, Mendocino, California, USA - Sage1_R_113_16 metaG | ecosystem: Environmental > Terrestrial > Soil > Vadose zone | place: USA...
CCCGCGACGCACGCCAGGGCGGGGACGGGCCTTTGGACACTGGCCCGGACTCACACCATCTCCAATCCGATCCTCCTCTCGGTGCAGTCACTCATCTCGTGCGACCTCACGTCGCACCTCGCACTTCGGATCATCGCCATCCGGCTCCCGCACGTTGGCGAGGTCGAGCGACAGACAACCCTCGTGCGGGTGGTCGGTGAGCCGACACTGGCACTCAGTGGGGCTGCACATGCAGCGGCAACAGACCTCATGAGCGACGGTCCACGATGCAAGGTACCGGCCGCAGCGGCACCGCTGCGTCTCCTGCTGCACGGTGAGCCGGGGAAGCGTCTCCACGCCAGCGTAACGCCAGGTCAACCGTCCCAGTCGCCCGAAATCCGAAATCCAGAATCAGCAAACTGCATCCTTGGGCACGGCTTTTTTCGTAAAGACAAATAGCGGCCCCAGCGCTCTTGCGGGGGCGCTGGGCCGCTGGTTCGATGTCCCGGCCGGGTCAGGGTCCGCTCTCGCGGGGCCGGCCGGGTCGTCGTCACGGGCCGCTGTTGCCGATCGGCCGGCCGGCGATGAAAGGGTCAGCCGGGTTGCTCTCGGGCGCCGCGGCCTTGTCGGCAAGATCGTCGCGGTAGCGGTCCACCTCGCCAGCCAGCGCGTCCAGTCGCACCTCGAGGTACCCGCGGCGCACACACAGCGCCGCCTCATCGAGCTTGGTGACGAGGTGCCCGCCGAGCTGGACCCGGTCCAGCATGCGAAGCCGATCGTCGTCGAGCGCGTCCCTGGCGGCTTCCAAGGAACCGCGCGACGGCCGCACGTTCGCCCGCATGGATCGGGGCGCTAGAGTCTTGCTGTGCCAAGGGGAGCCTGCCCTACGTCCGGCTGCCCCGCGGGATGCTCCGCTGGCGCTGGGGCGACGTCCGGGATTGGCTTGCCGAGCGCCGCGAGGACGGGTAGCCGAGGGCACAGGCAGGGCACATGACATTGCTCTGCGATGCGCGGTGATGACCGCTGCCTAACGGTGTTTGCCTGGTCAGGCCATACGGGGATGCATCGGTGCAGGTCCAGACGATGCCGCCACCACTTCACAAAAATGTGGTGGCCGACCTGGAAGGCACAGCACCCCGACTCGGCGTACAACATCGGCAAGCGCGTCGAGAAAGTTGGAGCTGCGCCGGGGAGCTGACCCCGGCTACTGGCGGGCGCTCCAGAGGGCCAGCGGGTCCGCCGGGGCGTCGGCCTTGGCCGCCTCCATCTTCTCGCCGAGGTCGCCAAGGTCCTTGCGGCCCATGGCCTCGCGGACCTGCGGGAACCACTCCTGCTCCTCCTCCTCGACATGGTGGCGGACGTTCTCCATCAGCACCGTCATCTTGGCATCGAAGCGCTCGTCCTGGGGGTCCATGCGCGCCAGCTCGGAGAGCATCCAGGCGACCACGTGGTGCTCCTCCACGCTCTCCAGCACATGCTCGCCGGTCTCCGGCACGGCCGTGCGGGCGGCGGGGTAGAACAGCGTCTCCTCGATGTAGGCGTGCGCGGTCAGCTCGGCGATCACCTCGTCGGCCAGCTTGCGTTTGGTCTTGTAGGCCCGCTCGCCGGCTTTCTCGAACTGCTTGAAGAGGCGCTCGACCTGCTTGTGGTCGTCCTTCAGCAACACGATGGCGTCCATCCCGGCCTCCCGCCCGCGTCCCGGTGGTGGCGCCTGCCTGCCCCGCCGTCGAGGGCGCAAACCTGTGCGGCGGGCAGCCGCATGTCAGCCCACGTAGCGGCGGGCGACCGAACGGCGTCGCGGCGCCTCCAGCAGGCGCAGGCCGCGCTCGACCTCGGGCGGGATCACCCGCCGTTCGCGCAGCACCCAGCGCAGCCCGCCGAGTGCCTCGGCGACGGCCGCCAGGCTCGCCCGGTCGCGCGGCAGCGAGCGCAGCACCCAGCCGGTGTGGCGCAGCGCGCCGGGCAGCGGGCGTCGCAGCCACGCGGTCCACAGGGTGTTGCGGATGCCGAGCTGGCGGCGGCGCGGCTCGCGCAGCGGCGAGGGCGCGTGCTGGACCACCACGTCGCCGGCCCAGCACATCCACCAACCGCGGGCGGCGAGGTCGAGCGCCAGCAGCTCTTCCTCGCCGCCGAGCCAGAGCCGCGGGGAGAATCCGCCCGCCTCCCGGAAGGCGGTGACCCGGACCATGGTCGCGCCGGCCAGCACGCTCAGCAGCGCCGGGCCGGGCAGCCACGGCGGGCGGGGGACCGGCGAGCCGCGCAGCTCCGGGGTGATCGGGTCCTCGACCAGGTCCGGGGCGACCAGGATCCGGCCGGTCACCGACGCCAGCAGCGGGTGGGCGTCGAGGAGGTCGGCGGCGCGGCGCAGCGCCCCCGGCTGCCAGGTTGTGTCGTCGTCGCAGAACGCCACGTACGGCGTGGTGACCCGGCGGACGGCGAGGTTCCGCGCGACCGCGCCGAGGTTGCGGTCGCACGGCAGCAGGGTCACCTGGCCGAACCGGTCGGCGACCGCCTCGCGGGTCCCGTCGGTCGAGGCGTTGTCGGCCACGATCACCGGCGGCTGCTCCGGCAGGGCGGTCATGCGCGCCAGCGTGTCGAGCAGTTCGGCCCGGCGGTTGCGGGTGGCGATCACCACGGTGACGCGGCCGTCGCTCATCGCCCGCCGTCCTCCAGCAGGCGGATCTGCCGCTCCACCGCGTCGGGGAGCGGCGCGCGCTGGCTCAGCGCCGCCGGTAGGCGGAGCAGCGTGCCGAGCAGGGCACGGCGCGCGGCGGGGTCGCCGGGCGCCGCGCTCGCCAGCCTGGCGACCGCGGCGGCGGCAACCCGCGCCGGGCGGCGCATCACCGCCGAGAGCACGGCGTTGCGGCGCTCCATCGCGCGGCGGCGGCAGGCGTCCGGGCGGCTGGGCGAGGGGTGGTGGTGGGCGACCACCTCGGCGACGTAGGCGCGCTCCCAGCCGGCGGCGGCGAGGTCCCAGCAGAGCAGTTCCTCCTCACCCGCGAAGTGCAGCACCGGGCTGAACCCTCCGACGCCCAGGAACGCCGCCCGGCGGAGAACCGCCGAGCAGGCCAGGAAGCCGAGCACCGCCGGACCCGGCGCGTCCGGTGGGCGCGGCAGCGGGCTCCGCTCCAGCAGCTGGGTCAGCGGGTCGGGGCGCTGCTGCGGGCCGACCAGCGTGCGGCCGGCAAGCAGCGCGAGCCGCGGGTGGGCGTCGAGGATCTCCGCCGCGAGCTGGAGTGCGCCCGGTGCCCACCAGGAATCGTCGTCGCTCAACGCGACATACGGCGTGCGGCTCACCAGCGCGCCCAGGTTGCGGGCGGGGGCACCGAGGTTGTGCCGCAGCGTGATCACCCGCACGCCGTGGAACCGGCCGCGCACCGCCTCGGAGGTGTGGTCGCTGGAGCCGTTGTCGACCACCACGACCGGTGGTGGCGGCACCAGCTCTCGCAGCCGCCGGAGCGTGCCGAGCAGCTCGCCACGGCGGTTCCGCGTGGCGATGACCACCGTCACCGCGTCACTCACCGGCCCGCCGCTCCGACCGCCGGCGCCGACCGTCCATACCACAACAATCGGCTGCGCTCCCCCTGGATACGGTCTGACGGAAGCGGGCTACCCCGGCTTGCCTCGCGGAACCAGAACGGCCCCGCGCCGCGCCGGGCGGGAACCGTCTCCCCGCGGCACTTCCTGCCTGAGCTGCCCATGTCCACTCAGGTCATCTGGGGTCAGCGGTGCCGGCGTTTCCGAAGTGGCGCCGGTGGTACTCCGTCGCCATTGGAAGCAGGAGGGGCAAGCAGGACCAGGGGCGGGCGCATGCGAATTCTCGGTGTCAACGCGGTGTTCCACGATCCGGCCGCCGCGCTGGTGGTCGACGGCGTGGTGGTCGCCGCCGCTGAGGAGGAGCGCTTCAGCCGCCGCAAGCATGGCAAGCGCCCGGTGCCGTTCTCCACCTGGGAGCTGCCTGAGCAGGCCGCCCGCTGGTGCCTGCGGGTCGCCGGCATCGAGCCGCAGGACCTGGACGCGGTGGCATATTCCTACGACCCCGCGCTGGTGCGGCCCGGGCTCGCCGGGCTCGACCAGGGCTGGGAGGAGCTGCGCACCACCTACGCCCGCCGGGCGCCGAACTTCCTCGCCACCGCGCTGCCGGGGCTCGACCCCGAGATCGTGCGGTTCGTGCCGCACCACCTCGCCCACGCCGCCTCCGCCGGGCTGGCCGCGCCGTTCCGCGACTCGGCCGTGCTGGTGGCCGACGGCCGCGGCGAGGCCACCTCGTACCTGGCCGGGGTCTACCGCGACGGCGAGCTGGAGGTGCTGGCGACGCAGTCGCTGCCGCACTCGCTCGGGCTGCTGTACGAGGAGGTCACCGAGCACCTGGGCTTCCTCCGTTCTTCGGACGAGTACAAGGTGATGGCGCTGGCCTCCTACGCCCGCGACGACGCCCAGCTCCTGCCGGAACTCCGCGAGCTCGTCCGCACCACAGGCGACGGTGGCTTCGCGGTGCGGCCGATCGACTGGGACGCGCTGGCCAAGCGTCGCCGGCCGGACGAGGAGCTGCGGCCGGAGCACGCGGCGCTGGCCGCCAGCGTGCAGACGCGGCTCGAGGAGGTGCTGCTCGAGCTGGCTCGCTGGCTGCACGAGCGCAGCGGCGAGCGGTCGCTCACCATGGCCGGCGGGGTGGCGCTCAACTGCGTCGCCAACACCCGGCTGTTGGCGGAGGGCCCGTTCGAGCGGCTGTGGGTCCAGCCGGCGGCCGGCGACGCCGGCACCGCGCTCGGCGCCGCCCTGCACCTGGCGCAGGCGCACGGCGAGCCGGTGGAGCCGATGCCCGGCGCCGATCTCGGCCGCGGCTTCGGCGACGACGAGCTGGAGGCGTGGCTCCAGACGGCCCGGGTGCGCTACGAGCGCCCGGCGGACGTGGCGGTGGCCGTGGCCGACGCGCTCGCCGGCGACCAGATCGTCGCCTGGTTCCAGGGTCGCAGCGAGTTCGGGCCGCGCGCGCTCGGCCACCGCTCGCTGCTCGCCCACCCCGGACACGCCGGTAACCTCGACCGGCTCAACGCCGTCAAGGGCCGCGAGGCGTTTCGGCCCATCGCCCCGATGGTGCTCGCGGAGCGCGCCGCCGAGCTGTTCGGCCGCGGCCCGGTGCCGAGCCCCTACATGCTGTTCGTCCACGACGTGGCCGACGCCTGGCGCGAGCGCATCCCGGCGGTGGTGCACGTCGACGGGACCGCGCGCATCCAGACCGTCGACCGCCACCGCGAGCCGCTGCTGGCGCGCATGCTCGACCGCTTCGGCCAGCGGACCAGCCTGCCGGTGGTGGTCAACACCAGCCTGAACACCGCCGGGCGGCCGATGGTGGACGACCCGCGTGACGCGCTGGAGTGCTTCGGATCCACGCCGGTGGACCTGCTGGCGCTGGGCCCGTTCGTGGTCCGTCGTGGGGAGGCGTTCCAGTGAGCTACGCCGTGGTCATCCCCACCTGTGGGCGGCCGAGCCTGGACGTCCTGCTGGCGCGACTGCTGCACGACGGCGCGCCCGGCTCGACCGAGATCGTGGTGGTGGACGACCGCCCGGCCGCCGCGGAGCCGCTGACACTGGACCGGCGTGTTCGGGTGCTGCGCAGCTTCGGCCGCGGGCCAGCCGCCGCCCGCAACGCCGGCTGGCGCGCGGTCGGCGCCGAGTGGGTCGCCTTCCTCGACGACGACGTGGTGCCCGGGCCCGACTGGGGGCGGCGCATCGCCGACGACCTGCGCGGCGTGCCGCCGACGGTGGGCGCCAGTCAGGGCCGCATCGAGGTCCCGCTGCCGGCCGGGCGGCGGCCGATCGACGCCGAGCGCGGCACCGCGGGGCTGGCCAGTGCGCGCTGGATCACCGCGGACATGGCCTACCGGCGCGTCGCGCTGGAGCGCGCCGGCGGCTTCGACGAGCGCTTCCGCCGCGCCTACCGCGAGGACGCCGACCTCGCCCTGCGGGTGCTGGGCGCCGGCTACCAGATCGCCGGCGGCCGGCGGTCCTCCACCCATCCGGTGCGCCCGGCCGGTGCGCTGGCCAGCGTGCGCGCGCAGCGCGGCAACGCCGACGACGCGCTGATGCGGCGCCGCCACGGGCGTGGCTGGCGCGAGCGCGCCGGCGACGGCCCTGGCCGGCTGCGCTGGCACGCGGTCACCACCGCCGCGGCGCTGGCCGCGCTCGGCGCCGCCGCGGCGCGCCGGCGCCGCGTGGCCACGGGGCCGGCGTTGCTGTGGGGAGGGCTGACGGCGGAGTTCGCGCTGCGCCGGATCCTGCCCGGCCCGCGCACCGCGGCCGAGATCGGACGTATGGTGGCCAGTAGCATCGCCATCCCGCCCGCTGCCTGCTGGCACCGGTTGGCGGGCGAGCTGCACTGGCGGCGGGTGCGTCCCGGCGGCACGTCCGGGGGTCCCGGGGCGCGCCCGCCGCTCGCGGTGTTGTTCGACCGCGACGGCACCCTGATCCACGACGCGCCCCATAACGCCGACCCCGCCGCGGTCCGGCCGGTGGCCGGCGTCAAGTGGGCGCTCGACCGGCTGCGCGGCCTCGGCATCGCGGTCGGCGTGGTCAGCAACCAGTCCGGCGTCGCCAGGGGCCTGCTCACCGGCGAGGAGGTGGCGCGGGTCAACGCCCGGGTGGCGGAGCTGCTCGGCCCGTTCGACGTGCTGTGCGTCTGCCCCCACGACCCCGGGGACGGCTGCGGCTGCCGCAAGCCGGCGCCCGGTCTGGTGCTGGTCGCCGCCGCAGAGCTGGGCGTGCCGGTGGAGCGCTGCGTGGTCATCGGCGACATTGGCGCCGACATGGAGGCCGCCGCGGCCGCCGGCGCCAGGGGCATCCTGGTGCCGAACGGGCGTACTCGCCCCGAGGAGGTCCGCGCGGCCGCCGAGGTGGCCGCCGACGTGCCCGCCGCGGTCGCGATCGCCCTGTCGGGGAGCCTCTGGTGACCGGGACCGTGCTGGTGGCCCGGCTCGACAACGCCGGCGACGTGCTGCTGGCCGGCCCCGCGATCCGCGCGGTGGCCGCCCGCGCCGAGCGCATGGTGCTGCTCACCGGCCCGCACGGCCGCGCGGCGGGGGAGCTGCTGCCGGGCGTCGACCGGGTGATCGAGTGGTCCGCCCCGTGGATCGACCCCGAGCCCGGTCCGGTGACGCGCGGGCACGTCGCCGCCCTCGTGCGCGAGATCGAGGATGAGGCGCCGGAAGCGGCGCTGTTGCTCTGCTCGTTCCACCAGTCGCCGCTGCCGCTGGCGCTACTGCTGCGGCTCGCCGGGGTCGGCTGGATCGGCGCGATCAGCGAGGACTACCCCGGCTCGTTGCTTGACCTGCGCCACCGGCTCGACGGCGACCCGCCGGAGGCGGTGCGCAACCTGCTGCTGGCGGAGGCCGCCGGCTTCCCGCTGCCGTCCGGCGACCACGGCCGGCTGGCGGTACGCCGGCCACTGCCCGAGGTCGACCACCTCACCGGCCGCGGCGCCTACGTGGTGCTGCACCCGGGGGCCTCGGTGCCGGCCAGGCAGTGGCCGGCGGAGCGCTGCGCCGAGGCGGTGCGCGCGCTCGCCCGTGCCGGCCACCGGGTGCTGGTGACCGGGTCGCCGGAGCAGCGGCGGCTCACCGCTCAGGTCGCGTGCGACGCCGGCCGGGACCTTGGCGGCCGCACCGACCTTGCCGAGCTGGCGGCGGTGCTCGACGGCGCGGACGCGGTGGTGGCCGGCAACACCGGCCCGGCCCACCTGGCCGCGGCGGTCGGCACCCCGGTGGTGTCGCTGTTCTCCCCTGTGGTGCCCGCCGCCCGCTGGGCGCCGTACGGCGTGCCGGTGGTGCTGCTCGGCGACCAACGGGCCGCCTGCCGCGACAGCCGGGCGCGCGAATGTCCGATCCCGGGGCATCCCTGCCTGGCCGGCGTCGGGCCGGCGGAGGTGGTCGCCGCGGTGGACACGCTCCTGGTGGCGGCGGCATGAGGATCCTGCACTGGCACGTCCACGGGTCCTGGAGCACGGCCTTCGTCCAGGGGCCGCACACCTACCTGGTGCCGGTTACCCCCGACCGGGGCCCGGACGGCCGCGGCCGCGCTGCCACCTTCCCCTGGCCCGATCGGGCGGTGGAGCTGGACCCGGCGGCGCTGGCGCGGGAGCCGGTCGACCTGGTGGTGCTGCAACGCCCACACGAGCTCGAGCTGGTCGAGCGCTGGCTCGGCCGGCGGCCCGGGCGCGACCTGCCCGCGGTCTACCTGGAGCACAACACGCCCCGCGCGGACGTTCCCAACGCGCGCCACCCGATGGCCGGGCGGGCCGACATCCCGGTGGTCCACGTGAGCGCCTTCAACCAGCTCATGTGGGACTGCGGGCTGGCGCCCTCGACGGTGATCGAGCACGGTGTGGTCGACCCGGGCGAGCGGTACACCGGCGAGCTGCCGCGCGCCGGGGTGGTGGTCAACGAGCCGGTCCGGCGCGGCCGGGTCACTGGCACCGACCTGCTCGGCCGCTTCGCCGCGCAGGCGCCGCTGGACGTCTTCGGGATGCGGGTCTCGGAGCTGCCGCCGCATCCGCGGATGGCGACCTGCGAGGACCTCCCGCAGGCGCGGATGCACGCCGAGCTCGCCCGCCGCCGGGTCTACCTGCACCCGGTCCGCTGGACCTCGCTGGGGCTGTCGCTGCTTGAGGCGATGCACCTTGGCATGCCGGTGGTTGCGCTGGCGACCACCGAGGTGGTCGAGGCGGTCCCGCCAGAGGCCGGAGTGGTGTCCACCAACGTCGAGCGTCTCGAGGAGGCACTGCGCGCCTTCGTCGCGGATCCCGAGCTGGCCCGCCGCACGGGACGGGCGGCCAGAGCTGCCGCCCGCCGCAGGTACTCGCTCGACCGGTTCCTCGCCGACTGGGACCGATTGCTGAAGGAGGTGACCGGATGAGGATCGACCTGATCTCGGAGCACGCCAGCCCGCTGGCCGCGCTCGGCGGGGTCGACTCGGGCGGACAGAACGTCCACGTCGCGGACCTGGCGCGGGCGCTGGCGCGGCGCGGTCACCAGGTCACCGTCCACACCCGCCGCGACGACCCCGGGCTGCCGGAGCGAGTCGAGGCGGCGCCGGGCGTGACCGTCGAGCACGTCCCGGCCGGCCCGCCGCTGCCGCAGCCCAAGGACGAGCTGCTGGTCCACATGCCGGCGTTCGGCGCCCACCTGGCGCGCCGCTGGGCGTGGGAGCCGCCCGAGGTGGTGCACGCCCACTTTTGGATGAGCGGGCTGGCCGCGCTGGACGGTGCGCGCGGCACCGGCGTCCCGGTGGTCCAGACCTTTCACGCGCTCGGCTCGGTGAAGCGGCGCCACCAGGGCGCGGCCGACACCAGCCCGCCGAGCCGGCTGGCGCTGGAGCGCAAGCTGGGGCGCGAGGTCGCGCTGGTGATCGCCACCTGCTCGGACGAGCTGGTCGAGCTGGCCCGCATGGAGTTGCCGCCCGGGCGGGTCGCGGTCGTGCCCTGCGGGGTCGACCTCGACCGCTTCCGGTCGGACGGCCGGCGTGCCCGGCGTGACGGCCGCCCGCGCATCCTGTCGCTCGGGCGGCTGGTGCCGCGCAAGGGCGTGGAGACCACCATCGAGGCGCTGGCCGCCGTGCCCGGCGCGGAGCTGGTGATCGCCGGAGGCGATGCCTCCACCGGGGAGGAGCGCGGCCGCCTGGCGACGCTCGCGCGGGCGTGCGGGGTGTCCGAGCGGGTGCGCCTGGTCGGCCAGGTCCCGCGGGACGGCGTTCCCGCGCTGCTGCGCTCCGCGGACGTGGTGGTCAGCGTCCCGTGGTACGAGCCCTTCGGGATGGTGCCGCTGGAGGCGATGGCCTGCGGCGTGCCGCTGATCGCCTCGGCGGTCGGCGGCCACCTCGACAGCGTGGCGGACGGCCGTACCGGCCTGCTGGTTCCGCCGCGCGACCCGGACGCGCTGGCGCGCGGGCTCCGCGAGCTGCTCGCCGACCCTGAACGGCGCGCCGCCCTCGGCGCGGCGGCGGCCGAGCGCGCACGCTCCTGCTACGGCTGGGACAGGATCGCTCGCGAGACCGAGCGCTGCTACCGGCGCGTGCTGGCCTCCGGCGACTCCCTCGACCTGCTCCACCCGCGCGCCGCCGGCGGGGCTGGCGCGAGGGTGTCGCGGTGAGCGTCCAGCCGCTCGTGGTGGTGGGCGACTCGCTGCTCGACAGCGACCTCACCGGCTCGGTCACCCGGCTGTGCCCCGACGCGCCCGCGCCCGTCGTCGACCTGGCAAGGCAGGTCCAGCGGCCCGGCGGCGCGGGCCTGGCGGCGCTGCTGGCCGCGCGCGCCGGCCACGCGGTCACGCTGATCACCGCGCTGGCCGGCGACCCGCCCGGCCGGCTGCTCGCCGAGCTGCTCGCCGCCGAGGTCCGGGTCGTGCCGCTGCCCCTCCGCGGCTCGACGGTCCGCAAGACCCGGGTCCGCTCGTCCGGACAGTCGCTGCTGCGAATCGACTCCGGCGACGGGCGGGCCGTCGACGGCCCCACCGGACCGGAGGCGCGCTCGGCGCTGCTGGGCGCGGGCGCGATCCTGGTGGCCGACTACGGCCGTGGGATCACCTCGGTCGCCGGGTTGCGGCGGTTGCTCGCTCGCCAGGCCGCCCGCGTGCCGGTGGTCTGGGACCCGCATCCCCGCAGCGCAGCGCCGGTCCCCGGCTGCCGACTGGTCACCCCGAACGAGGCCGAGGCCACGAGCTTCGCCTCGCGCTCCGACGGGCTGGAGGCGGCCACCACGCTGCTCCAGCGCTGGGACTGCGCGGCGGTCGCGATGACCAGGGGCGCGCGCGGCGCGCTGCTGGCCACGCCCGACGGCTGCCTGGCGGTGCCAGTGCCCCAGCTCGACCGGGCGCCGCACGCCGACGCCTGCGGCGCCGGCGACGCCTTCGCCGCGGCGGTCACCAGGGAGCTGCTGGGCGGCGGCTCGCTCACCGAGGCGATCAGGGCGGCGGTCGCGGCGGCATCGCGCTTCGTCGCTGGCGGCGGCGTCGGCGTCGGCGCGATCGGGGTCGACCGCGGCGGCGGCGAGCTGGCGCGGCGGGAGGCACCGCCGGGCTCGGCGCTGGAGCTGGCCGCCAGCGTGCGCCGGCACGGTGGGCGGCTGGTGGCCACCGGCGGCTGCTTCGACCTGCTGCACCCCGGGCATCTCGACCTGCTGCGGCAGGCACGGGCGCTGGGCGACGCGCTGGTGGTGTGCCTCAACTCCGACGCGTCGGTGCGCCGCCTGAAGGGACCGGACCGGCCGGTCGTCCCCTTGGGCGGGCGGGTCGCCATGCTGGAGGCACTGGAGCCGGTCGACGCGGTGGCGGTGTTCGACGAGGACACCCCGGCCGCGCTGCTGGAGAGGCTGCGCCCGGACGTGTGGGTCAAGGGCGGCGACTACATGCTGGGCGAGCTGCCCGAGGCGCCGCTGGTCGGCCGGTACGGCGGGCGCACCGTGCTGATCCCGCTGACCGGTGGCTGGTCGACCAGCCACCTGGTGGACGCCGTGCGCGGCGAGCTGTCAGCGACCGGGGGAGGAGCCTGATGCGATCACTGGGAACTGTGCTGATCACCGGGGGGGCGAGCGGCCTCGGCGCCGCCACTGTCGAGGCGGTCGGGCAGGCCGGCGGGCGGCCGCTGGTGCTCGACCGCGTCGCGCCGGACGGCGGGGTCGAGCACGCGCTGGCCGACCTGGCCGACCGCCAGGCCACCGAACGCGCGGTGGCCGAGCTGGTGGAGCGCGCCGGCGGGCTCGACGGGGTGTTCACCGCCGCCGGCATCGACGCGTGCGGTCCCCTCGACGAGGTGCCGGCCGACGAGTGGGAGCGGGTCGTGCAGGTCAACCTGCTCGGCACCGCGCGGGTGGTGCGCGCCGCGCTGCCCTTCCTGGAGCGCTCGGGCGGGACCGTGGTGACCTGCGCCTCCACGCTGGGGCTCAAGGCGCTACCGGACGCGACCGCCTACTGCGCCTCCAAGTTCGGCGTGATCGGCTTCACCCGCGCGCTGGCTGCGGAGACGCGCGGCCGCGTCGGCGTGACCCTGCTGGTCCCCGGCGGGATGCGCACCGCCTTCTTCGACGGCCGCGAGGAGCGGTACAAGCCGCCACCGGACGCCAAGCTCAACCAGCCCGAGGACGTGGCCGCCACGGTGGTCTTCGCGCTGCGGCAGCCGCCCGGCTGCGAGCTGCGGGAGCTGGTGGTGGCCGCCTCCGAAGAGCCCTCCTGGCCGTGAGCCCTCCAGGCCGGCCCACCGTGCTGGCGCTGCGCGCGCTGGGCGTTGGCGACCTGCTCACCGCCGTGCCGGCCCTGCGCGGCCTGCGGCGCGCCCACCCCCGGCACCGCCTGGTGCTGGCCGCGCCGGCGCCGCTGGCAGAGCTGGCCGCGCTGACCGGGGCGGTCGACGAACTGCTGCCCACACCCCGGCTGGCGCCGCTGACGGCGCCGGCGCCGGAGATGGCGGTCAACCTGCACGGCCAGGGACCGCGGAGCACCGCGATCCTGCGCGACCTCGGCCCCGGGACGCTGCTGACCCATGCCCATCCAGAACACCCCGGCGTCCCGGGGCCGAGGTGGCGGGCCGACCTGCACGAGGTGGCGCGCTGGTGCCGGCTGCTCGCCAGCGCTGGCATCCCCTGCGACCCGGCGGACCTCGGGCTGGCGCGGCCGGCCGGGCCGAGCCCGGCCCCGGGCGCGGTCGTGGTGCACCCCGGCGCGGGATTCCCCGCGCGGCAGTGGCCCGCGGAGCGCTACGCCACCGTGGCGCGCGAACTGGCGCGCGGTGGGCGGCCCGTGGTCGTAAGCGGCGATCCCGGCCAGCGCGCGTTGGCCCGGCGCGTCGCGGACGGCGCTGGGCTCCCGGACGGCGCCGTGCTGGCCGGCCGGACCAGCCTCGGCCAGCTCGCCGCACTGGTCGCCGAGGCCGCCCTGGTGGTCTGCGGCGACACCGGCATCGCCCACCTCGCCACCGCCTACGGCACCCCGTCGGTGGTCCTGTTCGGCCCGGTCGCCCCGCGCCACTGGGGCCCGCCACCCGACCGCCGCCAGCACGTCGCCCTGTGGGCCGGCCGCACCGGCGACACCTTCGCCGACCGCCCCGACCCCGGCCTCCTCCAGCTCACCCCCGACGACGTGCTCGCCGCCGCCGCCACCGCCTGGTGCCGGCCGGCCCGCGTGTGACCATCGCCGTCGCTGTCCTACCACGCAGTCGCCGCGGTCCCCGACCCGGTCGACAAGCGGTCGATGACCCCCGGCGACAGCGCTGACGTGGGCACCGCCACGCCGACGCTGCACGGGGTGTTCACCAGGCGGCCCGCAAGCAGTGGGCACGTCGACTTCGAGGTCGCCAACCCGGCCACCGGCGCGGTGGTGGCCTCCGGCGCGGGTGCGACGGTGGCCAGCGGCGCCGACTCGGCCTGGACGGTGCCGGCCGGCAGGCTGGCGGCCGGGTCGACCTATCGGTGGCGGGCGCGCGGCAACGACGGCACCGCAGCCGGGCCGTGGTCGGCGTACAAGTACCTCAACACCCAGGCCGCATCGCTGCTTGGGGAGCAGCACCGCTTCGGCTTCGAGGGCCGCGCCCTGAACGACCGGTCGCAGCTGAAGGTCAACGTCGCCAACGGCAACCTGCTGCTGCACGCCACCGACCTGCGCATCCGCGGCACCGGCCTGGACTTCACCCTGAACCGCTCCTACAACAGCCGCCAGCCCGCCGTCTCGGCGCTCGGCAAGGGCTGGACCCTCAACGTGGGCCAGGACGTCCGCCTGGTGTTCGCCTCCAGCACGCATGCCACCAGTGACGTGACCTATGTCGCCCCGACCGGGTTTGTCGCGCGGTTCAACTACGACGCCACCGAGTCGAGATGGCGCCACCCGCCCGGGGTGGACGCCGACCTGTCGCGCGACGCCACCACCGGGGAGTGGACGCTGAAGTATCAGCGCAGCGAGGCCAAGCTGGTGTTCGCCGACGCCACCGGCCGGCAGCTGCGCCAGGTCGACCGCAACAACAACACGATCAGCTTCGGCTACGACGCCTCCGGGCTGCTCGCGTCGGTGACCGACACCCAAAACCGGCAGAGCACCCTTGGGTACGTGGCCGGGCGGCTGGACACCGTCACCGACCCCAGCGGGCGGACCGTCCACTACACCTACACCGCCGGCGGGAACCTGGAGACGGTCACCGACACCGGCGGCAACGTGGTCCACTACCGCTACAACGGCGACCTGCTGATCGACCAGGTCACCACCGCCGGCAACTCGATCACCCGGATCGACTACGTCGACCCAGGCGGGAAGGTCGCGGACTTCTCCACCCAGTACGAGTCGGGCTTTGGCAATCCGACCAGCGCGACCACCTCGTTTGCCTACGCCGCGGGGGAGACCAAGGTCACCGACCCCAACGGCAACTTCACCACCGG
>Ga0137375_10006019_pt1 | contig 14384 bp, 18 predicted proteins | sample SagtaG_24_FD_104936 | JGI IMG/M metagenome (GOLD analysis project Ga0137375, IMG submission 104936) | Vadose zone soil microbial communities from Sagehorn Ranch, Mendocino, California, USA - Sage1_R_113_16 metaG | ecosystem: Environmental > Terrestrial > Soil > Vadose zone | place: USA...
ACAACAACGACGTCCACGTCAACAGGCTCAGCCCAAGCTCAAGCTGATCCGTCGACGTCCGAAACTGCGCTGAGCTCGACGCCCCAGCCACCGACACCAGCGCCTATCACCGCGACCGGTCTGCTTATGGAGACTGCGAAGCCATCGTTCTCGGGAGGCGCGGCGGGCAAGCTTGACGTCGTTGCCACCGGCCCTTTCACTGACCGCTGAATTCCACCGTTTTCGCTTCTTCGATGGTGCGGTCCGCGTCGGCGGAAACTAGGAAGCCGTCCCTTTTCGCCTTGAGGGTGATCCGGGCGACCTGGTCGATGTAGTTCTGTTGCGAGCCGTACCGTTCGCAGAGCTCGACGGGCGTGAAGTCGATGTGGTACCCGACTTGGCTGCAGCCCTCGGGGCCGGTGTTGGCGGCCCCATTGTGAGCAGTCGGGGCGTCGAATGTCGCCAACCGGATGCCGCCGAGAACGCGACCTTGGGGGTCGCGCAACAGCTGGCCGGAGTCGTCTGTCTCCAGCCTTGGTGCAGTCGGCGCTGGCACGCCATCCTTGAGCCACAGTTGCATCGCGTGGATAGCCGCGGCCACCACGTGTCCGTTGGGCACTCGACTCCAGATCGGTTGCGTGTCGCATTCGGCCACGACAGCGGTCAGGGACAGCGTTGTGCCGTCAGGTGCCCTTAAGATCTTATTGCGAAGGAATTGAGGATCTAGGTAACCCTCCACCTCCTCAAGGCTGGCGTGTGAAGCCCCTGCCACCTCCCAGAGGCGGACGTTGGCCGAGTCTTCCGGCAGAGATTTCTTCGGAAACGCTATGCGACGGTTCTCGGATCCGAACGAGATCACCTTTGCGTTCTGGTCGGATCGAACCCGGTTGAACCGGTCGTAGGCAACGAAGCCTTCGTAGATTTCCGGGCACAGCGGCTGGATCGAGTTGTAGTAAGCCGTGAGCCGTTCTGCGGCTTGTGACTCACCGGCTGCGATCACGTGCTTCGCGGTCAGTCCACCAAGAGGGTCGACGTCACCGTGGTTTCGCAGCGCGGCACCGACTTGAGCGAAGATATCCCACGACAGCACATCTCCTTGGGCGTCCAACTTGTCGCCCGCCGGATCATCATTGCTCGCGTCAAGGTTGAGGTTGGAGTATCGAGCAGGGTTAGCCTGTTTCAGGGCGTTCGTCCCCACCAACTGCGCGCTGACGCCAACCCAGGCGTATCCGTTGGACAGCAGGTAGTCGTGAGTGGCGGCAAACACGAAGTCGACATCTTGGCTCAGCGAGACGTTGAACCATTCGACGATGACGGTTCCGTTGAAGGAGTCGGCGTCGGTAGGCCGACGCACCAGGATCCTCGTCGTGTAGGGATGGCCGGCGTCCACCACCTCGGCTGTGGCCAGCGGGTCATCCGGCTGGCCTGCTGTACCACCCGCGCCGTCCGTGGAGGTGAAGTTCATCCGATACCGGTTCGCGGTACCGCTCGCGCTGTACTCCTCCTCAACATATCCCTTGCTCGCCAGGTCGAGGGAGGTTGCGCCGAACGGGGTTCCGCTGCCCTCGGGCGCGGGCGCAAACGTGGCCGTCGGCTTGGTTGTCATCGCTGGTGATTCATGGCAGCTCGGTGGTCGTGCCGGAGTTCGGTTGATCGGACGGTCGGTTCTTGGCGGTCAGCCGCTGGTCTTCACCTGCCCTGGCGTTCACCTTGTCCGCGGCGATCTTGAGGATGACCCGGCCGCCAGGGCCGATCGGGTTCGGGTAGCTGTCCGCGCCTAGGTATTTTCTTGCGAGGAAGTCGATGTGGTCGAGGGCCTCCTGGCCGCCTACGGTGTCGATGACGTGGCCGCGAACCTCGACGTAGTCCCATGGGTGGTCGCCGGGGATCAGTACGGTGATCCGCGGGTCGCGCTGGACGTTCTTGTAGCGCTGCCGGTCGGGCACGGTGTTGACGAGCAGGTACTCGCCGTCGGTGTCGATCCAGGTGTATTGCGCCTGGGGCCGCCCGTCGGGCATCAGCGTGACGACGGTGGCCAGGTTCACCCCCTTGGCCAGGCGGACGACGTGGTCCTGCAGCGGCATGTGCTCCTCCTGCGGAGTGTCTGCGAATCAGTGTGTGGCCGCACCGCTCTCGCGGCCCTGGGCTTGGCCGGCCGGCTCAGAGGCCGCTGCTCCGACCCTAACGGCGAACCGTTTTCTGTTCCGTTCGATCGGGAGCGTCGGATCATGCGGGTCCGGTGGTCATCTGCGAGAAGGTGGCAGGCGACCCTGTCGCCTCCTGCGCCAGTGCCAGGTCGAGGGACAGCCCCTTCACCGGCTAGTACCGGGGGTTGCTGCAAGTTTGTGCGCTCGGAGGGATTCGAGAGGGCGGCCGATGTGCCGGCCGCCCTCTTGACCCCACCGTTGACCCCAACGTCACTCGTCCGGCCCGTCGAACAGGAACCGGAGCCGGTCGACGGCATCGCGCTGCAGGGTCTCCGCTTCGCTGGTCTCACCCAGGCAAGGACCGATCAGTTTTGGAGAAGCCACCGTCGCCGGCGGCTGCCTAGCATGAGGATCGTCCCCATCAAGACAGGCAGGGGAGGGAGCCTGCAATGAAGGACACTAAGAAGTCCGCCAAGAGCACCACCACGACCGGCGAGACATACGAGGGATTCACGGACGAGGAACGCGCCGCGATGAAGGACCGCGCCCAAGAGCTGAAGGCGGGCGCGCGCCGCGGCCCGCGCGCGGCCAAGGCGGACGAGGAAAGCGCCGTGCTCGCGAAGATCCGCGAGATGCCGCAATCGGATCGCGCCATGGCCGAGCGGCTCCATGCCATCATCAAAGCCAGCGCGCCAGCCCTCTCGCCGAAACTGGTACGGGATGCCCGCCTATGCCAAGGACGGCAAGGTCGTCTGCTTCTTCCAAAGCGCGCAGAAGTTCAAGTCGAGGTACGCGACGATTGGCTTCAACGACGAGGCGAACCTCGACGAAGGCACCATGTGGCCGACCTCCTTCGCTCTGACGGAGTTGACCGCCGCCGACGAGGCAAGTATCGGCGCGCTCGTGAAGAAAGCGGTGAGCTGAGGGCTGAGCAAGCCACTGGACCCCGCCTAGCAGCGGCCGACCACGGCGTACCCTCGCTCACCAACTCCGTTCGGCGAATCGTCGCTGTTGTGGCGCGGACGCACACGCCCTACGCCACACTGGAGTCGACGCGCTTCGGTGCACCCTCAGGGGGAGGTCACATGGCAACGCGACGGTGGAGCGACCTGAGCGAGCGGAGCCGCAGGCTGATCATGCTTGGAGGCTCATATGCCGTCCAGGGCCGCGATACGGCCAGAGAACCAGATCGCCGAAGGTGTTCCGGTGATCGACGCAATCGCTCGCGGACAGCGTCTGAGCGTAACGTTCCAGCCGACCGAGCCCGGCACATACCCCATGTACTTCATGGCGCAGATCCGCTTCTCCGAGGACAGCGTCAGGAACGAGGACGACCGACGTCTCCGCAGGTCGTGCCAGGAACTGGGCAGCATCGTCGTTCGGTAAGACGACGTGAGAGGAATCCCGGATGAAGCGACCAAGATTCCGGAGGTACGTCGCTCCGCTGCCGATGAACGACTTCCCCGACTACGACCGCTACTGGGACAGGCGCGACGAAAAGGTGGTCATCCCGCGCTGGCAGATGGCCGCAGAGCAGATCCCCGACGGCGCATCGGTCCTGGACGTCGGCTGCGGCCCGGGTGGATTCCTCACTTACCTCCGCGAGGTACGGCCCAACTGCCGAGCTCGAGGCACCGACATATCGCCAGGCGCGGTCGCTCTCGCCGTTGAGAAAGGGCATGACGCCTTCGCGGCCGATCTTGCGGTCGACGACATCCCCGGCACCTACGACGTGATCACCTGTTTTGAGACTATCGAGCACATCGCCGATGCCGAGGTCGTTCTGGAGAAGATCCGTGACGCCTGCAAGGGTACGGTCATCATGTCGTTGCCGAACTTCGGCTTCATCGACCACCGGATCCGGCTGGGGATCTTCGGGCGCTTTCCCGACACCAACCTCAAGTTCCACGTGAAGGAGCACATCCGGCACTGGACCGTCACGGACTTCAAGGTCTGGACCCGTCGGTACGGCCTCGAGGTCGTCAAGGTGCAGGGACAGTACGGCAGCCGCAAGGTCCCCTGGAAGCGCTATCCCGGGCTCTTCTCCAGGCAGCTCGTTTACACCCTGAGAGTTGCCGGCCGCGCGTCGACCTGACGACTGGGTGCTGGCGCCTGCAGTCCGCAGCACCGTGCTAACGCCCTTGCTAACAGACGCTCCGGATCAACGCAGATGGATGCGGCCGCGACTGAAACCCGACCAAGACTGTACCGGCGGCACTCGGCGTACCGCACCGGAGACTCCGAAAACGACTACGGATCAGAAGGTTGGGGTTCGAATCCCTCCGAGCGTGCAAACCGAACAAGCCCTGGCATACAGCATCTGACCTGGGCTTTCGCATGCTCGGTCATTGGCTGCCGTGTCCGCCGTCGCGGCCCCAGCCGTGGTCGACCAACGTGATCTTGTCGCGCTCGGTCTGGCAGCGGACGCATGTCAGATAACGCTCGCCGTCGTCGTTGCGATCGGTTCGCCAGCTGTGTATTCCAAGGCGACAGAGCATCGGCCTCTTCATACGATGATGGTACGCGCCTTCGGGGAAGCGCAGCAGTGCGCGCCGGGCTGCCTGCTTCGAGGACGCTGACACAAGTACGCCGAGCCGTTCGCGGCCCAGACTCCCCATCTGAGGCGAAGCGTGAGGGCCTCGGCCCCATGTTCGAGTGGCACGACTGGGCGACGATCGTAGCGAGTCCGGCTACCGATGACGGTCCAGACGCGGATTCGAACCAGCGGGCTGTCGACGAGCGCGTCGAGCGTCTGATCGCGGGCGTACGGCGCGTCGTGAACGAGATCGTCGACGTTCGCTGGGCGAACGCCCGCGCCGCCGCCGCGGTCCTCGGGCCGGACGACGCAGGATCTGCCGGCACGGCCGGACGGCTGAACGTTCGCCCGGGCCGAGCCGCGGCACCTATTGGTCGGCTTCGGCACGAGGTGCGCGGCTGCGTGGCAGGGCGGGACGGGCGCGGACACTGAGGGGGACTGGTCGACACGCCCGCCCCGCCGTACAGGCAGGTGCCCCTACTTGGGGTGCACCAGATGGACCGCGACATGTGCGCGACGGGACAGCGCGGCAACCTGAGCCGGCGACAGGTGTCCCGGGCCAGGGACGATGACGGCTCGCGCCTCGTTTCGTACGGCGGCGTCGGCCAGCGCTTCGAAGCCGGACGGCTCACCGCGCTCGGTCCAGATCGGACCGAGGAACCAGCCTTCACGCCAAGCCCAGAAAGACAACTCAGCCTTGAGTCTCCCGACCTGTGCGGGGGTCTGGCCGTGCTGCGGTCGGACGTACCCGAGCGCCAGGGGTCGCGCCGTACTGGTCTCCGTCATCGCCGTCCACCCTTTCGTCGCGCCTGGCAGCACGTGTCCATCTGATCGCGCTGCGCGACGATCGGGAGGGGCCTTACTGTGGGCCAATGGACGGGGCCGGAGCCGGGGTTGGGCGCTTCGTCGCTCAGAAGCGGGCCGAGCACAACCTCAGCCAAGCCCGGCTCGCTGAACTGCTCGCCGACGTCACCGGCAACCCTGCGGTCACTCGGCACGAGGTTTCCCGGTGGGAACGAGGAACACGCCGCCCGCGCCGCTACTGGTTGGATGCCCTCGCCGGTGTCCTCGGTGTCACCATTGCCGACTTCGAAGACGCGGCCCGGCTGGCTGGCCACGTCACCGACGACGAAGCTGAAGCGCTCGACCTTGCCCAGCGGGTCGCGGCCAGCGACGTAGGCGGCACCCTCGCCCGGATCGAAGCCGCCGTTGACGACCACGCCGTTGCCTACCCTGGCACGCCGCCAGGCCTGTTGCTGTCACAGATCCGCCAGTACCTCCGCTACGTCGGCCGGCTGCTCGACGGCCGGATGACACTCGCGCAGCACCGGCGACTCGTCACCGCCGGAGGCTGGCTGTCGTTGCTCGCGGCAACATGCAGCATCGACCTTCACGAGCGACCGGCTGCTGCCGGCCGGCTCCGCACTGCCGCTGACCTTGCTGGCCATGCGGAGCATCCCGAGATGGCTGCGTGGTGTGTCGAAACGCAGGCTTGGCAGGCCGTCACTGATGGCGACTACCGGCGAGCCGTCGCGCTGTCGCACGGCGCGCAGCAGCTTGCCCCGGCCGGATCGTCCGCGTTCATTCAGGCGACCGCGCAGGAGGGTCGCGCGCTGGCCCGTCTCGGTGACACGACCGGCACCCTCGACGCGTTGGCCCGCACGGCGCGACTGGTCGCGCCGCTCCCGGCGCCGGACCGCCCGGAGCACCACTACCTGTACGACCCGAGCAAGGCGGACGCCTACGTGGGGACAACGCTGGCGTGGATTGGCGACCCGGCAGCCGAGAGCTATGCGCGGCAGGTCCTCGCCCGGCTGGAATCGATCGCTGACGGCCCGCCTCGGCCGCGTCGAGCCGTGTCGGCCCGGCTTGACCTCGCGCTGGCCCTGGTGGCTTCGGGGAAGCCGGATGAGGCCGCACACGTCGCGCTGGCTGCGGTCACGTCCGGCCGGTTGGTGCCGTCGAACTACTGGCGGGCTGGGGAGGTTGTGACGGCGGTCGGTGGTCTTGGTGTGCCGGAGGCTGTCGATCTGGTGGAGGCGTTCAGGTCACTCGGTCCCGCTGAGTAGCTGACGCCGCCATCGGAGGACGGCGACCAGCGGGGAGCCGTCATGTCACGTCCTATCGCGACACTCGCCCGGATCGAGTCGGACGACGTCCAATCCGGCGGCCCCCGTCATAGGCAGCTGAAGGTTGGCAGGTCTGCGGTCGTGTGCTCGCCTGACTTGACCTGAACGTGGATCGGCGGAGTCCACTGATCCTTGATGTCATAGCTGCCCGGCGCGAGTTCGAACTCGTAGTGCTGGTGGTCGTCGTCGCTGTGGAAGGCCTGGCTCTTCACCAGCTTCCCGTCCTGATACACCGTCACCACGCGACTCGGTGTCAGGTTGAGGTCTGGGCCCGGTCCGTAACACGATGGCAGGAACCCTCCGACTGTCCCGGGACCAGTGGCGCGGGCGCCGCAGGCCGCGAGCGAGACAGTCGATGTCCCGACGAGCAGCGCTGCCGCCGCGCGCGCCCGCCAAGTTTCCTGAGTCATGTTGCCGTTCCCGATGCATGGAACCCAACGCCTATCTCTTACACACTGTCAGACTCGCCTTCGTTGCTCGACGCCATCGAGATCGCGTGTGACGATTCCGCGGAGTCGCCGCGGGTGTGGGAGAGCCACGTCGGGGTCACGCGCGAGCGAGCAGCACTGTGAGGCTGGCCGAGGTCCGCCGCGCCACGGTTTTACCAGCCCCAGGCGTGGTAGGTCTCGATCTCGAGCCAGGCGTTGACGCGGGGGCGGGTGCGGTTCGGGTAGGCGCTGCCGTTGTAGTGCTGGCAGAGCCGGTCGATGCCGACGAGATCCACGTCGTCCTCGAGCTTGACGGTGCCCTGGACGCTCACGTGCCGGTACCAGGACGAGTCGTCGAGCACCGTCAGCGAGACCCGCGGATCGGCGCGCAGGTGGTCGAGGCGCTTCCGGCCGGCGTCGAGGTTGAGCAGGATGCGGCCGTCCTCCCAGAGGTACCAGGTCGCGACCGACACCGGCATCCCGTCCGACCGTACGGTCGCCATCACGGCCGGGTTGGGCTTCGCGAGCAGCTCGACGACGTCCTGCGGGACAGGCGGCTTCGCCACGGTCACTCCTGGCGTTCGGCAACGATCGGTCACCTACGGCAACCGGCGTCCAGCTGCGGCTATTCCGCCTTCCGCGCGGTCACCAGCGCGAACGTCAGGTACTCGCCCCGATCCGCCTCGAGCATCGCAACCACCGCAGACTCGTCGGAGCCCTTGTGCGCCGCGCAGACCTGCTCCCACGTGAGCCAGTCGCGCCACCCGGACTCCTGCAGCCGCGCGGCCGTGACGGTGACGAGCTCCGTGATCTCCCACTGGAACCGCCACCACTCGGCCGTGTGCCAGGCCAGCGCCTCCCAGCCGACGCACGCCTTGATGTGGGGCGGGATGTGCCCCAGCTCGCGAATCTCGCGTCGCATCGCCGGCGTCGCGATCCCGAGCTGCCCGCCTGGTTTGAGGTACGACGTGAGGTAGGCGAGGTACCCGTCAGCCGTGCCGAAGTACTCATAGGCATCCACGCACACGATCGCGTCGAAGAACCCGCGCGCGAACGGCAGCGCATGCGCCTCCGCCTTCAGCGCGGTCACCTGGTCGCCGACGCCGTGCGCCTCGAACGTCGCCGCGTTGTCGTCCGGCGATACCCCCAGGTCCGCCGCCCACACCCGCACGCCGTACTCGCGCGCCAGGAACACCGACGTCGCACCCTTGCCGCACCCCAGGTCCAGCACCCGCATCCCAGGCCGCAGGTCCAAGTCGTGAGCCAGGTCCTCCAGCAACCACAATGGGTGCGGCCCCATGTCGCTCTCGACCAGCCACAGACCGTCGTACGACGATGAGCGCGGGTACTCGGCACGGCGCAGCGATTCGAGCGAAGTCACGCGCGCCAACCAACCGCGAAGCCGGCGGCGGCGCAACCCGGTTTCAGTCCTGCTCGCCCTCGCCGGCAAGGAGCGCGGCGAGCTCGCGCTCTCGCGCCGCCCGCCGGTCGCGGATGCGTAGGCCCTGCTCCGCGAGCACGAGGCCGATGACCAGCCCGAGCATGGCGTGGATGCTCGCGGGGGTGTACTCGCCCGAGTCGTCGAGGAACATGAGCGACCCGACGAGGGTGAGGATGGCGGGGTACACGAGCCGGTTGGCGAGGTCGCGACGACCGAGAGCTTGCCACAGCCCGCCGATGACCGTCCCCGCCAGGGTCGCCACGAGGTATAGCACGCCGGTGTCCGCAACCGGCACAACGGGCCAGTCGACCATCTGCAGGCCGGCGAATCCGACGCTGACTACCCAGAACGCCTTGTCGCCCAGAGGGCCCTCGGGCTCTTGGCCCGGCCACGGCTGTGTTGTCACGAACCGTGTATCCGTGTTCGAAGGGCGAGCGTTACTCCGGGTCGTCGGATGTGCCGAGTGCGTCGTCGACGGAGGTCTCGCCCTCGGTGCGGACGTGCTCGTGGTGGATCTGCGGCGCCTCCGCCGGGGTGTCGTCCAGCGACTCGACGACCAGGTCGTTCGGCTGCTCACTCATCGAAGAACCCTCCTCGAACGGTGTCGACCTTTCGAGTGTGCGCGCCCCACCCCGCCGTCGCCAGGCCGGGCGTCAGTAGCCGGGGTTCTCGCCGCCGGACGACGTCTCGCCTGGTGACGCCACGTGCCACGTGAACACGACGCCGCCGAACGTGTCGCTCGCCCCGTTGCCCTTCACCTGGCCCGCGGACCGATCCAGCGAGAACGTGTACAGCGGTTTGCCGTCGAACGCCACCTGCCGGCTCCCGTCCGGCCGGGTCACCGTGCTCAGCAGCTTCGACACATCGTCCGGCCCGGTCGGGTCCTGCCCGGCCGGCACGGTGAGCGGCGCCCACACGGCGACACAGTCCGCCGTGACGCACCGCACGGCACCGCCGGTCTCCTGGTCGGCCGAGTACAGAGCCCGTCCGCCCGTGTCCACCAGCACCCTGCCGACACCCTGAACGTTGTGCAAGGCAACAGTTCCGCCCTCGTCGGAACCACCGCCGCACGCCGCCGCGCCCAGTATCACCACGAACGCGCTCGCGGCGGTCCGTCGTACCTCGAACTTCATCGAAATCCTCCTCGCGCTACGTTCAGAACAACGAGATCCGGTGGCGCGCAGTTCAATCCGAGGCAGACTGGCAGACATGCCAGCAATCCGCCGGGTCGAACCCCGCGACGTGGAGACCGTCGTCAAGTTCGTGCACGCGCTCGCCGAGTACGAACGCGCGCCGGACGAGTGCCACTTGACCGCCGAGCAGTTGCACGAGGCGTTGTTCCGGCCGGGCGCGGCGCTGTTCGGGCATGTCGCCGAGGCGGACGGCGAGGTGGTCGGCTGCGCGCTGTGGTTCCTCAGCTTCTCGACCTGGCGCGGCGAGCACGGCATCTACCTCGAGGACCTGTTCGTCGAACCCGCGCACCGCGGCTCCGGACTCGGCAGGGCGCTGCTGGTCGCGCTCGCGGCCGAGTGCGTCCGGAACGGGTACCAGCGGCTCGAGTGGGCGGTGCTGGACTGGAACACGCCTAGCATCGACTTCTACGAGGCGCTCGGCGCCGAGGCCCAGGACGACTGGATCGTCTACCGCCTGGCCGGCGAGCCGCTGACCGCCCTGGCCGCGCTGCGAGGTGATGGCTGATGCACGTGATCTTCGGCGCCGGACCGCTCGGTCTGGCGGTCGAGCGCGCGCTGCGGCAGCGCGGTGAGCGGGTCCGGGTCGTGACCCGCAGCGGCCGTGGATCGGTCGACGCGGTGGCGGCCGACGCGACCATTCCCGAGGCCGCGCGGGCGGCGTCCGAGGGCGCGACGGTGGTATACCACTGTGCCGCGCCGCCGTACGCCGAGTGGGCGCGGCTGTCGCGTCCGCTGATGGACGGCATCGTGGCGGGCGCGGCGGTGGCTGGCGCCCGGCTCGTGTACGGCGACAACCTCTACTGCTACGGACCCGTGGACGGTCCGATCACCGAGGACCACCCGTACCGGCCGACCGGGCCGAACGAACGCGCCCGCGCGGACGTCGCCGACGCGCTGCTCGCCGCGCACGATCGTGGCGACGTCAGCGCGGTGATCGGCCGGGCGTCGGACTTCTACGGGCCGGGGGTCACCTTCTCGATCGTGGGCGACCGCGTGTTCGCATCGGCCCTGGCCGGGAAGGCCGCCCAGGTGCTGCCGGACGCGGACACCCCGCACACCTTCACGTACATCGACGACTTCGCCGCCGCCCTGGTCAACCTCGGCGCGCACGACGAGGCCGCCGGGCAGGTCTGGCACGTGCCGAGCGCGGAGCCGCTGACGACGCGGCAGTTCGTCGAACTCGTGTACCGCGAGGCCGGCAGGAAACCGCGCCTGCGGGTGGTGCCCGGACGGGCGCTGCGCACCGTCGCCTTGGTCAGCCCGACCATGCGGGCGATCACCGGCCGGCTCTACCAGACCGAGCGGCCGTTCGTGATGGACCACCGCAAGTACGACGCCGCGTTCGGCATCCCGCCAACCCCGCACGCGGATGCCGTTCGCGCCACGCTCGACTGGTACCGGCAACTATGACGAGAGCAGCTGCTCGAAGGGCACCGGATCGTCGTACGGATCAGGAGCCTGCGCGCGGGCGGCCGCGCCGAGCAGGCCGGTGAGCTCGGCTGCGGCGCGGTCGATCCGGTCGCGCAGGGCGGCCGCGCCGAAGTCCGACGTCGCCGCGTAGACGCCGGTCGGGGCGACGATCGCCTTCAGGTAGGCGAACAGCGGCCGCAGCGCGTACTCCAGCACCAGCGAGTGCCGCTCGGTCCCGCCGGTCGCCGCGATCAGCACCGGCTTGCCGGCGAGCGCGCCGTCCTCCAGCACGTCGAAGAACGTCTTGAACAACCCGCTGTACGACGCGCTGAACGTCGGCGTGACGGCGATGACCGCGTCCGCGCCGGTCACCGCGTCCAGCACCGCGCGCAGCGACGCGGACGGGAAGCCGGTCAGCAGGTGGTTCGTCAGGTCGTGCGCGTGGTCGCGCAGCTCGACCGCGATGATCTCGGCATCGACGGCCTGGCCGGCCAGGACGTCCCGTACGGCGCCGGCGAGCTGGTCACCGAGCAGCCGGGTCGACGACGGCTGGGTGAGGCCGGCGGTGACGACCGCGATCCGGCGGGCCGTCATCGGACGGTCCCCTCGGCGGGCACCAGCGGCTCAGCATCCGGAGTCGCCGCGGCCACGAGCGACGCGTGCGTGGGCGCATCGGGGACGTGCGCCGGGCGCAGCGCGTCGAACTCCTTGCGCAGCACCGGGACGATCTCGCCGAGGTGGTCGAGCTGCTCCAGCACCGACTTCAGCGGCAGGCCGGCGTGGTCGACCAGGAACAGCTGCCGCTGGTAGTCGCCGAACGTCTCCCGGAAGCTCAGCGTCTTCTCGATGACCTGCTGCGGGCTCCCGACGGTCAGCGGCGTCTCGGCCGTGAACTCCTCCAGCGACGGCCCGTGCCCGTACACCGGCGCGTTGTCGAAGTACGGCCGGAACTCGGCGACCGCGTCCTGCGAGTTCTTCCGCATGAACACCTGACCTCCGAGACCCACGATCGCCTGGTCCTGCGAGCCGTGCCCGTAGTGCTCGAAACGCCTGCGGTACAGGCCGATCAGCCGCTGGAAGTGCTCCTTCGGCCAGAAGATGTGGTTCGCGAAGAACCCGTCGCCGTAGTACGCCGCCTGCTCCGCGATCTCCGGGCTGCGGATCGAACCGTGCCAGACGAACGGCGGCACACCGTCCAGCGGCCGCGGCGTCGAGGTGAACCCCTGCAGCGGTGTGCGGAACTTTCCCTCCCAGTCCACGACGTCCTCGCGCCACAGCCGGCGCAGCAGTGCGTAATTCTCGATCGCGAGCTGGATGCCGTCGCGGATGTCCTGCCCGAACCACGGGTACACCGGCCCGGTGTTCCCGCGCCCCATCATCAGGTCCACCCGCCCGTCGGCCAGGTGCTGCAGCATCGCGAAGTCCTCGGCGATCTTCACCGGGTCGTTCGTGGTGATCAGCGTCGTCGACGTCGACAGGATCAGCCGTTCGGTGCGCGCGGCGATGTACCCGAGCATCGTGGTCGGCGACGACGGCACGAACGGCGGGTTATGGTGCTCGCCGGTAGCGAACACGTCCAGCCCGACCTCCTCGGCCTTGAGCGCGATCGCCACCATCGCCTTGATCCGCTCCGCCTCCGTCGGCGTCCGCCCCGTCGTCGGATCCGGCGTCACATCGCCCACGGTGAAGATCCCGAACTGCATAGCCGCTCCTCGCTCCGGTAGGTCGTTGACAATTTAACGACCCGTCGAAGCCTGGAACCACACCACCCCGCCCCCTATTCCAGTACGACGCCCGCCGGCACACCCGCGACACCCCCCGCACCACCGAGCGCCGTACCTGCTCCCGAACCGCACTTTCCCTGCCGACTCGCCGGTCCCTGCCGCACTTACCTTGCGGGCACGCCGGCCCTATCGCACTTACCTTGCATGCACGCCGGAACGAGAGTCACTCACCTTGCCGGCACGCCGTACGCGAGCGGCCCGACCGGCGTGTCCGCAAGGGCAGTCGGATCGAGGCGGCGTGTCCGCAAGGTAAGTCGGATCAGCGACGGTGTGTCCGCAAGGTAAGTGCCGGGCGCCGGATGGGGCGGAGACATGGGTACGACGTGCCGGGCGCGGCCGGTACGACGTGGACCGCGGCTCGACTTACCTTGCCGGCACGCCGGCACATGGCGCACCTACCTTGCCGGCATGCCGGCACATGGCGCACCTACCTTGTCGGCGCGCCGTGCGGGAGCGATGCGGGCGGCGTGTCTGCAAGGGGAGTGGGATCAGTGGCGGCGTGTTCGGAAGGTAAGTCGAGCCGGAGGAGTGGGCCGGGCCTACAGGTACGAGGTGCCGGACTTGTGGCGTTTGACGTCGTACATCTCGTGGTCGGCGGCGCGGAGGAGGGCGTCGAGGCTCGGGCTGTGCTCGTCGAGGACGGCGGCGCCGATGCTGGCGGTGACCTGGACGTCGATGCCGGGGAGGGGTTCGCCGATCGCGTCGACCAGGCGCTTGGTGAGGGCGGCGAGGTCGTCGGCGCCGATGTCCTCGGCCAGGATGGCGAACTCGTCGCCGCCGAGCCGGGCGACGGTGTCGCCGTGCCGGACCTGCTCGAGCATGCGCTGCGCGATCCGGCTGAGGGCGCGGTCGCCGACGTCGTGGCCGTACCGGTCGTTGACGGTCTTGAAGTGGTCGAGGTCGCAGAACAGCAGCGCGCCGCTACGGCCGGTCTGCCGGCACTGCAGCTGCGCGGTGCGGAACCGCTGGGCGAGCAGCCGGCGGTTCGGCAGGCCGGTGAGCGGGTCGTGCGAGGCGTGGTGCTGCAGGGTGCGCTCGGCGTCCTTGCGGGCGGTCACGTCATCGATCTGGGCGAGCACGAACCGCCGCCCGGCCGCGCCGGGGTCGACCACCGCGGCGGTGCCCGCGAGCCAGATCGTCATGCCGTCGGAGCGGTGGTACGGCAGCTCGAACCGGTGCGGCTCGCCGCTCGCGCCGACCAGCCCGCGGCGGATCTCGCGGAAGTCGCGCTCGCCGAGGAAGCCCGCCACGTTCGCCCCGACCAGCTCCTCGGCGCTGTAGCCGGTGATCCGGGACAGCGCGGCGTTCGCGCGCAGCAGCCGGCCGCTGTCCGGCGG
>Ga0137375_10006020_pt1 | contig 14381 bp, 23 predicted proteins | sample SagtaG_24_FD_104936 | JGI IMG/M metagenome (GOLD analysis project Ga0137375, IMG submission 104936) | Vadose zone soil microbial communities from Sagehorn Ranch, Mendocino, California, USA - Sage1_R_113_16 metaG | ecosystem: Environmental > Terrestrial > Soil > Vadose zone | place: USA...
GCCAGCCAGCCGTACGCCGAGTCTCAGCGAATATGTGTTCGACCTGCAAGGTGGCGTCGATCGGCCAGCTTACGTCCGTGTCGATATTACACGGGGCGTCGCCAACCCGATAATGGTCTTCGGCATCCAGGTCGGCAACGGCCAGACCACGCCGTCGTTGCGCGCGAGCTGGAACGCGCCGGACGGGTTGATCCAATCGTATTACAATGCGGTCAACCGGCACGAATATGCGCGGGCCTACGGCTACTGGGAAACGCCGGGCGCACCAAACGGTGTGACACCCGTCTTCAAGGATTTCGTGAGTGGGTACGCGAATGTCGCCTCGGCCGCTGGACAAAGATGTTGCTGATGTCCAGACACTGATTGATCTGCGTCATTTTCTTGAGCGTGGTGGCATAACGCCGAATGGCCCGCACCACAAAGGAGAACCCGGCGATGACACACCCGCACATACTGGTGGTGATTGATCACCACGAGACGCGCCTGTACGATGCGGAGTTCACGGGCGCCCTGCCCTCGCTCCTACGCGCCTGCGATCCACGCGGCGAGTTGTGGCATTTGCGCCATACTGAAGGCCATTTTCACGGCCAGCGTGCCCCGACGACCCAAGCTACTACGAACAGCTGGTGCCGTCGGGCGAGATTCTGATCTTTGGCCACGGCAAAGGGAGTTCCAGCACGATGGCGCAGATCATCCGCTACCTGACCAAGCATCACGAGGGGATCGCAGAACGAATCGTCGGCGCGCTGACGGTGGATGTCGAAGCCTTGACTGACAACCAACTGCTGGCCGAGGCGCGCGAGTGGTATCATCACTTCAATGCCGAGGAGTAGGACATGCTGACAACGGAGCAACTAAGCCTCTTTCGGGCACGGCTTGAGCAGCAGCGCGAGGCGCTTTGGGCTGAGACTGCCGACGTACAGCGCCAAATCGCCGAGCCGGACGCAATCGTCGACGCCGTCGGTGACCAGGGCGATGATGGTAATATGCTGTTTGCTCGCGAGGAGGCAATGGATGAACTTGCGCGGCTGAAGCAGACGTTAGCACATGTCGAACGTGCGCTTCACCGCCTCGAAGCCGGTACCTATGGCTATAGCGAGGTGTCGGGCCAACCGATTCCCATCGAGCGCCTTGAAGCATTGCCTTACGCCACAACACTGGTCGGCGAACATGCGCCGGAATAAGGATTACCGGCCGCACGACTGGCACGCGAAAATTCTGGCCCATCCGGCCTTCAATGTCCGCGTGCGGCGCGAGATCCTGGCGCCGAAAGTGACGCGCGACCTCACTGCCTCGTTGAACGCACGCTAACCCGATCCAATGGTGGTTGCATATGACGCGAAGGCAGCGCTGGTCAGTTCATCAGTCGACGAAAGGAATTCGTATGGCAAAGGGATTTTTCTCACGCGGCTTTCTGGGCCGTCGGCGTGATCCGGAGCAGGCCGCTCGTCTCCCGCCGGGGCAGTATCTCACCGACGGTTTTCCGGTGCTCTCGGCTGGGCCAACGCCCTACACGCCCAAAGATCGCTGGGATTTCACTGTGGTCGGTGTGGTCGAGACGCCACAGCGCTGGACATGGGACGAATTCCAGGCCTTGCCGCGCCAGCCGATTACTGCCGACATTCACTGTGTGACCAAGTGGTCGAAGTTCGACAGCAAGTGGTCGGGGTTCTCACTCGATACGATTTTAGGCGCTGCCAAGCCGCAGGCAGGGTATGTGCTGGCCTTCTGCGACGGCGGCTACGTCACCAATCTGCCGCTCGCCGATGTGACCGGCAACAAAGCATGGATCGTCGATACCTACGATGGCGCGCCGCTGCCACTCGAGCACGGCGGGCCGGTGCGACTGCTGGTGCCGCACCTGTATTTCTGGAAAAGTGCCAAGTGGGTGCGCGGCCTGCGCATCGTCGCGGACGACCAGCCGGGCTTCTGGGAATCGCTGGGCTACCACAACTACGGTGATCCATGGAAAGAACAGCGCTACCAGGGCGATTAATCTGGCAGATCGGGCGCGTGGTGGCGATTATCGACGAAACGCCGCGCACCAAAAGCCTGGTGCTCGATGTGCGCGGCTGGCTTGGCCATACTGCTGGCCAGCACGTGGACGTGCGTCTAACGGCCGAGGATGGCTACCAGGCCGAGCGCAGCTACTCGATCGCCTCGCTGCCGGAAGCGAGCCAGGTCGTGCTGACGGTCGAGCGGCTGGACGAGGGCGAAGTATCGCCCTACCTGACCGACGGGCTGCAGAGGGGCGATCAGCTGGCGCTGCGCGGGCCGATCGGCGGCTATTTCACATGGCAGGTCGCTGCAGATGGGCCGCTGCTGCTCGTAGCTGGAGGCTCGGGCGTTGTCCCGCTGATGGCGATGCTCCGCCACCGCGCCACGCAGCAGAGCACCGTACCGACGCGCCTGCTGTATTCCTCGCGCGCGTTCGACGAGATCATCTACCGCCAGGAGCTGGCGCGGCTGGCCGCGGCCGATCCTACGTTGAGGGTGGTGCACACCCTCACACGGGGCCAGCCGCCGGGCTGGACTGGCTATCGGCGGCGGATCGACCGCGCTCTGCTGGCGGAGGTGGCCTGGCCGCCGCCCGAGCGACCACTGGCGTTCGTCTGCGGCCCGACCGCGCTGGTGGAAAGGGTGGCGTCGGCCCTGATAGATCTCGGTCACGACCCTTTGCGCGTCAAGACTGAGCGGTTTGGACCAAGTGGAGGCACAGCATGACCAATGACGAACAGCACCTCGACGGTAATGCCGCGGGCGGCGTCCTCGGGCAGATCTTTGCGTTCGAGATGACCACGGCTGAAGTGATCTGCGCCCACTGCGACGCTGTCGGTCCGATCGGCGCGGCCGTCGTCTACGCCACGGCGATGGGGACGATCATCCGCTGCCCAGGCTGCGGCGAGGCCCTGATACGTGTAGCGCACGGGCCACAGCGCTACTGGGTCGACTTCAGCGGCACGCGGCTGCTGCAGCTTCGCGTGACTGAATGAGTTGGAGAGGAGGAGATGATGGCAGAGCAAGCGGTCACTACAGTGCCATTGGTCACGATTTTTGGGCCACCGGGATCGGCGCTGAGCTACGCCATTCGCGACTTCCTGTACCGCAGCGATGTGCCGTTTGCGTGGGTGCAGCTGGCGACCGACGCGCAGGCCCGCTCGGATGCGGGCGTCGAGCATCTGGCGGACACACGACTGCCGGTGTGCGTCTTCGCCGATGGCACCCGCCTGGAGTGCCCAACGGTTCGGCAGATCACCGAGCAACTCGGCTGGTTCCATACCCCTCTGCGCGCTGAATACGACCTGGCGATCTATGGCGCCGGCCCGGCTGGACTGAGCGCCGCCGTCTACGGCGCCTCCGAAGGGCTCAAAACCGTGTTGATCGAGCGCTACACGCTCGGCGGCCAGGCTGGCAGCAGCTCGCGGATCGAGAATTACCTGGGTTTTCCGAATGGCATCAGCGGCGCCGAGCTGGCCGAGCGCGCGCGCGAGCAGGTGTCCCGCTTCGGCGCCGAGATCCTGCTGGCGCGCGAGGGCGTGCGCGCTGACTGGACGCCGCACCAGATGGGTGCCTACCTCACTGACGGCACGAAGATCGTTGCCCGCGCCACGATCTGCGCCACTGGCGTGGCCTATCGTCGGCTCGGGCTGCCGCACGAGGAGCGCTTCCAGAGCGCCGGGCTGTACTACGGCGCTGGCGCCAGCGAAGCCGCGCTGACCAGCGGCGAGCATGTCTTTGTGGTCGGCGGCGGCAACTCGGCCGGCCAGGCGGCGATGCACTTCGCGCAGGCCGCCTGCCACGTCACGATCGTTATTCGCGGCGAATCGTTGAAGAGCACGCTTTCGCAATATCTGATCGACCGGATCGCCGCCACGCCCAATGTCAATGTGCTGACCCAGACCGAAGTCGCGGCGCTGGACGGCGACGACGTTCTGCGCGAGATCATGCTGACTCACCGTGCCACCGGCGAGTCGCACATAGTGGCGACCCGCTGGCTGTTCGTCTGCATCGGCGGCGAGCCACAGACACACTGGGCGACTGAGGTCGGCATCGTGCGCGACGCGGGCGGTTACCTGGTCACTGGGCCCGACCTGGTGCGCAACGGACGGTGCCCGGCGCACTGGCCGCTCACCCGCGAGCCGTACGAGCTCGAAACCAGCATGCCTGGCCTATTCGCGGCCGGCGACGTGCGCCATGGCTCGATCAAACGCTGCGCCTCGGCGGTGGGCGAGGGCGCGATGGCGGTGGCGCTCGTACATCGCTACCTGGCAAGCGGATGAGTCGGCGAGGCGCCGCTGGTCTTTGTCATTTTGTTGGTTCTGTTCGAATCCGCAACGTGAAGTAGGAGCTACAAACAGCAAACATCAATCTATAGTCCTGTTTTACAGGTGCTGCCGAGCAGCGGGAGGCATCAATGACACAGCAGTGTATGCATCTTGACCAAATCAAGATCACGCAGACTGACAAGTACGTGTGCGAGGACTGTATCAAGACCGGCGATCAGTGGGTCCATCTACGAATGTGCCTCTCTTGCGGGCATGTCGGCTGTTGTGACGATTCCAAAAACCGACATGCCACCAAGCATTTTCAGCACGCCGGCCACCCACTCATCCGATCGATTGAGCCGGGGGAGACATGGATCTGGTGCTATCTGGATCAGATCGTGCCAGGCGAACTTGACGTGTGAACGGGTGAGTGCGACCAAAGCAACGATAGCAACGAGATTGAGGACCATACATGGCCCAGAGATGCCCCGTTCTGATAGTATGGATAGCCATCATGCTGTCCGCCTGCGGCGGGACGGTGGCTCCCGCACAACCGCCTTCTGCGCCAACGGGCGTTGTAGTCACCGTGCGAGTCGCCGACGCCGAAGAGTACCGGTTTCGCTTGACCGAGCCGGATGATATTGCGATCGCGCAGAAGCTCCTGGCGGGCGAAGCCGCACCGCGCATCCCGAATGGACGGGTGGTGCGCGGTGATCCCGAGGTTAATGTTGGGTATTCCTGACATATTGATCCTGCCACGATCGAGTTTGCCGACACGACGACCGAGGTCTGCGATGGGCGGCCGTCGGATGTCGAACGAGGCGTGATCACATCCGATCGCTACTGTCCATGGTCAGCACAAGTGGTAGCCATTACGCCAGCGGGATCCATTTTGTGTTGTCACCCCGATATGGCGGGCTTCCATCCCGACACCGCCCGTGTAGATGGCATCGCTCCGCCCATCGGTGGGCACGTCCCCCGAGGACGATTGAATGGTCGTCGCCATCAGCGGGATACCCACGACCTTGCCGTACATGTTCCGCCGCCGCAGCGTGAGCACCACGGTGAACTCGTGCCAGCCCTTCCAGTTCGGCGCGACGTCGATCTGCAAGCGCGGGAGCGGCAGATCGGGGTGGGTATCCACGTCTGCGATCTCGTGGCGTGTCCAGGCCCAGGAGGCCATATCGCGCTGCTCGTCGCGTTCCTCCAACTGCGACCTGAGCCGCCCCAGTTCGATGTCCTTCTCGGCCAGCTGCGCCTCCAGGCGGGCGATCGCCGCCATGACAGCGGTCGTGTCCATCGGTTCACTCACCTCGCACCTCCCGCGGTGGGTACCACCCCACCCGCATAAGCTCCCACGGCGCGCCATTCAGTCGAACGGAAAATCAGTCTTGTGCATCCGTCACCTACTTCCGCATTCCAGTGTGCTGCCCCTACAAAAGCCGATCGCCCGCATTCCTTGCGGGTGGGTTTGGAGGATCGGTGCTGATGATCAGCACCGATCCCCCTCAGTATCCCCCGTGCGCATAGGCGGCGGCGGCCGACTCCATCCGGCCCATCCAGCGGTCATAGGCCAGCTGCGCCAGATACGCACTCAGGTCGAGGTCGCCCAAAGCCTCCCACCCATCGAACTCCGCCACGATCCCGCTCCTCTCGAAATAGCCGTTGTGGTCGAGCGTACAAAGGTACAGCAGGCCCGGCTCGCGATCGTCGGCATGGCGGGGGGTGTGTGGCCCGACCTCCAGCGTGGTGACTTCCCCGCGGCGGTTGCTTAGTGTGATCGTGATCATCGGGCTGCCATCGTCACGCCGCTCGAGCACGGCGCTCGCCTGGAGTCCCAGCGCGTACACCTGGGCGCGCAGCTCCACGAGCAACCGCTCCATCTGGGCGGCGCGACCTGTCGTCTGGGTGGTGGTGTCGCTCATAGTCGTGGGAGTTCCTTCATACAAGCGGGTGGCGCCAGAGAGTGCGGCTCCGTCACAGTCGGCCAGGTGGACCGGCCAGTCCGACATGTTTCTGCGGCTGCCGCAAGCGTTGCAGACCACGGTGGCTGGGAGTGTGCTGGGTCGTGTGGTCATCGTCATTCCTTACTCGCTCACCACGCGGTACGTCCGCGTGATCACCTTGCTGTTTTGGCGTGGCCCGGAGCGATCGATGGCGACGCCCTTCCCTTCGCGGAGCCAGGTCATGCAGCCCTCCGACATCCACACCCGGTCCCGGCCGCGCTCCTGCTGGAACAGGCCGCCATTTGTCGTGGGTGCGTCCTCCTGGATCAGGCGGAACACCCGCCCCCGGTCGTCGCATATCCGCAGTGGGGCAGGCTGACGGAGGACGCTCAAAAACAACTCGAACGCCAGGGCGTCAGCCAGGTCGTCGGTGGGGATCGGCTCGCGCCGCGCCCGTTCGTTCGCCTGGGCAATCATCTGGGTAATCATCGGCGTCATCAGGGTTCTATCCTTTCTGGTGGGGGTGATGATTCGCCCCCCACCCCATATGTACGACTAGGCTGCGGCTTGGAGGGCGATCAGCTCGTCCTCGCGCAGCGGGATCGGGACGTTCTTCGCTACCCCCGTCGGGGCCGCGCCATCACCGTCCGGCTCGGGCGACAGGCCCGCGACCTCGCGCTGGGCTGTCTCCAGCGCGGCACGTGCCAGCTTGAGGCTGATGCGGACGGCGGTCTGGGCCGGCTCGGGCAGTTGCTTCAGCTGACACCAGGATGGGAGAGGAGATATACTACGGGTGGTTAGATGATAGGTATGATACACACCTACGTTTTAGGAGAACGATATGAAACAGGAGCTACGCACGCGGCTGGCCACGCTCGCGGCGGAGCTTGCGGTCACGGTGCTCCGCCTACAGGAGATCGATCAGGCGCTCAACCAATTAGGTAGGGAGACCGGCGCGCTCGGCGACCTGATCACCGAGCCGATGCTCCACGGGATGGAGCACCTGACCACGGCGGATAGCAACCTCCAGGAACTCGCGACGCTCTACACCGACACGGAAAGTGTCACACCACCCGACGGGATGGTGGAGGTCAGGATCGGGGATTGCCCCGAGTGTGGGCACGTTCGCCATCTGTTTGGTGTGGCGGGCGGGCGGCCGGAAGAGGCGGTGTGTGGGTCGTGTGTGGCGGAAGCTCGTGAGGCCTTGGAGTGCCCCAGTTGTGGGGCGGGAGCTGGTGAGAACGTGACGGAGGACTGCATCGACCCGCGTGGGTGCGGGTTCTGGAAATCGCTCGGTTTCGAGCAGATCGGCAAACCATAAGGCGTAATGCAAAAATTCCCTTCTACCGTTCTTTCCTATGTCCGTGCGCCTTGGCACCGATCCTCGGTATCCGAATGTCGGTCGTCGCGGGCACGATCATGAGCCACGACCATATTGCCACCTGCGTATTCCATTGTGCGAGCACGATCGAAAGGAGAAACACCCCAGCAACCTTGAGCGGCTCGTCGAGGAATAACCCACGTTCTTGTGCGGTCAATGGGCGCTCCACCAGATTACGCCGCAGGGCGTACCAGCTGAGCAAGGCCGAGAGGAGCGCCACCACAAGCATCGTCCCGGCATAGAGGACGATCACTGTCCGATAGTGATATTCGCTGAGTAGACTGCTCATAAACGGCACGACGGCAACAACCATCAACATGACCAGATTGATGCGGAGCAGAATGGCATCGTAGTGGGTGATAAAGCGGAATTTGCGATGATGCCCCAGCCAGGAGAGGCCGACCACGCCAAAGCTAATGATGTAGGCGAGGTAGGCGGGCGCAAGCTCAAGCAGCGCCTGGCGGAGTGCCGCTTCGGTCGCGTATGCTCTGGCTTGGGGCAGGCGAATCTCTAGCGCCATAAGCGTGATCACAATCGCGAAGACCGCATCACTGAAAAATACCATGCGCTCCATGCTCTGTTCGTCCTTGATGGATTCAAACACCGACGGACGAGCGGTGGGTTGATCCTGGCGGTCGGACGACGGCCGTGTGGTTGGTTCTGTGGGCATCGCTTCTCCAAACACGACCCGCGTGCGTGATACATTCCGTCGATCAGGGGCCGCGGTATTCACAGGGAACGGAAGCTCCTTCAGATCGGGAGTTGCCATTGTACCTCAATTGGGTGTGTCTGATGCTGGCCGTAGCCGGAACGCCGACCATCGGTCCTCGCGCGGCCGCCTGGGCTTGTTCGAGTGAGACTTCCGATGGCACCTTGCCAAATGGTCCGGCTGGCGAGCCATCGGGGTTCTGCGCGGCGTGGCCAGTCACGTAGACTCGATTGCCCCGCACGCGCGTCCATGCGAAGGAGATCTTGATCCCAGGCGGGATCTTTGGAGCCTCAGGCAGCACGATCCCGAGTGCTTGGAGCTTGGCCTCAATCTGCATTGGTTGCCCTCCTTGCTAGGTGCGGAAAGGTGCGGCATTGCCTCGGATTCGCGCGTGCCCGAGGGAATATCCGCTGGCCGGACTCAACAGCATCATTGTAGGCGCTCCGTCAATAGGGATAGTGTTGTGTCCTTTCCCAGATGCGGCTCGTTGTTATCATGCCCTGTGTTCGGATCTGACTGTTACCGGTATTTTCTGGACGTGAACTGAATGGGCTGAATCGATGTGAAATGGCGCCTAAAGTGAGCTATGATCACTGCACCAACGGGCCAAATGATGCACTTAAGCGACGAATTCGATCGCTGGAAAAGATACCGGTAACAGTCAGGTGTTCGAATCGGCACACGAGGTGGACCAATAGCTTATTGTTGTGTCTCGATATGTCATACCTGGCAGTTACGCTCAAAGTCGAGACTGCGTAATTGACGTTTGTGCCCAGGCAGCCATGCAGATCTTGTGCGCATCGGAATGCGCTGTCGTTCAGTCGGATACCAGCCAACAAACGTCAATTACGCATTGTCATAATGTGGCACCAAGACGGTCCCTTCGCCGGATGCTTTTTGAGGGCATGGGCGATCTGCTCGGCAGACAGGAGGCGCGCCGGCACGACGCCCAGCGCGGCAATGAGCGTATCGGCATCCGGCCGAGCGACAGCTCGACCAGGAACAGCACGACGTTCGCTGCTACCAGCAGCCACTTGACCAGCGGGAACGAACGCGCGGGGAGGGTGTCCTTGAGCGGAAGCATAGTCTGGACTCTCAAATTCTTGGCTTCATCGACGAAGGACGAACGACGAAGGACGAATGTGCTCCCTTCATCTTTGGTCGTTCGTCTTTCGTCCGTTGCAGAACGTTCGAGCGGGACCGATAGTATGCCTACGTGGTGCCAGCCGCCCGGCGCTCCATGGTGTCTCGCAAACCACGCAGCCGGAAGGCCAGAATGAGCATCAGGACGCCGAAGATCAGGGCGTAGGAGCCAATCAGCCAGATCAGCGCGAGCGCGCCAGGGCCGGGTAGGATCACCAGGAGGACGCCGAAGAGGAGCGAGGCGAAGCCGGCGAGGCCCAACAGCCACTCGCCCTCGATCTCCCGGCGCAGCCGGATCGCCGCCGCGATCTCAAACGCGCCCGTCACGATCGACCATGCCGCGATAAAATAGAGCAGGACCAGCGCCGTGATGCCGGGATACAGAAACGTGAGCACGCCGATCACGATCCCGGCCACGCCCTCCAGAATCATCATCCACCAGCGCTCCTGCTCCCGACGCGCGGCGACCCCAGCGATCACGGCGAAGATCCCATCGACCAGGGCGTAGGCGCCAAACAGCAGCACCAGCGCCACGAGGGTTATTCCTGGCCAGACAAACGCCGCGATTCCAAACAGGATCGCGGCCACTCCGCGGATGGCCAGGAGAGGGACCTTGTGCGCGCATTCGCCCTCGCCGACGAGAGTGTGTCGCTGTTTCGTGGTCTCCAGGCCGACGGGAGTCTGGCGGAGGTGCTGATTACGCTCGGGCATGTCCTACGCGCGCAAGGTGCGCTCCCTGAAGCCCGCCAGGCGCTGACCGAAGCACTGCGGCTCGCGTGGTCAGTCGGTCCGCGCTTAATGGTGGCTGGAGCGCTGGAAGGGCTAGCCAGTGTGGAGGCTCAGCAAGGACAGACACCATTGGCCGTCCAGCTCCTCAGCGCGGCATCGGCGCTGCGTGTGCAGATGGGTACTCCCGTGCGTCCAGCCGATCAATCCGCCGTCGAGGGCGCGCTCGCCGGCGCGCGAGTGATTCTTGGCGACAATGCCTTTGCTGATGTTTGGTCGAAAGCACAGGCGCAGCCGCTGGAATAAATCCGCTTCTTACAGTTTTGATGGAGGGCACTATGATCGCGCCACAAGATGATGTAGAAGCGCGCAACAAACAAGCTGTTCAGGCCGGCTTCGACGCCTGGCGCAATGGAACGGGAAACATTTTCGATCTGCTCGCGCCCGATGCGCAATGGACGATCGTCGGCAACTCTCCTGTCTCGAGGACCTTCACGAGCCGTCAGGATTTCCTCGATACCGTGATTACCCCGTTCAACGCACGCCTCTCCAGTCGCCTCATGCCGACAGTGCGCGGGGTCTACGCCGACGGAGACATGGTGATTGTCCTGTGGGATGGCGAGGGGACCGCTCGCGACGGCAAGCCCTACAAGAATACCTACTCGTGGTACATGCACATGCAAGATGGTCAGATCGTAGCGGTGATCGCGTTCTTCGACACGATCGAGTTCACCGATTTGTGGACCAGAGTCGAGCCTGCCCGATGAGGCGGGATTCCACTGGGCCGACCGAACAGACAGGATGAAGTCCCCGAACTCGTGGTCTTTCTTGCATCGGACAGGGCTTCAGCCGGACGGACATGCCCGATCGGAGGCGCCTTGTGCAGAGGACTTCGTCACTGTCGCCGGACGAAAACACGATAGAAGCGAGCGTAACTATCGAGCGGCCGGTGCAAACGGTCTTCGAGTTCTATCGTGAGTTTAGGAATCTGCCCAAGTTCTTGGGCGACGTTATGGCCATCGAGCCGATCGATCGCACGACATCTCGATGGACAATACAAGGCCCGCTGGGCATTCGAGCGCGCTGGAAGATCAGAATAACTGAGGAGCGACCGAATGAGTTGATCCGCTACGAGACCGTCGGTCCGCCTGGACTGAGAACCTCCTGGGAAATCCATTTCGCCCCGGGATCTGAGGCGGGTGAGACGGAAGTTCGCGAGGTGATGAAAACACCGCTCGGGAGACTGGGACGCGCGGCACTGGGTTTGATTGGAAAGTTCCCGGCGGAAGAAGTGTCTTCAAACCTGCACAGATTGAAGGAGCTACTGGAAACGGGAAGCGTGACCGACACGAGCCATTCCGTCACGGGTAAGTTTGCTGCGCCGAGTCACCGTAAGCCGAAGAGATGAAACCGTCGGTGCGCTGGGTGCTCTGACATCGCGGGCACGGCATGGCGATCGCTCCATCGGCTCCTTGCTGCTGCCATCAACAGTGCCAAAGTATATCATCACTACTTGTACATGACTACCCATGAATGACTTGACACGAGCTGTAGCATGGACTCAGCTCTTCCCTGCTCCACGCTCCCACCTTCACGTTCTTGGCTGAACTTCAGAAGAACTGACGACACGCTGACCGTTCGGAAGGGAGGCACGGATGGGCCAGCAACATCCGTTCCGCTTTGGGATCCAAGTGAGCGGTGCCCCGTCACGCGAGGCGTGGATCGCTACCGCCCGTAAGGCGGAAGCTCTCGGATATTCGACCTTGCTGGTGGATGATCACCTCGGCAATCCACTCGCGCCGCTACCCGCTCTTGCTGCTACAGCCGAGGTGACTACCACGCTCCGAATCGGCACCTTTGTGCTGGCCAACGACTTTCGTCATCCAGTGCTGCTTGCCCGCGAAGCCGCCACTGTCGATCTCCTCTCGGATGGCCGCTTGGAGCTGGGCCTCGGCACCGGATATGCGCTTCCGGATTACATCCAGTCCGGCATTCCACTCGATCCACCAGGGGTGCGTGTCAGCCGCTTTGCCGAGGCGGTGCAGATCATCAAGGGCATGTTCGCTGACACGCCCCTCACATTTGAGGGTCGCTACTATAGCGTCCACGACCTCAACGGGTTGCCTAAGCCGATGCAGCGCCCCCACCCGCCCATCCTGATTGGTGGCGGCGGACAGCGCATGTTGTCAATCGCCGCGCGAGAAGCGGATATCGTGAGCGTGAACATCAAAACGACGCCGGCGGGTGCCTTCGACTTTAGCAGCCTTACGGCCGAGGCCACCGCACAGAAGCTGGTGTGGGTACACGAGGCCGCCGGGGAACGCTTTGACGCGTTGGAGTTAAACCTCTTGGTTCCGGTGGTCGCAATAACAGATAATCAGCGATCGGCCGCCGAACAGATGCTCCGCCACTGGGGTATTCCTGCGGAGGCCTTCAGCGTCGAGCAAGTCCTGGAATCCCCATCTGCCCTGCTCGGCAGCGTCGATCAAATCGTTGAAACCCTGCAAGCGCGCCGCGAGCGATCCGGCTTTTCCTACATTGTGGTCTGGGAGCCGATCGAGCAGTTCGCCCCAATCGTAGCACGCTTGGCCGGCACATGACGCACCGTTTGAGGAGAGCAGGGGATATCGGATAAGCAGCCGTAGGACCAGGCTGACCAGATCAACAGCTTTCCCGATCTATCGGGCGGCGCGGCTCAATGCTGACCGTTCGGCGCTATCGACAACTTCCTTGCGGCGTCGCTGAGCGATCATGACGAACTCGGCAGGTGAAAGGAGTGCCCATGAACTAAAGAGACCAATTATATGAAACTGACCATGCCAATACACGTAGTCGGCAGCAGAAGCGTCTTTACTGAAAGGCGACACAATCACATGACAGCGCTCACGACCCATGAACAGCAAGAGATCGATCGAGCCAACGACTCGGGGTTGCAGCCCGTCGTGTTTGTACACGGCCTGTGGCTCCTTTCCAGCAGTTGGGACCGCTGGCGCGCGCTGTTCGAAGCGCAGGGCTACACCACGCTCGCGCCGGGCTGGCCAGATGATCCGGAAACCGTTGAGGAGGCAAAGCACGACCCGGAGGTCTTTGCCCACAAGCATATCAAGCAGGTAACGGATTACTATGTTAGCACCATCGGCCAGCTCAAGACCAAGCCCGCCGTCATCGGCCATTCATTTGGTGGGCTCATCGCGCAGCGGTTGGCTGGGGAGGGCGTCGCCGCCGTGACGGTCGCGATCGATCCCGCTCCGTTTCGAGGCGTGCTGCCCCTGCCGCTCTCGGCGCTGAAGTCGGCGTCGGCGGTCCTGGGCAACCCGCTCAACTACACCCGCGCCGTCCCGCTGACCTACGAGCAGTTCCGTTTCGCCTTCGCCAACGCCGTAGACGAGAGCGAAGCTCACGAGCTATACGAGACGTACTCGGTGCCCGGCTCCGGTGCGCCCCTCTTCCAGGCAGCCACCGCCAATCTCAACCCGTGGACGGAAGCCCAGGTTGACACTAAGAATCCGGAGCGTGGACCGCTGCTGATCATCTCCGGCGAGCACGACAACACCGTGCCGTGGGCGATTGCCCATGCCTCCTTCAAACAGCAGGAGACGAATCCCGGCGTGACCGAGATCAAGGAAATCCCTGATCGTGGACACTCACTCACTATCGATCACGGGTGGCGTGAAGTGGCCGAGACCGCGCTCGCGTTCATCGCGCAACATACTCGGGAACGCCAGTAGTCGCAGCATGTCGCGAGGGCGGATTCGCGATTGGGCTTGGCGGTAGAAGAGCCGGCGTATGAGCGTTTCGCCTCACGCCGCCGAACGTGTGGACGATTGTGAAAGAGACGGGCGGCGCACGATCATTTCATTGCGGAGGTAGGCGAGGCAACAACCAGGGGCGGAAGCGGCTCATCGCGCATGACGGCAGCACGGACGAGAGCAGGCCCTATGAGAGGGTTTCTCCGGTAGGGAGCCACGGCCCGCCGTGATAGCTGAATGCACTTGACGCCGCTTCGCTGTGCTTTGTTGTGTGGCTGATGGGCGGACCGTTGAACGGACAGCCCCTCATAGCTGTACTCGATTGTACTGTGGGTTCTCCGGGAATGGCTCATGTCCAGTAGTAGTGCCAAGCGCGCTGCCCTGCCGACCTCCTCATTACGAGCAGGCGCCGAGGATGAGCACGGTTGCTGGACATGAGCCCCTTATGCTGAAAGCGGAAGC
>Ga0137375_10006040_pt1 | contig 14355 bp, 9 predicted proteins | sample SagtaG_24_FD_104936 | JGI IMG/M metagenome (GOLD analysis project Ga0137375, IMG submission 104936) | Vadose zone soil microbial communities from Sagehorn Ranch, Mendocino, California, USA - Sage1_R_113_16 metaG | ecosystem: Environmental > Terrestrial > Soil > Vadose zone | place: USA...
CGCGAAAGCGTGGGAAGGCTTCGAAGGAAAAGACACGTCGGTTGTTTTCGACGTAAAGGCTTAAGTCAGGAGACCTGCCTGAAGTTCGGTCGTGCATGTGAACTCTTCGTGGATTGAGAGAGAGCAACATCTTGCTGAACCTATTATCTTCCACCATTTTCAGACACCACTCGACTCTACTGTACCGAGTTCATCTGAGTTTGACCGCCAAAGCTGATTGGCTGCGTTAACACCGGTAGTCGTCAATCTCTACCTGTGTTTTTCCTGGGCTGCGCCTGGGCTTTGGGGTTAGTCAATGATCGTTTTCATTTCCGCCGCAGCGACTGAGCGCCTGATGGTTGCCACAGCGACAAAGAGCTTGCCCGACTCATTTCCGCCCGTTCAAATTCTTGACAGCGGGAGGTTGCAGACGGACATCGAGATTGACGGCCTCTTGGCAGGCGTCGGTGTGGAGATCTGCGTCTTCGTGGTCCGTGTACTGGGCGGGAAGAACTATTTCGAGCGAGGATTTGTGCGCTTGCAGGATTTTTGCCGCGAGCGCGGACGCTATCTGATCGCTTTGCCAGGAGATCAGAGTCCTGATGCGGAACTCGATGCGATCTCCAATGTTCCGGTGGCGGACGCAATCACTGCCTTTCAGTACGCTCTGGCGAGCGGGGTTGAGAATTACAAAAACCTGCTGCTCTACTTAGCTGACGTCTATTTATCAACGGCGTTCGTTTTCGACGCTCCGGCTCCGATGCCTGACGCCGGCCTTTACCATCCGGACGCGACTGAACGCGTCGGTTGCGCAACATCAAGTCTCGCCGAATTCAAACAGCATTACTGGCAGGAGCGACGACCTGCCATCGGTCTTCTGTTCTATCGAGCTTACTGGCAAAGCGGCGACCTGGCGGTGGTGGATGGACTGGTGCGCGAGATCGAAGCGCGTGGCTACAACGCGCTGACCGTCTTCTGCTACAGCCTGCGCGACGAAGCGGCAAAGGCGGCCACGGCCAATATTTTTACCAGGTTTTTTGTAAATGAGGCCGGACCGACGGTTGATTGCATTATCAGTCTATTCAGCTACGCCGTCGCTGAATTGTTACACGAAGAGCGAACAACCACTGCTTGCGGCCAGATGACCTATTATCTGACTTCTCTTGCCATTCCTTTTATTCAAGCCGTCACCACTTCACTCACAATACCTGCATGGCAAAAAAGCAAGGCCGGGTTGCCGCCCTGGGACGCCGCGACGAAAGTCGTGATGCCGGAGTTCGACGGGCGCATCATTGGTCCTGTCATCGGCTTTCGTCAGGAAAGCGGTAATGGGAGTTCAAGCTCAGAGGCCGGATCGCACTCGGTTGGCCTGGAGGATCGTTTGCGGGCGTGCGTTGATTTGGCGGTGCGACACTCCGTCCTGCGACGCAAGCCGAACGCCGAAAAGAGACTGGTCATCGTCCTGACAAATTTTGCCAACAGGCAGGGTCGCATCGGAAGCGCGGTCGGGCTGGATACTCCTGCCTCCGTGATTAATCTGTTGCGAGGTTTGCGCGAACGTGGCTATCACGTGACGGACATTCCATCGGACGGAGATGCGCTGATGGAGGAACTCATCGCCTATGGAGGTTACGACAAGGAGTTCCTCACCGAAGAACAAATGCGCTTCGCCACGGCGCGCTACACCGCCGGCCAGTACGAGAAGTGGTTTTCGCAATTTCCAACTGGCAATCAGGTCGCGCTCAAAGAAGAATGGGGCGCGCCGCCGGGCGCCGTCTTTCGACGCGACAATGAAATCTACGTCGCAGGAAAACTCTACGGCAATATCTTCGTAATGATCCAACCGCCGCGCGGTTTCGGTGAGAACCCGCTGGCGGTCTACCACAGCGGCGACCTTATCCCCACGCATCATTACCTCGGCGCTTACCGCTGGCTGCGCGATGTATTCCGGGCCGATGCGCTGGTGCAGTGCGGCAAGCACGGGACGCTGGAGTGGCTGCCTGGCAAAGGGCTTGGTCTTTCCAGCGATTGCTATCCCGAACTCGCCATCGGCGACCTGCCGGTCTTCTACCCTTTCATCATCAACGACCCCGGCGAAGGCACACAGGCCAAGCGGCGGATGCATGCATGCATCATTGATCACCTGATCCCGCCAATGGCGCAGGCGGAGACGTACGACGAACTCGCGCGATTGCAACAACTGCTCGGGACTTACGCCAACGCCGAGCGCATCGACCCGGACAAGCTGCCGCTCATTCAACAGGAGATCTGGAACGCCGTGGTCGCAGTCAATCTGCATCAGGATCTGGGAGTCAAAGCGCAACCGGATGATGAGACCTACGGCGAATTCATTCAACACATTGACGGCTATTTGTGTGAGATCGGCGATCTGCAAATCCGCGACGGCCTGCACGTCTTGGGATGCCTGCCGAGCGGCGAACAACTCATCAACCTTGCATTGGCTTTGATCAGGCTCGACTCACTCGGAATGACCGGCATCCGCCGCGCCATCGCCGAGGATTATCAATTGGACCACTCCGCGCTGAGCGACACCGCGACGCTCGGCTCCGTTTACTCTGGAATGCCGCCGTCACAACTCACCCTACTAACCAGAAATGCGTCTGTGCGGACCAATGGCGACGTTCTGTGTCATCTTGAAGATGTCGCGCGCCAACTCGTCACACATCTAGCCGCCGCTGATTTCGAGACGGCGTTAATCGAGACGGCGCTTCGATCTTGTCATCTGCCGCCCGGCGGCAAAACGAGTGAGACGTTGCGTTTGTTGACCGGCAGGATCATTCCCGACTTACGGCGGACGGAAGAGGAGCTGATCAATCTGTTCGACGGGTTGGAAGGTCGCGCTGTCCCCGCGGGGCCGAGCGGCGCGCCTACGCGTGGGATGACAAGTGTCCTGCCGACCGGGCGCAACTTTTACTCGGTTGATGTCCGCGCCATTCCGTCTCCCTTCGCCTGGCAGGTGGGACAAAGACTCGGCAACGATCTGCTCCAACAGTACCTCGAGCGCGAGGGGCGCTTCCCGGAAGCCATCGGCTTGACGATCTGGGGAACGTCGAACATGCGGACGCAGGGCGACGACATTGGGGAAGCCCTGTGGTTAATGGGCGTCCGTCCCGTCTGGCAGGAAGAGAGTCGGCGAGTCGTTGATTTGGACGTGATTCCACTCTCGGACCTCGGTCGCCCGCGCGTCGACGTCACGATCCGCATGTCTGGCTTCTTCCGCGACGCGTTTCCGGGCGTGGTGAAGCTGCTGGACCGCGCGGTGAACCTGGTCGCCGACCTGGATGAACCGGAGACGGAGAATTTCGTGCGCAAGCATGTGCGATGCGACGAGGCAGAGTTCTTACGCCGCGGAGTGGTTGAGGCGGCCGCAAAATCCCGATACCGGCTGTTTTCCAACAAGCCCGGGTCATACGGCACGGGAATCCTGAGCGCTATCACCGAATCGAACTGGGAGACGAGCGACGACCTGGCGCGCATCTATCTTGAATGGGGCGGGTTTGCCTACACGGGCGACCTTTACGGAGAGCCGGCGCACGATGAGTTTCAACACCGGCTGGCCTCCGCGGAAATCGCCGTCCAGAACAAGGACAATTACGAGCACGACATTTTCGACAGCGACGATTACATGCAATTTCACGGCGGGATGATCGCCGCCATCAGGTCTCTCGCCGGGCGCGATCCGATGGCCCTCCTGGGCGATTCGGCCGATCCGGAAGCGGCTCGCAACCGCGATATTCGTGAAGAAGCTCGCCGCGTCTTCCGGGCGCGTGTAGCGAACCCGAAATGGCTCCGGGCCATACAGCGGCATGGGTACAAAGGCGCACTGGAGATGGCGGCGACAGTGGACTACCTGTTCGGCTATGACGCGACGGCGCGAGTGATTGACGACTGGATGTACCAGCAGGTGGCCGAGAAATATGTCCTCGATAAAACAAGCCGGGAGTTCTGCGAGCGCAGCAATCCGTGGGCGCTGCGAGAAATGACCGGACGATTGCTCGAAGCGGCGGAGCGGGGGATGTGGGGCGCGCCGGACCAGGAGACGTTGGCGCAGTTGAAAGCGGCTTATCTGGCCAACGAAGGGCTTCTCGAAGAGAAAGGGGAACGGGAATGAAGACGGAAATGACGCTTAACGTTGCAGCCGAGCCCGCCGCTCCGCACTTTCCCTTCTCGGCCATAGTTGGACAAGACGAGATGAAGCGGGCTTTGATCTTCAACGCGATCGATCCATCGATCGGCGGCGTGCTGATCACAGGTACCCGCGGCACGGCGAAATCCACGGCTGCGCGCGCGATGGCGGCCTTGCTGCCAGAGATCGAAGTCGTTGACGGCGATGCTTTCAACTCTTCGCCAGGGCCGGTAAAGGCGGAGAAGTCCGTGCGAATCCCGACTCCGTTCGTCAATTTACCGGTCGGCGCGACCGAAGACCGGGTGTTGGGGACGCTCGACGTCGAGCGGGTTTTACACTCGGGCGAGAAACGTTTTGAGCCGGGACTGCTCGCCCGCGCCAATCGCGGTGTGTTGTACGTGGATGAAGTCAACCTGCTGCCGGATCATCTGGTTGACGTGCTACTGGACGCCGTGGCGATGGGTGTAAACCGTGTCGAACGGGAGGGCGTCTCGTTTACGCACGAATCGCGCGTCATCCTGATCGGCACGATGAATCCGGAAGAAGGCGAACTGCGCCCGCAACTACTCGACCGCTTCGGCCTTTCGGTCGCGATTGCAGGCTATTTCGAGCCGGACATGCGCAAAGAGGTCGTCCGGCGGCGGATCGCTTTCGAGAACGATCCGCGAGCTTATGTCGAGAGGTGGGAAGAGGCCGAAAAAAAGCTATCCGGACGCATCGAGCATGCGCGCTCGCTACTTGCGTCAGTGTATCTACCTGACGAGCGACTCGACGCGCTTGTCGAGGCCTGCGCCGAAGCGAGGGCTGATGGCTTGCGCGCCGATATCGTCGCGTACAAAACCGCGCGCGCCATCGCCGCGTTCGACGGGCGCGCAGAAGTGGACGCCTCCGACGTAGCGGAAGCGCTCACACTGGCGCTGGCTCATCGCCGCCGTGTTGCGCATTCATCTCCCAAACCAGGGGGCGCGCCTGAAACTCCGCCTTCCGATAGCCAGACCAGTGAAGCGCAACGCGACCGCACAGCCGGTCCGTCACAGATGCCGCTACGAACTCCGAATTCACAACCGACTTCGAATCAGATGCCGCAGCAATCTGACCGCGCCGACCAGTCCAGCCAGTCGGGCCAGGCGCAGCCGAACCAGCGCATGAGCGAGAGTCGGAACGATGGTGATTCGGTCGCCGGCGAAAGGGTCTTTGCCGTCGGCAATGGCTTCGACATTGCGCGAATGATTTCGCGTCGTCAACAACGCGGCGCGACCGCGGTTGTATTGGGCAAAGGATCGTTCGCCTCATCGCGCGGGGTTGGGCAGGTGGTGAGGGCGGCGGCGCCACGCCCATCAGAAAAGCTCGACCTGGCCATTGAAGCCACGATTCGCGCCGCCGCGCTTGACGCGCCGACATGCAACAATGACGGGGCCTCACTCCTGCATATCCGACCTGCACACTGGCGACGCAAACAGCGGCGGATTCTCACGCGCAACCTGATTCTGTTTTTGGTGGACGCATCCGGCTCGATGGCGGCTCAGCAAAGAATGCAAGCCGCGAAAGGCGCAATCTGTTCTTTGCTGGAAGACTCTTATCAAAAACGCGACGTGGTTACGCTGATCGCCTTTCGCGGCGACGTGGCGGAAGAAATCCTGCCGCCGACGCGCAGCCCGGTCTTCGCGTACAGGCGTCTGGCCGAGCTTCCGACCGGTGGCAGAACACCTCTGGCCGAAGGGTTGAAACGAGCGCGCCACGTCATTGAACGACAGGCGCGCAAAGGAGAGCGCGTGCAACCATTTTTGGTTGTGGTTACGGACGGGCGCGCCACCGCGCCGGCGACAGGGGCCTTTGAAGCCGCGCTAGCCGAAGCGGGGCGCCTGCGCCGGATGCAGGTCAGAGGCCTGTGCATAGACATGGAGGTTGGGCGGCTGCGCTTCGGACAGGCGCGCATGCTCGCGCGGGCCTTGAACGCCACTTACGCGCACATCCTGGAGTTGCAGCCTAAGGATTGGGGGCGCGTGATTCAGGAATGGGTCGCCGCGGAACATCAGGCCGGAGATGTAAAGGGCTTCGCCGCTTACTAAACGATGTCTCTTATAACGAACAGAATAAAAAAAGAGGATCTTCCACTGCGCGGGCAAGAAAGGAAATTGACTGATGTCTGGCTGTCGCTTTTCTTTGCGATCCTGCTTGGCGCGGCATGCGCGACGCCATCACGACCAAATCAATCGGCTGCAGGCGCCGGCTCTTTCCCTCGCACCGTGCGCGCAGGCGAAACGGAAATCAGCATCCCGCGCAAGCCGGAACGGATCGTTTCATTGACGCCGAGTAATGACGAGATTCTATGCGCGCTGGTGGATGAGAAACGAATCGCAGGACTTTCGAAGTTCTCAAAGGATCCATCGACGAGCTATGCAGCCGATGCGGCGCGCAGAATCAACGTCTTCGTCGACCGTAACGCCGAACAGGTCATTTCACTGCGACCGGATTTGGTGTTGGCGGCGCGTTACACCAAGGTTGATTTGAAGGGGCTACTGGCCGAAACCAAAACGCCACTCATCGTGACGACCGACTTCCGTAATTTTACGGAGATCGAAGGCAATGTTCGCCTGATCGGACAGGCGGTCGGAGAGGAAGGCCGCGCTGACGCCGTGATCGTCGAGATGCGCGAAAAACTGGTTGCGGCGCGGGCGCGCTTGCGCCCTGAAAGAGAAGGGCTTCGTGCGCTCTATCTCGCATCCGGTAATTTCAGCGCCGGCGCGGGCTCCTCGATCCACGAAATATTGATCGCCGCCGGATTGAAGAATGCTGCGGCAGAGGCGGGAATAAAGGGCAACGTCAAGCTCGCGTCCGAACAGATCACACAGATCAACCCGGATGTGATTTTGATTGCTTCCGGTTATGAACGTGACCGAGGTTTTCGGCAATCGCTGGAAAATGACGCCCAGCTTTCCGCCGTCAGGGCGATCAAGGAGAAATGTATTATCGAAGTGCCGGCGCGCAGCGTGTTGACCGTCTCGCATCATATTGCCGCAGCCGTTGAAACGCTGGTCGAAGCCATTAATCGTCTGCCGATGACCAAAGGGGGAGAACAGAGATGACCGCCGAATTGAAGCCGATCACGGGCATGCGCGAAAGCGTCGAGGACTTGAGCGGTACCGTTACGGAATACAGCTACGTGACGCCGACCGAAGAGACCATGCGTGAATTGACCCGGCTGCTTTTTGAAGAGCACTGGCATGAGATCATCGTCGGCCCATGCATCGAAGGCGCAGTCTTTGAAATCCGCTTCGAACAGGCCCCGAAGAAAGTCTCCTACCTCGACGGCTATCTGACAGTCGATCTGGGCTACTGGCATTTTCACCTCTGCGTGGGCGCGCACAAAGGCGCGCGCTCGGCCGAACTGGCCGACAAACGGCGCGTGGCAAAGCTGGCCTTCTTCGAAACAAAGGACAATCGCTGTATCGGCGGCGGCGGCGGCTACGGCATGCGGATGTGGAATGGGTTCGGCGAGCAGATGACGACGGTCTTTCTGCCGAATCCGCGCCTGTCCGACGAATTGAAGGTTCTGAAAGAGCCGCAATGGGAGCGGCTGCGCCTGTGGTTTGAGTTACGCAATCGGTTTCTGGGAGAACCGCTCCCGGAATCATTCACACCGGAGGCAGCTCTAAATGGCGAGAGCCAGGAGCCTGTCCTGGTCGGGAGTTAGCCAAAGACGTGCTGAAGCTGAAGAAATATCTGATCTACACGCACCGTTATCTCGGCATGGCGTTTTGTGTGATGTTCGCGCTCTGGTTCGTGTCGGGCGTCGTGATGATGTACAAGCGGATGCCACGGCTGTCTTCTGACTATTTTTGAATGAATAACGAAAAGAGACATCGCCGCTCCGTTTTGAGAGCAGGCGCCCTGATCGTAACAGGGTTGGCGATTTACGCCGGCTTTCAATTATTGCGGCGTCACGGGATTGCCGTACACGAACTGCTGTTGACTGAAGGCAATCCCCATTCCGTTTCGGTAATCTCGATTCTGGCTTACAGCCTTGTCTTCGGCCTGAAGCATGCGTTGGAACCGGATCATCTGGCGGCAGTTTCCACTATAGCTGTCGAACATAAGTCTCTGGTCGGCTCTTCGCTGGTCGGCGCGGTATGGGGCGTGGGGCACACGATGTCGTTGTTGCTGGCCGGGTTGGTAGTGATTCTGCTCGGATTCGATCTGCGCGAAGAATATCTGACGCCTGTCGAAGTGATCGTGGCGCTGATGCTGATCGGACTCGGCGCCAGAGCGTTGTGGATATTGTGGCGCGAGAGAAAAAACAAATCCGGCGTCGAACCACGGGAAGCGCTCAATCATAACCATACCCACCAAGATCATTCGAATAGCGTTTGGGAGCGGATAGGCGTCCGCCCACTGTTGATCGGGATGGTTCACGGGCTCGCCGGGAGCGCCGCCCTATTGCTGTTGCTGATCCCGGTCATTCCCTCGACGGCGTTAAAGATCGTCTACATCCTTGTCTTCGGCGTCGGCTCAATCGCGGGGATGGTCATCATGAGTTGCATGGTGGGATTGCCGACACATTTGATGGCAGCGCGTTTTCTGAAATTGAGTCTGGGCGTCCGCGCGCTGGCCGACTTGTTCAGCCTCGGATTCGGCATATGGCTGCTGCATGAACTCATTGACAGGTAAGTTGACGAATAAGCCCATCTTCTTAATGGTATGTAGGATTTGAAAGAGCCGCAGCGGGATCGATCGCGGCCGCGGCATGAATAATTCAATAAGTTTCCGGGAACGCCGATCCCGGAATCGTTCACGCCGGAAGCGTCTCTGAGTATTGAGCGACGAGATTTTGCTCCGGTTCGCAATTAACCCAAGAGGCGCTGTAAGTGAACGGGAAGCGCGGTGTGAATCCGCCACTGCCCACGCAACTGTAACGGCGACTGACCCCGCAATAGGCCACTGTTCGAAATGGACGGGAAGGCGCGGGGGAGGACGGTCAGCGACTAGGCCTCGATCATCGTCACTGACGAAAACCGTAAGTCAGGAGACCGGCTTTCAAGCGCATCGCCACCGACTTTCGATGGGAAAGAGAGGACGAATTTTCATGAAGAATTGCCTTCGAACAAGGATCGCTTTTGTAGTCTCCTGCCTACTCTGTATTGGGGCGGGATTAACGCCGGCGTGGGCGCAATCGGCCGGCAGCCTGAACGGCCGAATCACCGATTCGCAAGGGGCGGCCGTGGCGGGCGCTACAGTGACGCTGTATGCGCGGGCCACAAATGTACGCGCGACGACCGTAACCGACGCGAGCGGAGGGTATCGCTTTGATCGCCTGCCAGAGGGAGATTATGTGGTCGAGGCGACCTCAAGCGGATTCGGAAGGTTTTCGCGGACATTCCGCGTGGAGAGAGGCGCATCCGGTACTTTGGATTTCGCATTGGAAATCGCCGGACTGAGCGAAACGGTTTTGGTCACAGCCGCAGGGACGCCGCAAACCGTTGACGAGATCTCGAAAGCGGTTTCAGTCATCACGGCGCAGGAGATTGAACAGCGTAATGAGTATTCAATCGGCGAGACGCTGCGTACCGTGCCTGGTTTGCGAGTTCAACAACTCGGCGGACCAGGAACATTCGCGCGGATTCAGACGCGGGGTTTGCGTGACTCGGACACTGCAATTTTGGTTGACGGGTTGCGCTTGCGAGACGCCGCGTCAACACAGGGCGACGCTACATCATTCATCGAGGAGATGTTCACCGTCAATTCCGAACGGCTCGAAGTTCTGCGCGGTTCCGGTTCCTCACTCTACGGCACGAACGCCATCGGCGGCGTCGTGAACGTCATTTCGGACCAGGGCGGGGGACCGACGCATGGACAATTGCAACTCGAGGGCGGGCAATTGGGACTTTTTCGCGGGCGCGCCCAACTCGCCGGAGGCTTTGACTCAAACCGGTTCATTTACAGCGGCGGCCTGGCGTTGCTCAACGTCAGCGACGGCGTCAATCACACCCCGACGCGAAATTTCAGCGGACAAGGATTCGCCAAGTACAATTTCACGCCGAACATCTCGCTCGGCGCTCGGCTGTTCGGTAACACCGCTTACCTGGCTTTGACGGATAGTCCTTTCACCGCCACAAGCGCAGCCGATATCGCAAGATTTCTGCCCGGGTTTGTTCCGCCCACGGCGGGCAGCGTGATTGACGCGGGCGCGCTCCCTCTGGATCAACAGCAAAGAATCGAGAATAGATTGGCTGTGACCGATCGAGGCGGCGCAAACTACATTCCGAACCTGCGCGATCCTGACAACCGCCGCGACTCAAATTACCTGACCGTCGCCGTGATCTTTAACCAGCGGATCAATGACGCGTTCGGGTATCGCGCCAGCTATCAAAGGGTCAACACCAACCGGCAATTCGGCGACGGCCCTGGCGGCGTTCGCTTCGAGCCCGCGTTCAATAGCTTCAGTACGTTTGACGGGCGCATCGACACCTTCAATCTTCAAGCTGACGCGAGGCTCGGCTCACACAACCTGCTGGCGGTCGGGTATGAATTTGAGCGGGAGCGGTACATTGGGGGAAACCGCGACGAAAACCCGAACGCCGCGTTGCGCGCCAATTCAGGCACGGACGTCAGACAGCGGAGCAATACATTCTTCATTCAGGATCAGTTCCGCTCGCTGGAAAATCGCTTCCAGATTTCGGCGGCCTTTCGCGTCCAATCATTCTATTTGACGCAGCCTGAATTCTTCGGGGGCACTTCCGTGTATTCCGGGCTGCAATATGAATCGCCGAAGACGGCCTATACCGGTGACGGATCCATCTCCTATTTTTTCAGTTCGACCGGCGCGAAATTGCGCGCGCACGTCGGCAGCGGCTATCGCACGCCGGCGATCTTCGAGCGCTTCGGCTCCTCTTTTTTCAATGGCGTCTTCTCGCCGTTCGGTGATCCGCGCCTCAACCCCGAACGCTCAATCGCGGTCGACGGTGGAATCGATCAGAAACTGGCTGGAGATCGCGTGCAACTGAGCGCTACTTACTTTTATACGCGCTTGCAGGATGTCATCGTCTTTGATTCGACTGGGTTCATCACTCCGGCAACCGACCCATTCGGTCGATTCGGCGGATATCGCAACACGGGCGGCGGGTTGGCGCGCGGGGTGGAACTGGCGGCCAATACGAAGCCGTACCGCACGCTCGACCTAAGCGCGTCATACACCTTCACCAATGCCGTTAACCGGGTTCCGTCTTCCGTGCCCGGTTTTCTGCGAACCTTCGTGCAGCCGCGCCACACGTTCACGCTGTTCGCAGCGCAGCAGATCATCCGGCGACTGGACGTGGTCTTCGATATGTTTGCGTATGGCAGCTATTTCTTTCCGTTCTCAAGCCGCGCCTTCAAATTTAGCGGACCGGTTAAATCTGATTTGGGCCTGAGCTACACCGTGCCGATGAGCGACCGAGTCAGTATGAGGTTTTACGGGAAGGTGGAGAACATTTTCGACCGGGAATACTTCGAAAGCGGGTTCCGCACGCCGGGCGCGGTCTTCACTGGCGGTATGGGGCTGCGTTTCTGATCTGCGAGGCGATAGCTGATGGGCGCATTGTTGACAGCGCAAAACCTCTCGTTCGCTTACGACGGCCGGCCGGTTCTGAATGGAGTCTCGCTGGCCGTCGAGGCGGAGGAATTCGTCGGCCTGATCGGCGCGAACGGCAGCGGCAAGACGACACTCCTGCGCGTACTGCTCGGGTTGTTGTCGGCGTCCGGCGCCGTTTGTTTGTGCGGCGACCCGCTCAAGTCGCTCGACCGTCGCGAAGTCGCGAAGCGCGCCACGATGGTACCGCAGGACACTCGCATAGATTTCGCCTTCACCGCGCGTGAGATCGTTGCGATGGGGCGCACTCCTTACCTTGGACGGTTCACGCCGGAAAGGTCCATTGATCGGGAGGCGATCGCCCGCGCAATGCGCGAGACCGGCACTGAAGGATTGGCGGAGCGGCCGGTGACGGAGCTTTCCGGAGGCGAGAGGCAGCGCGTCCATCTGGCGCGCGCATTTGCTCAGGAGACGCGCGTCGTCTTGTTGGACGAGCCGACCGCCAATCTCGATCTGACGCATCAGTACGAGGCGCTCGAACTCGTCCGGGAGTTCACGCGCTCGGGAGGGGCTGCGTTGGCGGCGATTCACGATTTGTCTTTGGCGGCGCGCTATTGCGACCGGTTGCTGCTTCTGTCGGAAGGGAAGATCGTCGCCGCCGGTTTGCCGGCCGAGGTTATCACTGAAAGTAATCTTGCCCGTCACTTCGCGCTCCGCGCCCGTGTGCGGCGTGACGAAGAGACGGGCAGCTTAATCGTTTATCCACTGGGGTCGAACTCATCATCCGCTCGACGGGCTCAGGCCGCCCAGTAGCGTTTGCCAGTAGCGTTTGAATGACTGACGAAAGGAAATTTGATGGCAACCTCTGTTTCTCAACCGCTGAAAAAAAGGTTTAAAGGCTCGGCGGTTTACATCGCGGTAATCGTCGTGGCGTTGGCGCTGCTGGTCGCCGGAATCGAAGTTACGCGACGACTGAAAACTCCTGCGGACGGCGGCGCCACCGTCCCCGCAGTTGCGCGTCCTTATCCCCGTGAGTTGCGCGACGCCAAAGGCGAGACGCTAACCATCCACCGCGAACCGCGGCGCATTGTCTCGCAGACGCTCGGCACGGACGAAATCCTGCTCGCCATCTGCCCGACGGAGCAGATCGTCGCCCTGAGCGATCTGGCCGAGGACGGAGACTACAGCAATGTTGTCGAGGAGGCGCGCCGGATTCCCAACAGGACGACCCAGGGCCCGGAGCAGATTTTGCAGTTCAAGCCCGACCTGATTTTCGTCGCGAGTTACAGCCGCGCCGAGACCGTCGAGTTACTCAAGGCTTCCAAGGCGCCGGTCTTCCGGTTCGCCAATTTCGATTCGATCGCGGACATCAAGTCGAACATCCGCACGGTCGGCTACGCCACAGGGACGGACGCCGGCGCGGAAAGAATCATTCGGAAGATGGATGAAGACCTGGCCGCCGTTCGCGCGCGCATTCCAAAAAGCGAATCGCCCTTGCGGGTCATGTCATACGATCAACTGGGCTACACCGCGGGCTCGAACACCCTCTTCGACGACGTCGTGCGCGCCGCGGGGGCCGTCAACGTCAGCGCGGAACAGGGGATCAAGGGCTTCGCCAAGATCAATTCGGAGAAGATCGTCGAATGGCAGCCGGAATTTCTGATTACGGGCGCGAACCGGGGCAAGGAAAAATCAGTGCGCAACAGATTGCTCGAAGACCCGGCGGTCGCAAACAGTAGTGCCGCGCGCGCCGGGCGCATCATCGTGATCGACAACCGTCATTTTCTGACCGTCTCGCATCACGTCGTGGGCTTCGTCGAGGATTTAGCGAACGGAATTTATGGCAACCGAAAGTAAGACAATCGAAGCGCCACGCGCGGGAGTCGCGCGCGACTCCCGCGGTTTCTTTAGCCATCGGATCGGCGGGTACTTTGCCATCATCGAAGTCGTTTTGTGTGTCGCGTTCATCGCCGGAATCGCCATCGGGAGTTCGCCCGTGCCGGCTGTGACAGTCGCCCGCGTTTTGGCTTCCCACTTTTTGCCGCAAGGATGGGTGGACATCACCGACATCGCTGAACCGCAACAAGTGATTGTCTGGTTGATTCGCACGCCGCGCGTCATCGTCGCCGCGCTAGTCGGCGCGGGACTGGCGGTCGCGGGGGCGCAGATGCAGGGGCTGTTCCGCAACCCGCTGGCCTCGCCAGACATTATCGGCTCGAGTTCCGGCGGCGTGTTCGGCGCCGTACTGGCGCTCGCGACGGGACTGGCGATGCGCTCGATCTTCTACCTGCCAGTGATGTCTTTCGTCGGGGCATTGCTCGCGCTGTTTCTGGTCTACTCCATCGCCACGCGGCGCGGGCGCACGCCCGTCTCCACGCTGCTGTTGGCCGGCGTCGCGTTCAACACGTTGATCGGCGCGCTTACGTCGTTCGTGATCAGCCTGCAATGGGTGCGGTGGGAGGTGGCGCAAGAGATTCTCTTCTGGATGATGGGCGGCCTGGATAGCCGCACCTGGAAACACGTCTGGCTGGCGCTGCCATGCGTCGTGGCCGGTTTGATCGTCGCGCTCGTCTATTCGCGCGATCTGGACGTCTTGCTGCTCGGCGAAGAGACGGCGCTCGCCGTGGGCGCGGACATAGAGAAAGTGAAGCGGATCATCCTGACG
>Ga0137375_10006041_pt1 | contig 14355 bp, 14 predicted proteins | sample SagtaG_24_FD_104936 | JGI IMG/M metagenome (GOLD analysis project Ga0137375, IMG submission 104936) | Vadose zone soil microbial communities from Sagehorn Ranch, Mendocino, California, USA - Sage1_R_113_16 metaG | ecosystem: Environmental > Terrestrial > Soil > Vadose zone | place: USA...
GGTGGCGGGGCCGCGCACCGCAGCAGCGGCACGGTGATCGGTCCCGCCGGCGGTTCGCGGACGGCCGGCACCGCGAGCGGGTCGTACACGACTGGGCGGGGGACCACGATCAACTACGGGGGGGCGGGGCGGACCGCGACGGGGCCTGGCGGCACGACCGCGGGGCGCGGCGTCGGCGGCGTGCAGGTGACGACGCCGAGCGGCCAGACGGCGACGAAGGTCGGTTCGGCCGGCGGCGTCCAGGGGCCGGGCGGACGTGGGGCGGTCGCCGGCCGCTCGGTCGGCGGCACCAGCGGGCCTTACGGCAGCGGAGTGGCGGCGTCGCGCGGCGGCGCTGCCGTCGGGCCGTATGGGGCCGTCGGCGGCGGCACCCGGGTCGGGACGGCCACCGGGCCGGCTGGCCGGACCGTCAGCGGTGCCTCCCACTTCAGCGCCGCGTCCAACCCCTACGGTGCGTACAGGTCCGCGTCACGCGGCGTGGCCGTCGCCGGTCCGGTTGGCCACTACACCGCTTACCGCAGCGCGGGGGCGGTGCGCACTCAGGCGGGTTACGTCCGCACCGGCTTTGCTGGCTACAGCTCTTTTAACGCGGGCTGGTACAGGGCCCACCCGGGCGCGTGGCGCGCGGCCGCGTGGACGGGGGCGGCCTACTGGCGGTGGGCGCCCTACGCCACCGTTGCCACCTTCTGCGGCTACCCCGCGACGCCCATCGTCTATGACTACGGCACCACCGTGGTCTACCAGGACAACAGCGTCTACTACAACGGTGAGCAGGTCGCCACGGCCGAGGAGTACGCCACGCAGGCAGCGAACATCGCCACAGTGGGGCAGGCGGCCAAGCCCGCCGAAAAGGACGAATGGCAGGCCCTCGGCGTGTTCGCCGTCGTCAAGGGCGACGAGAAGGAGGCCGACAACATCTTCCAGCTCGCGATCAACAAGGACGGTGTGATTCGCGGCAACTATTACAACGCGATGACCGACTCGACGATTCCCATCTACGGCTCGGTGGACAAGCGGACGCAACGGGCGGCGTGGGTCGTCGGCGAGAAGAAGGACACGGTGTACGAGACAGGCGTGGGCAACCTGGCCCAACCGGAGGCGTCGATGCTGGTCCACATCGGCGCGGACCGCACCCAGCAATGGACGCTGGTACGCCTGGAACCGCCCAAGGACATGAAGTGACCTGGTTGGGGAGCTGAACGAGTCAGGTACGGAAAACGTACAGACGAGTTAACGCAAAACGCCGAGGGATAGCACCCCTCGGCGTTTTGCGTTTTCCTACGATTTTCCCTCGATTTCCGCTCTCCTCCCCCTTCCGAAACTCTCCGACGGACCGACGACTTCGGGTACGAAGACACGGTCTACCGCTCCCTCCGTGCCGTAGCCAAGGCCATCACCGGCGCTCGCGGCAACGGCTTCCTCTTCTTCCACCCGAGTAGCGCGACTTCCACCGCCGTTCGGGTCGGGCTACCGCAGGGACGCCCGGCATGGTAAAATAAAGACAGGGGAGGTCGGAAGATTGGATTCCATTCCATTCCACGCAGACCCCCCTTTCAGGTGCCCAGCCGTTCGGGGTGCGCGCCGCACACGCCGGGATGGTCTGCCGTGCATTTCGCCGGCAGTTTCGAGCCGCCCTGACTTCCGGAGAGCGTCACCTTTTTTTCCCTTTTTTCACCTTTTTTCCAATCGCATTACGCCTCGCCGCTGTTGCCCATCTGCGTCTCGAAGGACTGCCGCACGAGTCCCATGACGTAGGGCAGTTCCTCAAGCGAGGTGTATTCTGCCAGGAAGTGACGGCCGAAGCAACGACAGAAGGGCAGGGCGAGCAGTGAGCCTACCATGCCGATCAGCATGGCCCCCAGGATCTTGAGGGGTTCCCTGCCCGGATACCACAGCCGGGCGGCGGCCCAGCGAACAGACCAATCAGAGCGAACACGACAAGATCGGACATGGACTTGCTCTCCTCGGGCGCGTAGGAGGTGTCAGTCTGGGGTTTTCAATCTTGGCGAACTCACCAGTCGCCAGGCTCAGCCAGCGCTTCCGAGCGAACGGGTTGCATTCCTCGCACGAACCGCGTTTCGCTGGTTTCACTTCTTGCTTCCGGACTTCACCATCCCGGCGGAAGCATTGGCAAAGAAGGCGTTGGCGATGTCAATGACCTGAGCCCGCAGCACACCCGTGCGGGTCGATTCATTGCTCATGAAGTTAGCGATCTTATCCGTGGGGCCCATGGGAACGTGGCCCCGCCCTGCCGCGTGACCGATTTCGTGCAGCAGTGTCAGGCCATCAGCCGACTGCACCTTGGAATTGATGAACACGAAGGTCGGCGACCCGAGATCCTTGAATGTGACCCCGTTCGTACTCCATGAGGTCGCTCCTTTGACCTCCCCGAAGGGGCAGAAAATGACCGGCAGAATTGACTGGGCGCCTCCGAGAGCTGTATCGGCCAACTGGCGCACCTCTTTGACCTGGTCATCGTTCCCCGTCAACACTACCCGCGAATAGGGCAGGGTGGTCGCGGCTTGCTTGGGGACGCCGGGGCGCACGTCCAACCCCAGGCCGTGCTCCTTCAAGAGCTTGTCCGCTGCCGCCACGAGCCGCTGCGAAGGGTCGGAGTCGGCGTTACTGGTCCAGAACAGCATCAGCCGGACCTTGACGTTGCCGGGATGCACATACTCCTGCAAGGCTTTCCAAAGTTCCGCCTCGGTCATGATTCCTCCGTAGCGATTGCACCTGGGGACACCTGTTGGCAGTAGTGTACCTGACCGTTCCCAGACGGACGGCTGTTCGGCCCATCCTGTCCGGGACCACGTTCACCGACCTGGCAGGTGGCCCACCCACTGGCAATCGGTGGCCGCAGGGTCGGACTGGACTGCTTCATGTGGGTTCGTCCCTGCTGGCGGTGACTTCCGCGCGCCGCGGACAGCAAAAAAACGGACTCCTGAATCGGCGTGCGCCGCGGTGAGGCCCCTGTTGGCCGCCGAGGAGGGCTGGTGTTTAGCCGGCAACCGGCTGCGAGGTCGTCCCCTCCAGGTGCCCGAGGCGTTCGATGAGGCGGGCCAGAACATCCCGCAGATCCCCCTCTTCTTCCAGCCCGTCGCGCATCTTCAGGCCCTCGAGAAATGCCGCCCCACCTGTGCCGAGGGCCTCGACCAGGTCCAGCGCTGCCTTGCGGATCCGCAGGCTGGGATCGCTCAACGCCTCCAGCAGAACGGCCCCCGCCTTGGCGTCGCCCGGATCCACGGTGAGGAGGAAACTGGCGGCGATCAGGCGGATCCGCACATTGGCGTCCTCGACCAGGCGCCGCATGGCCTCGGTAGTGGCGGCGCCTGGGGCCGCCTTGAGCGCCAGCGCCGCGTTGATCCGCAGGGCGTCGCTGAGGTCGGCCGTGCAGGCGACCAACAGCGGGATCGCGTCGGCGGGCAAGGCATCGAGCCGAGCCAGCGCGTGGGCTGCGTTCGTCCGGACCTGGACCTCCGGGTCGCGCAGGGCCAGGACCAGGGCAGGAATGACCGAGGGACCGATGGCCGTCAGGATCAGCGGCAGCTGGTCCCGTTGTTCCCTGGTGAGCGACCCGACAGACCGTAGCGAGAGCAGCAGCGGCTCAATGCCCAGGTCGCCGTACTGCGGCAGTGCGTTCCGTGCGCGCTCATGGATCGGCTTGTGCGGGCTCCAAAAATCGGTGATCGTCTCGGCCAGCAAGTTCCCCTGCCGCAGGGAGGCAAAGAGCTGTTGGAGCAAGACAAAGGTAAAGAACGTCCTGAAGCCAGCCAGCAGGAGGGAAGCCGGCGAGCGCTCCTGATGGAGGTACGTGGCCCGCAGGAAATGGTGCGCCTCGGTCACATTCAGCACATCAACAATGCGGAGCAGGTTGACGAGGGCGTACGCGAGAAAATCCGCGTACTTGGCCTGCTCGGCACCCACGTTGAACCAGTCCTGGCCGATCGTTTCGTAGAGGCCCTGGTTGAGCATGGCGAAGCCACCGACCGTCGCGACGGTGGCGGCAAGCAGCAGCGGGACGTCAACCTGCTCGCCGTACCGTGCCAGATCCGCTGCCAGCCCTTGCCCCTTCAAGGGGTTGTGAGTCGCCTTGTAGCCGCGCTCGACCTCGTACCGCTCCTGGTCGATGAACATGTAGGCCAGGCAGGCCACTGTCCCCATCAGCAGGGGTGCCAGGCCGCACAAGGCCCGCAAGCCCGCTATCAACTCGCCGAACAGCCCGCCCACAAGGAGAAAAGTGAAGGCGCTGGCCAGAAACAGCGGCCACGAAGCCCACGAGAGCAGGCCCTCCCACAGCTGGAAGCCCTTCCCGATGATCCGTGTGACGACGAAGCCGACGGCCCGAATGGCCCAGCCGAGCAGGCCGAAGTAGAACAGGAGGCCGCCCGCGAGAGCCAACGCGGCAAGTGAAATCAGTACCAGGGCGGACGAATCGACTTGGTCCAGATCGATGGACCACGAAGGAGAACTCATAACCACGGCTTCCCGTGGGAAGCCCCTTTCCGCCCTCGACGGGCGTCACTCGGTCAGGCGGGTCGGTGCCGAGTAGCTGTCAGTTGTCGCAGAACAGGGGGATGGCTTGACGATCCTCGCTGACCCGCCCGGCGGGGGCCTCGTACAGCTGGGACTCCGCGTAGAACGAGAGCTGGTCGCGGCCTGGTACGGCGACCTGGTAGACCCGGGCCGGCTGCCGGGCAACAACCGTACCCACTGTGCCGGTCCCTTGGACCAGCACTTGCTCTCCCAATCGGTAGCGGAAGGCGTCCATGGTTAAAACCCTTGGGACAAGGAGGAAGCGACTCTTCGCACGCCAGGACGATGACGATTCTTCCGGGCTTGGCCTAGATTGGCTTCGGCGATCGCCTCATCGGATACCCCAACAGGAGAACGCTGTGACAACACGACGAGAGTCGAACGACAAAGCGGCCCTTGCAATCCTTCACGGCGACGACGCTGCGCCGGCGGCTTCCTTGAGTCGGCCGTTCACCACGTCTGTCTTGCCACTCATGACGGTGACTTCTGTTGCTAGAGGTTGTTGCGAACAGCGCGCGTAAAAAAACCGACGTGCCCGAACACCCTGAGGCATTCGAGCACGTCGGTTTACTCGTTAACAGACCCCCCGGCACGGCCGGGTTGTCCTTTATCTAGAGCGGTTCGCCCTGGCGTGGCATACACTAACCCGAAGCGTGAGCGAGGATCCGGCCAGCTTCCTCGCTGACGCTTCGGGTTAGTGTGCGCAAGGCAACTACGAACCGCTCTAGTCATCCGAAGAGCTTCAAATCACTACTTGAGGTGGAACTGCTTTCGAGTTCCTACCACTCCAGTATCATTCTCATTGTATGGCGCTGAATGAGGAAAGGCGATGGATTCTTGTCTTCGTTCTGTGGGAAGGTGGCCGCGTTCTCAAGCGGGCCCGGAATCAGCGGGGCGGTGCATCAACGGGATTCAAGTCAGACAGCTGCTCGTGGTGGCGTGGCAGACGCAGCAACCGCGTCCGCTGCTCGTGCCGGCGCGGCGTTCGCGGCTGCTGCCGTACGCGCCGCCTGTCTCCAGGCATAGACCCAGAAGGCCACCAGACCCAGTTGCAGCGCAGCGTCGAGCAGGTAGAGGGTGGAGTAGCCTCGGAAGACGAGGTGGATGTCCACTGCCGTCAGCCCCAGCGCACAGCCGAAGGCCAGCACCAGCACCTCCGGCGAGCCCTGCCGCCGGTAGGCTGCGAGGCAGAGGACAGCACCAACCACCAGGAGCAGCACGCCGACGGCCTGGGCCATCCAGGGGGAGCCGTCATGCCCCGTCGCGGCCTGGTAACTGCCGATGCCCACCACCGGCCACAGGCCCATCAGCAGGCAGTACAGGCCCTGCGCCAGCGGCGGGTAGCCGCTGAAGAAGTGCAAGACGCGGCCAACGGTGTGGGTCGCTACGTCGCCGACCTGGTGCCAGGCGTCGGGCTTGCCGAACCCCTGTCGGTCGGTGGGTATCTGCGTAACGGTCGTCATTAGTCTCTCTCGCTTTCTTGGGGGTGTACTGGCTTCCTGGCGACTGTGCTGGTGAAGTGACGGAAAGGCCGTCAGGACCATGCTGGTCCTGAGGCTTTTGTTCCCAGCGGTGTCGGGGTGAGCGGGCTCACCCTGATCCTGTTGCAACCTTCCGGAGTTGATGAGGGGTGCCGAGACGGGTTGCAACTCCAAGCGGTCAAGGCCCCACAAACCTACTTCCAAGCATCCTTCTCGTCCTTCCTTGGGTCAGCATCGTCGTCGCTCTGCTCGCTGCTGCCCTGGCCGAACTCCTTGTCGCTATCGCCGCGGACGCTTTTCCCGAAGTCTTTGTCGTCGTCCTCCGTGCCAACATCCTTATTGCCGGAAGCCCCCTTCCCGAAATCCTTCTCATAGGGATCCTTGCCGAAGGATTTCTCCTCGTCCTCGAACTTGCCGCCCTTGCCGAAGTCCTTGTCGTCCTCGATCCCAACATCTTTGTCGCCATAAAGATCCTTGCCATAGTCGTCGTTGTCCTCGGCACCCTTGCCGAAGTCTTTGTCCGCGTCCTGGTCCTTCCGATCGATGTCACCTTTGCCTTTGGACATGATGCTACTCCTGAAGAGGTTGAAACGTCCCGATTGAGGCAACCGGGTGAAATTGCCCGGACCTCTGTTCGCCGACTTCCGCTCGGGAACACGGGCACGAAAGCGGGCGCGGCAAGTCGGGCCAACCTTCCAGCTGGCTGACTTGATGAGCGGCTCGTCTGCAGAACGGCACAGGGCCGCCTCCCCGACGCCAGCTCGTAAATGATCGAGATCCGGGAGCTTTGTAGTGCAAAATTCATGCCGTGTGGGCGGGGAAGTCTGCCCAATTCCGCGAGCCGGCCGCCGCTCCCTGCGGCACGTCATTTGCTTGATTTTAGAGGTGAAACGGAGAAATGGAGGCGGGATGTTCAATTACACGCACTGTCAACAGTGTGGCCGGAAACTGCGAAGTGTCATCTATTGCCCAGAGTGGCGCCGGTGCGAGTGCTCCTGCTCCTGCCTGTGTGCGTTCCGCCTGATTTGCCTGTCATGTGGCATGAGAAGTGCCAGGAATGAGAAGTGCTAACCAACTAATAAAAAACCGACCCTCCTCTGGATCTGTTCCCGGGATGGAGTTAAGATTAACAACTCAGGCGATATCACTACGTGGAGGCTATCACCCTGACAGGCCTGCGATGGCGCATTGGGACATTTCTACGGTCCCCAGGAAAACCCAGGCCGAGGTCGAAGCCGTCATTTGCGATCTCATCAGTCGTTTTGAGCAGGGGTATCTGGGCCGGCCAAAGGACATCCACCCCCACCTGGTCGGTGATCTCTTTGTGGTCCGCGCAACCGAAGAAACGATGGGGCTATGAATCGGGGAGTCGTCGCGGAGGCCCCGAACGGTACGATGAAGTAAGCGGCGGACCGCCGATGAACCTTGGGTCCGCTCCGACAACCAGTTGAGTCGCAGTCGTCGGAAGACTGGGCGAAGGGCAACCTGGCCGTGCCGGGGGGCTCGTTGACGAGTAGGCCGACGTGGTCGAATACCCCAAGGGTGTTCCACCACGTCGGCTTTTTTTGTTGGTAAGCGCGCGACGGGCGCAACCACCAAGGAGGACCAGGATGGACAAGACCAAATCAACCGTGGCCCAACAGATTGCCCAGGCGGCTATCGCTTTCGAGCAGCGGCGCACGGGCAGCCACGTGCCCAAGTCGGTGACCGTGGTCCTGAGTGAGGGCACCCTGGTGATCACGCTGCACGAGGCCTTGTCGCCCGCCGAGAGGGAACTGGCCAAGACGCCGGCAGGCGCCGCTCAGGTGCAGGAGTTTCACCGGCAACTGTTCGCCAGCTCCTCCGAGGCGCTGCGGCAGGAGATCAACCGGATCACGGGGATGAATGTGCGCGAGGCGACTGCGGAAGTCGAGCCGGCGAGCGGCGCCGTGGTGCAGGCATTCACCACCGGCACCGTGGTCCAGGTGTTCCTGCTCGGCGGGAACGCCCCGACGGAAACCTGGAGCGGGAATCACTAAGCGGGCACAAAGTGCCCCGACCCGACGCATGCAGCGGGAAAGTAAAACCATGACTGAACTCATCACGATACCCGTCGCCAACCCCAGCGCTGAACTGCCGCCCTGGGAAGCGGGCTCCGGGCACGCCTCGCTGGGTACGCACTTCGGGATGCTCCTGGCCATCGTCATCCCCTTCCTCGGTCTGGTGGCCATCCCCTTCTTTCTCTGGGGCTGGGGCTTCAGCTGGCCGGACCTGAGCCTGCTGCTGGGGATGTACGTCCTGACGGCGCTGGGGATCACCATCGGCTTCCACCGGCTGTTCACGCACCACTCGTTCGAGACCTACAGCTGGGTGAAGTTCCTCCTGGCCGTCTTCGGCTCGATGGCTGTCCAGGGGTCACTGCTGAAGTGGGTCGCGCGCCATCGACAGCACCACCAGCACAGCGACCGGCCCGAGGATCTCCATTCGCCCCACCACCACGGCCGGGGTTTCCTCGGGCTGCTGCGCGGCTTCTGGCACGCGCACCTCGGCTGGATGTTCCAACCCGATCCGCCAAACCTCTCCCACTACGTCAAGGATCTCCGCCAAAGCACCCTCCTGCGGGCGATAAGCGCCCTGTTCCCGCTGTGGGTGGCGGTCGGCTTGCTGATCCCGGCCGTCCTGGGCGGTCTGCTGACGGGCACCTGGCTGGGCGTCCTGTTCGGCCTGGTCTGGGGCGGTCTGGCGCGGATCTTCCTGGTCCATCACGTGACCTGGAGCGTCAACTCGGTCTGTCACCTGTGGGGCCGGCGGCCCTACCGCAGCACCGATCACAGCCGCAACAATTTCCTCTTCGGGGTGATGGCGCTGGGGGAGGGCTGGCACAACAATCACCACGCCTTCCCAACCTCGGCGCGGCACGGCCTGCGCTGGTGGCAGATCGACCTCAGTTACTACGTCATCCGTGCCCTCGCTTTACTCGACCTCGCCTGGAAGGTGAAGTTGCCGTCCGCGGAAGCGCAGGCGCACGCGCGCACAGGAGAACCGACACGATGAACACGATGAAACGGCAACGCCCGAGCGGGGGCAGGGGGAGCCCCCGCCCAGGCGGCCGGAGCGGAGCGCCCTCCTTGAGCAGCCGGTTGCCTGCAAACGCCCAGGAGCGGCCCCACTCCAGCCAGCGGCCCGCCCGTGGGGGCTGCCCTGTCGGCGCGGCCTGCCTGGCCCCGCTGTTGTGGGTCGTGGCCGGCCTGACGCTGGTCCTGGGCTTGCTGCTGCCGCTGGCCCTGACCGGGGCGGTGCTGGCCACCCTGGCGCTGCTGCTGGCCCCTGTGGCCCTGGCCTGTCGGGGCGGAGGCGGCCCGCCCCGGGCCTGGCTGTACGGGCACTACTGGTGCCCGTGGCTGTGGTCCTGGACCAGCCGGCACTGGCTCCGCTGGGCCGACGAGCATTCGGTCCCCCAGCGTCCCCGGGTGGGGCACGACCGGTTCGCGGGAGGCTCGGACACTCAACAAAGGAGGGCACGCGCATGAGAAGGCTCCGGATTGGGGTGATCGATCTGGTGGCCATCGAGGAGGCCGTGCCCCCCGGCCGGGTCGCCTTCATCGCCGAGAGAGACGTGTCCTGGCAGCCCCTTCGCCGCCGTGGCCAAGACGGCACGGACGAGCCTGCTCAGCGAGGAGACCCTGTCCATGCGGGTGAACCGGACCGGCATCGTCCTGAAGCCCAACAACTCGCGCGTTGTCTTCCGGCCGTTTGAGCTTGGCCCGGAGCGGGTGGTCCGGATCATCGCGCGGATCATGGCGTTGGCCGAGAACGAGGTCGAGGCCCTGCTGCACGAGGTCTTGCGCGAGTTCGGCGACCGCCACCTCCAGATCCAGCGGTTCCACCAGGCCCGCTGCGAGCAGGTCAGGCAACACCTGCTCACCGACCAGCCGCTATCCCTCTGCCGCCGCCTGCTCATCGGCGCGTATTTCACCCAGGAATACTCCCTGGAGTCGGCGGCACTGTTCAACCCCTCCATGGTCTGGCACCCCGACCAGGAGGAACTGCCCGACGGAGCGCGGCGGTTCGTCCTGAGCCTGCGGGCCACGGGCGAGGGACACATTTCCTCGATCACCTTCCGCTCCGGCGTGATCGACGCCGCCAACAGCATCCGCCTTGACGAGCCGACCCGCTACGTGATGGCTCCCGAAGTGGTGCCCAACGCCTCCTACGAAAAGGCCCTGTTCCAGCGCAAGCTCTTCGAGTTGGGTCTGGCGAACCGCTTCGCCGACCTCGTCCTGGCCGGACTGCCCGAGCAGTTCACGCTGGAACACCTCGAACAGGCCCTCCAGTCGGTCCTGCGGCAAAACCGCCCCCAGCAGCGCGAGTTCGAGCCGACCGCGAGCGGGATTCTGGCCCTGGCGCGGTCGAACTACGAGGTGCGCTTCGCGCCTGAGCAGAGCCTGTCGGAGCGGGTCGTCTTCCCGTCCTCGCCGGCCGAGACCAACGGCATCGAAGACGCCCGCTTCGTGCAGTTCCGCCATGACGACGGCCAGAGTTGCTACTACGCCACCTACACCGCCTACGACGGCCGGGTGATCCTGCCCCAACTCCTGGAGACGCGCGACTTCTTGCACTTCCGGATGAGCACGCTCAACGGGCCGGAGGTGCGCAACAAGGGCCTGGCGTTGTTCCCGCGGAAGGTGAACGGTCACTACTGCATGCTGTCGCGGCAGGACAACGAGAACATCTACTTGATGTACTCGGACATGCTGCACTTCTGGTACAACAAGGAACTGATCGCGAAACCGACGTATCCCTGGGAGTTCGTGCAACTGGGCAACTGCGGCTCGCCGCTGGAGACGGAGGCGGGTTGGCTGGTGCTGACGCACGGGGTGGGGCCGATGCGCAAGTACGCGATGGGAGCGTTTCTGCTCGACCTGCACGACCCGGCGAAGGTGATCGGCCGCCTGGCCGTGCCGCTGTTGTCGCCGGACGCCAGCGAGCGCGAGGGTTACGTGCCGAACGTGGTCTACAGCTGCGGCGCGCTGCTGCACGGTCGTGACCTGGTGATCCCCTACGCGATGGCGGACTACGCCAGCACATTCGCGACCGTGGCCCTGGACGAGGTGCTCAACGCCCTGACCCGAGGGTAAGGGCTGGCGGACAAAACCCCTCCCCCCAACCCCCTCCCCGCAACGGAGAGGGGGAGCAAGACACACAAGCCTTTTCTTCTCCCCCTCTCCTCTCAGGGGAGGGGGTTGGGGGGAGGGGTTTTGCCCGGTAGCTCAAAGTCACCACCTCAGCACAGCGTTGTGCCTCTCATGGTGCAGGCCCCTGGAACTGCGGCCTTGCCCCTTCCCGCGGTAGTGGTAACTCACGGAACGCGTGGCAGAGTTGCAACGAGAGGGCGGCGGCGAAGAAACACCACACGGATTCAAACGCGTACCAGAAGACCAGGTGGCTAATCCCAGCCGAGACCGCTAACGAGATCGCGAACAGCATGAAATGGCGGTTCAAGGAGACGAGCACCGGGCAACAGATGCTCGCCAGGTACAGCAGCCGCCAACACTCGCCGCCAAGCACGTCAAAGGCCGGCAGAACGGTAAAGTCGTAGCGGATCGAGTGGTGCGCGGCGCCGACGCTCAGCCGCGCCGAATCCAGCACGAGCGGCGTGTACAGAGCCCAGCCCAACCCGACCGCCAGCAGGGCAACTAGCGAAAGGAACTGCTTGATGGGTTTCCGGTCCTCGAGGAACGAGACACTGAACGGCACCCAGCAGGGCCAGAAAACCAGGGCGAAGAACAGGAACACCAGCGCCGCCCCTCGGGCAAGCGGCATGTCCCCGCTGTCGAGGCCGACCCAGACCAACCCCTCGCAGCACTGCTGGATGCTGAAAAGGAACGGCAGCACGCTCAGGGCCAGGAGCCTGGGGGCCTTCCGGGACGCACTCTGGATGCAGTAGATCCCGGCCGGGAGAAGGGCCGCGCCGACTGCGAAGCTGGCTTCCGCTGAGAAACACATGCAACGATCCTTGCTGGCCGCGAGTATCCCGTGCCTGTCGCGTCAGACGCGCTGTGTCGCAGGCGCTGGGGCGCCGGCAGCCTCACGTTCCAGGCGAGGCCGAGCAGTTGCTTCACGAGCTGTCGACACTGGAGCAGGTTGGAGAACAGGGGGTGGTGGTTCGCGTAGTCACGGGAATTGTTCTTGCCTGGATTCAAGCCCAGGCGGGGCGTCGCCAGGCGCGGCGCACCCGCGAACGGGCAAAGACGTCGCCGTCAGGCCGCCTCGAAGCGGGCGACGACCGCCGTGACGTTGTCCCGGCCGCCCGCCTCATTGGCCTCTGCGACCAGCCGGGTACACGCCGCCTCCGGTCCGGCCTCGGCAGCCAGGATCGCAGCGATCCTGCCGTCATCCAGCATGTCGGTCAGCCCGTCGGAGCACAGCAGCACCACGTCGCCCGCCTCCAGAGCCACCCGCTGCACGTCGACACGGACGCCCGCTTGGCCCCCGCCGAGGACGTTGGTGACGACGTGTCGAAGCTTGTGGTGGCGGGCATCCTCTGCCGTGATCATCCCGCGGTCAACCATCTCCGCCACCACGGTGTGGTCCTCGGTCAGCCGGTGCAACTCCCCGCCGCGGAGGAGGTAGCAGCGGCTGTCGCCGGCGTGAATGACGAACAGCCTGCTGCCGCTGGCGAAGGCCAGGGTCAGCGTCGTGCCCATGCCCGCGAGTTCCGGGTGCAGGGCCACCTCCTCGGCGATGCGGGCGTCGGCCTGCCGCACCGCCTCGCGGAGGTCGGCCAGGATGCCGTGCTCGTCGGCTTCCTGGAGGTTGGAGAACCGCCTGAGGAGTTCCACGACGACCGTCTCGACGGTTTCCACCGTCAGGGCACTGGCGACCTCCCCGGCCGCGTGCCCACCCATGCCGTCGGCGACCAGCAGGACGTGCCCCCGGCTGCGGCCCTGTTGCGAAACTGCCTGCGGCAGGCTGGTCTGCCGGACCCGCAGGGTGCGGGACAGGTCGGCCACCAGGAAGTGGTCCTCGTTGCCAGGGCGGACGCGGCCGGGGTCGGTCAGCCCGAAGGCCTGCACCATCATGGGCGCGGGCGGAGTGTCCGGGGCAGCAGTTTCCGCCTGGGGGCCCGGTTGGCCAAGAGTCCCTTGGTTCACAGCGAATTCCTCTCTCTCAAGGTAGGTGGGGAGTGATCTTTCCCTGGGGCTTTCTTCAACGCAACCGCTCCCAAATGGGCAGAATCGTGGAGCAGTCCCTGCGGTGGCGACGGCCTCGCGTGAGTTTCGGCAGCAGCAGGAGCGATCCCTGCTGGGAGTGCAAGCCGCTACGATGCGACGACCTCGCTCTGGCCACGAGTCGATGAGGAGCACACCCGGTCCGTTGGACAACAACGACCTCCTCAGGAACACAGGGCGCAATTGGTTCTGTCCCACCAGCGGGGAGCACGCGGCCGATGACACTGCGGACAGAACTGCACCAACACCTGCCGACGCTGCTCCGGCGACAACCTCCGTAACGCCTCCGCCAACTTCTCTAAAGGGTCACGCTGCTGATCGAGATGGGCAAGCTCATCCGCCGGGCCAGCGACGCAAAGGACTCGACCTGCCTCTTGCCGTCGTCCCCCTTGACGACGGTACGGATGAGGTTCTTGGCCGCCTCGACATAAGGCAACGTCCTGCTGCTCTTTTCGGTCCTGTCCGTCGTCAGGTTCAGCCTCATGGCGTGTATTCCTCCTGGGGTACGGCCCGACGCCTGGCCGGGTTTTGCGGGCCGCCGAAAGAAAAAAAGCCGACGTGGTCGAATACGGTATTCGACCACGTCGGCTTACTCGTCAACGAGCCTCCCGGCACAGCCGGGTTGCCCTTCAGCTAGTCATCCGACAACTGCAATCGAAGTCTTTGGTGGAGTTAGGTGACAACTCACAAAAAACTTCATTTTCAATGTACGGCTTGGAACGCGGTAAGCAAGTGGATTGTCGTCCTGACGGGGAACCCTATGGCAAAACGCCGAGGGGCGAACGACAACGCGGGCCATCGCCCTTACTTTTTCCGCTCGAACACCACCCGCCCGCCGACCACCGTGTACAGCACGCGCGTGTGCGCAATGTCATCGACCGGACAGGTTAGGAAGTCGCGGTCGATGATAATAGCATCGCCGAGCATGCCGACCTGCAAACTCCCCTTCTCCTTCTCCTCGTGGTGCAAGTAGGCGTTATTGACTGTGTACAATCGCAGCGCCTGCTCGCGCGTCAGCCGCTCCTCGGGGTTGAGCACCGGCCCGCCCGCCGTCTGCCGCGTCAGCGTCTCCCACATCCCGAGCCACGGATCCCACGGATTCGTCGAGTCGAGCGGATCGAGCTTGATCA
>Ga0137375_10006044_pt1 | contig 14355 bp, 7 predicted proteins | sample SagtaG_24_FD_104936 | JGI IMG/M metagenome (GOLD analysis project Ga0137375, IMG submission 104936) | Vadose zone soil microbial communities from Sagehorn Ranch, Mendocino, California, USA - Sage1_R_113_16 metaG | ecosystem: Environmental > Terrestrial > Soil > Vadose zone | place: USA...
CGCGAGGAAGGCCCGGACCCAGCCGGCCACCTCGATGCCGAGCCGGTCCATCTCGTCGACCGCGCGGCGCACGCCGATCAGGTCCCAGGTGCGGAAGGGGCCGGCCTCATGGCCGAAGCCCCACTCCATGGCGTGGTCGACCTCGAGCAGCGAGTCGGCGATCTCGGGCACGCGGCGTGCCGCGTAGGCCAGGGAGGGGAGCAGGGTGTCGCGCACGTAGCGGGCGCCGCGGTCCTCGTCGGCGCGGTCGAGCAGCAGGCGCAGGCGCGCGCCCAGGTCCTCCCGCTCGCGCGCGATCGCGACGATCGGGAGCCGCGGCCGCTGGCCGGGCCGGTACTCGAGGGTGTCGCTGTCGAGGTCGACCACGTCGAACACGGTCTCGCCGTCGCGCTTGTCGCGACGGTAGAAGCCTGCCCCGGTCTTGAGGCCGAGGCGGCTCGCGGCGAGCATCCGCTCGAGCTGCTCGGGCACGCGCAGCAGCTCGCGGGACTCGTCGTCGGGGACCAGCTGGTAGAGGTTGCGCGCCACGCCGACCGCCACGTCCAGGCCGACCTGGTCGAGCAGGCGGAAGGTGGCGGTCCTGGGCCGGCCGACCAGCGGGCCGCTGAGCGCGTCGACCTCCTCGACGGAGTAGCCGTGCTCGAAGGCGTAGCGCACGTCGTGCATGGCGGCGAAGCTGCCGAGCCGGTTGGCGATGAAGTTGGGGCTGTCCTTGGCCACCACCGGTCCCTTGCCGAGCACCTGCTCCACGAGCGCGCGCGTCCGGTCCAGCACCTCGGGACCGGTGTCGGCGGTGGGGATCAGCTCGACCAGCTTCAGATACCGTGGCGGGTTGAAGAAATGAGTCCCGAGAAATCGGCGACGGAATTCCGCGGAACGGCCCTCGGAAATGGCGCTGAGCGGTATTCCGGAGGTGTTGGAGGTCACCAGGGCGGTCGGCTTCGCCACCTTCTCGATTCGGGCCATGACCTCCTGTTTCGTGGCGAGGATCTCGACGATCGCCTCGATTGCCCAGTCGGCGGCGCCGATCCGGTCGAAATCGTCCTCGAAGTTGCCCAGGCGGATGCGCTCGGCCAGCCTGGGGCTCGCCAAGGCCGCCGGGCGGGCCCTCACCATCCGCTCGAACCCGGCCCGGACGATGCGGTTGCGCACCTTGGGATGGTCGAGGGTGAGGCCGCGAGCGCGCTCCTCCTCGGTCAGCTCGGTCGGCGCGATGTCCAGCAGGTCGACGTCGAGTCCGGCGTTGGCGGCGTGAGCGGCGATGGCGGCGCCCATGGTCCCGGCGCCGAGGACGGCGACCCGGCGGACCTCGGACGTGGCACCGCGGACGGCGCGTGGCTGGCTCACTGGCTTCCTCCCACTCGGCTCCGTACTCCTGGTAACAGTACCGCAAGGATTCGGCGGACCGATCGGGCCCCGCGGTGCGTGGTGCGGAGGTGGCGCCAGATGTTAGGGTCATCGTGAAATCGGCGCTGCGAGAGGTGCCGGCCTATGGATGCCGACGTACGGCTCACGCCCGAGGCCATCAAGAGGAAGGCCTTCAAAAAGGTCCGCCGCGGTTACCGCGTCAGTGAGGTCGACCAGTTCCTCGGGAAGGTCGCCCGGGATGTGGCGCGCCTGCAGGCGCGCATCGCCGGGCGCGGCGTCGTGCTGCTGGACGAGGAACCGCTGATCACGCCGCCGCAGGTCAGGGACAAGACCTTCAACGGCGCCTGGTACGGCTACGCGATGTTCGCGGTCGACGAGTACCTCGACGTGCTGGTGGACCGCCTCGAGCGGCTGCACCGGGCGTTGGCCGAGGCGGAGCAGTGGCACTCGGCGCGCCGTGCGCCGCTGCAGCCTCCGCTGGCAGCGCTGCGGCAGCTCCCGTTGCCCGAGGCGCCGCCGCCTCGGCGCCCGCTGAGCGCCCACGACGTCGCCTCCAAGACCTTCAGCTGGGCGCCGCACGGCTACAGCCTCGACGAGGTGAACCAGTTCCTCGGTCGCGTCGCCGTCGAGCTTGCCCGCGTCGCCGGCGACCCCCTCGGCGGCCACCCGCGCCTGAGCTCGCACGACATCGCCTCCAAGCGCTTCACGCTGCTGCCGCGCGGCTACGCCATGCACGAGGTCGACGACTTCCTGGCGCAGGTCGCGGCGCAGTTCGCCGAGCGTGAGAGCGGCTGGAGCAACGCCGAGCTGAGCTGAGCCAGGCCCGGGAAGAGCCTGGACCGCAAGCGCCTGGACCGCGCACAAATGGTACGGTGAGCACGGAATGCCACGACCTGCGACTTTCGGCGCATGGATGGAGCTGCGGCCCGGCGGCGGGCGGCAGCCCGATCCTCGCTGCTACGCCGAGTACATGGAGGAGGCGGTGCTGGTCGAGCAGCTCGGCCTCGACGCGGTGTGGGGCAGCGAGCACCACGCTGTCGAGGACGGTCACCTCTCGCAGCAGCTCCCGTTCCTGGCCGCGGTGGCGGCGCGGACCTCGCGGATCAGGCTCGGCACCGGCGTGCTGCTGCTGCCGATGTACCGGCCGCGGGACGTGGCCGAGCAGGCGGGCGTCGTCGACCTGATAGCGGGCGGCCGGCTGCTGCTCGGCTTCGGCGGCGGCTGGGTGGAGCGGGAGTTCGACGCCTTCGGGGTCGACCGCTCCCGGCGCGGCCGCCTGCTCGAGGAGAAGGTCGCCTACCTGCGGCGCGCCTTTGCCGAAGGGGTGGCGGCCGACGGCCCGGGCGGCAGCGACCTGCCGGTCGGCCCCCGCTCGCCACAGCCGCTCGGCCCGCCGATCTACCTCGGCGGCATGGCTGAGCGGGCGCTGGAGCGGGCCGCGCGCATCGCCGACGGCTGGTTCGCGCTGGCGCACTACCGCTACCAGCGGTCGGCCCAGGCGTACCCGCCGCTGCGTGCCGCGCTGGAGCGGGCGGGGCGGCCGGTCGAGGGCTTCCCGATCGTCATCGGCGTGCACCTGCGGGTCAGCGACGACCCAGAGCGCACCTGGGCGACGGAGCTGGCGCCGGCCGTCGCCTACCAGCTCGACCGCTACAATGACTGGAGCGCCGACCACGACCAGCCGCCGCCGGCGCCGATCGACGCGGCCCGGCTGAAGCGCTCGGCCGTGCTGTGTGACACCGCCGAGGGCGTCGTGGGCGCGCTGACCGAGCTCCAGGAGCGGCTGCCCTTCACCCATCTGGCGCTGTGGGCCCGCCCGCCGGGCGTGACCCACGAGGCCGCCTGCGCGAACCTGGAGCGGGTCGCCCGCGAGGTGGCCCCCGCCTTCGCGGGCGCCGCGGCCGCCTGGCGCGCCACGGGCTGACACGGGACTGCGGTACGCTCGAGCTTCGAGCCGCCCCCCCGAGAAAGCGAGCCAGGCTCGTTCCGACTCTGCGAGGAGGTGCTATCCGTGCCCGGCTACGCTGCGACGCTGGCAGCCCTCGACGGTACCGAGCTTGCCCTGCTGCTCGGCCGCCGTCCGGACCTGCTCGCCCAGCCGGCGCCGGACACGTTCGCCCAGCTCGCCAGCCGCGCCGGCAGCCCGTCGTCGCTGGCCGCGGCGCTGCGCTCGCTCGATCGGGAGGCGCTGCAGCTCGCGGAGCTGCTGGCCGTCGCCGGCCTGCCGACCACCGTGGCCGCCGTGGCCGAGGCCGCCGGCCCCGGGCTCGAGCCCGATTGCCTGCGGCGAGCGCTCCAGGAGCTGGCCGCCCTGGGCCTTGCGCTGCCGGGCCCTGACGGGACCATCTCCGGCCCGCGCGGTCTCGGCGCGCCCTTCGGCAACCCGGGCCGCCTCGGCCCCTCCGTGGCCGAGCTGGCCAAGATCGGCGTCACGCGCGACCAGCTCGAGCGCATCGCCTGGCGCCTCGGCCTCCAGACCGGTCGCATCGCCCACAAGGCTGGCCTGGTCACGGCGGTCGGCGCCGCCCTGGCCGACGCGGAGGTGGTCGGCAGGACCCTGGCCGAGGCCGACGAGCCCGCCCGACGCCTGCTCGACCAGGCGCTGGCCGCCCCCGGGCCGATGACCGTCATGGGGGTCGACGACGGCCGCTTCGCCACCCATCCCGACGCCGAGCCGGCGCGCTGGCTGCTCGACCACGGCCTGCTCCTGCCCACCAGCTACAGCCAGTTCGTGGTGCCGCGGGAGGCGCGCATCGGCCTGCGCGGCGGCCTGGTGTTCCCGCGCTGGCCGGTGCCGCCGCGGCTCGATCCGCTCGAGCCCGTGCCAGGAGGGCCCGAGCGTGCACGCGCCGCCGCGCTGCGCCTGGTGCTGGCGGCCGAGGGCCTTCTCACCCGGCTCGACCGCGACCCGGCGCCGCTCACCCAGGCCGGCACGGTCGCGGTGCGCGACCTCAAGCGGCTCGCGCGCGAGCTGGACCTGCCGGAGGACGAGGCGGGCCTGCTGGTGGACCTGCTGGTCGAGGCCGGGCTGCTCGCGGTCGGCGGCCCGTGGGAGCACCGGACGCTGGGGCTGCGACCGGAGGCGGACGCCTGGCTGGCGGGCTCCAGGGCCAGGCGCTGGGCCGACCTCGCGGTGGCGTGGCGCGATCGCGACCTCGCCTTCGAGGACCATCTCGCCGCCCGCCACGGCCTCGCCGCCGCCGGGGCCGAACGGGTGCGCCCGCTCGGCAGCCACCGGCGCTCGGCCGCGACCGCGCGGCGTCGTGGTCTGGTCGGGACCCTCGCCGGGCTGCCGGCCGGCCGTGGCGTCGCCCCGGACGCTCTCGCCGACCTGCTCGCCTGGCGCCAACCGCTGGCCTGGCCCGACCATGACGGCGGCCTGCCGACCGTCGCCGTGCCGCAGCACGGCGGCTGGTCCTCGCCGTGGCCGGCGACCGGCGCCTGGGCAGCGCTCGGCGCCGACCCGTCCGGGCCGGACGCGCACCGGGAGGTCGCGCGGCTGGTGCTCGCCCTGGCCGAGCTGCTCGGCCTGGCGGTAGCGGCCGCCGCGCGCGTCGCCGCCGGTCCGGCCGCCGCGCTGTGGTCCGCTGGCTCGGACGCGGGCGAGCTGGCCGGCGCCATGGGCGAGGCGCTGCCCGACGGATCGGATCGCCTGCTGGTCGCCGGCGACCTGACCGTGGTCGCTCCCGACGGGCTGGCGCCGAGCGTGGAGGCCCGCCTGGCGCTGCTCGCCGACCGCGAGCGGGGCGGCGCATGGCGCATCCACGAGCCCAGCCTGCGGCGCGCCCTGGACGAGGGCCTCAGCGCCCGGGACCTGCTCGACTTCCTGCGGGAGCGGTCGACCACGCCCCTGCCCCAGGCGCTCGAGTACCTGGTCGGCGATGCGGAGCGCCGCCACGGCCGGCTGCGCGTCGGTGCGGCGAGCACCTATCTGCGGGGCGATCCGGCCCTGGTCGCAGGGCTGGTGCGCTCCGCCGCCGGACGGCGGCTCGGTCTGCGCGAGCTCGCCCCGGGCGTGGCCGTCACGCAGCGCTCGCAGCGGGAGCTGCTGGTCGCGCTGCGCAAGGCCGGCGAGGCGCCGCTGGCGGAGGAGCCGGACGGCAGCCCGCGGCTGGAGTCGCGCAAGGCCGTTCGTCACCAGGGCCGGCCGTTCCCCGGCGGCCTCGGCACGCCCCGGCCCGCCGTCGCGGCGACCGGGCCCGACGAGCTGGTCGCGCACCTGCGCGCCACGGCCTCCGCGACCGGCGGCGAGGTGGCCGGCAACGGCGCGAGCGGCCCTGCCCCGCGCACCTCGTCCCCTGGTCGCGACCTGGCGCCGCACTCGCCGAGCTCGCCGCCCGGGCTCCAGGAGGCGGGGCGTGGCTGACGGCGCCCTGATCGTCCAGAGCGACCGGAGCATCCTGCTCGAGGTGAACCATCCTGGCGCGGATGCCGCCAGGGTGGCGATCGCTCCCTTCGCCGAGCTGGAGAAGAGCCCGGAGCACGTCCATACCTACCGGCTCACCCCGCTGGCGCTGTGGAACGCCCGCGCCGCCGGCCTCGAGCCCGGGCAGGTGCAGGCCGCCCTGGTCGAGCACTCGCGCTACCCGGTGCCGCCCGGCCTGCTCGCCGACCTGGTCGAGACGATGGGCCGTTACGGCCGCCTGGTGCTGCGCGCCGACCCCGCCGACCCCGACCACCTGGTGCTCGAGTCGAGCCAGGCGGCGGTGCTGGAGGAGGTCGTCCGCTCCAGGCAGGCCGGCCCGCTGCTGGCCGACCGCCTGGACCGCGGCCGAGCGCGGGTCCCGCTGGGTGAGCGCGGGCGGCTCAAGCAGGCGCTGCTCGCGCTCGGCTGGCCCGCCGACGACCGCGCCGGCTACGTCGAGGGCGCCCCGCTCGCGATCCAGTTGCGCGGGACGCACGCCGCGACCGGCAAGCCGTTCGCGCTGCGCCGCTACCAGACCGAGGCCGCCGCGGCCTTCGCACCCGCCGGCTCCGGTGTGATCGTGCTGCCCTGCGGCGCGGGCAAGACACTGGTCGGGCTGGGCGCGATGGCGGCGGTCGGGGCGCGCACGCTGGTCCTGGTCACCTCGACCCTGGCTGCGCGACAGTGGCGCGACGAGCTGCTCGCCCGCACCACGGTCGAGCCCGCGCAGGTGGGGGAGTACTCGGGCGCGCGCAAGGAGATCGCGCCGGTCACCATCGCCACCTACCAGGTGCTTGCCACCCGGCGGCGGGGCGTCTACCCGCACCTGGCCCTGCTCGGCCGCGAGGACTGGGGCCTGGTGGTCTACGACGAGGTCCACCTGCTGCCGGCGCCGGTGTTCCGCATGACCGCCGAGATCCAGGCCCGGCGCCGCCTCGGCCTCACCGCGACGCTGGTGCGCGAGGACGGTCGTGAGGGCGACGTCTTCAGCCTGATCGGGCCGAAGCGCTACGACGTGCCCTGGCGCGATCTGGAGGCGCAGGGCTGGGTCGCGGCCGCCGACTGCGTCGAGGTGCGGGTGGACCTCACCGAGTCGGAGCGGATGGACTACGCCACGGCGAAGCCGGAGGAGCGCTACCGCCGTGCCGCGACCGCCCGTTCCAAGCTGGCCGTGGTCGGCAACCTCGCCGAGCGGCACCGCGACGACCTCGTGCTGGTGATCGGGCAGTACCTGGACCAGCTCCAGACCCTGGGCGAGCTGCTCGGCGCTCCGGTGATCACCGGCCAGACCCCCGTGCGCGAGCGCGAGCAGCTCTTCGCCGCCTTCCGGGACGGCCGGCTCGGGTGCGTGGTGGTGTCGAAGGTGGCCAATTTCTCACTGGACCTGCCCGAGGCGAACGTGGCCATCCAGGTCTCCGGCACCTTCGGCAGCCGCCAGGAGGAGGCACAGCGCCTGGGTCGCATCCTGCGCCCGAAGCTGGACGGCGGTCGCGCGCGCTTCTACACGGTCGTGAGCCGGGACACCAACGACACCGAGTTCGCCCACCGCCGCCAGCGCTTCCTGGCCGAGCAGGGCTACGCCTACCGCCTGGTCGACGCATCCGCCCTGCTGAACGGCGCCGGCGGTGTCGATCCGGACCTGCTGCCGGCCGGGTAGCGAGGGACCGGTGAGACGCCGGAGCGCCCCCCGGCGGACCAGGGGGCGCTCCCGACCTCGGGTGCCCTGTCGTACTCTGGCTACCTGCTGGTGTGACGTCCGCGGACGCGGGCACCGAAGAGCATCGCGCCACCGCCCGTCACCAGCACGAGCCCGGCGATCAGCAGCGGCATGGCCTTCGATCCGGTGAACGGCAGCTCGTCGGCGGTCGTGGTCTCGGTCGCGCCGGCGGTCGTGGTCTCGGTCGCGTCGGCGGTCGCGGTCTCGGTCGCGTCGGCGGTCTCGGTCGTGGTCGCGTCGGCGGTCTCGGTCGTGGTCGCGGTCGGCTGGTCGCTTGGCGGCGCGCCGGCGAGCGTCGGGCAGTTGGTGGTGGTGCCCGTGGCCTGTCCGAGGATGACGTCCTCGTCCCGGGGCCGGCGAGTGTCGAGCACGGCGGCCCCTCGCTGCGCCCCCAGCGGGGGTTCCTGCCCGGGCATGACGGCATCGAGGGCGACGAAGAACTTGGAACAGGAGGGCAGGTCCACCGTGAGCGTATGGTCGCCGGGACCGGAGGTCGGGATCTGGCCGGACTCCGGCAACGGCGGGTCGCTGTCGACCACCTCGCTCTTGTTCTCGTCGACGCTCTCGAGGACGATGCGGACGAGGCAGCCTTCCTTGACGGTGAACGAGGCCGACGCGGTCGGGTGCGCCCCCGCGGTGTCGGTCGTGATCTCGATCTGGTCGACGCCCGTGGTCAGCCCTTCAGCGGGAGAGCACATCCTCTCCTGGCTTTCCTGGGCCGGCGGAGTGTCCGGCGGTGGGGTCACGACCTGACCCTCGGTGGACCCGCTGGCGGTCTGGTCGGTGGCGGTCTGGGCCTGTGCCGCGCCGGCCCAGCTCAGCATGAGCACCAGGCCGACGAGCACGGCGCTCCAGCGCAATCGCTTCACACTGCACCTGCTCTCTCTTGTGGGGTGAGGCGCCGGTGGACGACCTGGGCGAGGGGACTCCGAGGACCGGCGGAGCTTTCGGGAGCCAGGAGCTGCATAGCGTCCAGTTCCTCATGTCGGACGATCACAGCGGAGGAACTCTAAAGGATCAAGTATCCCGAGATAGCCGTTTTGGCATCTGCTTGGACGCGGCTTGGCATCGGTTGCATAAACGCCGGCCGAACCAGTCGAGAGGGGCCATTTGCGGCGAACCACTCAACGTTGAGGCCCCGGCGGAGTGCCGGGGCCTCAACGGTCGTGGTTGCCGGTGGTCGGTTACTTGGCGTGGCGTCCGCGGACGCGGGTGGCGAACAGGGCCGCACCACCGCCGACCAGCATGACGATGGCGGCGATCAAAACCGGCAGGGTGCTCGATCCCGTACGCGGCAGCTTGGCGGCGGAGACCGTGGTGGTGGGCAGGCCGATGGTGGTCGGCGGCGCCACGGTGCTGCTCGGCGCCACGGTCGTGCTCGTGGAGCTGCTGCTGGACGAGCTGCTGCTCTCCTCCTGCTGACACTTCTTCAGGTCGGCCATCCCTTGGCTCTCGGGTGGCTGCTCGCTCTCGGGGAGATCGTCGAAGAAGGTGGTGGTCTTGACTGCGATCGAGGTGTCCTCGCTCGGGTTCTCCACGAAGAAGTGGAGCTTGAGCACCTGGTCGTCCTTGCCGAAGCTGCCGCCGGCCTCGCCGGCCTGGTTGAACAGCTCGTCGTCCGGGACGGCCTGGAGCTCGCCGTCCTGGCCGATCTTGAAGGCAACCTCGACGTGTCCGCTGTGGCCGCTGTCGAAGAGCTTCAGGGCGATGTCGACGCGAGGCTGGCTCGAGCCCGGTGGACACGAGGCGCTCACGTCCTTCAGCTCAGTATCCCAGGCGAACGCTGGTGCGCTGAGCAGGACCCCTGCCGCCAGCAACCCGGACACGGCAAGCGCGAGGACACCGAGGCGGCGTCGAATCTTCATAACCAAATGCCTCTCCTTTTTCCCTCGGGTGGTCGGCGGGCGCTCGACCACGACGTCACGAACGGGAAATAAGGCCGGCCACCCGAGGCCATGAACGGCCGGCGCGACGATCAATTTCTCGCTGTCAGCGCACGTGGGGAGGCTGGGTCAAGAGGGGGTCCGGGGGGACCAGAACCTCGACCTCCGTTTGCTCGCCCCGTATCTGCGGGGATCGCCGGAAGAAGCGACGGTCGGCAACCTAACCCGATCCGCGCACTCGCGGCATTCGATCACGCAAAGGGACAGGCACGGCTCGGTATCGGCTTGATAACTTGACGCCGATCGCCCCGAGATGACCACACGCCCCAGGAAGTACCAATCGTCTCGCGGTGGGCCGGTGGGCGGTCGGCTACTGGTCCTTCGTCGCCAGGGCGACCACGGCGTGGATGGCGTCGGGGTTGGCGAGCGCGCCCTCGCTCACGGCTCGCTCCAGCGGCACGCCGGTGAGGATGCGCTTGACGGGCACCTCCAGCTTCTTGCCGCTGAGCGTCCGCGGGACCTCGGCGACGGCGTGGACCTCGTCGGGCACGTGGCGCGGCGACAGCTCGCGCCGCACCGCCTCCCGGAGGCGCCGATCCAGCTCGCCGTCCAGCTCGACCCCGGGCCGTAGCACCACGAACAGCAGCAGCCGGCCGTCCCCGCCCGGGTCGCTCACGTCCACCACCAGGCTGTCGGTGACCTCGTCGAGACCTTCGACCACCCGGTAGAACTCGCTGGTGCCCATGCGGACGCCCCCGCGGTTCAGGGTTGCGTCCGAGCGTCCGGTGATCACCACGCTGCCGCGGCGGGTGATCTCGACCCAGTCGCCGTGACGCCACACACCCGGCCAGCTCGAGAAGTAGCTGTCGCGGTAGCGGCTGCCGTCCGGGTCGTTCCAGAAGCGCAGTGGCATCGAGGGGAGCGGCTCGGTGATCACCAGCTCGCCCACCCGCTCGAGCACGGGCCGCCCCTGCTCGTCGAACGCCTCCACCTTGGCGCCGAGGCCGCGGCACTGGATCTCGCCCGCGTAGACCGGCAGCCACGGGCAGGACTCGACGAACGCGGTGCACACGTCCGTGCCGCCACTGACCGATCCCACCAGGATGTCCTCGCTGACGTGCCGGTACAGCCAGGCGAAGCCTTCGGGCGGAAGGGGCGAGCCGGTCGACCCGATCGAGCGGAGAGCAGACAGGTCGGCGCTGCGCCCCGGCTCGATCCCGGCCTTGATGCACGCCAGCACGTAGGCCGCGCTGGTCCCGAAGTAGGTCAAGCGGGTGGCCGCGGCGAAGCGCCACAGCGCCTCCATGTCGGGATGACCCGGGCTGCCGTCGTAGCAGAGCACGCTCGCGCCGAGCAGCAGCCCGCTCACCAGGAAGTTCCACATCATCCAGCCGGTGGTGGTGAACCACGAGAAGCGGTCGGAGGGGCCGAGGTCGAGATGCAGCGCGAGCGACTTCAGGTGCTCGAGCACGATCCCGCCGTGCCCGTGCACGATCGGCTTGGGCAGCCCGGTGGTGCCCGAGGAGTAGAGGATCCACAGCGGGTGGTCGAACGGGACCTGCTCGAAGTCGGGCTCCGCCGCCGGGTCGCCCCCACCCGTGCCCGCCGCGAGCAGCTCCACCCAGCCGAGGAGCCCTCCCGTGGCATCTCCCGCGCCCCGCTGTCCTGAGGCTGCCTGGCCCGGCGCGGGGATCAGGACGGTGGCCTCGAGCGTCGGGAGCTGAGCGCGGATCGCGTCCAAGGCCTCGCGGCGGTCATGCCAGCGCCCGCCGTAGCGGTATCCCTCGACCGCGAGCAGCACCCTGGGCTCGATCTGCTGAAAGCGGTCCACGACGCTGGAGACGCCGAACTCCGGCGCGCAGCTTGACCAGATGGCGCCGATGCTGGCGGTGGCGAGGAACGCGATCACGGTCTCCGGCACGTTGGGCAGGTAGGCGACGACGCGGTCGCCCCGACGGACCCCGAGGCGCCGCAGGCCCGCCGCGGCGGCCGCGACCGACCGTGCCAGCTCGGCGTAGCCGACCGTGCGCACGCGGCCGTCCTCGGACCCGGCGACGATCGCCGGGTGGCCGTCCCGCCGGCGCAGCGCCAGCTCGGCGTAATTGAGCCGGGCTCCCGGGAACCAGCGCGCCCCCGGCATGCCGCGCTCGGCGATCGCCGGCGCTGGGGCCGGGCCCTCCTTGACCCGGAAGAACTCCCAGATCGAGCGCCAGAAGGCGTCCAGGTCCGTGACCGACCAGTGCCAGAGGGCATCGTAGTCGCCGAGGTCGAGCCCCCGCGTGCTGGCGAGCCAGCGCCGGTAGCTGGTGAGGTTGGAGCGCTCGACCCGCGACGCCGATGGCGTCCACAGCGGCTCGGGGGCTGGCTCAGGTAGCGGTGCACCGCTCCGCGGCAACTGCCCGGTCACCCGCCGCCACCTCCAGTCATGACGCGCTCACGCCGTGTCGGCGATGCGGCCGATCAGGCGGCCCTTGGGGGTGGCGGCGGCGATCAGCACCGATGGAAGCTCCTGCCCCGGCTCCGCCAGAACGACCTGCCAGCCGGCGCTGGACTCGACCAGGGCCACGCCGTGCAGGGCGTCCTGCCCGGCCAGGACCCGGCCCCCGGGGACGAGCAGGCGGTGGAAGCGCCGCCGCTCCTTCCAGCCCAGGCGCCGGAGGCCCACGCAGGCAGGGCAGCGCGGTACGTAGTCGGGCTCTGGGCTCGACGAGCAGCGGCCGCAGATGAGGATCTGGCAGATGACGCACGGCCGCGTCGACGCGACACAGAGCTCGCAGGTCTCCGTGCGGCAGTAGCGGCAGGTGGTGGTCGTGGCCACCAGGTGGCCCTCGCGGTCGCGCGACACGGCGGTGACGAGCGCGCCGGTGGCCTCGCAGTGGACCATGCCCTCGTGCTCGCCGGGTGCCAGCTCGTAGCGCAGCTTGACCCAGTCGCCGCGCTGTAGCCACCCCTCGTCGACCTGGAGGCCGATGCCGACCCGCACCCTGCGCAGACCGGGCGAGCGCTCGGCAACCCGGCGGAGCAGCGCGCCCGCCAGTGCACCGGGAACCGGATCGCCCTGGTCGGGCGGCTGCGCCCGCTGCATGGTGGCGGCGAAGCGGCGCAGCGCCACCTCCAGGAGCTCGTCCCTTGGCGCGCCGGGCAGCTCCTCCGTCGCCGGCGCGCTGACGCGCTCCTGGAGCGACGCGTCGACCAGGATCGGTCCCCGGACGGTGTCGGGATCGGTCAGCGCCACCACCTCGTAGAGGGTGTCCTCCTCGCCCAGAGCGGCGCCGAGGGCGAGCTTGGCCAGCTCGGTCGGCCGGTCGCGCAAGGTGGTCCAACGGGTGCCCTCACTGTCCCGCACTCCCAGGGCCACGTGCGAGCCGACCCGGACAACGGCCGCGCCCACACCCTCGAGGCTTGCGCTGAGCATGACCTCCGGCGCCGGGAACCAGTCGTCCTGCACCCACGCCGCCGCCGCCCCTGCCGACCATGGCATGTCTCCCCGGCGCGTCTGGCGGCCATCGAAGGAGGCGTGGTGCAGGCCGTCGGCGTCGAGCCAGGTCAGCTCATCGGCACGGCGCGGGTCGAGGACCAGGGTGCCGCCGGGCGCCGCGCTCCGTGCCGGCGCCGCGATGCCACGAAGCAGGTCGGCGACCTCCTCGGAGGCGGGCTCGGGGATGCCGATCGCCTCCCAGCCGGCATCCTCGACCAGCCGCGCCAGCACCGAGGTGGACGCGTCGGCGCCCGATGGCTGCGGCGGCTCGTCGCTGCCCGCGACCACATGGCCGTCGCGGCCGAGCACCGCCCAGCGCAGCGAGTCCTGCCGGCCGCTGTCGAGCACCAGGTGCGGGCCCGCGAGCGGCGGCGGTGCGACCGTCCGGCCCTGACGCAGCTCCACCTCGCCGCCGACCGCCCTGGCCGCGCCGATACGCGCGCGGAGCAGCACCGGCGCGTCCGGCGCCGCGGTCTCCCAGCGCACCACCTCACCGGCGTGGACCACGGCCAGCTCGCGCCGGTCCCGCCCGAGCAGCACCGCGACGGTCCAGTCGCCATCGCTCGAGGCGAGGACGTCGAGCCCGGCCACGGCGAGCCCGCCGGGGAGCAGCTCGCCGGCGATCCCGCTCGCCGGGCGCAGCTCGGTGCAGGTCGGACAGCGCCCGTCGGAGCCTTCGGCGAGGCAGCGCCGGCAGGCAAGCCGGCGGCACAGCCGGCACGCCACCGCGCCCAGCGTGCGCCCGCAGCCGCTGCACGACCGCGTCCCGCAGCGCTCGCACCGCTGGTCCTCGTCGTGCTCGCGCGGCTGCAGCCGGCACGCCTGGCAGGCAGCCTGCCCGCAGCTCTGGCAGGCGTCCATCTCTCCGTCGGGACCGCAGGCCGGGCAGCGGGCGCGCCCGCACGCGGGGCAGGCCCACTCGGCTCCAGGCTGGTGCAGGTGGCCCAGCTCGTCCACGCCGAAGTCGGCGGCGGGCTCGCCGCTGTCGTCCAGCGGCGGCCATGGCCGGGCGCCGGGGACGACCAGGTAGGAGCGCTGGGCGCTGCCACGCCCCTGCCACCGCTCCTCGATCTCGAGGCAGAGACCGAGCGTCACCTTCGCGCTCCGCGCAAGCGGATCGAGCCGCCTGGCGGTCTCGAGCATCCCGGCCGCCGCCGGTACCGGCCGCTCCTCCACGGGGATCAGCTCGTAGCCGACCAGCTCCAGCTCGCCTGGCCCGGCGACGCCGCCGTCCTCGAGGCCGCGGAGCAGCCGCCAGGACTCCTCCACCCGCCGCTCCGCCAGGGTCGCGCCGGCGGGGTGGGCGAAGTCCTCGCTGCCGGGTCGCTGGATCTGCCTCGGCCGCCCGATCTGCGTGCCCGGCGCGAGTCCGGCGAGCGGTACGACCGACCCCCAGGTGATCTCGCTGGCGAGGCTGACATCGGGCGCGCCGGGCACGAACCAGGACCTCGACCCTGCCGGGCTGGTGGCGGTGACGTGGTAGGAGGCGTGGATGGCGTCGAGC
>Ga0137375_10006046_pt1 | contig 14350 bp, 11 predicted proteins | sample SagtaG_24_FD_104936 | JGI IMG/M metagenome (GOLD analysis project Ga0137375, IMG submission 104936) | Vadose zone soil microbial communities from Sagehorn Ranch, Mendocino, California, USA - Sage1_R_113_16 metaG | ecosystem: Environmental > Terrestrial > Soil > Vadose zone | place: USA...
CGGAGCACGTGGCGTTCGCTCTCGATCGCTTCCAGCGCTTCCCGCGCGAGCTGAGCGGGGCGATGCGCAAGCATCAGCTGAAGCTGGCCGACCGGCAGTGCCGGATGGCGGAGTTGTCGCAGCGGGTGCAGGACAACGTCGTGCTGCTGGTGACGGCGCTGTGGGCGCACCACCGCAAGAACGAGGCGACGACCGCGGCGGCGGACATTCTCTGTCAGGATCTGCGGCGCAAGTTGACGGGCCAGCGGCCGACGGATCGCTACTTCCGCGACGCGAGCAAGCTGGCGGAGCTGGTGATCGGCGGTGGTTTTGAGGCGATTGCCGGCGTGGCGCAGGGCGAGATTCTGATGCGCTACGAGACCAAGAGTTAGGCGAGTACACTGGCGCGATGGCTGACTTCCGCGATGTCGATCCCCGCGATTTGCGCGTGCCTCCGTCGCGTCGGCAAGGCGCGGACCCCGCCAAGCTCCAGCGGCAAATTGCCCTGTTCGGGCGAGCTACGGATGGGATGCCGCCGCCGTGGGTGTACGAGGGGACGGACGGGGTATTGATGCTGTACAATGGCGTCACGCGGGCAACCCGGGTCGCGAAATTGTCCCCTGGCACCCTGATCCGAGTCGAGGTAATCGGCCAACTTCCGAAGGCGTTCGCCGCGGAGCCCAAGATCGGAGACCTACTCCCATGACGGAGATGCAGCGCGAGGCGTTGGCGGTGCTGGCCGAAGTGTGGTCCCTGTCTCCGGAGGTGCGCCTCGGTCAGTTGCTGGCGCACCTCGGCTTTTTGGGTGAGGTCCACCTGGGAAAGGGTCTTGGCTACATCGAGGATGATGAACTCATCGCGGTCCTGTATCGTCACCGCGTCGAGCTGCGGGCTCGGTTGCAGGGCACGGCAAGGGAGGCGCTGCAGCCGACCGGGGCCGCCACTTCGGTTTCAGGTAGTCCAACATTTCCGCAGGCGAGCCCAGCGGCTAAACATTAGCAGGCATCAAAGACCAGCCGTTCCGCTTCACCAGTCCACCACCGAGCCGTCGTCCTCGTCGTAGGTCTCGCGATTGCGCCACTTGTGCCCGACCTTGCCGGCCAGCGCCTTCTCGTCCAACTCGATCCCAAGGCCCGGCCGCGTCGGCACGTCGATGTAGCCATTTTTGACCACGAAAGGCACTCGTAAATATCCCTCACCCAGACTGACCTGTTCCTGGCACAGGAAGTTCGGAATCGACGCCGCCATCTGGATGCCGGCCGCCAGCGAGATCGGCCCGAGCGGATTGTGCGGCGCGATCGTCGCGTAGTACGCCTCCGCCATGCCGGCGATCAGACGCACCTCGGTGATGCCGCCGGCGTGGCACAGGTCCGGCTGCAGGATCGTCGCCGCCTTCTTCTCCAGCACCTCGCGAAAGCCCCACTTGGTGAAGACGCGCTCGCCGGTCGCGATCGGCAGGTGCGTACCGCGAGCGATTTCGGCCATCAGGTCGTGATTCTGACAGTTGATCGGCTCCTCGATAAACATCGGCTGATGCGGTTCGAGTCCGCGGATGAGCACCTTCGCCAACGCGGGACTGATCTTGCCGTGGAAGTCGATGGCGATGTCGATGTCGTTGCCCGCCGTCTTGCGCAGTTCGGCGAAGCGATCGACGGCGAACTGCACCTGAGCTGGCGTCTCCAGGTAGCGCGGATTGCGGCGGAAGAACGGGCCGGTCTTGAAGGCGGTGAAGCCCGCCGCGATGCCTTTCTTCAGGTCGGCGACGCTGCGTGCGTGAGCGTAGACGCGCACCTTGCGCCGCGTCGGTCCGCCGAGCAGTTCGTACACCGGCACGCCGAGCGCCTTGCCCTTGATGTCCCACAGCGCCATGTCGATGCCGCTCAGGGCGCTGGTCAGGATCGGGCCGCCGCGGTAGAAGGCGTGGCGGTAGATCGCCTGCCAGTGATGCACGACCGCCCGCGGATCCTTGCCGATCAGGTACGGTTCGATCTCACGGACGGCGGCGATGCAGGTTTCGGCGCGGCCTTCGAGGATCGGCTCGCCCAGGCCGACGATGCCGGCGCTGGTGTGGACCTTGAGGAAGACCCAGCGCGGCCGGACGAGGAATGTCTCCAGGCGGGTGATCTTGAGGGCGTCGCGCGGCCGCACCGGGGGATCCTGTGCCTGGGCGGCAGAGCCGGTGGCCAGGCCCGCAGCCGAAGTGTTGAGAAAATCGCGTCGGTTCATGGCAGCAATCCCTCAGGGGCCACTTGCGGCTGAACGCTCCTCATGAAGAACGGCGGAAAGCCCGCCGGGATAAACCCGGCGGCTCGTCATTACAGCAACGAGCGGCGGGGTTTATCCCCGCCGTCTGCCCAACTACGCGAACAAGGCCCGCACCGGCTCGCCGCGGCCGTCCTCCGTGACATAGAAGGGACGACGCTCGACGTCAAAGGCCGTCCGCGGCGAAATCCCCATCGCCGTCAGGATTGTCGCATGCAGGTTGGGGATGGTCACCGGGTCGCGTGTCACCAACAGGGGGCGTTCCGGCGCCGTCTCGCCGTGGAGGAAGCCGCGCCGCACGCCGCCGCCGAACAGCACGACCGAGCCGGAGCCGGTGAAATGACGATGCAGACCGTAGTGGATCAGCTGCTGCATCGTGTCGGCGCGCGCCCGCGACTGGTCGCGCGCGTTGCTGCCGGGGATGCCCTCGATCATCATGTCGCGGCTGAATTCGCTGGCGATGACCACTAACGTCCGGTCGAGCATGCCGCGCTGCTCCAGGTCGAGGATCAGTTGGGCAATGGGCCGGTCGATCTCCTGTTTCATGCGCCGCAGGGTCGTGTGGCCGTTCTCGTGCGTATCGAAGTGGACGAAGGGGACGTACTCGGTCGTCACTTCGATGAAGCGCGCGCCCGCCTCGGCGAGACGACGGGCCAGCAGACATCCCAGCCCGAAGCGGCCCGTGTTGTAGCGGTCGAAGATCGGCCGCGGTTCGTGGGCAAGGTCGAACGCCGCGCGCTCGCGCGAACTGAGCAGACGGTGGGCGTTCTCGAAGGCGCGCAGCATCGAGGTGTGATGGTGGTCGGTGGCCAACCCGCCGACGGGGCTGCGCTGCAGCAGTTCGCGGAAGCGTTGCTGGCGTGCCTCGAAGCGCTCGCGGGTCATGCCGCGCGGCGGGCGCACGGCGGCGATGGCGTCGGTCGGGAAGGGCAGGTTGAACGGGCCGTACTCGCTGCCGAAGAAGCCGCCCGTCGTGAACGCTTTCAATTCCTCCGACTCGCCGACACCTTCGAGTCGCTGCCCGATGTTGATGAAGGGCGGGATGGCCGGGTTGTTCGGGCCGCGGACGCGGGCGATCCACGAGCCGAGGTGCGGACAGGCCACCGTCTGCGGCGGCACGTAGCCGGTGTGCCAGTGATACTGATGGCGCGAATGGAGGATGTGGCCCAGATCGGCGACGACGTGCGAGCGGATGAGCGTTGCCCGATCCATGACGCGGGCGACGTTCTCCAGGCCCTGCGAGATGCGGACATTATCGACCGCTGTCGGAATCGAGGGGAAGGTGCAGAGGATGCGCTCAGCGGGGACGCCGACCTCGAAGGGGGTGTAGCGCTTGGGGTCGAAGGTTTCGGGCGCCGCCATGCCGCCGGCCATCCAGAGGAGGATGCAGGTGTCGGCGGTTGGCTGCGGGTGACGGATGGGTTCGTTGGCCGCTGCTGGCCGAGGCTCGCCGCTCGCGAGGGTCGCGAGGGCGGCGGCGGTCATGCCGCGGAGGAAATCGCGGCGCGTCATCTCCTGCGGGATCATGGCGAAAGCTCCTTGTATCAGCAGTCAAATGATCTCGTTCGGTGCGAACGCTACCCATCCCGCTCGACATCCTCCCACCACCGCACCAATGCAGCGGGGAACTCGCCAAGCGACCGCGCGTATTGCGAGACCTCACCGCAATCGTGCTGGAACAGGTACACCGCTTCCGAACCGCTCGCCAAGTCGAGGAAATACCAGTTCTGCTCGCCCTCGCTGCCAATGACGAAATAGTGGCGAGGCCAGGGCATGTCGTCGATGAACTCGCCTTGCTTGCAATCCCGAACGTACTGGTTGAAGTAGATTACCCGGTCAGGGTTGTCCGCGAATTCGTTCTCGGCCACATCCGACCATTCCGGCTGCTTTTCCGGCAACCACCGTGGGTAGCTGAGCATGTACCTGCGGTAAAACGCGGGCAGTTTGAGGTCGAGGGCAGCCTCGATGCGATCCAAGTCGGCGTCTGTCATACACAGATCCTTCGGGAGCAAGCCTGCTTCTAAACGAACTGGGTTGCGAAGTTTCTTTGGGAGCCCGAAGCGCCAGCGAGGGGCAACGCTCAACCCTCGCTGGCGCTTCGGGCTCCCAATGCTTATTGTCCTTCCAATACGTAGCGGGTCGCCATCTCCAAGTGTTCCTCGTCCCAGATGAACTCGATGTCGCCCCCTTCAGTCCACCAACGCCGCTTGCCATGCTTCCCTGTCCCCTTCAGGCCAGTCGCTTCGGAAAGGCGCCGGCTGCCCCAGGCTTTCAACTGCTCACGGATAGTTTTTGGTTCGACGGCTGCCGTCACCACAACATGCACGTGATTAGTACGGATATTGCGCGCGTGCAAGGCCCAACCGCGCAGCTGGCAGTGGTCCAGGATCACCCGGTCCACAACAGCCCGTTGCGCAGTGGACAGGATCACCCGCTCTTCGGTCATCAGTTGGCTGGCCACCTCTTCGCGCTGGGCATCGGGCGACTGGACACCCCAGACTTTCTTTTTGGCCCAGCCCCGTTCATCCCCCGGGAGCCAAGTGCCGTAGGTCGTCCAGGTAATGAAATACGCCAGTGGCTCATCCATATGCAACCTCCATCGAGTTGTTGGGAGCCCGAAGCGCAAGCGAGGACCATCCTCGCTTGCGCTTCGGGCTCCATCGAGTTGTTGACCGTCCTCGCTTGCGCTTCGGGCTCCCAACTATCTTTACCGGATCAGCTGGAACTCTGGCAGCATCAACACCGCCCAGAACAGGTCGGCCAAACTGTCCGCCGTCACCGCCGGGCCGACAATCTCGCGGGCCGTCGCCAGTTCCTCAGCGGAAGGCCTGCGACACAGCGCCCGCACATACAACTCTTCAATGAGCCGCTCGCTCGCCATCCCGCGGTGCATTTTCAGCCAGTTGTTCGCGCCGCGCGTCAGCGTGTCGGCGAGGATCTGCCCATTCGAGAGATCGAGGGCCTGCAATGTCGTCAACTGGTCGGGGCGTGTGGTGACGACCTGCTCGCGGTTGGGCCGACCCAGCGACCGCATCAGGGCGTCGGCGTTGACCAGCGCCGCCCGGATGAAACGCCGCTCCGCCGGAACCGTCGCGCCAAACTCCGGCAGCCGCACCGGCGCCGCGGCCTTCGCCGGCCCCGTCCGCGTGATCATCCAGAGGGCGTCGAGGAACTGCTCCGCCGACATGCGCCGCAATTCCGGACCGCGAAAGACGTATTCGTCCCCCGCGATCTCTTTCACCTGCACCGCTGGCCGCGCCTGGTACGCCCGCGACGTGACGATGTGCTCCACCAGCTTTTTGAGATCGTATTTCTGATCGACGAAGTAGACGGCGAGGTAATCGAGCAGATCCTCGGACCACGGCCGGTTCGCCATGATATCGACGGGGTGGACGATCCCGCGGCCCAGCAGCCGCTGCCAGAGGCGGTTGGCGATCGTCCGCGAGAAGCGGCCGTTTTCGGGATGGGTCACCAGATCGGCAAGCTGCTCCAGGCGTTTCGCCTTCGGCTGCTTCGCGTCGATGGTGCCGAGTTCCGGCCAGAGGAAACGCGGCGACGCCTTCTTGCCCGTCGCCTTGTCGCAACGGTGAATCTCCAGCGGCCGGTCGGCGATCACCGCCGCCAGGGCATAGGCGTCGTCTAGCTTCCAGCTGTCGATGAAACTGTCGTGGCACGAGGCGCACTTCAAATTGGCGCCAAAGAAGACCTGCGATACGTTCTGCGAAAACTGCAGCTCCACGACCTGGCTGGCGTTGACGTTGCCGCGCCACTTGATGCCCTTGATGAAGCCGTCCGAGTCGGGCGTCGGGCTGATCAGTTCGCGCACGAACTGATCGTACGGCTTGTTCTCCAGCAGCGCGCGGTACAGCCACGGTGTAATCTGCCGGCGGCCCCCGTCGATGTAGCCGGTGCCGGCGTAGTCGTTCCGCAGCAGATCGTTCCAGAAGGTCAACCAGTGCTCGGCGGTCGGCCGCTGCTCGTCCAGGAGACGGCGGATCAGGCGCGTGCGGCGATCCGGTGTCTTGTCGCTCAGGAAGGCGTCGACCTCGGCGGGGGTCGGCAGCAGCCCGATCAGGTCGAGGTGGACGCGGCGCAGGAAAGCCACGTCGTCGGCCAGCGGCGGCGGCGCGATCTTGTGGCGGGTGAAGTAGGCGTCGAGGATGCGGTCGATGGGATGTTCGAGGCCCTCGCGCGGCGGCGGCAGCGTGGGGCGGCGCGGCTTGAGCGGGGCCGCGTAGGTGCTGACCTTGAAGGTGAAGCCCGCATCCCAGGGCAGCCCGGCGTCGATCCACGCCTTGACTAACTCGACCTCGGCAGGCGAGAGCGGCTTGCCCTTCGACGGCATCCGGAGTTCCGGGTCGTTGCTTGTGATCCGCTTGTACAACTCACTCGCGGCGCTCTTGCCGGGCACGACGACCTTCGCTTTCAGGAGGTCTTCGCGCGTGTCGAGCGACAGGCTGCCCTTGTACTTGCCGTTGGTGTGACACTCGGCGCAACGGGCCTTGAGAATCGGCACGATATCGTGGGCGAAATCGATCTTTTTCGGTGCCTGGGCGAAGCCGGGGCCAGCCGCGCTCAACATGAGGGATAGACCGTAGCCGAAAACGAGGACTGCCCGCCTGAAGAGACGACGCTGAAGCGGTTGGTTCATGGTGGTTGGTCTGCCTGTACTACCCGGCGGTTGGCTCAGGGGAATCGCTGTTCAGATTACGAAGTCGGCCGTGCCCGCGACAGGGCCTGTCGGGTGTGCTGGTCGGGTCGGCCGTACGTCGGAATGGATAATCATTGAATCCAGCCACCCGAGGGGGTAGGGTTGGGTTATTGTTTGGCGACCTGCGTGGCATGCCGTCAACGGCTGGAGGGCCCGCACAGAGAGGATGCGCGGGTCTGTCTCAAGTAGCGACGACCTGAGAGGGGTACGGGATGTTGCTCACCAACCTCAAGTTCCTGGTGCCGTTGACGCTTGGAGGGGTGGCCGTCGCCCTGGCGCCCGGCGTGGCCACGCACCCAGCCAGCGCTTCAAGGCCCGACAATATCCTGCAGCCGGCTGCAACCCAGACCGACAAAGGCAAGGCCGGGAACGACAAGACGGATGCCTTTGGCGACCCGCTGCCGCCTGGCGTGGTTGCCCGGATGGGGTCGGGACGGTTGCGCCATGCGGGGCCGGTACTCAAACTGGTTTTCACCGCTTCGGGGAAACTTGTCTCGACCGGGTATGACGCCACGGTTCGGCTGTGGGACGGCAAGTCGGGCAAGGAACTGTTCCGGCTGGAGGCAGGAGAAGCCTGGGTCCAGGGCCTGGCCGTCTCACGCGACGAGACGCTTGTTGCTGCGGGCGGGGATGCGATCTACGTCTGGGATGCGCGCACCGGGAAAAGGCTTCACCGACTCCAGGGCGCCAAACCGTTGACCTATGCCGTTGCCTTGTCTCCTGATGGCACGCGCCTGGTTTCGGGTGACGGGGACGACGCCTTCCGCCTGTGGGACACCGCTTCCGGCAAACTGCTGCGGACCTTCTCCGCCGACAAGACCTTTATTCCCCAGGTGGCGTTTTCGCCGGACGGGAAAATGCTGGCCAGCAGCCACGCCCTCACCGTCTGGCTCTGGGATCCGGCCACCGGCAAGCAACTCCGCCAGCTTCGAGGACACGAGAGCACCGTTCACACGCTGGCCTTTTCGCCCGACGGCGGGACCGTGGCCACGGGAAGTTATGACCAGACGATCCGCCTGTGGGACGTGTCCACCGGCAAGTTGCTGCGCGTGTTGAAAGGCCATACCCACCAGGTGCTTTCCGTGGCGTTTTCGCCCGACGGCAAGCAGTTGGCCTCGGCGGGTGGGGACAACATGGTCCGCCTGTGGGCGGTTGCATCAGGAAAAGAACATTTGCAAATCCGCCAGGGACCGTGGGAACGTGAGAACGTCAACTGCGTGGCCTTTTCACCCGATGGGACCACGCTCGCGGCGGGCAGCAATCAACTCCGCATTCGTGTCTGGGACGCGGTCACGGGCAAGGAAAAGCAGCCGCCCCGCGGTCCGGACGGCGCCGTCAACGCCTTGGTCTTCACCCCCGATGGCAAACAGCTAATCTCGGGATGCTCCGCCGGCACGGTCATCGGCTGGGAGGTAGCCACGGGCCAGGAGCGGCGGACTTATTCGCGCGACTGCCACACGGTCCACGCGCTGGCGCTATCGCCGGACGGTCGAACCTTGGTTGCCGGCTGCGGGCTGGCCACCTTCGCATGGAATAGTGCCACGGGTGAAGAGGTTTTCAAAGCCCCAGGCGGTCCAGGCTTGCGAATCGCTTTCCTGCCGCAGGGGCGGTTGCTGGCTTGCGACGGTTGGCGCGTAAACAAGCTCTGGAACCTTGCCACGGGCAAGCCAGTCGGCGAAGTGCCGCCTGGTGTCCTGGCTGCGCTTTCCGACGGCCGCATTCTCTATCAGAAAGACAACTCGCTGTTTCTGCACGACCCAACCGCCCCCAAAGACGAGGTCGAGATCAAACTGCCAGTGCCGAAACCGCCGCCGTTCGATGAACTCAAAGGCAAATTGCTGTTCAACCTGGTAGGGGTGAACTGTGCAGCCGTTTCGCCGGATGGCAAGACCTTTGCCACGGCCAGCCAGGCCTATCTCACCAATAAGGTGGAAGGCTTTGGACACTACGCCCTTTATTACGAAGAAGCCCTCCATTTCTGGGAAGTGTCCAGCGGCAAACTGCTCTCGAAGATCACCCTCCCGTGGGTGGCCTGGGGGCTGCACGGACGGATCGAATGTCTAGCGTTTTCTCCGGACGGCCGCACTCTCGCCGGTGGCGGCAGGGCGGTCGGCGACCAGCGTGTGCCTGCCGCGACTGTGCTCTTTTGGGATGTGCTCTCGGGGAAAGAAATCCATCAGATGCAGATTCCGCGGCTGGCGGGAGAGAATACAGTCGCCTGCCTTGCTTTCTCCCCCGACGGCAAAACGCTGGCTACCGGGGGCTGCGATACAACTGTCCTGGTTTGGCAGCTGCCCCCGGCCATCGCAGCGCGGGCAACCAAGCGTTAGGGGCCGTAACAAACCCTCGTGGCTTTCAGGAGGCCGTTCATGCGATTCCTCGCCGGCGTCGTGCTGACCGTCGGTTTGTGTGTGCTCGCTGGCTCCGGTGCGAGAGCCGGGGCGAAAGCCGATAATCTCGATGGCACATGGATCCCAACGTCGTTGGAGGTGGACGGCAAGAAGGCCCCGGCGGAGGCGCTGAAGAACTTGAAGCTCGTGATCAAGGGAACGAAGTTTACCCTGCACATCGACGGCAAGACGCTGAACGGCAGTTACAAGGCCGACCCGAGCAAGACGCCGAAGACGATCGACGCCACCTTCGAGGATCCGGCGGGGAAAACCGCGGCGGTGGTGCTGGCGATCTACGAACTCAAGGGAGATACGTTCCGCGTGTGCGGGGCGGCGCCGGACAAGGCACGGCCGAAGGAGTTCGCCAGCAAGCCCGGCGAGGGACACGAACTGGTTGTTTACAAGCGGCAGAAACCGTGAGGAATCGAACGCGAGGGGCGGAGAAAACCCCTCCCCCCAACCCCCTCCCCGCAACGGAGAGGGGGAGCAAGAAGGAGTGTTGGTCTTGCTCCCCCTCTCCGTTGCGGGGAGGGGGTTGGGGGGAGGGGTTCTCTCCGGGAACTCTTACCCCGGCGCACTTCTTCCCAGGACGTCGGCGGCTATTGTTTGCCCAGAACGCAGTCAAGCACCCAGCAACCGCGGACGTGCGGCCCCACGCTGCGCAGGTGGCCGAGAAAGCTGGTGTCGGTGCAGCCGGCGTCCTCCAGAGCGTCGGCCAGCAAGGGCAAATCGGCGAATCGCTGTTGCTCGTAGAGGTCGGCGGCCAGTTTGCCGACGAAGTTGTCGTTCCACACCAGCCAGGCATCGTCGGCGGCAGGAAGGGGCTGAAACGGGGTCGGGCCGAAGACGCAGTGGAGCAAGCGCGACTGAGCGGCCGGTTCGCCAGGCCCCCCCGCGGCACGGGCCGCCGAGGCGGCGTCGGCGATGGAGCCGTGAGCGACCGCCTCCGCACACCAGGCGGCGTGCGCTGCGGTTTCCGCCTCGGGCGTGCCTTGCTTCCGCGCGGCCGCACGAGCGGCAGAACGGGCCGCGTTGGCCGCCCGGTCGGCCTCGGCGAGTTCCTCGTAACTCGCGTTCCCCTCGGCGAAGCGGTCCGCCACCTCGACCGCCCAGCGGCTCCGGGTATCGCCGAGCAAATGCCAGATCCGCCGGCAGCACGCCACCGCAAAGAGGCGCAGTTTTCGGTCGCTTGCCTGCAGTTTGTGCGACGGTCCTTCGAGCAGGTCCATCATGGTGATACCTCCTCCTCCATTCTACCTGGGCGTGGCAAGGGAGCCGGGGAGGGCCGGTAATCCCTTGAAATCCGCGCGTGCGGCAAGCGAGCGAAACTGCGGGTCAGCGGCGAACGGGACGGCACTCGCGTATCCGGCCCCGATGGCTTTCCGCAGGGCCTCGACGGCATGGGTGGCGGCGCTCTCCCTGGCCCCGCTGTCCTCCGTCGCCTCGGCGAGTTGCGCGTAGAAGCCCGCCAGCTCGTGCCACTGCCCGGCCGACAGGTCATCGCCCGCGGCGACGTCATCGGCTTCGGCGACGGCCAGCGCGAACTTGCGCTCGCCAAGCCACTGCCGGATGCGGCTGAGGCGTACCAGCGGCGGCAGTAGCCGATCGCCAATCTCTCTTGCGCGTTGCACATCGCGCTCGTACTCCGCCGACCGCTGCAGCGACAGCAACAAGGTACTGCGCTGCTGGAGGGTGTTCTGCAAACGCCAGAGCCAGTCGCGCTGGTACGGGTTGATGCGCAGGGCCGCTTCGAGGTACGCGACCGTTTGCCCGTAGCCCTCGACGGCGTCGGGCAAGCGCTGCTGGCGCGCGAGCAACTGCGCACGGGTGAAGCAATCGGCCGCGAGCGCCACCTGGTACTCTGGCTCACGCGGGAAGTCGGCGGCCAGGCGCTGGTGAACGCGAATGGTCTCGGCGTACGCCTCTTCCGCCTCGCGCGCCCGCTCGCGCTCGGTGAGGAAGAAACCCAGGTGCAGCGAGGCAGTCCCCAGGGCCATGCGGAATTCGCGGTTCTGCGGGAAGTCCGCCGCGGTCTTCGTCCAGAGCCGAATGGCCTCGCGGAGCGCCGCCTCGGCCTCGTCGTAGGCCCGCACGCGGTTCAATTGCTGCCCGAGCGTGATGTGCGTCTGCGCATGCTGGCGCCGGTAGTCGGGGCACGTGGGGAAGTCGTCGGCCAGCCGCTTCAGCACCGTGAGGGCCGTTTTCAACAGCTCATTCGCTCCGGGAAGGTCGCCCGCGGCCATTTTCAGCATCTCGGCGCGCGCCATCGCCTCGCTTTGGAGGGAGCGGAACCTTGGCACCCGGGGGTATTCGTCCGCGAGTTTGCCGAGGATGGCGAAGCACTCCCGGATCTGCTTGTCCGCCTCGTCACGGTTGCCGGCCACCATGGAACCGATGCCGGTGAGGAGGTGGACCTCTGCCAAGCTGCAGCGGTATTTCGGCACGGCGGGAGCGTCGCTCACCATCTTTTCGGCCAGTTGCAGCGTCTCGCGGTAGACGCCTTCCGCTTCGCGGGCCGAGCCGGTGTTCACCAGTCGCAGTGCCACGAACAGTTTCGCCGAGATCAAGTTGGCCCGAAACGTCGGCACGTCCGGATGATCCTTGACCCGCTCTTGCGCCTCGCGGTGGAAGCGGTCGGCCTCGACCTGTTGATCCGCGAGCCGCCGGAAATCCTTGCTCATCAGGCTGCTGAGGAGCTTTTCCTGGTCGGCTGAGGGGTTCCTGGCGGTGTCGGGGAGTTTCGCCAGTTTGTCTTCCAGGCGCTGCGCCTCACGCAGAACCGCGGCCTGCTCAGCGTGGTTGTGCAGGTAGCCCAACGGTTGCGCCAGGTTGCGGTACAACATGGGCAGCATTTTCCAGTGGTCGGGCTTGTCGGGATACGTCGTCTCGAAGTCCTTGACGAGACGGATCGCTTCGCGGAGTAGCTCGATCGTCTCGGTATAGCGGCCCGATTCACGGACCAGGAGTGCGTAAGCGCTGCAGTTGGCGGCGAGCAGGTCGATGTTCTCCAGATCCTTCGGGGTGTCCGCGACGAGCTGCCGGGCGAGGCGTAGGGCCTCCTGGAAAGTGGTCTCGGACTCCTGATAGCGCGCCAGCGCAATCAGATCGCTGGCGTGCTCGCCAAGTGCATCAACGAGTTGGCCGCGATACTCGAGGCGGTCTGGAAACTCGCTCACGAGTTGTCGGAGAATTTTGATCGCCTCAGTCTGGCAAGCGGTGGCATCGGCGGCCAGGTCGGCGGTGCGGTGACAGTGACCCAGTTCTCGATGAGTTTTTGCCAGTTCGAGCCGCAGGTCCGGCTCCTTGGGATGGCGTGCGCCCAAGTCCTGAAGTGTGACGCTGGTGGCCGCCAGGACGGAACGAGCGCGGGCAAAGCTCTGCATGCCGACCAGCAGTACCGCGAGGCGGTTGCGGCAGCGGCACCACTCCAAGCGGTTCGGCAGATCGTCGGGGTGCTGAGTCGCGCGCTTCTCGTACTCCTGGAGCGCGGCGAGACAGGTCTGCTCGGCCTCGACGAGCTTGCCCGCTTTGCCCAGTTCCCTCGCCTTGAGTTGAAGAGCAGCAGCGGGATCTTGGGGATCGAGTTTGGGCTCCTGCGCCTGGAGCGTTGGCGGCGACAGGAACACGAGTCCGAAGAGGACGTAAGCGAGCTGGGGAAGAGTGACCTGGCGACAGCGGCGCGGCGATGGAGCGGGCATGTGGCGACCCTCGGGAAAGGGAAGCCCCGGCCCGTTACCGGGGCGCCCTGCTGTATCGCCCGCGGTCGGGAAAAACAAGGTGAACCGCTGGTCCCGCTTGCGGGTTAGCAAAGAGCGCGAACCCGCAAGCGGGAACTCAGACCCGTCAACTCTCGGCAGTGCCCAACTCCGTGCCGCCGCTTTCGAGGACGACCGGCTTATAGCCGCCCTTGAGTTTGAAGTAGAGCAACAGGAGCAAATACAAGACGGCCATCGTCGCCGGAACGAGCGCCGTCCAGAGCAACGCCATGCGGCTGCCGTACAGGATGGCGTCATCGACCGGCTTGCGGTCTCGGCCAGCAAATTGCTGGTTGGCGTCCCACCACGCGGCGAGCTTGCTCTGCGCGGAGTCCTCCGATTTTCTGAGTTTGTCCACGGTTTTCGTGATCTCGTCGGCCGCTTCCTGGGCGGACTTCTGCTCCGCCTTCTGCTTGTGCATCAAGACCTCATAGTCGGGGTCAGTGGTGGGCGGATGCGCAATCTCCTGGATGACACCCACAAAGCGGGAGGCTTTCAGTGCCTGGTACTCGTGGCCGGCCTTCTGGGTGGCCAGGTCCAGCAGCCCGACCTTGATTCCGTCCAGACCCTTGGTGTGGAAGACACCCAGGAAGGTCTTGTCTTCCGCGACGGCGTAGCGCTCGTAGGTCGAGGGGGCCTTCTGCTTCAACTCCGTCGAGGCGTAGTAGTCCTGCTCGAAGCCGATGCCCGGGCCGCCGAGGAAGCCGGCTGACAGCATGCCCACGCCGCCGATGGCGCCCAGCGTCAAGGCCCCCCCTTTGGGGAACCGCTCCGACACCACCGCGAGCATCGTCGGCCAGAAGAATGTTTTGCCGACGCCGTAGACCGTGATGGCCATCAGACACAGGAATACGCCTTCGGACCAGCTCAGCAACACCAGGCCGAGTGAGGCAATGACAGCACAACAGAACAGCAATCCCAACGGGGACAACTGGCGCTCGATCGGGCCGGCAAAGAACCGGAGCGTGAACATCAGGATGTTCGTGTAGATGAATAACAATGTCCCGGCCATCGCGCTCTCGGTGATGGTTCCGGTGATCTTCTGGATCCAGTTATCGGTCCCCAACTCGACGTAGCCGACCATCGCGTGGATGATGAGCAGCAGCAGCAACATGGGGTAGAGGAGTTCGGCCAGCATCCTGCCGAAACTCACGCCCGCCTGACTGGCTTCCGACCGCGGCAGGTGCTGGCCGACCATCATTGCCCCGTAGATCGCCACCGGCACCAAGAACATCGACATCTGGATGAGCCAG
>Ga0137375_10006050_pt1 | contig 14348 bp, 12 predicted proteins | sample SagtaG_24_FD_104936 | JGI IMG/M metagenome (GOLD analysis project Ga0137375, IMG submission 104936) | Vadose zone soil microbial communities from Sagehorn Ranch, Mendocino, California, USA - Sage1_R_113_16 metaG | ecosystem: Environmental > Terrestrial > Soil > Vadose zone | place: USA...
TGGGTTAGTCAATCGCCGGAGTCGCCGGGCCTTCGCGATCGTGGCGGATCGTCAGCGCGTGGCCGATTCCCTCGCGCGACAACTTGAAACGCTCGGGCTGGATCGGGCCCCCGCGAAGGTCCCGACGCTCGCCGACTACCTCCAGGAGAAGGCTCAGTGAGTCAACCGTCCCCGCGACGTCGACATGTGACCGCCCTCAGCTTCTTCTCCGGCCTGCACTGGCTCGACGGCTCCCCGCTCCTGGACAATGTTGAACCCTATCGGCGACGCATCTTCGAAGCCGCCTTCGATGAGTTCGAGGAGGGTCGCCCGCGGTACAACCTGATCCTCTCCGGACGGGCGAAAAAAAATTGGAAGTCCGCCGATCTCGTCCTCGCCGCGCTCTATGCCCTCGTCGCCAACGACAGCGCGGGTGGCAACCAAGCGTACCTGCTGGCCAACGACAGCGACCAAGCCGGGGATGACTTGGAACTCGCGAAGAAGCTGCTGTCGGTGAACCCGCTCCTCGCGCAGGCCGTGGGCGTCCGGCAGAAGACGATCGAGCGCGTGGACGGCAAGGGCTTCCTCGAAATCCTTCCCGCGCAGGACATCGCCGGGACGCACGGCAAGACATACAAGTTCGCCGGATTCGACGAGATCCACGCGTACAAAGACTGGGATCTGCTGGAGGCGATGCAGCTCGATCCGACGAGAACGGACGCGGTGATGTGGGCCACCTCGTACGCCTCGATCTATCACCGACCCGGCGTCCCCTTGTTTGATCTCTGCGCGGCGGGCCGGGCGGGGAAGGATCCGCGCATGTTGTTTAGTTGGTACGCCTCCGACTACACGACGGATGCGGATTTCGCGACGGTCGATCCCGAGACGCGGGCGAATCCGTCGCGGGGGACGTGGGCGGACGCCGACTACCTGGCCCAGCAGCAGCGGAGGTTGCCGGCCCATAAATACCGCCGCCTGCACCTAAATCTTCCCGGGCTCCCCGAAGGCAGCGCGTTCAGCGTCGAGCCGGTGATGGACGCCGTCCCGCGCGGCGTCCGCCAGAGGGAGCTGGAGCCCGGCGTCACCTACATGGCGTTCGTCGACATGTCCGGCGGCAGCAACGATGACGCGTGCCTCGCCATCGGCCATCGCGCTCCGGACCATCGGATCCTGCTGGATCTCGTCCTCAATCAGGGACCGGCGCCGCCCTTCGACCCCCGCATGGCCGTCACGCGGTTCGCCGGGGCCCTGCGACGCTTCAACATCAGGACGGTCACGGGGGACGCGTACGCGGGCGAGACCTTCCGTCGTGATTTCGAGCGGGAGCAGATTCAGTACCTGGTCTCGCCGGAGAGCAAGTCGGAGCTCTACGAGTCGCTGGAGCCCACGCTCAACGGACGGCGGGTGAGCCTGCTCGACGTGCCCCTGCTGGAGCAGCAGCTGCTGGGTTTGATCTGGCGGGGAGGGAAAATCGACCATCCCAGCGGTGAGCACGACGACTGGGCCAACGCCGTTGCGGGTGTCATTCGGCTCTGCGAAGCTCCGACGGGTTCAATCTTGGACAGCATCTACGCGATCGACACGAACCCACCGCTCGTCGACGCGCCGGTCGGCGAACGAGGCTGGCAGGAGATCCATCACCTCGGCGATGGCTTCTTGCGCGGCTTCTTCGGCGTCTGAGTGTTCTCCCCGTCTGCCTATCCCGAATCGGGTTACCGACTTCTTCTTGGGAACAGATCCTCTTCTTGGAACAAACCGATTGGTAGACCGACCCCGCATTGCGTACAGGCCCGCCCCGCTATTTGTGGCGACCGACAGAACGGACACTCGATATGGACTTGGGGCATGACCTTCCCCGTCGCTCGGGGAGCGCCCACGGCTTGGGGTTGACGTTGGACCTGACGTTCTGGTGGCCGTTCGACAAACCCCCGAAGGCGCCGGGTCGTGAGTCCGTGGCGCAGCCAGACTCGCCGGACTCCGGAGGCCGAGATCCGGAAGCGCAAGGTTTGGGCCACGCGCACCGCGCCCCACCCCGGCTCCGCCTGCGCCAACCGGACCACGCCGGCGTCAATCGCGGGCGCGACCCGCTGGGCGAGCAGGGGTCGGCGCCGCGTCATGGGTTTCAGCGCGGCCTTTCCGCGACGTTTGTACAGATCTTTCAGCCGGTAGTAACTGTCCCGGCTAAACCTCGTCTTCTCACAGGCCCGCGTCACGCTCCCGAGCGTCGTCGCCAACCGGAGGAGCCGAAGCTTGTCGGCGACGGACCGGTACCCGCTGCCCATCCCCTCGACGATAGCACGAGGTGTCCGATTCGGTCGGAACATCATGTCTGCCGTCGACCCGACGATATAGAGAGGTGAGAGGAGGGCGACAAGGGGACCGAGGTGACCGAAGGTATCGCAACCCGCCCCGGCGTCGTGGTGGGACGAGGTGTGCGGAATGCTGGGGCGCGTGAATGTCTGCCGTCGACCCGACGATACAGAGAGGTGAGAGGAACGACATGCGTGAGACGGTGCCCGCGTACACGGTCGAGAAACTGCTCCAAGCGATGCATTGTCTGATCTCCGACGAGCGGCTGACGGAGCGGCTGACGGGTGCAGGCATGTATCTGATCCGGCTAACAGAGACGACGGATTTCCCAGAGGACCTCAGAGCCGATTGGCAGCGGATCATCCATGCGATGACCGATCCTCCGGCGGGGGGCGTCGCTCCTCAGGAGGGAACAATCGAAGCCAACTGTAGGGCGCTGACTATGTCGGAACAGACTCGCCTTGCGCACGCTATCCTTTCGCTCTTCATGGAGAGCGCCGCCCGAGACGCCCTACGGGTGCCGTGATGGCGAAAGGCACCAAGATCGAATGGGCCGACGACACCCAAAACGCGGAGATGGGGTGCGACGGCTGCGAGTTGTGGGACCCCAAGAAGGGCGTCCGCATCTGCTACGCCGGAGTGCTCACCGAGATGAGGGTGTCGAAGGGCCGGCGCAAAGGGTGGCCTCCCGCGTTCGATAACCCGACGATCTTTCCCGGCCGGATCGCCGAGGCCGCTCGCTGGCGAGACCTGACCGGAACCACGCGGCGCAAGCCGAGGTTCAAGCCGTGGCTCGACGGGATGCCGCGCGTGATCTTCGTGAACGATATGGGGGACGGCTTCACGGCCTCGCTGCCCGACGACTGGCTCGCGCCGGAGTTGCCGGTGATGGCCGCGAGCCCGCACTTGTGGTTGTTCTTGACGAAGCGCCCTGACCGCCAGCGGGCGTTCTCGCTCCGTCACGAGTTGCCGAGCAACGTGTGGGCGGGCACGAGCATCACGAGCCCGCAGGATCAGCGGCTTCGCCACCTGATGCGGACGCGCGCGAGCGTCCGGTGGGTCTCGTACGAGCCGATGCTCGGCCCCGTGGACTGGCGTCCCTATCTCGCGGACGGGCTCAATTGGCTCGTCGTGGGAGGCGCGAGTGGGCCGACCTATCAGAACCAGATGATGGACTTGGCGTGGCTCGCGGATACCGTCGAGCAATGCCGGGCGGCGGGGGTGCCCATCTTCGTCAAGCAGGACAGCGCGCGGCATGCTGGTGTTCGAGGACGCATCCCGGATGAATTGTGGATCAGGGAGTACCCGCGAGGGATTCCGGGGTTGATTCCGGTGTCGCCCGATCCGTCCGTTGTTGTTTCTCGACGACGGAGAGAGATAGACGTTGAGATCGTCAAGGGGACAAGAGAGAGCCGCGAGATCGAGGTTGAGATCGTCAAGGGTTCCTTGCGCGGCATAGAGGAGGACGAGGATGCCGAAACGGACCCCGAAGCGACGCCCCGTCACCCCGGCGGAGATCACCCGGCTCTCCCGGCTGGCCGCGACCGATGCGGCCAAGATTCCCGGATGACGAGTTCGAGAAAGAGGAGGAGGAGGAGAAGAACATGGAGCGGTTAAGAGAGAGGTTTGGAGCGACAGCGTGGGGAAAAAAGTGGCTCCAGTGGCGCGGTAGGTAAGAGGGAGACCCAAATGAACTCGCACCCGAGCACGTTCAATGAACTGGTTCCGGAGCCGAAGGAGCCATCGCCCTGGACGCAGATTATCCCGGCGGGGCTGGACGGGGATGCCGCCGTCAAGTGGCTGCTCGAGTACATAGTCGCGGCGCTCCGCGAGAGGGCCGCCGACCACCCCACCCCCCGGCTCACGGCATGGGGGCGCGCCTGTGACGTCCAGAATAGCCTCCGTCGCAATCCCAAGGCGCGCACCGACCTCGCTGGACCCAACACCTCCGGCGAGGATCTCGTGCGGGCCGAGGACACCCGCGTCTCCATCTATGCTGTGCTCCGGGCCTTGCGGCCCGCCATCGCGAGCGTCAGCCCTGAGGCGGCGCCGGCCGATGCCGCGGAGTACGTTTACTCGTGCCTGCTGTGGGATGGCTCCGAGAATCAAGCCCCCGGAGCTGGCCCACGGCTCATCGAGCTGGCCTGGGCGGAGGTCGAGGCCGGTCCCGGCGCCCGGGCGGAGATCGAGCGCCGAGCGCAGGAGCGCGAGGGCGATGTTCTCAGCCGCCGCGCCCTCCAGGTCCAGGCGGGGATTCTTTGTCTACGCAATTACCTGGTTCACCACCAGATGTCCGGACCTTTCGACCAGATCAAACCGCGTGCGGACGAGGCGTTCTCCAGGCTCGAGGAATGGTTTGCCCGGGACCGTCTTAACACTCGTGAGTTTTCCGAAAGCCTGCAGCGGCATGTCACGGTCGGCGAGCACGCGATTCAGGAGTTGCTCCCGCATCTCCAGGACCGCTTCGGCGAGCGCAATCCGTATGCCGTCCTCGCGGACGCGCTCGACGGGACCTTGGAGGACATTCCTGAGGCCGTGCTCAAGGTGGTCAGGGCGGAGGATCGGCGTCCGCGCGGCGAGTTCAGTTACCGGCAGGAAATCGGATACGATCGCGCCGATGCAACCGAGGACGACCTGGAAATGCGGCGACTGAGGGAGGAGTTGACCGAGGCCCAGCTTGCTCTCGTTCGCACGCGCTATCGGACGCTATCACCCGTTGATCAGGAGATCCTTAGACTCAGCTTGGACCTCGACGGGGCCGGCGAGCACGAGCTCCACGAGATCAACGAAACGCTTGGGCTCGGCTATCGCAGCCTCTCAGGCCTCTGGAAGCACATTAAGAAGGTCCTCCGACAACTCGGTGTTGATTTGCCGCGCGAGGATGGGGAGGGGCGGTAAAGCATCTCCGCTCTCCCCTCCGGGGCGCGGTAAAAGCGGTAGAAGCGGTAAAAGGGGCGCTCTCCTCTCTCCACTTTCCACCTTTACCGCTTAAACCGCTTATACCGCGCCGGGATGGGGTGGCAGCGTCCCTGAAAAAATGATCGCCGGAGGAAAAAAGGCCCTCGCCAGCCGCGGTAGGTAGGAGGACCGCTATGGCCGAGGGCAGCACGCCGCCGTCGCAGCCGACGATCTTCGAGGCGCGAGCGACCTGGAGCGCGCTAATCGCGATGGGCGAGGCCACGCTCGCCCTGAAGCAGGGCTCCGAAACGATGCTCGCGGCCTTCGGCTCCACCACCGCGGCGGCGTCGGCCTATGTGTTGTACGAGGCGGCCTCCGGCCTCGTCCGCGAGCTGGGGCAAGAGTTCCGCAGCCTCGCGGCATCGCCCGACCCCGAAGTCCGCCGATTCTGCACGATGTTACTCGCCCGCTTGCGCACCGCGCCGGCCACGGCGCCGTCCTTCAAGGAGACCACACCATGACCCTCCCACTGACGGCCGAAGACGAAGAGCAGCTCGCGCTCGACATCGCCGCCCGCACCGTCACCGAGATCGAGGCCGCCGAGGCTCGCATGGCCCAGGCCCGCAAGCACCTCGACCAGCTGATGCTCGACATCCTGCCGGAGCTGACGACCGACGAAGAGCGGGCCGAGATGTGGAGGCGGACGGGCCATGTCTGCCTGTATCTGCGTGCCGTCGAGGCTGGAGAGTGCGAGGCCGCCGACAAGTACTGGACGGCGATGCAAGAGATTCAACGCTACTCGCGGCGGCCGCCCTACATCGCCGCCCACGTCGAGGCGGGCCGGATCCTCGCGTTCACCGAGGCGTGGGTCGAGGAAGCGATGCCCGACCTCGAGCCCGAGGAGCACGACCACGTGGTGCAGGCCCTGCTGGCCGAGGGCCGGATCCGCGCCGCCGCCGAGGTGTGGGTCGGCCAGTACCTGCCCGAGCTCGATGACGACGAGCGTGCCGAGGTGGTGCGCAACGCGGCGGCGCCGCCGGAGGCGCCCGACACAACCCATGACTGGCATCGGCCGGCATGAACATTAACGCGCGGGGCCGCCTTCGCGCTTGACGATAAAGGAGAAGTTTTTATGACCCCAGAACAACGACGTCGGATCGCGGCGAAGGCCGCGCAGTTCACCCGAGAAGCTCTCGACGACGATGATGGCCGGCCTCGCGAGGTGCATCGCCGCGACATGGACGGCTCCCCGTTCCCGCTGGGCCGAGTCGGCCGCGCCGTTTCCAAGCTCGGCGGCAACGCCCCGTCGTTCAACCGCTCACCCCGGGGCGAGAGCGGCTACAGTCTTCGCCGCGTGGTCATGGCGTTGGCCTCCGGCGACTGGCGGGAGGCGGCGTTCGAGTGCTCGCTCAGCGAGAAGATGCGCGGCGCCGGCTATCCTGGCGCGCCCAAGTCGATCTTGGTGCCCCTGGTCGGGTCGATGGTGTATCCGCCCGGCGCCGAGGGCGTCATTGAGCAAGTGGAGACCGAGACCAAACAGGCGTTCGCGACGTCTGTGCCGGATCTCGGCGAGGTGCAGGCGCTGCGACAACTGACCGGGAAGGCCATGTCAAATCTCGACGACCTGGGAGGTGGGAACCTCGTGGCGGTGACGCAGGGGCAGCTCCTTCCCCTCCTGCGCGCCGCGGAATTATTCAGCCGCGCCGACGCGAAGCAGTTTCCGATGTTGGGCCCGTTGCAACTACCAAAACTGTCCAGCAGCTCCACCATGCAGTGGTACGCGCCGGGCGTCAGCATCACGGAGAGCCAGCCGAACACCGGGGTCGTGAACTTCGCCCCGAAATCGGCGAAGGGGCTCACCCGAATCGGTAACGAACTCATGCGCGCGGTTGGATCGGCGGCCGAGGCCCTGATCCGCGAGGACATGATCGCGCAGGCCGCGAGAACATTGGACGCCGCGTTGCTCGTCGGCACCGGCGGGACGCTCCAGCCGCAAGGTCTGTTGAACTACGCGCTCAGCGCGAACGATGTGCCTGCCCTCGACAAGGTGACGTTGCACCAGGCCGCCACCGGGACCAACGGGGATACCTACCGAGTCTCCGACCCAGCGACGGCCGTGTCGCTCATCGAAGAGGGGCCCGACGGCGATGGCCCCAATGCGTGGATGATGTTTCCTCGGATGTTCTGGGCGCTGGCGAACAAACGCAGTGACAGCATCACCACCAGTGACGGGTTGGGGCCCTTCCTCTTCCCGGTGACCCGGGGTTCCATGTCGGGCGCCGTCGAGAAAGTCCTTCTCAACATTCCAGTCCTCACCTCCACCACCGTGCCGAAGAATCGGACCAAGGGATCCTCGGGTGCCACGCTGACCGTCGTGGTCCTCGGCAACTTCCGGCGGTTCGCTATTTGTCGCGTGGGGGCCTTGGAGTTGGCGGTGAGCACGGAGAGCGGCTTCCCCACCGATGAAACGCTCGTGAGATTCATCATTCGCTGCGATGGCGGTCCACTTTATCCGAGTAGCTTCGTGGTCACCGACCAACTTTTACTCACCGTGTAAGGACGAGTGACGACGATGCGGACCGCTCACGGTTTTGCCGGGGGGAGAAAAGCGGGCGACGGCCGTCCGTGACTTGCTGGCGATGCCCCCGGGCCAGGACCTCTCCTCCTGGTTTGTTTTCATCGCCGGTGAGACGCCGTTTCTTCCGAACGCGCAGGATTTGGTTCGACTGGGAGGGGACGCCACATCAACGGGCGTGACGATCGCCCGTGGATCCGGGCCGCGGCCCTCCAGGGGTCGGGGGCGATTCGGGTGATTTGTCGTCCTCGGTCCTTTTTCCACCGCGGCCCGGAGCCGTCAATGATGGTGGCCTCGGAATTTTTTTATTCGGTAGGCAAAAAGGCGCATCCCGGCGCGGTTGTTAGGTGAGGCGAGAGAAAGACGATCGGCCCTAAACAGTAAAACGGCCCCGTCGGGTTGCTCCGGCGGGGCCCAGAGGAGGATGGATCGTGCTGACTGATTATAACCGGAACCCTGCTCGGACGGAAACTGCGAGGGCCTCACGGCCCGCGCCGACCCCGCATCGTCGTCGTCTCAGCCCGGAGGACGAGCGCTTTCGCCAGACGCTCCTCGATGCCGCGGATCTCTTCCGACGACGCCGACCCATTGACGAGGTCCGCACTCAGACGCTGGGGATGCTCGAATCTCGCCGCACCCCTGATCGCTCGCGTCGGGGATTGGTCCCCCTGGTCGCGACCTACGAAGAACGCATCGCCTTGTGGGGCACCCTCAGGGAGGAGGACGACGATGCCGACGATGGCAGGTCTTCTCGACATCCGACGAAGCATGGAAGGACCCAGCCATGACGACCCCTCCATCACCCGATTTCGAGAAGGACTTCGCGCCGGAGTTTCTCCGCAAGGTGTTGGCTCTGGCGATCCGCACGGGACTCCATCAACAAGTTCCGGGCGCCCTCGATCCCGGCAACTTTTCAGGATTGGTCGAGGGACGAGGACCTTCTCCCCGTCAGCGATTAGCCCAGATCCTGGCGCGATTCGAGCAGCAATCCCCGACCGAGTGGCCGGGCAACGAAACGATGGAGCAGTGGGTGCAGCAGGAGAGGCGGCGTCTCCGACCAGAGGAAGCGCAGGCTCTTCAGGACGAGTGGGAAATCATCCGGGATCTCCAGATCCCGGATCCGACATTCGTGGAGCAAGAAGTCCGGGAGTGGCACGAACGGATGGTCTTTCAACGGGGCCTCCTGCACGCCGCCGATCTCTTTCAGCAAGGCCGGCCCATCGACGAGATCCGCGTCGACCTTCAACAGACGCTCCGGACCACCGACCCCGCAGGATCGTCAGAGGAGGGCATGCCGCACGAGGCGTTCCCTGAGCTCGACCCGGCGGCTTTGTATGGGCTCGCCGGAGAGTTCGTCAAGCGGGTCGCGCCCGACTCGGAAGCCTGGCCGGCCGCCTTGTTGACGCAATTCCTCGCCATGGCTGGCAACGCCATGGGCCGGGGGCCGTATGCGCGAGCCGAGGGGGACCCGCACGGCCCGAATTTGTTCGTCCTGATCGTCGGCGAGACGTCGAAGAGCCGCAAGGGTACAGCGTTCGGCCTGGTGCGGGGGCAGCTCGCGGCGGCGGACGAGATCTGGACCACATGGCATATTCAGGGCGGGCTGAGCACTGGCGAAGGTCTCGTGTGGGCGCTCCGCGATAAACGGGGGAATGCCGAGGACCACCCGAACGATCCGCTCGCGCTCGACAAGCGTCTGCTCACGTACGAGAGCGAGTTCGCCTCGGTCCTGCGCCGGGGACAGCGCGAAGGCAACAGTTTGTCCGCCGTCCTGCGCCAGGCGTGGGACACGGGGAATCTCCAAGTGCTCACGAAAAACTCTCCCGCGACGGCGACGGCGACGCATGTCTCGGTCGTCGCGCACATCACGCGCGACGAGTTACTCCGCTATTTGGATCGGACCGAAATGGGGAATGGGCTCGCGAACCGCTTTCTCTTCTGCTGTGCGCGGCGAGCCAATATTTTGCCGTTTGGCGGCGAACGCATCAACTTCGGTGACTTCCATTACCGCCTCCGTGTCGCCCTCAACTTTGCTGGGAACTTTGCCGGGAACCCCACCCGGCTGGAGTTCGATTCTGCGGCTCACGCGCTCTGGACCGCGGAATACGAGAGGTTGTCCGAGGGCCAGCCCGGACTCCTCGGAGCTGTCACCAGTCGCGCCGAGGCCCAAGTCTTGCGGCTCTCGCTCGTCTACGCCCTGCTCGACCAGTCTCCTGAGATCCGCCGGCCGCACCTCGAAGCCGCGCTCGCGGCGTGGCAATACTGCCAGGACTCCGCACGCTTCATCTTCGGCCAGACGTTGGGTGATCCGATGGCCGACATGATCCTGAACATGCTGCGCGATGCGCGACCCGAGGGACTCTCACGCACGCGCCTCAGTGACTCCATCGTCGGCCACCACCGAGCCGAGGACATCGGCCGCGCCCTGCGCGCGCTCCTGGAGCACGGCCAGGTTCGCATGGAGCGCAAGCCCAGCGGTGGAGGCCGGCCGATCGAGGTGTGGTATGCAACTGGGGGGAAAAGAGAAGTAAGGGGAAAAAGTGAGACTTCTTCCCCTTACTTTCCTTTTCCCCCACCCTCTGATCCCTCCCCCGGGGGTACTTCTTCCCCTTACTTCTCTTTTCCCCCACCCTCTGATCCCTATTTCCCCCACTAAAAGGGCATCTGGACCGCCATGCTCTCACTCGCCCGCGATCCCAACCCATAAGGGCCTCGCCCCTCCTCGGCGGGGTCGTCCTGATCGGGGCGATGCTCGTCCTCGCCTGGCGCGCGGGGGTCGCGGCGGAGCGGCGGCGCTGTCGGCGAGCGCTTGAGTGGAGGGCGCGCCACCGCCACTGACGTGTCTATAACCTTATGATTTCTATTAAGGAACTTCGCGGTTGCGGACCTCCCTTGCAAGCGCTATAAGAATATATAGAACCTATATTCTCCCTACGGAGGATCCCCATGAAGATGAAAAAGGCCCCCTCGAAGCCGCACATGATCGAGTTCGAGGAGACGTTCTGGCGGGCCTTGAAGTCTCGCGCGGCGCAGGAGGGGACATCGGTCTCCGCCATCGTGCGCCGCCTGGCTGAGCGCTATCTGGCGACGCGCCGCCAGAGGGGAGAGAAGCCATGATCGCGGCGATTTATGCGCGCAAATCCACGGAGCAGGATGTCGCGCAGGAGGCCAAGAGCGTGACCCGGCAGGAGGCGCTGGCGCGCGAGTTCATCGAAAAGCAGGGGTGGACGGTGGCGCCGGCCGAGTTCATCGTCCAGGACGACGGCCTCTCGGGGGCCGACTTCGTGACCCGAGGCCTCATGAAGCTCGTGCAGGCGGCCAAGCGCGTCCCGCGCCCCTTCGACGTGTTCGTGACGATGGACCAGGACCGGATCGGGCGCGATCAGGTCAGGACGCCGATGCTGTTGTCGGAGGTCATCGACGCCGGTGTCAAGATCTTCTACTACTCCTCGGGTCAGGAACTGAAACTCGACTCCCCGACCGATCGCCTCGTGTCCAACATCGCGAATTTTGGCAACGAATGGTACCGGTACCAGGTGCGCGTGAAGACCAAGGAGTCGCTGCGGGCGCGAGCGGAGAAGGGACACGTCGCGGGCGGCAAGGTCTACGGCTACCAGAACGTGCGCCGGGACGGATTTACCGAGCGGGCGATCCATCCGCACGAGAGCGCCATCGTGCGCTCGATCTTCGAGATGTGCGCGAAGGGGCTCGGGCTGCTCCGGATCGCGAATCGGCTGAACGCGGATCACGTGCCCGCCCCCCGCGGGTCCGGCCTCTGGCGGGCGTCGACGATCGCGCGGCTCCTGCGCCGCGATCTCTACCGGGGGCGCGTGATCTGGGGCAAGGTCCAGATCATGGATCGCCACGGCCGGACCGGCCAGGTCGAGAAACGCCCCGCGAAGGAATGGGTCCGCCTGGAGCGGCCCGAGCTCGCGATCGTCTCCGAGATCCTCTGGCAGACGGCCCAGGACCGGATCGAGAGCACCGCCTTGGCCCACTCCGGGCGCGCCCGAGGGGTCGACTCGCCGTATCTGCTGTCCGGGTTCGCGACCTGTGGGACCTGCGGCGGGCCGCTGACCATCAAGTGGTCCTCGGGGGCGCGCTGGCCCCTCTATGGATGCACGCGGCACCATCTCGGGGGCAAGCGGGCCTGCCCGAATGGGCACGGGGTCCCGATGGGGGACGCCGACCGCTCCGTCCTCCGCGCCCTGAAGGAGCAAGTGCTCACCCGGGGCATGCGGCAGATCCAGGCGGAGGTGGCCGAGGCCTTCCGCCGCGCCCCGGAGGTCCGCCGGGACCTGGAGGGCGAGATCCTCACGATCGAGGGGCAAGTGGCGCGCCTGGTCGAGGGGCTGGCCGCAGGGCGAGAGTCCCCGCGCATCGCGCAGGCGATCCGCGAGCGAGAACAGCATCTCGACGTCCTCCGCGCGCAGCTCGCGCAGGCGGCGGCGCTCCTCAACCTTCGGGGATCGACCGACCCCGACGATGTGTCCGAGCACGTGCTCGCGGCCACCAAGCAAGGCGTGCTCTGGGCGATGTCCCTGGAGAACCCCGCCGCGGACCCGGTGCACACGGCGCGGGCGCGGGGAGCCCTGCGGTCGCTCGTGCCAGGCCGGATCGTCTTCGCGCGGGCCGCCGACGGGACCTGGACCTTCGAGGGGAAAGCGGACGGGCGCGCCCTCCTGGAACCGGTGATCAAAGGTGTCGCGCACCCGGTCGGGGTGTCGATGCCGAACGGCATCGCGGTGACGTCCTCTCGCCCGGTACGGCGCATGAGCTTCAGGGCCAGCCACGTGTAGGCGAGGTCGCCGGCGAGAACGCCGAGCGCGGTCCCCGGCACCATGCGTTGGAGCACGAGGTCGGCCGGAAACTTGAAGACGCCGATCAGCAGCGAGGAGAGGATGACGAGCTGCGTGACGTTGTCGAGGGCGAGGCCGAGGAAACCGTTCAGGTCGCCCGCCCGGATCCAGTGCGGGTGGGTCCTAGCGAGGCCGGGCGTCGGCCACCCCCCGGTCGGCGATCACCTCACGGGCCAGGCTCTTTATGCGCTCGGCCAGGTTGGTGCACCAGGCGAGGCTACCGCGGTTGTCGGCGACTTCGCGGAAATCGAACTCGATGGCCGGGCCGACGCGTCGCGCGAGCCTCAATCGGGCGAGGTATGACTTCCCCGCCCGCTCGTCGTCCTCCTCGAGGACGACCTCAACGCGCGGATCGACCCGCTTGGCATGAGACATCAGAAAGTTCCAGAGCCAGCGTTTGACTTCGTGATACGTGCCACCCGAAAACACGCCGGCATTCTAGCACCGGGAGATGATCGTATGGATCGCCATCCCGGGGGCAAAGAGGGGACCAGCGACTGGTCCCCTCTTGAAGGTCAATGCGCCCGGCTCAGCATTCGTTGAAGCCGCAGGACAGGCACTTCTTGCAACCCTCCTCATAGATGAACGTGGCTTGCCCGCACTCCTTGCAGAGGTCGCCGATCTGCTTTCTCGCCTCGACGGTGACGGCCGGCGCCTCGAGCCCTGGTTTTACCTCTCCGATGTGCTCCGCCAGCGTCCGCGACAGCGCGTCTGGCAGTGAGAGGATCTTCGTGGGCCCAAAGCCCGTCGGCTGGCCCCCGCCGATTCGAGAAAGCTGGCTGATAACCTCCTCGAGTCGCCGCTGAGCCGAAAGCGGCGATGGCAGCCTCAGGATGAGCGAAATCAGGCGTCCGAGAGCTTCTGCGACGGCCATCGTATCGGAGCCACCCTTGCCGACCTGAACGAAGACCTCGAAGGGCTCGTGCTCGTCGTTTTCGGTAATGGTGATCCACGCGGTCCCGATCGGGGTCTGGGTGCGATAGGTCGACCCCTTCAGGCTACGCGGGCGGGGCTTGATGACAGCCTGGCCCGCCGTCGCGGCGAAGCCGGCGCTCTTGCTCTTCTTCGTCGCGACGCCGACGTTCAGGACTTGCTCGCCTTTGCACCCGTCACGGAAGACCGTGATGCCGAGGCAGCCGAGCTCCCACGCGAGCCGGTACGCGCGCGCCACGTCCTCCTCGCTCGCGCCGTTCGGCAGGTTGATGGTCTTCGAGACGCCATTGTCGGTGGAGCGCTGGAAGGCGGACTGGTGCCGCACGTGCCATTCGAAGCCGATCTCGTGGGAGGTCTTGAAGACTTCGGACGCACGCTCCGGGAGACCACGGATGCCGTGGAGCGAACCCCGCTTGACGATCTCCTGCATGAGCGCGTCCGAGTAGAAGCCCTGCTCCTTGGCGATGCGCTCGAACGTCTCGTTCACGAACGTCAGGACGCGCTCGCCGTCGGGCTGCTTCACGCGGTGCTCGAAGGCGAGCGCGAAGATCGGCTCGACCCCGGAGGAGCACCCGGCGATCATCGAGATCGTGCCGGTGGGCGCGATCGTCGTGACGGTCGAATTGCGCATCGGCCGCTGATTCTTATAGATCGAATGGTCCCAATTGGGGAACGGGCCGCGCTCCTCGGCAAGCTTCGCCGACTGATCGTGGGACTTCTCCTTGACGAAGGCCATCAGGTGGTCTCCGAGGTCGGTCGCTTCCTGGCTGTCGTACGGGATGCCCATCGTGAAA